>Ga0187769_10001538_pt1 | contig 13219 bp, 3 predicted proteins | sample 0116_SJ02_MP02_1_FD_133140 | JGI IMG/M metagenome (GOLD analysis project Ga0187769, IMG submission 133140) | Tropical peat soil microbial communities from peatlands in Department of Meta, Colombia - 0116_SJ02_MP02_10_MG | ecosystem: Environmental > Terrestrial > Soil > Wetlands > Peat | place... | reverse complement strand
TGGATGCACCGGCTGGAAGAGCGCGATTTGCTGTTTCACGTGCTGGCTGGATATGAGCTGCGAAGGATTCACGCCGACTATTGTCCGCCGATTCACTTACAGCAACTGAAGAAGGCGCTGGTGAACCGGGACGAAGCGAAACGCGTGGAGCAAATTCTGGAGCAGTTTCCCGCGCGAAAGATTTCAATCAAGAAGCTGGACGATGCGTCGCGAGCGATTCGGCGCAGGTCGCACGAGGAAACGCTGGTGGTGTGCTCGCAGTTTGCGGAAGATTTGATGCGATTGCGGCGCGACCGGCGGAATTATCAGCACGTAGCCGCGTGGATGGAGCGAATCAATCTTGTTAGGTCGGAGCGGTCGAGGGAGCTTTCGCGCGCGAACCAAAGCCTGTACGAGTTTTTGCATCCGGAGGAAGGCCGGCCAGCGGAAGATCCGATTATCAATCACACGGTGATCAAAGCGGATGTGCGCGGCTCAACCGGAATCACCAAGGATTTGCTGGCGCGCGGGATGAATCCGGCGTCGCATTTCAGCATGACGCTACACGAGCCGGTGAAGCGAATGCTTGAGCGATATGGCGCGGCGACGGTTTTTATCGAAGGCGACGCGATTATTCTCGCCATTTACGAAAACGAATCGACGCGGGCGACGCGGAGGGCTGTCGCGCGGGCGTGCGTGCTGGCGCGGGAGATACTGGCGGTGACGCAAGCGTACAACAATCGCGCGAAGACCAGCGATTTGCCGCCGCTCGAGCTTGGCGTTGGCGTCGCGTTTCAGGATTCGGCGCCGTCGCTGTGGATGGACGGCGAATCGAAAATCATGATTTCGCGAGCGTTGAACTTGTCGGATCGGCTTTCGAGCTGCTCGAAAATGGCCAAGCGGCTGTTTCAGCAGAATCCGGCTCCGTTCAACGTGTACGTACTACAGAGCCTGATGGAAGACGCGATCGCAGACGAGGGCGAAGAGCTGCTGATTCGGTATAACTTGAACGGGATCGAACTGAACGAGGAAGGATTTCAGAAACTGAGTGCGGAAATTTCGCTTGCGCCCATGGGCGGGAATTTTCCGTTACCGTGGGGTAAAGAGCGCGTGCAACTCTTTTTCGGCGAAGTGCCACTTGGCGACACGCTGGAGCCGATTGTGATTCGCAAAGGGTTCGTGCGACAGATTTTGCCCGGCGGGAAAATCGGCGCGCAAGGGAATCGGCCGTACTACGAAGTGTGCACGGACGCAAAACTGCTCGAGCTTGCCCGCAGGAAGGCGCCGCCAAGCACGACAAAAAACTGAGGCGATATTGCGTTTTCCGCCACGGATTCGGGATGAACTCCTATCACACCTGGCATTGCCCACGATAACGAATACCAGAAAGCGTCCGATCGAGTTGACAGTTCGAGTTGTGCGCCGTTAACCTCCGTGGTCACTGCGGAGCACTGGGCCATTTTCGCGAGACTGCGCGGCCCGGCCTCGAAATCGCTGGGGGAAAAATGATGAACTGTTTCGAAAAACGCATACTGGCTGCTCTAGTTGCGTTCGTTACCGTTATGGCCTGCCCTGCCACCGCACAAGATGTTGCAAAGCTGCCATACATGAATCCGGAGCTATCGCCGGAGGAGCGCGCGGCTGACTTGGTGCACCGGATGACGCTGGAGGAGAAGGCATCACAGCTCGTCAACCAAGCGCGGGCAATTCCGCGGCTTGGTGTGCCAGCCTACGACTGGTGGAGCGAGGCGCTCCACGGCGTGGCCGTAAACGGGACGACGGAGTATCCCGAACCTATCGGCCTTGCCGCGACGTTCGATGTGCCGACGATTCATGAGATGGCATCGGCGATCGGAATCGAAGCGCGCGTTGTGAACGCGCAGGCGGTACGCGCAGGGGAGTCGAGTATTTTTCATGGCCTGGATTTTTGGGCGCCTAACGTCAACATCTTTCGCGATCCGCGCTGGGGCCGGGGGCAGGAGACTTATGGCGAGGACCCATTTTTGACCGCGCGCATGGCCGTGGCTTTTGTGACAGGGATGCAGAGCACTGACCCTCGGTACTACCGCGTCATATCGACGCCCAAGCATTTTGCGGTGCACAGCGGACCCGAGCCTACTCGCCACATCGCGGACGTAGACGTAAGCAAGCACGACGAGGAAGACACTTATCTGCCGGCCTTTCGCGCGGCCGTCGTCGAGGGCCATGCAGGATCGGTGATGTGCTCCTACAACGCCATCAACGGTGAGCCCGGCTGCGCGAACGAGTTCCTGCTGCAGCACATTCTGCGTGGCGCTTGGCAGTTCCAGGGTTATGTAGTCTCTGACTGCGGTGCGGTCCGGGACATCTTTGACGGCCATCGCTACCGCCCAACGCAACCGGAGGCCTCGGCCATTTCGCTGGAACGCGGCATGGACAACGAATGCATCGACTTTACAGAAAAAGTGAGGGACGACCACGATTACAAGCCGTACATCGAAGCTGTGCAGCAAGGTTATCTGCCTGAACACGCTATCGACACTGCGCTCATTCGTTTATTCAGCGCGCGGATCAGGCTGGGCATGTTTGACCCGCCCGAGATGGTTCCGTACACGAAGATCGATCAGAAGGAACTGGATAGCTCGGAACATCGCGCGCTGGCGCGCAAGCTTGCCAATGAATCCATGGTGCTGTTGAAGAATGATGGCGTTCTGCCGCTGAGCAAGTCAGTGCAACGCATCGCCATTGTCGGGCCGCTTGCGGATCAGACGGAAGTTCTCCTCGGCAACTACAACGGAATTCCCACGCACACCGTGAGCGTGCTGGAAGGGATGAAAGCCGAATTTCCGAATGCGAGGATCACGTACGTTCCCGGGACGCAGTTCCTTTCCAAGAAACCTGGTGCGCGACCTCTGTTGGCTCTCGTGGACAACGCGCCTGATCCGGCTGTGATTGCTGCGGCGAAAAACGCCGACGTGGTGATCGCCGTCGTCGGCATCACCAGCCGCCTCGAAGGCGAGGAGATGCCGGTCGACGAAGCTGGCTTTCTCGGTGGAGATCGCACCAACCTCGAGATGCCCGGACCGGAAGAGGCTCTGGTCCAAGCTGTGGCAGCCAGCGGCAAGCCTCTCGTCGTCGTGCTCCTGAACGGCAGCGCGTTGGGCGTCAACTGGGAAAAGGCGCACGCCAATGCCATTCTCGAAGCCTGGTATTCCGGGGAGGAAGGCGGAGCCGCCGTTGCCGAGACGCTGAGCGGCAAGAACAATCCCGGCGGGCGTCTGCCTGTGACTTTCTACAAAGACGTCCACCAGTTGCCGAATTTCGAGGACTACTCGATGAAAGGCCGTACGTATCGCTACTTCGAAGGCGAGCCGCTCTGGCCTTTCGGATATGGCCTGAGCTACACGACATTCAAGTACAGCGGTCTCACGCTGCCGAATGCGCGCATCAGCGCCGGCGATCCGCTGAATGTTTCTGCGACGGTGACAAATACCGGGAGCGTCGCGGGCGATGAAGTTGCAGAGCTCTATCTGAAGTTCCCGGATGTTCGGGGCGCACCGATCCGAGCCTTACGCGGATTCCAGCGCATCCACCTCGACCCCGGCGCCAGCCAGGAAGTGAAATTTCAATTGAAGCGCCGCGACCTCAGCATGGTTACTGAAGTTGGAGACATCATCGTCGCTCAAGGCAAATACACTGTCTCAATCGGCGGGGGGCAACCGGGAGCTGGAGTTGCGGCAGTCAGCGGCAACTTCGAAGTCGGCGGCCAGATCATGCTGCCGGAATAGTCGAACGGTTCCGCTCCCGCAAAGGGAAAACCCTAAAGCTAACAACTGTTTTGCAATCGCGAGTTGTTCTTCCACGACACGAGCACCGGCCCGGATGACCCACAGGAGCGCCGTTGCATACGTTTAATAAACTGCGTACTCTGGCTGGCTTGCACACCGCGGAGGCGAAAGGGGTCCGGTGATCCTCGTGGCCTTCAAAGCCATTGATCCGGCTCTTCGCGAGTCGGGTGGTGGGTTCGACTCCCACACGCTTCCGCCAAGACCGAGCTGAATCGGCTGCGCTGTTACTCCCAAGCCGTCAATTGACGTGAAGGCGCGGCCTCAGTATCATCCGCGCGAATACGGCCATAATCTCAGCGAGCGAGGTTGAACATGTCAAAACGCGGGGGCGTCGTTTTGGTTGCAGTGACCGTTCTTATCCTTGGCGCACTTCATGTGGTTCGCGCGCAACAAACGCAAATTAGTCCTGACGTATATAGCCAGCTTCAATGGCGCTATATTGGCCCGGAGGGCAACCGGGCGACAGCCGTCGCCAGCGTACCGGGGAACCCGAATGTGTATTACGTGGGCGCGGCTTCCGGCGGAATCTTCAAGTCGACCGATGGCGGCATTCATTGGGATCCCATCTTCGATAAGCAAGACGTTTCGTCGATTGGCTCGCTGGCCATAGCCGCAAGCGACCCGAACATAGTCTGGGCGGGAACGGGCGAATCGTTCATCCGGAGCCATATCTCGGTCGGCAACGGAATCTACAAATCTCTGGACGCAGGCAAGACGTGGAACCCGATGGGGCTCGACAAGACCGGCCGCATTAGCAACGTAATCGTCGACCCGCACGATCCCGACATCGTGCTGGCTTGCGCGCTGGGCCACGCGTACGGGCCGCAGCCGGAGCGCGGCGTTTTTCGCACGACTGACGGCGGGAAAAATTGGGAGAAGGTGCTGTTCGTCGACGACAACACCGGCTGCTCCGACATGGCCATGGACCCGAGCAATTCGCATATTCTCTTCGCGGGAATGTGGCAGATCGAGATTCACACGTGGGGCCGCACGAGCGGCGGACCTGGCAGCGGGCTGTACAAATCCACGGACGGTGGCGCAACTTGGAAGTGGCTCGAAGGCCACGGCCTGCCGCATCCACCGGTAGGACGAATCGCGGTGCGAGTGGCCAAGAGCGACTCGAATCGCGTTTATGCGCTGATTGAAACGGGCGACGGCGTGCCTTTGGACGGCAAGCCGACGCAAAGCGGGCAACTCTGGCGCTCTGACGACGGCGGCGAAAATTGGGAATTGGTGAACTCGGATCGGCAGATTCGGGGCCGCACGCATTACTACACGCGCGAGGAAATTTCTCCGGACAATGAAAATGAGGTGTATTTCTTCACGGCGGCGTTTTCGAGGACCCTGGACGGCGGTCACACGTTGACTCCCATGCCGGCATCGCCGGGGGGAGACAACCACGAGATGTGGATCGATCCCACGAATGGCGACCGCATGGCGGTGGTCAATGACGGCGGCGTAAGCATTTCCGTGAATCGCGGGCACACCTGGGACCACATTCAGCTTCCGATTGCTCAGATTTATCACGTCACGCTGGACGATCAGGTTCCTTACTTTGTTTACGGGAACAGGCAGGATGGTCCGTCATTCCGCGGGCCGAGCAACAGCTTGCAGTTTGGCGGCTTTTTCGGAGGTGGCGATCAAGGCGGGCCGATCCCGCGCAGCGTGTGGCACCCCGTGGCTGGGAGCGAAAGCGGATTTGCCACTCCGGACCCGGTGGACAACAACATCATCTGGTCAAGCGGCACAGGCGCGGGCAGCGTAAGCGGCGCAGTGGCTCGGTTTGACGAACGGACGAAGCAGGCGCGCGAAGTGGAAGTTTGGCCGGTGGATGTTTCGGGGGCGACGGCCGCGGAGGTGAAATACCGCTTCAACTGGGAATTTCCGGTCACGATTTCGCCTCACGATCACAATAAGGTTTACGTGGGCAGCCAATTCGTTCACGTCACGACGGATGGCGGCAATAGCTGGCACGTGATCAGTCCTGACCTGACGCGAAACGACAAAAGCCGCATGGGAAGTTCCGGCGGGCTGACTCCAGACAACATCGGAGTCGAGTATGCGGGTACCGTATTTGCCATCGCTGAGTCACCCAAAGACGCCAACCTGATTTGGGCCGGCACGAACGATGGACTGGTACAAATCACTCGAGACGGTGGAAAGAACTGGACAAACGTCACAAAGAACATTCCGGACATGCTGGACTGGGGCACCGTCAGTAACATCGAGGCCTCGCGCTACGATGCAGGCACTGCGTACATCACTGTTGACGGCCACCAGGTGAACAATCGCGATCCGCACGTGTACAAGACGGACGACTACGGAAAGACCTGGACCTCGATTACCCACGGAATCACCCCTAGCATGCTTAGCTATGCGCATTGCGTCCGCGAGGATCCCGTACGCAAGGGCTTGCTGTATTTGGGCACGGAGAATGGGCTCTATGTCTCGTTCGATGACGGCAAGAACTGGCAGCCGCTGCAAAACGACTTGCCGCACGCGCCCGTTTACTGGATGGCCGTCCAGGAACGGTTCCACGATTTGGCGATATCCACCTACGGCCGCGGTTTCTGGATCTTGGACGACACCACGCCGCTGGAGCACATGACGCCGGAGATTCTGGCTTCCAACGCGCACCTCTTCCCACTACGTGATGCTTACCGCTGGCGTCCGATTGCGCAGCCGGCTTCGGATTCCTACGATCCGACGGCAGGACACAATCCGCCTTACGGCGCCGATATCAACTTCTATCTCAAATCCAAGCTCGGTGAAAAGGAACGCGCGAAGCTCACGATCAGCGACGCGAGCGGAAAGGCGGTGCGTGAAATCGAGTGCAGGCCGGCCCGGGAAGAGGGGCAGCGGCGGCCGCCAGCGGCAGGTCCTGGTGGCGGCGGAGGGGGCGAAGGCGAAGAAGGGGGGCCTTCTTGCGAGGTTAAGCCGGGAATCAATCGTGTGTGGTGGAACCTGCGCGACGAGCGCGCGACGGAAGTGAAATTGCGAACGCCGCCCACGTACTCGCCGGATGTTCCGCTTGGGCGCGAGGGATTCCGCGCAGCTCCCTCTGTGAACCGGATTGCGCTGCTCGTCCCACCGGGGCAGTACACAGTTACGCTGACCGTCGGCAACGAAAAATCCAGCGAAAAACTGAACGTGCTCAAGGATCCACATTCTGCCGGAACTGAAGACGACATCCGCGCACAGCTTCAGCTCGTCACCGCGCTGCGCGACGAGATGAACAACTTGGCTGAGAGCGTCAACCAGATTGAATCCATTCGCGCGCAACTGACCGCGCTCGAAAAGCAGCTTGGCACGGACGACGAATCGAAGGCGATTCGCAAGGCAGCCGATGATCTGGGCGACAAACTCGTGGCTGCCGAAGGAAAAGTGATTCAACTCAAGGCGACCGGGAGAGGCCAGGATGATGTCCGCTACCTGCCGATGCTCATGCAGAAAATCAGCTACTTGGCGAGCGCAGTGGCCGAGTCGTCCGATTTTCCGCCTACCACGCAGCAATCGGAAGTCCAGCAGGAGCTGAAAAAAGACGGAGACGAATCGCAGCAAGAAATGCAGCAGGTGGTGGCCAAAGATGTTGCAGCATTCAACTCCATGCTGCGCGACAAAAACATCCCCAACATCGTGGTGAAGACACCTTGAGACCGCCGGGTGTGATGCCGTGTACGCGTCGGGCACGAGATATATGTGGAGTGGTCACATTAAAATGGTGGAAAGTGGCTATCGCGCCCGACCAGATTAATGAGTACATTTGGCCTCTCGATTCTAGCGCGAGGCTTCTGACATTCATATTTTGATTCGGGACGAAGCGTCGCTGTTGGCAAGCCGGGCAGACTGCCGCGAGGTTTTGGAGCGGTGAAGTAGGGGCTTTGGCGCGGTGACTACTGGTCTTTGGCTAGGGACTGAGCCCGAAGAGCTCAAGATAGTCTAAAGTTGTCGGCCGGAGCCACCGGGACACCCCAAGTGTGGTTCTTTTGCGGGGGTTCGCTCGCTCTGTGCTTGAAGTTAGGACTGAGTTGAGAACAGGGGTGGTGCAGCTTGCGTGTCCTGATTGTGGATGATGAGCCTCTCGCGCGGGGTGCCCTGGAAAAAATCCTGAGCAACCGCGAGGACGTAGTGAACTGCGACTCCACTGCGGACCCCGTCGAAGCTCTCACACGCCTGCGAGAGAACTCCTACGATGTGCTGCTGCTCGATATCTGCCTGCCGGAGTTTTCCGGAATCGAATTGCTGGACAGCTTGAAAAAGCAAGAAAAATCGTTGCCCTCTGTGATCTTCGTTACTGCTCACGACGAATATGCCGTTGCGGCTTTCGAAAAACAGGCCGTGGACTATGTTCTCAAGCCTTTTTCGGAGGAGCGGATTAACCACGCCCTGGACACGGCCATTCACAGGGTTCGAGGTGACCGCGCCGCTCGCGTCTTGGATTTTCTTCCCCAAATAGAGGGACTTTTAGGGAAGCGCTCAAAAATCGCGATAAAGGCCAAGGGACGAATTCTGTTCATCGATCCTTTCGATGTGATCACGGTGGAGGCGCAAGGGAATTACGTATTGCTGCAGAGGGCGGGAGGGTCTGAGCTGCTGCGCGAGTCGATTTCGACGGTGACCGATCGCCTGAGCCCATACGGGTTCATTCGAATCCACCGGTCTGTATTGGTCAACAGTTTGCATGTTGAAGAGATACAACCATTGGCGACAGGCGAATATATCCTCCGGATTAAGGGAGGCAGAGGGTTCACAGTGTCGCGTACCTACAAAAAGAATCTCCACTCGATTTCGCGTTTATGGTTTGGAACAGATGGCTTCGACGCCAAGTAAAGAAACGCGCCACTTTTCCTCCCGCTGAAAGCTGCTTTCCCCTCCAGTTTTTGGGAAGTAACCTCAGGTGCGTATTCTTTGGTATAGCTCGGCAAAAATCGGTGTCGATGCGACAAGAATAAATTACGAGCCCCCGGAAGCGCGGTTCGAGAGCGATCGACTCGCTCCATGAATTCATAGAAGTCTTCGAGGATTAATCCAGAAGTTGTTGAAAACACATTCCGAATTTTCACATTCAACTGGCTCCTAAAATGCAGAACTTTGCGCCAGCAGGTGTGGGGTCCTGTCCGATGTGGCTTCGCTCTGCATGTGCGGAGTTCTTCGTTCGTGCGTGGGGCGTGGCATGCGCAAGGCAAGTTCAGTTGGACTCGTTCGGCAAAGTTCCGCAGGCGCGCCTGTGCGGCTAAGGATCCGGGTCAATGTTGCAAAATTTTGGCGTTTATCGAGGAACTCTCATTAACGGAGGCTGGAGATGAAGTGTGAGCGCCTATTTGTGCTCGGCATACTCGCTGTGATGCTATTTGCGTTGTGCGCCGCACCGGTTTGGAGCCAAACGACCGCGACCGGCACTGTCACTGGTATCGTCACGGATAACCAGAATGCCGTCGTCGGCGGTGTTTCGGTTACGCTGACCCAAACGGCGACCGGCGATACGCGCACGACTGTCACGAATCCTGATGGCCGATACATTTTCTTCAACGTCGATCCCGGCGAATACTCCGTTAAGTTTACGAAGCAGGGCTTCGCTGAACTTGTGGTCACCAAAGTGACTGCTGCCGTCGGTACGCAGACGACGGAAAATGTGCAGATGAAAGTCGGTGCCGTCACCACCACTGTGACCGTCACGGAAACTCCCGGCGCTGAACTTCAGACCATGAACGCAACGGTCGGCACCTCTCTCAGCGGCGAGATCATCGTGAACCTGCCGAACCAGGGCCGTGACGCCTCCTCCTTGGCTGTCCTTCAGCCCGGCCAGAATCTCACCGGCCAGGTCGGCGGTGTCGAGTCCGACCAGAACAGCTTCCAGCTCGATGGCGGCTACGCCACCGACGATATGAGCGGTGACAACAACACCTACATCGCCAGCTTCTCTTCCGACACGGCAGGTGGTTCTGGTGCGATGCACAGCGCCGGCTTTAACCAAATGCCCTCGGCTGTTGTGCCGGTTCCTGTCAACAGCGTCGAGGAATTCAAGATCTCGACTGCAAATCAGACGGCCGACTTCAATGGCGGCGCCGGCAGCCAGATGCAGCTCGTCACCAAGCGAGGTACCAACGCGTTTCACGGCGGCGCCTACGAATACTACGATGACAACAACTTCGGGGGTGCCAACACCTGGGATAACAAGTTCTTCGGGGAAGCGCAGCCAAGTTCTCATTTCAGCCGCTTTGGTGCTGATGCTGGGGGTAAGATCCCTCATTCCAACTTCGCCGGCGGCAGTTGGTATATCTTCGGGCTTTACGAAGGCTACCGCTTTCCTAACCACTCAATATTCGAGGAGGACTTTCCGACACCATCCCTGCGCGCGGGCATCATCCATGAAGGTGTCACAAACGCTTCCGGTGTAACGACGTATTATACGTACAACCTAAACCCTGTCGCAGTTACTGACCCTGGCTGCGGCGCAGCGACTAAAGGCTGCTTGGTCCCAACAACCGGCCAGTCCATCGCACCTACTCCCTGTCCTGCCAGCTCCAACGGGCTCTGCGATCCCCGGGGCTTGGGGCTCAACCCAGTGATTTGCACGCCGGGTTCTACGGTCGGAAGCTGCTCGGCTGGCCTCTGGTCCTCCCTGCCCATGCCCAATGACTGTCAGTCCGGCGATAGCCTGAACTACTGTGGATTCAGGGGGCCCATCTCCACTCCGGAGTCCAGTAACTTCGGCGTTGGTCGCATCGACCACGATTTCAGCAGCAAATGGCACTTCAACAGCACCTATCACTATTACCATCTGCTGAACACCGTCGCCGAGCAGTGGGACATCGGCGGATTCTTCCCCGGCGACACCCCAGGACAGTACTCGGCCATCCGCCACAAGCCACAGGTACCGTGGCTCTACACCGCCGGCCTCACCACGGAAATATCACCCAGCGTCACCAACAACGTCCACTTTAGCTACACTCGCAACTTCTGGGCTTACGAGGACCCCAGCGGCGTTCCTAACGTTGCCGGCTATCCCGCCGCCCTGGAAATCGGCGGCGAACAATCCGATGTCTTCGGTCCGTATGACACCTATAACCAGGGCACTCGCTTCCGCTACTGGGATGGCAAAGACATTTTCATCGGTGACGACGTTTCCTGGATCAAAGGTAACCACCTGATTCAGCTCGGTGGCAGCTTCCTTCGCAATGACGACAAGCACCACCGCAACGACAACGGCGGTACGATTAACACTTTCGAGCAGTACATCATCGGAAGTGGCACGAACTATGCTCAGAACCTCGGCTCTTTCAATATGGACTTCAGTAACTACACTCCGGCAACGATTGCCGGACAAAGTGCCGCGTATCAATACGAAAACCTCTACTCGATGGTTCTTGGCATGGTTGACGAAACTCAGAGCCTTTACACTCACGGCTTGGGCACTCTGGCCACAGGGCTACCCCTCAACCCGAGGTCGTCCTGCGCCATCTCGGGGATCGCAGCTACCTCGGCCTGCATCTCGTCTCCGCCCATAACGGACGAAAGCATCATTCCCACGTACAACCTCTACGTCACCGATTCTTGGCACATTAAGCCTACATTTTCTCTAAACTATGGCGTCGGCTACACCGTGGAGATGCCGCCTTACAGCACGAATGGCGGTTACCAGACCGTTCTGGTCGATCAAACTGACCATCTTGTATCGGCTACGCAGTATTTCAAGAACGAGGAGCAGGCTGCGCTTCAGGGACAGGCCTACGCTCCGTTGCTTGGCTTCGCCGCAATTCGCAACGTCCTCAATCACAATCACTATCCTTATGATCCGTTCTTCGGCGGCATCACTCCCCGGGTCGGATTTGCTTGGAACGTCAAGCCAGACACGGTTATCCGAGGCGGCTACGCGCGCATCTTCGGCCGCATCAATGGTGTGAATCCTATCCTGGTTCCTTTGCTCACGCCCGGACTGATGCAGCCCGCTACCTGCCTCGGTCCCAACAACAATGGTGCAAACGGCGGCTGCGGCACTGCCGGCAACCCGACCACGCCAGTGAACGCATTCCGGGTCGGTACGCAAGCGGATGGAATAAACGCGCCGCTCCCTGCGCCGAGCGCCTTCCTCCCGCAGCCGTGGTATCCCGGCTTGAACCAGGTCGGTACCGGTGCGGGTGAAACCTTCGATCCAAACTTCAGGCCAAACGAGAACAACGAGTTCACCCTCAGCGTTCAGCACCAGTTCGGTCCCAAGATCATGGTCGAGGCTGGCTACATCGGCCGCAAGCTGACCCACGAAATCCAGTACTACAGCTTCACAAACGTTCCTTACATGATGACCATCAACAGCCAGACCTTTGCCAATGCTTGGCGGAACATCATGGTTTACACCAATTACGGCAACACCAATCTGCCAATCGTCAAAACAAACGCCTCAACCGTTCCTGCTCAGCCCTTCTTCGAAGGTGCAATAGGGAATGTACCAGGTGCCTTTGCGCCGGGCGGGTATTGCTACAACACGACAGCCGGAGCGCCATATCTCAACTGCACCACAGCCTTCGTCGCCAATAACGACGCCAACGGTTCATTCCTGATGCCCGTCTCAGATCCGTTCGATGCTTGGGCTAGCGTCTCCAACGCTGGCGACTTTTCGTTTGGCCGCAGCTTCACCAGCGATCCGATCCCCGCCAGCCCATTCGGTGCAGCCGGACAGTCGCCGTCCATCACCACCACTGTCAGCAATGGCTACGGCAATTACAATGCCGCCTACTTCCAGTTCACGTTCCAGAACTGGCACGGCCTCACCATGAAGAGCAGCTTCACCTATGGCAAGGCCTTGGGTACTGGCAACGTTGTACAAGCCAGCAGCTCGTTCTCCACAGACGATCCTTTCAACCTGCGTAACGCATACGGTCCACAGGGCTACAACGAGAAATTAATCTTCAACCTGTTCATGAACTATACCCTGCCGTTCTATGAGTCCCAGCAGGGTATCGTTGGCAGGATCCTCGGTGGCTGGAGCATTGCACCGCTCTTTGTAGCCGGCAGCGGATTCCCTGTCGAGTTCAACACGGCGAACGGTGACTGCGGGACCTATGGCGAATGCAATACCGCGTACGTGGGAGCGCTGGAGAACATGATCCTCCCGGCGAATTTCCACTACAACGCTTCGGAGCACAAGACCCCTGCCAACACGGCTTGCGGCACGGTTGGTCGCGGTTTTAACATCTTCTCCAATCCCGACACGTATTGCCCCTCGGCCTTGGGTGACTTCTCCGATCCAGTTCGTAACCCGCTTCTCGGCTACGACGGTGACATCGGCGGCGGCGGTCCGATTACCGGTCTGCCATTCTTCAACTTGGATCTGAGTGTCAACAAGAAGCTCAACATTAACGAGCGCTTCAACACTAACTTCTATTTCGCCTGGCAGAACGTGTTGAACCACATGC
>Ga0187769_10001537_pt1 | contig 13221 bp, 12 predicted proteins | sample 0116_SJ02_MP02_1_FD_133140 | JGI IMG/M metagenome (GOLD analysis project Ga0187769, IMG submission 133140) | Tropical peat soil microbial communities from peatlands in Department of Meta, Colombia - 0116_SJ02_MP02_10_MG | ecosystem: Environmental > Terrestrial > Soil > Wetlands > Peat | place... | reverse complement strand
GGTCGGATCGAGCGCCACCGAGAAGAAAATCTGGAGAATGCGGCCGAAGCTGATCTGCCGCGGGTCGTAAGTGATCTGCACCGTCTCGGCGTGGCCGGTCTTGCCCGTGCTGACGGTGTCGTAGTCGGCGGTGTCGGCGCTCCCGCCGGCATAGCCCGAGACCGCGCGCTCGACCCCCTTCACATGCTCGAACACGCCCTGGATGCCCCAAAAACAGCCGCCCGAGAGCGTCGCCACCTGGTGCTCGCCCGTGGCCTTGAGATCGACCGCGGGTGCCGGTGCCAACTGCGGCGCCGCGTCGGCATGGGCACCCGGACCGCGCAGCGCCAAGAATGCGACCGCCGCGGCCAGCGCCGCGGCTGCGAGCGCGCGAAGCAGATTGCGATGCAACATCGGCACTCCTCCGGACCCTCTTTGCCGGCGCGCGCCTGATTTGGTGCGGAATGGCGCGCGGGGCACGACTTCGCGGCCCCAACGGAAGGCGACGGCCGGCACCCGCCGCCACGCTACCCGATCCGCTCCCACAGGGAGCGCTCCTTCTCGACCTCGGCCTTCTCCTCGCCGTAAAAGTCGCGGCGCGAGACGACGCCCAAAACGCGGCCGCGCTTCACCACCGGCAGGTGGCGATAGCCGCCGTCCTCCATCATGCGAAGCGCCTCGACCGCGAGCGTCTCGGGCCTCACCGTGTCGGGCTTCTCGGTCATCACTTGGGCGAGCGGCGTCGTCAGGGGATCGAGCTTGGTGGCAACGACCCGGTTGATCATATCGCGCTCGGTAAAGATGCCCTTGAGCTTGTGCTCGGCCGTGACCAGCACCGAGCCGCATTTCCGCGCCTTCATCAGGCAGGCGGCCTCGTAGACCGTGGCGCTTGGCGCCAGCTCGGCGAACTCGCTACCCGCCATCATATCCGCGATCCTGCGCAGCATGGCCCCACCTCCCAAAGCGAGTGCTTCCAGGCGAGCCGCTCCAATGGTTCCCAGCATAGCAGGAACCCGCTCCCGACCGAACAGCCGTCGTGCGGTCCGGGCATCGCCCTGCGGCAGCTTCGGCAGGGAAGGCCTTGCCCCTCCCGGCAGGAGAGCATTCGCTAACGTCATCTGGATCAAGCCTAGCCGGTCGGGTCCCTCTACGCCTATGGTGGATAGGAAGCGAAGTCAGCGCCTCGAGCGCAGAGGGACAGAAGCATAGGACGGACGACCATGGTGCCGGCATCCTCACGGCGGATAAAGTTCGCAGCGATCGGTCTCGATCATCGTCATATCTATGAAATGACGGGGCGTCTCTTGGCGCTCGGCAGCGAGTGCGTCGGCTATTGGACCGAGGGCGAGCCGCAGCCCCTCGCCGGTTTCATCAGGCGCCACCCGCACATCCCCCGCGTGGCCGACAAGCGGCGGCTCCTCGAGGACCCGACGGTGCAGCTGATCCTCACCGCCGCGATCCCCGCCGACCGCGCTGCGATCGCAATCGAGGCGATGCGCCACGGCAAAGACGTGATGGCGGACAAACCCGGCTGCACCACCTCCGATCAGCTCGCGGCACTCAGCCGGACCGTCGCCGAGACGCGACGCATCTGGTCGGTCAATTATTCCGAGCGGTTCGAGGTGGCAGCCGTGACCCGCGCCATCGAGCTCGTTCGCGCCGGCGCGATCGGCCGCGTCGTGCAGACCGTAGGCCTGGGACCGCATCGGCTGAACCGCCGCCTGCGCCCGGCTTGGTTTTTCGAGCGCGAGCAGTACGGCGGTGCGCTGTGCGATATCGGCTGCCATCAGATCGAGCAGTTCCTGACCTTTACCGGCTCGAGCGACGCCGAGATCAAGAGCGCGGCTGTCGGCAATTTCGCCAATCCCGGCGATCCGGAATTCGAGGATTTCGGGGAGATGCTGCTCGAGAGCGACCACGGCCGGGGCTATGTCCGGGTCGACTGGTACACCCCCGACGGCCTGGCAAACTGGGGCGACGGGCGCGTTACGATCCTCGGCACGGAGGGTTATATCGAGCTGCGCAAGTACGTCGACATTGCCGGACGTCCCGGTACCAACCATCTGTTCCTGGTCGACAACAAGGAGACGCGCTATGTCGACTGCAGCGATGCCGGCTTGCCGTATTACCCCGATCTGATCGCCGATATCCTCGACCGCACGGAGCGCGCGATGACAGAGGCGCACTGCTTCAAGGTGATGGAGCTCGCACTGCGGGCCGAGGCGACGGCAACGCGGCTCGGCAACCTGCAAGCGCCCGGGCGAGCACCTTGAGATGCTGCGCCGAGATCAGCATCCGGCCATCCCGAGGAGACAGCGTACATTGCCGCGCGGCCGTGCATAGGGCGCGATGAGCCGGCTTGACCCCGACACCGGCAACTCCTTTAATGCCCGACGGGTTGCATCTGGCATGGGCGCGCCGCAAGACGCCTGGCCGCGGGAAGGATGTGATGGCCTTGTCGCAAAACGGATGGCATCGCCGGCTTCGGGCCGGCTGGAGCAGGCCGTTAATCTTCCTGATGCTGCTCGTGGTCGGCTGGGATCTCGCCATCCGCATTTTCCACATACCGCCCTACCAGGTCCCGGCGCCCAAAGACGTGCTGATCGTACTGTGGCAGGATTGGCCGAAGCTGCTCGCGGAGGCTTGGCCGACCACCGTCGCCACCGTCGAGGGCTTCATCCTTTCCGCTCTCTTCGGCATTCCCATGGCGATGCTGATCGTCGGCTCGCGCACGGTCGAGAGCTACGTTTATCCGCTCCTCGTGTTCTCGCAGTCGATCCCGAAGATCGCCATCGCGCCGCTGTTCGTCGTCTGGTTCGGCTTCGGCATGATGCCCAAAGTGCTCTCGGCATTCTTGCTCGGCTTCTTCCCGGTCGTCGTATCGGCCGTGCAGGGCTTCAAATCGGTCGAGCCCGACATGCTCGATCTCGCCCGCGCCATGGAGGCCAACCGTCTCCAGATCTTCCGAATAATCAGGCTGCCGCATGCGCTGCCGGCGATCTTCTCGGGGCTCAAGGTGTCGGTCACGCTTGCCGTGGTCGGCGCGGTGGTCGGCGAATTCGTCGGCTCGAACTCGGGGCTTGGCTTCGTGCTGCAACGCTCGATAGGCAACTTCGAGCTGCCGACGATGTTCGCGGCGCTGGTCTTGCTCTCGCTCATCGGCGTGATTCTGTTCTGGATCGTCGACGTGATCGAGCGGCTTGCAATTCCGTGGCACGCGAGCCAGCGCCAGGATTTCATGCTCGCTGCATGACCCGAGACAACGGGAGGACAGTATGTTGCGATTGCTGATCGCGTTCGGCGCAATCCTGCTCGCGGGGCCGGCATTGGCCGCGGACAAGGTCACGCTCATGCTGAATTGGTATGTCTATGGGGAGCACGCGCCCTTCTATTACGGCAAGGAAAAAGGCTTCTACGCGGCGAAGGGGATCGACCTCGAGATACAGGAAGGCCGCGGCTCGGGCATCGTTGCGCAGGTCGTCGCGGCAGGAACCGTGCCCTTCGGCTACGTTGACGTGCCCACCATGATGCGGGCGGCGGTGAAGGGCGCGCCGGTCATTGCGGTGGGCGTCGCCTTGCAGACAAATCCCATGTCGGTGATGGGCTTTGCCGACAAGAACATCAGAAAGCCGTCGGACATCAAAGGCAAGACCGTCGCCACCACGCCCGGCGATTCCATGTCGCAAATCTGGCCTCTTTTCCTGAAGAAGACGGGGCTCAAGGAAAGCGATTTCCAGACTGTTTCGGGCGATGCCACGACCAAGCTGAACGCCGTCATCAACGGCCAAGCCGATCTCTTGCTCGGTTATGTGATGGACCAGAGCATGAAGATCAAGGACGCGACGGGCAAGGAAGTCTATCCGATCAGGTTCGCCGATTACGGCATCAATCTCGTCAGCTCCGGCGTGATCACCAACACGGATTACCTGAAAGAGCATGCCGACCTGGTGAGGCGGTTTCTCGCCGCGAGCGTCAAGTCCATCCAGGAGGCCTCCATGCATGCGAGAGATGCGGCGCAGGCCATCCTCAACGCCAATCCGAAGGGCGGCAAGATCGATACGCTCACGCAGGGATTCGAGCTCACGATCCCGCTGTACAAGGATCCGACCGGGAAATCGACGGAGCCGCTGCGCGTGAGCGACCAGAACATGGCGGATACGGTCGCTGTGATGGTCGAGTACGGCGGGCTCGACGCAAAGGCAAAAGAGCATCTCAAGGACTACTACACGAACGCCTATCTGCCGAAGTGAGCGCAACCCTGGCGACGATGAAACGCGACGTCCGCGCTGTCGCCTCGCCGGCGGCGCGGAGCGTCATCGAAATCAAAGCGATATCGAAGACATATCGTACACGTGACGGCGAGATACCGTCGCTACGGGCGATCGACATCACCATCGGCGACGGCGAATTCCTCGTCTTGGTCGGCCCCTCCGGCTGCGGCAAGACCACGTTATTGAAAATGATTGCCGGCCTCCTGATGCCGAGCTCGGGCGAAATCCGCATCGAGGGCAGCGTCGTCACCAAGCCGCACAGCGGCGTCGGCATCGTGTTCCAGACGGCAATGCTGCTCCCGTGGCGCAGCGTGTTCCGCAATGTGATGATGCCGGTGGAGGTCAAGAACCTGCCGCGCAAGACCTACAAGGAACGCGCGCAGGCGCTTCTCAAGATGGTCGGCCTCGAGGGCTTCGAGCACAAATATCCCTGGCAGCTCTCCGGCGGCATGCAGCAGCGCGCCTCGATCTGCCGCGCACTTGTGCATGACCCCAAGATCGTGCTCATGGACGAGCCCTTCGGCGCGCTCGACGCAATGACGCGCGAGCGCATGAACGTGGAGTTGCAGCGCATCCAGCGCGAGACGCGCAAGACCGTGCTGCTCATCACCCATTCGATTCCGGAAGCCGTTTTTCTCGCCGACCGCATTCTCGTGATGACCGACCGGCCGGGCTCGATCGCGGCGGTCTATGACGTTCCGCTGGAACGGCCGCGCTCGTTGGATGTCTTGGCCGATCCCGTGTTTGTCAAGCTGACGCAGACCATCCGGCGCCATTTCAACACACAGACCGAAGGGCAATAATTTAGAGCAATATCCGACGAAGCGGAATCGCCCCCTCACCCACCCCGGATTAAATCCGGGGTCGGCTACGCTCGCTAAGGCCGCGCAACCCTCTCCCCCTCAAAGGGGGAGAGGGTAGGGTGAGGGGGCTGCTTCCACCGAAATGGATTCCGCTCTAGTCGGCAGCTTCCGCTGAGCGGGGCGGGAGTCGCCCGAGCGCCGGAGCACGATCCAGTCAAGTTGAAACGCTTCGGTCGTTACCCCCGCGCAAGCGGGTCCAGAAGCTGCCGGGGCTCCCGCTCCCCGCCTTCGCGGGGACAAGCTTCGCGGGAATGACGATGCGAGCTGTCGATTCAACGTGAGTGGAATCGGCCCTAGCGCTCGCCGCTGAAGACGATGCAGGAGGGGCTCGCGCTCTCGACCGGCTCGCCCGTTGGCGTGAGCTTTCCGGTCGTCGTGTCGACCGCGAAGGCGACGATGGTGTCGCTCGCCTCGTTGGCGGCGTAGAGCTGCCGGCCGGAGGGAGCGAGCGCGAAGAAGCGCGGCTTTTCCCCTTGCGTCGCTTCCCAGCCGATCGGCGTCAGCCTGCCGCTCGCGCGCTCGATCGCGAAAATGGCGATGCTGTCGTGCCCGCGGTTGGAGGCGTAGACGAAGGCCCCTGAGGGTGCCACGGCGATCTCGGAGCCGGTATTGTTGCCGGTGAAGCTGTCGGGCAGCGAGGGCAGGATCTGAAGCGGCTGCAACTCACCCCGCTCGCCGTCCCAGCGGTAGGTCGTGACGGTCGAGTCGAGCTCATTGACGACATAGGCGCGCGGAAGGAAGGGATGGAAGGCGATGTGCCGGGGGGCGGCACCGCGCCTTGCCTCGACGAAGGGGGGATCGTTGGGCTCGAGGCTGCCATGAAGAGCATCGAGTCGGAAGACGAAGATTCGGTCGAGCCCCTTGTCGGGCACGAGCGCGAAACGGCCGGAGGGATCGAAGGGAATATGGTGGGGATGGGAGCCCGTCTGCTCGCGCTTGTGCGGGCCCGGCTCGCCGGCGAGCGTGAGCGTCCGGATGCGCGCTCCGAGCGATCCGTCGGCCTCGATCGGCACGACCGAGAGCGTGCCGTTGGCGTAGTTCGCGGTGACGATGAAGCGATTCCGGGGGTCGATCGCGAGATGGACCAGGTTCGGCCCGCCGGCCCGCTGCCTGTTGACGAAGCCGAGCCGCCCGCTCTCCGCATCAATTGCAAAGGCGCTGATCTCGTCGAGATCTGCATGAACGGCATAGAGAAAGCGGCCTCGCCGATCCACGGCCAAGTAGGAGGGATTGACCAGATCCTCGACGCGCTGGACATGGCTCCAGCCTCGCGAGTCCGGAGCCACTCGGTAGACCTCGATCCCTTTGCCGCGCGCCTTGCGCTCTTTTGTGGTGAACGAGCCGACATAGGCAAGCATCGGCCTATTTCTCCGCCCTTGCGGCCTTGCTCGACATGGGCGCTCGCCTCAACACCCCCGCCAACTCCGTCGCGGCCGCCATTCTCCCGCCCCCTTGCAAGGAAGTGAAGTTTTGCCGATGCGGACGGCGTTGATCCATATCATTGCGGTCCCCCTCGAAGGGCGAGATTATTACCCGATATGAGAATTCGTGAGGCCGCATCTCGATGATAAGGGAGCAAGTGCCATGACGGAACATGCTGTGAAAGTCGAGAAGTCGGGCAAGGGGACCGAAGCGTCCAAGCTGCCGGCTGCGACGGGGGCCGGGCACCCGCTGATGACGCTGCGGGAGGAGGTCGACCGTCTTTTCGACGACTTCTTCCGCGGCTGGCCGGGCCTGATGTCGTTCCCGAGCCGCATGTTCAGCCTCGATCCGTTCCGGCGCATGGGCGAGCCGCTCGTCGCCAGCTTCGGCAGGGTGATGCCGAAGGTCGACGTCTCGGAGAGCCCTGAGGGCTACCAGATCGAGGCCGAGCTGCCCGGCATCGACGAGAAGGACCTGAGCGTCACGCTGAGCGACGGCGTGCTCACGATCAGCGGCGAGAAGAAGGCGGAGCGCGAGGAGAAGAAGAAGGACTATTATCTCAGCGAGCGGAGCTACGGCACCGTGCAGCGGTCCTTCGAGCTTCCCGAGGGCGTCGACTCGGACAAGATCTCGGCCAAGTTCGAGAAGGGCGTGCTTTTCGTGTCGCTGCCCAAGTCGAAGGAGGCGAAGGCGAAGGAAAAGAAGATCCACATCGCGTCGAAGTAACGCGCGACCCCGCTGCCGATTTTCGCGGGCTCGTGGTTTGCTAACGCGGGCCACGAGCCGCGAAAGCGGTAGAGAGGCCGGAAGTTGGGCTGCACGCGGCACCGGGGGCTTGACACGGCCTTATGGTGCCGACGAGCGTTCCTTTCCTCCGCCGCGAGCCTGTCGCCGGCGCCGTTGACTTGTGCCACGACAGGCGATAGTCGGCGTCTGCGCTCCGGCCGGAGGAATGGGCTCAGATGCTGAAGCTTCGCCGCGTCGCGATCGACGCCCGCCACGAGAACCTCGCCTTCCTTGCACGCGACTGCCGGCAATACCGCCCCGAGGAATTCGAGGCGCTTGAGAAGATCGAGATCTCCGCCGACAACCGTCGCATCCTCGCCATCCTCAATGTGGTTGACGACCCCGCGATACTGAAGGGGGACGAGCTCGGCCTGGGCGAGCGCGCCTTCCGTCATTTCGGGATGCCGGAAGGAGCGCTCGTCGAGGTGGCGCAGGCGAGCCCGCCGCAGAGCCTCGAGGCCATCCATCGCAAGCTCGCGGGCCATGTGCTCGTCGAGCGCGAGATCGACGCCGTCGTGCGCGACATCGCCGCGAACCGCTATTCCAAGATCGAGATCGCCGCCTTCCTCGTCTCCTCCGCGGGCTCCATGGCGGTCGAGGAGGTCCTGGCCCTCACGCGGGCGATGGCAAAGGTCGGCACCCAGCTCAGCTGGGACGGCGGGCGCGTCGTGGACAAGCATTGCATCGGCGGAGTGCCCGGCAATCGCACCTCGATGATCGTGGTGCCCATCGTGGCCGCCTACGGCCTCACCATTCCCAAGACCTCAAGCCGCGCCATCACCTCGCCGGCCGGCACGGCCGACACCATGGAGGTGCTCGCCCGCGTCGATCTCAGCATCGAGGAGATGCGCTCGATCGTGCGCCGAGAGAGGGGCTGCCTGGTCTGGGGCGGGCACGTCGATCTCTCGCCGGCGGACGACGTTCTCATTTCCGTCGAGCGCCCGCTCTCCCTCGATCCGCGCGAGCAGATGGTCGCCTCGATCATCTCGAAGAAGCTGGCCGCCGGCTCGACCCATCTCGTCGTCGATATCCCCGTCGGCCCCTCGGCCAAAGTGCGCGATCCCGACGAGGCGGAGCGGCTGCGCAAGCTCTTCGAGTACGTGGGCGCGGCCACCGGCTTGACGCTCGACGTGGTGCTTACCGACGGCACCCAGCCGGTTGGGCGCGGCATCGGTCCAGTGCTCGAGGCGCGCGACGTGATGAAGGTCCTCCGCAACGAGCCGGAGGCGCCGCCCGATTTGCGCGAGCGCTCCCTCTTCCTCGCCGGCCGCGTGCTCGAGTTCGATCCCCGCCTGCGCGCGGGCGAGGGGCGAGACCGTGCGGAGAAGCTGCTCGCCTCGGGGGACGCGCTCGCGCAGATGGAGCGCATGATCGCCGTCCAGGGACCGAGCCGGGCGCTTTATCCCCTCGGCCAGCTCACCCGCGAGGTGCCCTCGCCCGCCCGGGGCAGGGTCAAGGCGATCGACTGCTACCGCATCGCGCGCACGGCACGGCTCGCGGGCGCGCCTACCGACAAAGGGGCGGGTGTCGATCTCCTCAAGAAGGTGGGTGAAGCAGTCGCAGAGGGCGAGACGCTTTATCGTATCCACGCCTGCTTTCCCGCCGATTTCAAATTCGCGACCGAGTACGCGCGAAGTGCCTGCGGCTACACCGTCGTCCCGGATTAGAGCTCTCAATCCGCCATCTCGAGCTCCGCGACGATGGGGGCATGATACGAGCCGAGCGAAGGATGGACGGACAAGGGATCGCGGGCCTCGTCCGAGAGCCCCTCATTCTGGATCTCGACACGGTGCGGCCAAGCCGCGAGCGCCGGCGAGGCGAGCACGTGGTCGAGCAGGAGCGGACGGCCCGCGTGCAGCACCGAGTATCGCCGCGGCGCCGGCACGCTCTCCTCGAGCGCTATCAGCATCCTCTCCGAACGCGCTCGTCCGCCTCCGTCGCTTTCGTCGCCGATCAAAACACGCACAGGCGTCTCCCGCGCCTCGGCATTGAAATCCCCGCAGACCGCGATGAGGGCCGAGGGATCGGCGTCGAACAGCCGTTCCACGACGAGCCGCGCCTCGAGCGCCTGACCCGCCCGTTTCATCGCAGCGAGGAAGAAGCCCTCGGCCCAACCGCCGACGCTGCGCCACTCCGCGGCGGAGACTTTCTGTCCGGGGATGGCGACCGCAAGGGGCGCCTTGAGGTGGAGATTGAGCGCGTGCAGCCTGCGGCCCCCCGGCAATTCGATGACCGCATGGAGGAGGGGCCGGTCCCAGCTGAGCGTAAGCGCGTCCCTGGCGGGCGGCGATGCCGTAGCCGAGCGATAGCTCAATGGCGGCACGAGCTCGTGGTGGATCTGGCGGCTCGCCGCGATCGGATAGCGGCTCAAGAGCGCGAGATTATGGCGCTCGGCCGGCCCGTCGTGCGCGATGGGCCCGGTCAGCGCGCGGTTATAGCCGAGGTAGCGCGTATCCTCGAGGAGATGATCGAGGGCCGTGAGCCGGCGCGGCAGGTGGCGCGCGACCGTCTGAGCGTTGACCTCCTGGAAGCAAAGGAGATCGGCGTCGAGACGGCGGAGCTGCGGTCGCAGCACGGCGATGCGTTGCGCGAGCGCCGGGACCGCGCCGGGCTCGTCGTCGAGGCTCTCGAGGTTGAAGGTAGCGATACGCAACCGCGCCATCTCTCCTCCGCAGCACCCTCGAACCCTGCCTTATGAGAGAGGGGCTCCCGTCCAGGCCAACGAGCCGCCGATGCGAAACTGCAGGCCGGCTGGCGCCGGCCCTTCTACGAGGCGCCGCCGCGGCGGGCAAGGGTCACGTGCGCTCGCGACCCGCACAAACGGTTCCGGCGGTCGCTTGCGCGACCGCCGGCTCTCTAATGTGCTGGGGAGGGACTAGAGAGGCCCCCTTCTTAGCACCACACCCCAAACGGCGATTTGATCCAGATCAATTCTATTGCAGGATTTTTTGGCCCGCCCGCCATACGCCGCCGCCGGGGATCAGCCCTCACGTCTCAGGGCGTCGACATGGGCCCTGGTTTCCGGCAGCAGCCGCTTGCACATGCCAATCCCCTCCGCCCCGTAGCCCGCATGGAAGAAGGGGCCAAGCCGGCGCTCGTCGAATGCTGCGCGCCTGCCCTGCTGCTGCGCCACCATGACATGGACGGCCACGCAGTCCATTTTACGGGCCAGATTGTCGATTGCGGCAATGAGCGCCTCGGCCGCGCCGGCGCCGTCGACGAGATCGAGGACCACGAAGTTCTCGACCCGGAAGGTTCGTCCGTGCTGAATATCCGGCAGGATCCTGTAACTGAACAGGCCGTAGATGTAACCATCTGCGCCTTGGGCGGCAATCAGCCCCGCCTCCCGCTCTCGGCCCGCCGCGCACAGCGTCCGCCCATGGGCGAGCCACTCACCAAGCCCGAGGCGGGGGGCTATGGCATGAACAAGCGGATAGACCTGCGGCAGCCGGCTTAGAGGAAGCGGGCGCACTTCGTATCGTCTGCCCATCTCCGGAAACGAGCCCTTCGCTATGCATTTCGGACGCCTCAAGTAAGCCATAACGGCATTGGACCGGCATTGATATGAATCAAGAATCGATGTATCTCCCGTGTTCAGGGTACACTTGGCCGGGCCGCCCGTGACGCCATGGCGAGCCAGGGGCCGCGCCGTGCCGAAATTGTTTCGTCCGGCCGGGCGCAGTAGACTGGTGGGCGGCTGGGCTTGGACTGGGGATGGGATCGGCAATGTCCACGCGAAGGCGAGCGGGACGAGGTATCGCCGCCCGTGCGGTTGCGAGCCCATGCGCGGCTTGCGAGGTCCGCGACATTTCCGTTTGCAGCGCGCTCGACCCGGACGAGCTTGCTCGGCTCACGGCAATCATGAGCACGCTCGGGATGCAGCCGCAGCAGACGTTGTTCTACGAAGGCGACCCCGCCGAGTTCCTGTTCAACGTCACGGGCGGCATGATTCGGGTCCACAAGCTGTTGGCCGACGGCAGGCGTCAGGTCACCGGATTCCTCTATCCGGGCGATTTCGTCGGCCTCGCGGTCCACGACAACTACGCCTATACGGCCGAAACCGTCGTCGCCACCAGCGTCTGCCGTTTCCCGCGAACCAAGCTCCATGCGCTCATGCGCGAGATGCCGCATCTCGAGAACCGCATGCTCAGCATGGCCTCGAACGAGCTTATCGAGGCGCAGGACCAGATGCTCCTCCTGGGCCGCAAGACCGCGCAGGAGAAGATCGCGTCCTTCCTCTTGATGATTTCGCGCCGCGCCGGCCGGCGCGGACAGCCCGACAATCCCATCCATCTGCCGATGGGACGCACGGACATTGCCGACTTTCTCGGGCTCACCACCGAGACGGTGAGCCGCGTCTTCACGCAGCTCAAGACCTCGGGTGCCATTCGCCTTCTCGACAACTCGCGCGTGCAGCTCTCCGACATGCGCGCGCTCGGCGCCACGGCACAGGGGAGCTAGCGCCCTGGAGACATCTCGACAGCCGACCGCCTCGGGCCGGGGCCCGATGAGCGCCTGCTCGGGCCCTTGACCCAAGTCAATGTGCGCACCTCCTTGCCAGGGTCTACTCCCGCCGTCGCGCAGGATAAATGGATTTCAGCGGAGGACTTCGTCATGGCGTACAAGGATCTCCTTGTCCACCTGAACAACTCCAAGCATCGCGCCAGACGTCTCGATATCGCCATTCGGCTGGCACAAGCTTCGGACGCCCATCTCGTCGGCCTGTATACGGCCGCGGACTTCTTCACGCCGGCCTTTCTCACCTCGCAGCTGGCGGCCGGACTCATCGCCGCGCAGCGCGGGCTTTTGGCCGACGAGCGCAACAAAGCCAAAGCCGAGTTCGAAGAGCGCGGACGCAAGGCCGGCATCAGCATCGAGTGGCGCGAGGTGGAGGAGGATAGCGGCGCGAAGGCGACCCTCAACACGCGCTATGCCGACCTCGCGGTGATCGGCCAGCCCGACCCCGATGAGGCGCTGTCCCCCAAGGAGCTCGATCTCGCCGAGCGCGTGGTGTTGGATTCGGGCCGGCCCGTCCTCATGGTGCCCTATGCGGGCCGCTTTCCCACGCTTGGCCAGCGCGTGCTCATCGCCTGGAACGCCAGCGCGCAAGCGACGCGCGCCGTCAACGACGCCTTGCCACTGCTTGCGCAGGCCAAGGCCATCACGGTGCTGGCCGTGAACCCGAGAGGCGGCGAGCGCGGCCACGGCGAGGTGCCCGGCGCCGATATAGCGCTCCATCTCGCGCGCCACGGCCTCAAGGCGGAAGCGGCGCATGCTTTCGCCGATGATATCGACGCCAGCGATGTCATCCTCTCGCGCGCCTCCGACCTCGGCGTCGACCTCATTGTCATGGGCGCCTACGGCCGCCCCCGCCTGCGGGAAATGGTGCTGGGCGGCGTCACGCGCAGCCTGTTCCAGCACATGACGGTGCCCGTGCTCATGTCCCATTGAGGGAGCGCAAGAGAGGCGGCCCTTTGGCCTCATTGCGCAGGCGCGTGGCGCGGGATACACGTTGGCGGCCCACACGCCGACCGCGACGCGCTTGTTTCGCCTGCCGCAATTCGCAACCCGGCCGAACTCGGTCCAGGCTGTCGGGGGGCTTCGTATTGCCCACGGGAGTCCAGGAGCGCTATACTCAGGCTTGGAACTCAAGTCATCTGGGCAATGTCGGCTAAGGCGGGCATGCCTGCGGGCGGCGATGGCGGGAAGCATCGAGAGAGGAAGCCCGGGATGGTGGCAGCGACAGGGCGAGGCGAAGAGCTTCCGTACAAGATCAGCAAGCGGGAGGTGATCGCGGAGACGCCCGAGCTCTCCGTCAAGCTGTTCACGCTTGCGCGGGGCGAGGCGCTGCCCTGGCATTTCCATAGCGAGATCGACGACATCTTCTTCTGCCTGGAAGG
>Ga0187769_10001536_pt1 | contig 13234 bp, 14 predicted proteins | sample 0116_SJ02_MP02_1_FD_133140 | JGI IMG/M metagenome (GOLD analysis project Ga0187769, IMG submission 133140) | Tropical peat soil microbial communities from peatlands in Department of Meta, Colombia - 0116_SJ02_MP02_10_MG | ecosystem: Environmental > Terrestrial > Soil > Wetlands > Peat | place... | reverse complement strand
CGTCTTCAGCAGCTACGGGAGGGAGCTGTATCCGTACTTCGAGGCGACAGACGCAGACCAGGTCCCTGGGTGCATAATTCCCGTCAAAGAAGGGCGACCGGTCGCGTCCGTCGACTCGACGTGCATACTCGTGGGCGAGACCGCCCAGGGTGCGCTGTACGCTGCGAGGACCGCGGTGGGGATCTCGATGGAGGGTTCGCTCAGGCGCTTCTTCAGGCTCGGGCCGATACTAGTCTATGCGAGCTCCTCCGGCATGTCGGGGCTGATTCCAAGCGTTCCCTCGGCGGAAATGGACCTGTTGCTTTCTGATCATACTGTGGCCGAGAGGTTCATCAGGAACACGATCGAGCGAAGGGTGGTAGAGGCCCTTGCGAGAAGCGAGGGGGACAGCATAATCATGGCGGACGGGTCTCTGAAACACCCGCTGGGCCAGCTGATGTCGACCATCCTGCGCAGGCGAGGGAGAGGGAGATGTATCGTAGGCTTCTCAAAGTCTAGCAACCTCATAATGTCGGAGGGGGTGGTAAGCGCCCTTTCTACCGCCAGAGTTCCCTCCTTCTTCCCGATAGCAGGCGGGGATGTTACCACTCTGCTCGCAAAGTTCACTCCTGATGGACTCGTATTCAGGCTGGACCTTTCTGGCTCGGAGCCCCCTGAGAAGCTGCTCGGGAGAATCATCTGGAACGACGCATTCGCCTCGGGATATCCAGACTCCCTCAGGGTAGCGCACCATCTCTCCATTTTCTCAAAGGCGGAGGACCAAGCTCTCAAGGCCTTCGTGACAAAGCGCTTCCGGGTACACCAGCTGCACACGTTCCCCCTGAGAAAGATCGCACTCGGGGGTTTCAAGGGGGGCGCCTAGAGGCTGAAGATACTCAAGAAGGAATCAGATGACATCCTGGTGGTTGCATCCCCGCGCGAGAAAGTGAGGATCGGGGACTACCTCGTTGCCTCGGAGCCCGGCAAGAGCCTGGTGCTTCAGGTGTACGACGAGAAATATCTTGACGTAGAGGGGATTGAGGAGGAGATTGCCCGTGAAGAGATCCTGTCAGCATCTACGCCTGGAGTCACCTCGGATCCGACGGAGCTGACGACGATATCAACCCTGATCAGGGACATGAGGATCCTACTCTGCAAGGCCAGGGGGACCGTCGCTGACGGGAGGCTCACCCCTAGGGCAAACTGGATGCCTTCGCGGACGTCATCCGTCGTATCACGTCTGATGGTCGACGAGTTGGGAGGGGCAGTTGAGCCACTTGGGGCGAGAGACATACGGCTCGGGACAGTCGATTCAGAGTCGGGCTTCAGCATCCCAGCTGAGGCCCTGGACGGGCGAATTACAGTCATAACAGGGAGAAAGGAATCCGGGAAATCTCACCTAGCCAAGATTCTCCTCCGGGGGCTCCTGGAGAATGGGGCATACGCGGTTGTGTTAGACCTCAACGACGAGTACGGCTCCATAGGCCAGAGAAGGGACGGCACGGAGACCGCCGAAGGGCGCAAGGTAAGGGTGTTACGCCCTGGGCGGGACCTGAGGTTCTCCCTCGCCTCGGCGGGGCTGCGCGCGATAACAAACCTACTCTCGCACTCGTTGGACATGCCCGGAACCTCGCTGCGGGAATTCACGAAGATATGGGAGCAGTTGGACAATAGGGATGAGCTCACGCTCGCCTCTCTTGAATCTGCCATCCAGCAATGGAGGTGCAACGAGTTCGTCAGAGACGCGCTCTTTGCCCGGTACCATACAATCGCTTCGTGCGGTCTTTTCACGGACTCTGAACATCAACAGTTCGACCTTCAGGACTTCTTCGTCCTCAACAAGGCCGGGGGAGCGATGGTCGTCTCCCTCAGCGGGGTCTCCCCCCTCAACAGGAAGATGGTGGTTGAGCTCATCCTCTCGAAACTCGTGGAACTCCTGGAGCGTCGGAAGATCCCCCCGGTCTTCCTGTTCGCAGAAGAGGCCCACCTGTACCTCAGGGACACCTATTGGGAAGACCTAATCACGAGGATGCGCCATTTCGGAGTGTTCACGATATTCGTCACAAACCAGCCGGACGCCATCGATCAGAAGATCTACCGCCAGGTCGACAACATATTCCTGTACAGCTTCAGCAACGACGCCGATCTGAACCTGGTCTCCCAGGCATCCATGGCGGATTCGGACACGGTGAGGGCCATAGTAAGGACACTACCTCCGCGAATGTGCCTCCTCCTTGGCTACGCAGTAAGGAACCTCCCAGTGGTGGTGGCAATCGATCCTTTCGATTCTCCAGCCACCGGGCTGACTAGGAGGTTCTTCCCCGAGGCACTCGAAATCGACGCCCGTCCGAGCTAACCCGGCCAAGGGCTCCCGCATATCAGAAGGGGATGGCTCCAATTCACGTTAGGGCCCAGGCGTTCGCCTGCCTAACGGGTCGCCGCGCTTCATGAAATGACAACTAGGTCGTTCAGCATGTCAAGGAGAAAGAACGCCGTCATTCCAACGACCGCCGCGCGGAACACTAGCACGTCCGATTTAGTCCCTGCCCGCCTCTGACCAACCACCCAGGCAAGCAAGTAGGCCGCGCCGATAATACTCGAAGCCAACGGAATGCTCAGCCTCCCCATGCTCAGAAAGATGGCGAATGGGTTTCCTTCATCGGCCGACCCTTTGGCCAAACCTACCAGAGTGGCACAGTGCGCGACGGTGCTGGCTGCGATACCGGCTGTGGTCAGAGGCAAGAACCAGTACGCGGTGTCCACTACGAACATCCTCCAATGATCCTAACTTTGACGAGGAGGCCCAAAATGAATGTCTGGCTGGAGCATTTCCTTTCGTGGACGTTCATGCGCTCACAGGAACCATTACGCTGTGCAGCGGGGACTCGCACTGATCACTGTCGACTAGATTCGAATCGTCTATGGCCTCGCGTCCCGTCCGCACGAAGCAATCCCAGCACATCTTTATGGGCAACCCCTTTCGACTTGATTGAGACGCACCTTTTCTATTAGAGAATGTGGAGCCCGCCTTCAGATTTCAACTCCCACGGGGGAGTTGACGAGTTCCACGGCCAGCACACTCTCACAAATACCTCAATCAGGCTTCCAGGGGTTTAGTCAAGATTGGATGATGGGGGGTCCGTCGCTTGTTCATTGTCAGACAGGCTTGAACTGCCCTCCACCCCAGCTTGGACTTTAGGCTCAGCTGCTACAAGGCCTGTACGATCATGAACGACCCCGCCATCAGTGTTATGCTCCCGCAGTTACTGGTGCAGGCAAAATCGATCTGAAGGGTCACTCCTCCTGGCCCTGACGACACGACGCCGAATAGCCCGGGGGTTGCGTAGACGGGCGGCGCGACTCCGAAAGAGAGGCTGTTCCGTGCAGCGATGGGGGTCCCGGCAGTATCTACACAGTTAGTGGCGAGGCCCCCACCACCTTCGGGGTCGGACATGGGGGTACAAGCGATCACAAGCGAGGCGCCGACAGGGAGGGGGTGGACCTCGAAGTTGTAATGCTCTATGCCAATGGAGGGCTCGACGACCGTCTACACGTAGAACGCAAATGTCCCGTTGGCCGGAATGTTCACCACAAGGCCCGAAGAGGAGTACTCGCCGGCTCTGCCAGTGGAAACCTGATTACTGTCCCAGGGGGCGTGATAACCTTCCAATGCGCAGCCCAGAGTTGTGTTCACCTGGCTGACGGCTTCCCCCAGCGGGCAACCAGGAGGGAAGTCCGCGAGGGACCTCCAGTCGACCTCGCCATTCTGGTGGGCGTACCAGAAGGCGTTGCCAAGCCCAGTCACGAGCCCAACCGAGCTTCCCGGGGGGTCTCCTGCCATTATCTGGGAGAGCTTCGAAGTACAGGTAGCTATCCCCGGCAAACAGACGCTGTTGGGTATCAGGGATTGGACAAATGTCGAATCTCCAGATGGAATGGAAGCGACTACCAAGTGCTTTCCCTTCCTCATCGGAGAGTCTCGGGAGGCGAACAAGGTACCTTCCGACTCCGTCCTCCTCCACGATAAACACCTCTGCCGAGGCGTCGGGCCGGGCATCAGTTGGGACCCTGTGGGTGTCGAGCACACCTTCGATTTCTTCATGGGGCTCGATGACGCGTGGTGCATGGACCCCCGCATCGACCGAGGGTGGACTGCTGCCGCGCCTGAAGATTTGCCAGACCTTCGACATTCTCGCATTCACGAAGGCCCGTCTTATAACGGGCCACAGTCTCGGGGCCTGTACGCGCCGGGGGACGGCTCCTTCGAGGGCAAAAGGTTTTGAAATCAGGGCCTACCCTCTCCGGCGATGAAGATCGAAGAGGTGAACCTCGAGCCCGGAGAGGGGGAACAGCTCATCGTCGGCCAGTCGCACTTCATAAAGAGCGTTGAGGACATCTACGAGGCACTTGTCACGTCCATGCCCAACCTGAAGTTCGGTGTGGGGTTCGTCGAAGCATCAGGGAAGGCACTCGTCCGGTTCGACGGCACGGACGAGGGGCTTGCGAGCCAAGCCAGCGGATATGCCGCCAAGATAGGGGCAGGCCATGCGTTCGTAGTCGTCCTATCGGGCGCCTTCCCGATCAACGTGCTGAACAGGCTGAAGGCTGTCGAAGAAGTCGTGCAAATATTCTGCGCTACATCCAACCCGGTCACAATCATAGTCGCTGATATCGGGAAAGGGAGGGGCATCTTGGGTATAGTCGATGGCGTTTCCCCCAAAGGGGTCGAGGGAGCCCAGGATAAACAGGAAAGGCGAGAGTTTCTCCGCAAGGTTGGGTACAAGAGATGAATCCAGGAGTGGAAACCTCTCGCCGACACGGAATTCGGACGTCCGGACGGGTCGAATGTGACGGTCATGCCGTCACTCAGTCCCACTTCGTCCTAGGATGATGGAGTTAGGGGCAGGATTTAGGAAGCCAGAGCAGCAGTCCCAGCCCGAGGGTTCGATGCACAGATGACGGCCGCCTGTGGAATCTGGCACCTGGAGCAGTAGGGGGGCCTCATGCAGTACAAGTGGACAGTACTCACTGTAACCACCATCGGCGTGCTGATGAGTGGCATCGACGGCCGGATAATGATCGTCGGGCTGCCGACGGTAGCGGCAGCGCTTCGGGCCGACGCCGAGCAGGCCATCTGGTTTACCCAGGCGTACACCATAGGCAGCACCGTTGCTCTGCTTTTCATAGGACGGGTGAGCGACATGTTCGGCAAAGTCAGGATCTACGCAGCGGGGTTTACAGTATTCACAATCGGGTCATTGCTCACTGCACTGTCTCCTTCTCCCGACGCCTTCATCGCGGCCAGAATGGCGCAGGGGCTCGGTTCGGCCGCCCTCTTTGCAAACAGTGCAGCCATAATCACCGACGCCTTCGGGTCGACTGAACTCGGAACCGCCCTGGGGATAAACCAGATAGCATTCAGGGCGGGCGCAATGGCTGGGCTAACGATAAGCGGTTTCATACTGTCTGTCCTGGCCTGGCCATTTCTGTTCTACGTCAACGTCCCGATAGGCATCTTTGGCACTGTTTGGGCTCTAAGGCGGCTGAAGGAAAGCAGGAGGCCAAGCAAGGCTCCGCCAATGGACTGGACGGGATTCGTCACATTCACGGTCTTCATTGCTTCTCTCCTCCTCGCCCTGACCTATGCAGCCTACGGGTTCGAATCAGCCTGGCTCGCCGAGCTTCTCTTCGTTGTCTCGTTCGCCTCTCTAGGACTCTTCGTTCACACGGAGCTGCACAGGGAGCACCCGTTGCTCGATTTGGGGCTTCTCAAGATTAGAGAGTTCACGGGAGGAATCATCACAGGCCTGCTCAACTCCGTAGCTTGGGGCTCATTCATGTTGATTATCAGCCTCTACCTTCAGCTGGTGGAGGGGTACTCGCCTTTCGGGGCGGGGGTGGCGATACTTCCATTCGATGCCGCGTTCCTTGCTCTTGGACCGGTTAGCGGACGTTTGTCGGACAAGTATGGCAAGCGTCCCTTCACGACGGCTGGCTTGGCCGTCATAAGCTTGGCACTCTTTCTTTCAGGCACCATCGGGGTATCGACCCCATACACGACGCTAGCGCTCTACCTAGTCATTGGGGGCGCCGGGCTCGGACTGTTCGCATCTCCTAACATGAGCTCGGTAATGGGCTCCGTTCCGGCAAAAAGAAGGGCGGTCGCCTCGGCCCTTCGTGGAACTTTCTTCAACATTGGCTACACGATAAGCATTAACTTGGTTATTCTCGTTATGACGTTCAACCTCCCCCTTCCAAGCATAACCCAGATCATCTCTTCGCTGACCCCTACGGCTCTGACGCTCGCGCAGAGGGAGGCGTTTGACGTCGGGATTAACCACGTCTATTTGGTGATGGCAATCGTAAACCTCATTGCCATTGTTCCGAACCTGCTCCGGGGAAGAAGACTGAACATCGAACCTGAAGAAAGGCTAGTTGTTACGGCATCCCAGGATGTCAGGCCCTAGTGATCAACTTGGCGGAAATCGAAGCAAGAACGGCCAACTCCGCCGACCTAAGGACCCATGTACGAGAGACGCGAAACCACGGAAACCTCCGATATGGGGTATACGCAGTAAACCAGGGTAGCACGTCGCTTTCAACCCCCATTCACCCCACCCACGGTGGGGCGTGAAAAGCAGTTTCACACACCCCCCTCAATATTCTATGAATTTACAATCCATTATCTTAAAAGGAAGAGCCCCCGTATCATTTTCAGTGGTTTCGAGCATGTACACCAGTGCGGAGCAGACGACTGCGCCCACTTGCGGGGTGTGTGGCCGGAAATTGGGAGTAGGGTTCTACTACTCGTGCCACATCTGCGGTAGGACGTTTTGCTACGCGCATGCTCCTCTCAAGTGCACTCATGAGCAACCCGACAAAGGCAAACAGGTCAAGCAAGCGAAGATTACGCGATAACCTGAGACGCATTTCTTGTCAGACCCTGATACCGCGCCTTCTCCCAAGTGTAGCGATTGCGGCGTCTTTCTAACGGAGGAAAACTGGTACGAATTCAATAGGAATCCGAAGCCGCGGTTCCTTAGCAACCTCGGGAAATTCTACGCCTTACGCCACTTTATTTGCAAAGAATGCTCACGTCGTCGCGCCAGCGAAGCAGGAATCAAACGGCGCGCAGAGCAGAACAGGCTCGATCCTAACAGATTCTATACACGTTACACAGGGCTGAGGCTCGAGTGGCGAGGCTCATTTACAAGAAGGATGTCAAGCGAAGAAGTCCGCAAAGTATCCGAACAGGCAGAGAGGATCACTGCAGACGTTATTCTTCCCTCAGAGGGTTTCGAAGATATCTGTTGGCTCCATAATCATCATGCGCCGATTGACATACTCGCAAGGAAAGAGAGTCGGAACTATGCTATTGACGTGACGACCGCGTCATACAAGTCTTTTACCAAGAACTCGGTGGGGAACAAGAACGCGGTTCAATGGCTGGCTCGAAACACTCAATTGGAGCTTCTGATCGTTTTCGTTGCTCCGGACATGTCGAGGTATTTGATGAAGCCAATCCCCCAGGGAAAGTTGTGGACTAGTGTACAGAGAGACGACTTGAAGTTCGCAAGATACATACAATCATCAAGCATCGGCTTTGGTTGGGGCAGTTCCTCTTCAGAGACACTTGGTAAACCCCGAACATAGAAATATCTCAGATTTGTGCACTTGGATTATTTGAAGGTCTACCTTTCCGTCCCAATGATTGCCAACAGGGCTCTAGATAGGGCGAAGTTGATGGCCAAGGCCATTGAGGACAGCGGGAACGAGGTGACCTCTCCCTGGGTTCTCGGACAGATCGAGAAGTCTGTATCGCAGGTCAACGTGTTCGAGAGGGACAGAATCGGCTCGGAAACTTGCGACGTGCTCGTGGCTGACGTTACGGAGCCTAGCACAGGTGTGGGGATGGAGATAATGGCGGCCTACAAGGCAGGACGAAGGGTCGTCATCGTCACCAAGAAGGGGAACATGACCTCCAGAATGCTCCAGCACATGGATGGTAAGGAGACGCTGGAGTACGAAGATGAATCTGAGGTGTACAGGGAGCTCCGGGGCCTGCTGATGGAGATTAGCCGACAGAGGCGGAACGCACAACCGATTTAAGTGCCGTAAGGGGCGCTGTTCTGGTCATGAAAGCACCTGTTACCTCGAAGTCCGCTCCGGCCCCCATCGGCCCGTACTCGCAAGGCATCGACGCAGGGGCGGTATACTGCTCCGGCCAGATTGGTCTCGACCCATCGACAGGCAACCTCGTGGAAGGAGTCGTCGCCCAGACCAGCAGGGCTCTGTCCAACCTCGACGCGGTCCTCAAGGCCGCAGGGGTGGGTCTTAGCAAAGTCGTGAAGACTACTGTATTCATGGTGGACCTGGCGGAATTCGCCCAGATGAACGAGGAGTATGGGAAGCACTTCTCTCCCCCATTCCCCGCTCGCTCAACCGTCCAGGTGGCCGGACTTCCAAAGGGTGCTAGGGTGGAAATAGACGCAATAGCGGTCAAGTAGCCGTATTTTCGAGACCACACTTCGGTTCTTGCGGCAGCTCGTCTAGCTAATTCGCACTTGGTTCACGTCTCCTGGCGACTTATATCGTAGACTGCTCTTGAGGAAGATCGTGCGACGCAGGTGGCTGATTCCCTTCTTGTTTCTGTTCGTCCTCTTCTACGCAGCAATTCTCTATAGCACCACTCAGCCAGTGGGGGCATTCACAAGCGCCCCCTATTTGCCAACTGCGACAAACTTCGACTTCGCAGTCACCTATGGATTCGTGGGCAGTCTGCTCGCCGCAGGAATAGGGACTGTCGTCTTGCAAGTGCTGTATGCAGGGCTAAAGCGTCTTTTTTCCTGACTCAACTGCCCCAGAGAACATCGCAGGCACACTGACAATACCCTCACTTTGTACAAGAATCCATATAGGTTGTCCATGATTCTCTAATAGAGGTGCAGAATCGGAACAGACCTTGCAACAGTGCCCCATTTGCCGGACGGAGCTATTGGCAAACTATAGGTTCTGTCCGAATTGTGGAGCGCAGCTCTTCACGACCTCCACGCCCGAGTACCCGTCTCCTGGCGTGAGTGGGCCCGGCGTTACACCGGAACGTCCCAAGCAGTCCAGAATCTGGATTGCTGTCGCAGCGGTGATGATTGTGGTACTGCTAATAGCCGTTTCATTATTCGCACTGATCCCAGCCGCTAGCCATGTCATCCCCAGCGGCCCCTTAGCGGGATGCCAGCTCGGCGGAGGTCCATCCAGCACCATATCCGCGCCCAACCCGGGCTATGACGTACAGGAGCTAATGGCATTCACTCAGTCATACTCGCAGCTGGAATTCAGTGTGACTGCGGTCGCCCAGTGTGACTCGAACGGGTACGGACCGGCGTATCTCCTGAACGGCCTTTCGAACACCGGATACTGGTACCAGGTTGGGATAAACTGGAACTGGCCTCTCCAATCGGGGGGTTACGTCTCGGGCTTTGGGTTCGTCAGCGAGGATTGGGCACCCGGCGGATCGACTCGATCCCCCTCTTCGACCCCATTCTCGGGCACCGTCAACCAGAATGACACGATTGAGTTGAGCATTTACTTCAGCGGGGTGAACGTGGTCGCCTCAGCACGGGATCTCAACACGAGCGCGAGCGCTTCGATTACCTACCCTGGGCACAGGGCAACTACGTTCGTGGGTTTGCAGGCGCAGCAGTCCCGCTCAAGGTTCTTTTTTGCGACACAAGGATACTTCACGGGCCTGATGACCGAATGGTATCACGTAAGCCCGAACGCCAGCGGACCCAAGCAGGGTGTGGTCTACTCTGAGACGACGGCTCCCGTAACATCGGCCACGGTAGGCGTGGGGGAGTGGAACTTCACGGCTTCAGGGCCCGTCTCAGTCTTCTCTAGCGTTGCAAACAACGGCAACCCAGTAGATTTCGTTGTGCAGCCCAATCAGCTCCGGCAATTCAATCTCAACGGGTTCGTGATCTCGGTCGACGCCAACGAGTTCGTCACTGGGCCATAGTTACCTGAAGAGCGCCCACGTGGCCGTTTAGGACCAGTGGGAAAATGCCTGGATTGGTTCTTCTTCTCGGCCCACGATTGCCCTTCTAGGTTTGGTTTGGAACCGCCCACGCGGTCACACTCCCGTCAAAGCTAGCACTCCTAGTATGATGAGTATCACGGCGGCAATCCTGCGGGCACCCGCCCACCTACCGGAGGCTCCTCCGGCAGGAATCACCCCGGGTCGTATGCGGGCGAGGATTGCCGAGTAGACGAAGACCAGAGTCGGCTGAATAGCACTCAATCCTGAAGCGAGAACAACGGACCCCATGGAGAAAGCGGAATAGAGGAGGACAAACCCCAGTTCACCGAGGCCCGTGGTAGCGACGAAAAGCAGTAGAAGTCGCGCGTCTACCCGTCTCCAGGCAGCTGCGAGCCTTCTCGGCCGGATGCCTGCTAGAAGGAGAGTACCTATGATTCCGCCTATGAGGAACCAGAAGAAGTACGACCAGATATCGACGTTCACCAGGGCTGACTTGGACGCGACCCTGGCCACCGCGGAGAAGAATGCGTAGACCAGGACGATTCCAAGCGCGATGTTCTTAGCGTCTAGTTTCTTGTAGAGGACCAGAAAGGCACTCAGGATGAGGATAATAATTCCCAAGTAGTTCATGAGGGTTAGCTGCTCCCCCAGAAACGCAAGAGCAAGGATTGCTACGAAAAGCGGGCTGGTGTAGATCAAAGAGACAACGTTGGTCCCTTGTTCCTTCATCATGGCGAAATTATACAGGATGAACAGGAAAGCAAAAGCGAAACCGACAGCCATCCCCACAAACCACGCCTCGAAATCGAACGAGACCTTCCAGAGAAGAAAGACAGCAACGGCGATGGGTATTGTGAGCCAAGTCGTCAGTATGTCGTAGGAGACCGGGTCGTCAAATCGTTCGTGGAGGACATAATTGTCAATAACGTTCGAACCCGCGAGGCAGAACGGGACCAGCCCGGAAAACAGCCAGAAGTAGTTCACGGTACCACTTGGCCGGTTCGGGTGTCATTGATAAGATGGGCGCAGTGGTCCGGCTGAGATAGGCTCTGCTAATGGGTCGGACCGAGATGGATGCGCTTGCTTTATATTGAGCGTAGGGCAACTTAGAGTGTGACCACAATGAGCAAAATCTCGGTTCTTGGGCTGGTCCTTGCGGCGCTGCTCGTCGCCTCTTCTGTGGCCGCAGCTCAGCCAGTAAGGGGATTCGCAGCCTACAAGATCACTCTGTCCTCTCCGTCAGGGGAGCGATCCGTACTCTTGAACGAAAGCTACAGTCCGTCCGCCAGGGCTGGCTATTCAGACCTAGTCTTGCAGCTTGTAGGAACCCAACAGAACTTTACCTACTCGAGGTTGGTGAACGCGTCGGAAGACTTCTTGCCGTACCTCCCGAGTGTTGCCCCCCAGTCGCTGGACTACAGCAATGGCACGAGGTATAGCCTGCACGTGAACGTGACATCATCCGGAACGGCGGATGTGACGTTTGAGGGAAGCCAGTACACCTTGAACGTGCTCGCCATATCGGTCGCTGCGTCCTATGGAAACAGTAGCATCACAGCTAACGGCACGGTGGATACCTTCCCATCGGCCCTCGTCTATTCCGCAAGCTTGGCCGGAGGCTTGGAGCGACTAAACCTGGTACTACAGGCAACCGATCTCCAGTTGACCTCCCCTGCCTCTCAAATGGCCGCCGCTACCTATGTCGGTGCCGGCGTAGGGGTGGGTGTCGCTGCCCTAGGCGGGGCGTTCCTGATGAGGCGGAAAGAAAGGAAAACAAGCCAACCGAAAGAAAAGCCGCTACACTGGGTAGACTGAAACTTCCGAAATGAGTTCTTCTGTAATCGAATTCGAGGGAGCCGTCAAGGAATATGGGGAGAAAAGGATAGGCCCAGTCCACTTCTCCGTGGAGAGGGGGGAGATTTTCGGTTTCCTAGGTCCGAACGGGTCGGGCAAGACTACATGCATTAGGATGCTGCTGGGCCTAGTCAGGCCTTCGGCAGGGAGGGTTAGGCTGAGGGGTCTGGACCCATTACACGAGCACGTAGAGGCCCTCACGGGGGTGGGCTATTCTCCTGAGCTCCCTAACATCCAATCATTCATGACCCCCCGAGAGGTGTTGGCGCTGTCGGCCAGGGAGATCGGACTGAATTCGGGGGTCAGGTCTGAGATTGACAGGGTACTCGAAGAAGTCGGGATCATCCAGTACGGGGACACGAGGGTGAGTAGGCTAAGCAAGGGAATGGTCCAGAGGCTGAGCGTGGCCCAAGCGCTCATCGGGTCCCCCCAGACTCTCGTCCTTGACGAGCCGATGATAGGTCTCGACCCGGCCGGGACGGCGCACCTTAGGGAGACATTCCTCGGATATGCCAGGAGTGGGGGGACGATACTGATGTCTTCCCACATGATGTCAGAGGTCGAGGGCATGTGTTCGTCCGTAGGACTGATCCACGACGGCAGGGTACTCTTCAGGGGGACTCCCAGGGAGATGGTCGGGGAGATGCTCGACACCGGCGAGGTCCGTGTGGAAGCCAATGGAATGTCGACCCCAATAGTTGAATCAATTCGAAGGCTCGAAGGGGTGCTGGCGGTCGAGGTGGTTCCAGGGGGATTGACCATAAGAGTGACGCGCGGGGTAGAGGTCAGGCCTGAAATCTCGAAGACCATCATACAGGGGGGAGCCGAGCTCCTTACGATTCGCGAGGGGGACCGGTTGCTGGAGAAGGCGTACATTGAGGCGCTGAAGGACGGTAAGAATTAGGCCTAGTAGGGTCCTGGCCTTCGCGGCCTACGAGGTTAGAAGGGCACTGGCTAGGAAGAAGGTCCTGGCCATGGTGGCGTTCATAATCCTCCTGGACACAGTCCCATACTATATCCTGTCGACCTCCGGAACCACTGTCATCCCTCAACAGGTCTACCCATACCTCTGGGTCGCCGTGGTCATAGCGCCTTTCCCCTTATTCATGCAGTTCGTGGCAATAATGATAGCCGCCGGAGCGATGTCCGAGGAGTACGAATCAGGCACGGCTGAACTGCTCCTAGCCAAGCCCGTGGGGAGGGGCGAGTTCTTTGCAGGGAAGTTCCTCGGGGGATATTTCCTGCTGGGGCTACTGATACTCCTGAACGCCCTTCTGAGCGTGGCGGCTGCCAGCCTGACATTTGGAGCGCAGTCCGGGCTGGGTACCATTCCCGGAGTCGTCATAGTGGAGGTCTACTCGTCCG
>Ga0187769_10001535_pt1 | contig 13240 bp, 12 predicted proteins | sample 0116_SJ02_MP02_1_FD_133140 | JGI IMG/M metagenome (GOLD analysis project Ga0187769, IMG submission 133140) | Tropical peat soil microbial communities from peatlands in Department of Meta, Colombia - 0116_SJ02_MP02_10_MG | ecosystem: Environmental > Terrestrial > Soil > Wetlands > Peat | place... | reverse complement strand
GGATTACGACGGGGCAGCGCGGGCCGCGACTATCTGTTCAAAGAGCGGATTTCAGGTTTCAGCTAGCTCAGCGGTCGCCCGGACCGGCGCGCAGGATTGCGGCCAAGTCGGCGCGCGACGTGGCCCCCACCCGTTGACACGCGCGATAGATATGTCCCTCCACGGTGCGTACCGACATGACAAGCCGGTCGGCGATGTCGCGGTTGGACAAGCCGGCAATAACCAATTCGATGATCTCGCGCTCGCGAGGAGTCAACGGAACACCCACCCGAGTGCGTAGAGCTGGCGTGCACAGCCCACCGCATGCATCAGCCAGTTCGCGCGCCAACGCTGCCGCGTACATGCCACGTTTGCGCTGTTGGGCGCGGCCAAAAGCTGCGGCCGATTGTGCTGCGACATCAGCCGCCGTGGCGCGATCACCGATCGCCCGGTAGTCATTCGATGCCGCAAGCAGGCCCTCGCCGTCGCAGGATTGCAGCGATTCAGTATGCCGAGCAACGGCATTGGCCAGCGGTAGCGACAGCACGTCGGCGAGCTCCCGAGCTCGCGCAGCCCCGGAGGCGTCGCCCCACTGAGCCGCCGCCTGCAAGCACGCCAGCTCGTGGGTCGGCTGATTCCGCGCACGCGCATCTGTGGCAGCCGCCTGCACAACCGAGACCGCGGCGCTCAGCGATCCGGCGGCGGCCAGCACCCACCCAGTCGACAGACTCAGCGCGGTCTGCATGAACAGGTAGTCTTGCGGCACACCCTTCTGGGCCTCGCTCAGCGCGTGGTTCGCCTGGTCTGGCTGCCCAAGCTTGGCGTGCGCCTCCGCCAGCGCAAAGCAGGTTGCAGGCCGCAATCCTGTTGTTACGCCGTGCCGTTCGACTCCCGCCAGCGCCTCATACAGCAGCTTCACTGCGGCGGGAACACTGCCTCCTACCAGTTCGGCATGGCCCAACAGAAAGGCGAGGTTCGCATACGCGAGCCCGGGAATGTCTCCGGCTGACTCGGCGATCTGTTTGGCGGATTTGATGCCCTCATCGATGCGGCCAGTCAACCGGCACGCGCGCGCGTACACCGCCCCGAACCAGAACCGCAGTTGTGACGCTTGAAACGATGTGATGGCACGGTGAAGAGCCTCGTCGACTACTTCGGTGATGTCGTCAACTCGCCCTAGCGCGCCTTCCGCCATGATCAAAGCCACCGATGCCATCATCGCGTGAAAGTCCGGCAACTCAGCGGACTTCATCGCGGTCCGTGCCTTTTCGGCGGCCGTTTCACAGCGCCCCATTGCCGCGTCCACGCAAGCTTCGACCGCGGCGCGCTCGGCTCGGTCCGCAGCGGACTCATGCCTTGCGGACAGGGCCTCGAGAATGGTCCACGCGTCCGCCGGCCGGCCAAGCATCCAGGTCAGGTTGGCGGCCCGCACCGTGGACCAGTGATGGCCGTCAGGACGATCGGCTCCACCCATCTCTTCCAGCGCGGCCTCGGCTTCGGGACCGCGTCCGAGCAGCACCAGGTTCATTGCCCCCAGATTCGCTGCTTCCGCCGCGCCGGCATCGGCAGCGGCCCTGGCGAATCGATCGGCTAAATCCAGGTCGAGCAGGGTCATGGCGAACCGCGCCGCGCGAAGGAAAAGGTCGGGGTCGGGGGCGAGGTCGGATTCCAAGGTGAGCAGTGCTCGGCGCACGGTCGCCGGCATATCAGAGTCGCTGACTTTGGCGAGCCGCTGCGCCAGTTGACCCCGAATCCGCGACAGGTACATTTCACCCGCGGTTGCGCGCCGAAGCTCACCGAAGAGCGGGTGCGCCAACCGGGCCATTCGCGCATCGCCCGTCCGCTCAACGCTCACCAAGTGCATCTGTTCGGCAGCCTCGAGATGGCGGCGGCCGACCAGGTCGCACAGCACATCAACTGCCAGTGGTTCGCACTGCGACAGCGTGTCCACCACCAGCGCAAGCTTCGGCGTCAGGCGGTCGAGCTGGCGGCCAACTATGTCGCCGATCCTCGGCGAGACCGCTACGTTCTCGTCCCACATCCACACTCCGGCCAGCTGCCGTATCCGGCCAGCCTTGAGCTGATCCTTCAACAGCTGCCCCACGAACAACGGGTTTCCACCAGTCAGCTTCCAGAACCGCTGGGCGCTGCGGGCATCCACTGCCTCGCCGAGGGTCTCCTCGACCATCTGGCGGGTGGAATCCGGTGATAACGGTTCGAGGTCCATCCGAGCGAGTAGCCCGTCTTTCCATAGCGCAGTCACGGCATCAGGCTCGCCAGCGCCTGCACGCAGCGTCACCACCAGCTGCGCGCCGGGCGACTGGGCGAGTTGATGCACCACGTGGGCAGACAGTCCGTCCAGCAGATGCGCGTCATCGATCCCAATCAACACGCGCTTTCGACGTTGTTGGGCGACAAATGAATTAATGAACCGCCGGATGTTTACCTCGGAATCCAAAACCACTTCACCGAACGAGGCGCTGAATGCACCGAGCGGCAGTGGGCGCGCCGATTCGGTGCCGACAATCCAGCTGGTGCGCTCACCGGAAACGCGCGCGCGGCCCAGCACTTCGCGCGCGAGTCGGGTCTTGCCCACACCCGCGGCCCCGATAATCACCACGCCCGAATAGCTGCCGACCCCATTCAGCGCGCGGTGAATCGTGGTTAATTCGCCATCGCGCCCGGTCAGCGACACACCCCCGAACACTCGCCGAATATAACGCGCGCGATGAATCGGCGTCCGAAAACCGGCAACGAATTCGTTGCGAATTCGCGCGAACTGTCTGGCGCCGGGCGTCGAAGGTTACGCCGAGCTTGACCTCACGCCGATGGCGATCGCGGCGGCCAACCGGACGGCGGTCAAACAGGGATGGGACAAAGCCAGTGAGGTGTGGGCCTACGTCATTTCCTTCACCCGGTAGGACGCCCCATTCTCCACGGGGGCGAAAGAGATTAACAAGGTCGATCAGTGAGCGGATTTGCCGCATTTGCCTCGTCGCCGATGACGAGCCGCGGAGTCACGAGTGATAGCAAGCAGCGGGGTACCGGCTCGGTCCACTCAGCGGACCACGTTGTTGCTGAAAGGAATTCGTTTGGACTGTGATGCTCTCGTGTCACTAACGCGGGCGAGGCTAACGACACCGCAAGAAAAGGGTTGGCGATTGTGTCCAAACATAAAAATATCATCGCCGACCGGCTGCACGAACAACGAATAGTTCGAGTGCCCACTGATGCTGATCGAAACCACCGTGTCAGCGTGGTTGGCCGAGTTAGGGATCCAAAGCCCGTTGGTGGAAGATCTTGCACGAACGGTGCGCAGCGGCGACTGGCCCACTTTCTATGCCATTGGCGAGCAACCGTCCGTTGACGTGACCGTTGCAGCGGCGCCGTAACAAAATCGCGCAGAGCTGCCAAAATCCGGTGACGAGTAGCCTGGAATGCATGGCAAATGAAGTAATGGACTGGGATAGCGCATACCGCGAGCAGGGCGAGTTCGAAGGCCCGCCGCCGTGGAACATCGGTGAGCCGCAGCCGGAATTGGCCGCGCTGGTGGCCGCCGGCAAGTTCCACAGCGATGTGCTCGATGCCGGATGCGGCTACGCCGAGCTGTCCCTGGCCCTGGCCGCCGACGGTTACACCGTGGTTGGCGTCGACCTCACGCCCACAGCTATCGCGGCCGCTAACCGGGCAGCACAGCAGCGCGGATTAAGTACGGCCAGCTTTGTGCAGGCCGACGTCACCCGGCTCACCGGCTACGACGGCCGGTTCAAGACGGTGGTGGACAGCACGCTGTTTCACTCGCTGGCCGTCGAGGACCGCGACATCTACCTGCGCTCAGTGCACCGGGCAGCGGCCGACGGGGCCGACTACTTCGTGTTGGTGTTCGCCAAGGGAGCGTTCCCAGCCGAATGGGAGTTCAAGCCGAACGAAGTCGACGAAGACGAGTTGCGCACCGCGGTAAGCAAATACTGGCAAGTCGACGAGATCCGGCCGGCGTACATTCACGCCAACATCCCGCCGGCACCGCCTAAGTCGGATGTTCCGATGCCGGCGCACGACCGCGACGAGAAGGGCAGGATGAAATTGCCTGCTTATCTGCTCACCGCGCACAAGGGCGGCTGAAAGTTAGACCGCGGCTGTCGCGTCGGTGAGCGCCTCGGCGAAGCTCGTCAGATCGTCGACGGTGGTGTCCAGGTGCGGCGAAATCCGCAGCACCGGCACCGTCATCTCCAGCGGTGCCCGCTCCACCCCCGCCGAAGTCGTCACGATGCGACGTTCGGCGATCAGCCACGCGCGAACTTTCTGGGGGTCAGCGCCACCGACGGGAGCCAACGTGGTGATGGCGCTTCGCTCGTCGACGGATTCGACCACCCGCCACCCGGGCACATCGGCGAGTACGGTCCGGCTGATGCGGCCCACCTGGGCCAAGCGTGCGCATACCGCCTCCGGGCCGCACGCTAGGTGCTCACCCAGTGCAACCGAAAACCCCACGCGGGCAGCCACATTAGCTTCGCCGAGCTCGAGTCGCTGGGCGACCGACAGCGACGACACCCACTCCGGCGGCGGCAACCGCGGCCGGAGCTGCTGCAGCACGGTCGGGCGCACCGCAAGAACGCCGATACCGCGCGGGCCGGCGATCCATTTGCGCGACGACGCGTACGTGACGTCGGCGCCCGCAGCGCAGTCCACCTGCCCGAGTGCTTGGGCGGCATCGACAACAAGCGGCAGACCCAATTCCCCACACAACTGGGCCATTTGGTGCAGCGGTTGCACCACGCCGCGATGGCTGGCCACTGCGGTCAGGTGGACCAGGTCGGGTGGGTCGGCGGCCAGGCCGATAGCAGCTTCGTCGACCGCGACCCGGCCCTGGTCGTCGGTCGGCAGCGGGCGGCGGGCAAAGCCGTGCGCGGCCATGACGGCCAGGTTGGGTCCGTATTCGCCGGGAAGGCAAGCGAGAGTGCGGCCGCCGGGCGGCCAGCTGGCCAGCAGCAAGTCCAGCGCGTGCAACGCCCCGGTGGTGAACACCACCTCTGCGTCGGGCATACCTGCGAGCGCGGCAACCGCCGTGCGTCCGGCGTCGAGAACCGGTTTGGCTGCGTCGGCCGCGACGTATCCGCCGACTTCGGCCTCGTGCCGCGCGTGTCGGGCGGCAGCGTCGAGTACCGCGAAGCTCTGCCGTGAGCAGGCCGCGCTGTCCAGGTGTATTCCCGCCACCGGCGGCCGGGCCGCCCGCCATGCTTCGGAAAGGGCTTCGCTCACTTGACCGCCAGCGACAACCCGAAGTCGCCGGCGTCATCGGTCCACCACCGGGTGGGCCGCAACCCGGCACGGGCCAGCTCGTCGGCCACCGCGTCCGCGCGGAACTTGCAGGACACTTCGGTCAGGATCTCTTCTCCGGCAGCGAATTCGACGGTGAGGTCCAGTGCAGCGATGCGCACCCGCTGCGCCTCTTCGGCGCGCAGCCACATCTCCATCCGTTCCTCTTCGCCGTTCCAGCGTGCCACGTGCCGGTAGGCGTCGACGTCGAAGTCGGCGTCGAGTTCCCGGTTGATGACCGCGAGTACATTGCGGTTGAACTGTGCTGTGACGCCGGCGGCGTCGTCATAGGCCGCGACGAGTCGGCCGCTGTCCTTGACCAGGTCTGTGCCCAGCAGCAGGCTGTCACCGGGCCGCATTACCCTGGCCAGCGCCGCCAGGAAGTCCGCACGCGGGTCGGCGGTGAGGTTGCCGATCGTCGAGCCCAAGAACACGAACAGCCGTCGGCCGCCGGCCGGGATTTTCGACAGGTGCTCTTCGAAATCGCCGCAGACAGCGGCGATTTCGATATCGGGATACTCGCGCTGGATGGCCGCCCCGGCTGCCGACAGGATGCTGGCGTCGACGTCGAACGGTACAAACCGGCGCAGTGCGCCGCCGTCGTGCAGCGCCTGCAGCAGAGTGCGGGTCTTCTCCGACGTGCCGCTGCCCAGCTCGACCAGGGTGTCCGCACCGGTCACCGATGCGATTTCGGCAGACCGGGCACGCAGGATCTCCGCCTCGGCACGGGTCGGGTAATACTCAGGCAGCCGGGTGATCTGGTCAAACAGGTCGCTGCCTACCGAGTCGTAAAACCATTTGGGCGGCAACGACTTGGGAGAACTCCGAAGGCCGTCGAGCACATCACGGCGCAGCGCCTGATACGCCGAGTCCGCGGCGAGGTGGTTGCACAGCGATAGCGTCATCAGAGTCCCTTCGTATGTTCCAGTGCGGTCAATGTGACGCCCTCGGCGGTGACCTCGACGAGGTGGCGGTCCGGCACATCCTCCCAGCCGGGCTGATCGTCATACGGCTCGCTGGCCAACACCACCCCGTCGTCGCGACGCAATACCGACAGGGTATCCCCCCAAGTCGTGGCAAGAAGCCGGGAACCGTTGGCCGCCAGGATGTTCAGTCGCGCGTTGGGGTCGTTGCCACCGACCTCGACGATCGTCTCTGCCAGCGCAGCGAGACCGCGGGCGAAGATCAGGGCAGCGAGAATCGCGCTGTCACAGACTGATTCGGCAGCTAGATTGGTCGGCAGCACACTCCGATCGGCAATTCCGTTGTGCGACAACAGCCACTGCCCATCGGTGAACGGTGCGGTCGCGCTGGCTTCGATCGGCATGCCGACTGTCGCCGAGCGCACCGCCGCCACCACGCAGCGGCTGCGCAGCACCGGCGCAACGGAACCGAACGAGAAGTCTCCCCACAACGGTGCGGCGCTGCGCCAGCGCCGCGGCGTCGCGCCGTCGAAGAACCCGACTCCCCAACCATCGGCGTTCAACAGGGCGTGCTTTTGCCGGCGCGGGGCATAAGACTGCACCCGGAGTCCATGCGGCGGGTCGAGAACCAGTGAGGAGACCGATATTTCGCGTCCCAGCCAGCCGAGGTGGCGGCACATCAGACGCGGCTCCCGGCTTGATCATCCTCGACGGACCACGCCAACCGGACACCGCTGAAAATCTGCCGCCGGTAGGGGTGATCCCAGTTACGGAAGCTGGGCCGCAGGATGGCCGACTCCACAGCCCATGACCCGCCGCGCAGCACCCGGTAGTCCCCGCCGAAGAACGGCTGCGAGTAGCGCTGGTAGATCATCGGCGTGAAGCCCGGCCATGGTTGCAGGGTCGAGCTGGTCCACTCCCAGACGTCGCCGAGCATCTGCTCGACTCCGTAGGCCGACGCGCCGGCCGGGTAGGCGCCGACCGGTGCCGGGCGCAGCGCCTCGCCGCCTAGGTTGGCGCGGGTGGCCGACGGCTGCTGCGCTCCCCATGGATAGCGACGCCGCGCGTTGATTCCCGGATCCCACGCACAGGCCTTCTCCCATTCGGTTTCGGTGGGCAGCCGGGCACCTGCCCACGCGGCGTAGGCCTGCGCCTCGAAGTAGTTGACGTGCTGCACCGGTTCATCGGCGGGGATGTCCTCGACACGACCGAACCGGCTACGGGTCTGCCCGTCGGCGTCCCAGAATTGCGGCGCGCTCAGGCCGGCGTTTTGGCGGTGCTCCCAGCCGCGTGCCGACCACCACCGTGGCTGCGCGTAGCCGCCGTCGTCAATGAACTGCCGCCACTCGCCGTTGGTGACCGGAGCTCGTCCGATGCGGAACGCCGCCACATCGACGACGTGGGCCGGGCGTTCGTTGTCCAGCGAGAACGGTTCGGCCGTCGCGTCGACGCCCAGGACGAACGGACCGCCCGGTACCAACGCCGACGTCCCGGCAAGTGCGGGCCGGCCCGGCGGCAGCGTGACCGTGTCCGGCAGCAGCGGCGGACCGCCGCGCAGATTCAGCGCCTGCAGCATCGTCTCGTCGTGCTGGTTCTCGTGGCTTACCACCATCCCGAAGACGAATTTGCGGTCGGGCTCATCGGGCAGCGCATCGAGGGCATCCAGCGCGGCCGAGCGCACGGTCCGGCAGTACGCCCGCGCCTGGTCCGGGGTCAGCAGCGGCAGGTCGACGCGACTGGCCCGGGCGTGCACGAAGGCGTCGTAGAGGTTCTCGACGGCGCTGGGCAGCATCCCCGGCCGGCCCGGGTCACCACCGCGCAGCAGCCACAGCTCTTCCTGCTGGCCGATATGTGCGAGGTCCCAAACCAACGGGCTCATCAGCGGGTCGTACTGGCGGCGGAGTTCGGCGTCGTCGAAATCGACCAGCCGCAGGGTCCGTTCCCGCGCTCGGCTCAGATCGCGGGCCAGTGTTTCGCTCTGAGTCACGGGTCCCCTCGCGCTAGCCAAGTGACCGTGGCCTCGATGCCGTTCTCGATCACCCGGTCGGAAAAGTCGTCGGCGGGACAGCAGGCCCGTTCGACTGACGTCACCAGACGCTGCATCGCCTCACCGAGGCCGGCCGGCACGCGTTCGGCCGCGACGGCCACCAGCCGGTTGGCCGCGGTGTAAAGCCGCTGATCGCCGAGCCCGACCCGGGCGGCGATGTCCCAAGCGGTAGCGACGGGTTCGACGGCTTCAGCCGCGATATCGGCGGCCACCGGGTCATCGAGCAGACTCACCAGTGTGAACACCACCGCCGGCCAGATGGCATCGGGAACACTGTCCAGGTAGCGGATTTCCAGCCACTGTCGTGGACGCACTGGCGGGAACAGCGTGGTGAGGTGGTATTCCAGGTCGTGGCGGGTCGGCCTGCGACCGCCAAGCAGCTCGCGGCCATCGGCCCAGTCCGCGAAGGGCAGATAGTGCAACACCGGCACCGCCTCGGGGCTGTGCACCAGCATCACCGGCGCCTTCAGCGCGTAGCGCGCCCAGTCGGTGCCGGGGTCGTCGCCGCTGGCGGTCAGGACGGGACCGCATCGCGCCGAGTCGAGCTGACTCCACACCCGCTGCCGGGTGGATCGCCAGCCGGAGAAGGCGCCGCCCAGCAGCGGCGAATTGGCGGCAATCGCGACCAGGGTGGGCCCTAGGGCGTGGGCCAGCCGGACCCGGTCCGCCCATCCAGCCGCAGGCCCGGCGTCGAGATTGACCTGAACAGACGCCGTCGACGTCATCATTGCCGCGCCTGCCACACCAGTGCGGCTGGCCTTGAAGAACTGTTCCATCGCGCGGTAGCGCGCGCCCGGGTTGATGCGCTTAGCCGACCGCAGCGGATCCGCGCCCAGCAACACCAGGCCCAGACCGGCGGCGGCGAAAGCGTTTCGCAGCGTGGTCTGGTCGGTGGTCATCGCCTCGATCGCCGGCACCACACCGTCGATGGGCGGCCCGGACAATTCCACGGCGCCACCGGGTTCGACGGTGACCACGCTGCCGCCCGGCATTGCCGGAAGCGATTTCAGGACGTCGTTGATCTCACCCCAGGTCGGTCTGCGGTGCGGGTCGGCCGGGTCGTAACAATGCGCCTCGACCTCGAGGCCGACTCGCCCTACCGGGCCGTCGGACAAACAGCTGTCGGTGATGTACTGAGCAGCGGCCGACGAACTGGCCAGCTCGCTTTCTGCGGGACGCGCTTGATCCGGCTGCGACGCGACGGCAAACGCCATATTCCCGATCCCTTCGGGGCCCGGACCGTCGGTCGCGGACCGCTGGTTGCGCGCGGCTATTCAACGATAGTCACAAGCTTCCATCTTCCAGAGGGCACCGACATATTCCCGCGGTCGGCGACACGCTTGGTTTCGGGCGCCGAGGCGTGCGCCGCCAACCCGCCACGGTTATTGACCCAGCGTGTTCTCCATGGCTCCGGCCAGCACGTTTACCGCGGGACCGCCGTTACCGGACTGACAGACCTTCGCTTGCAGGAGCACGTTTTCCCGCAAACGGGTCTGAGTGAAACATCGACGGTCGGTGCCGGCTTCCTGTTTGGTCCATGCCGCGTCGGCCGGGCCGGGCGGTCCGCCGTCGAAGGACCACACCTGGGTGGTTCCGTTGTCCAGATGCATCGCCGTGGTCTGCCCGGAGCAGCCCACCGTGCGGTCTACGACACGGTGAAACGCCGCGCCGGCGGCGCCACCGGTTGCGAAGACACCGACCGCCTGCTTGACGAAATGCGTCTGGTCGGTCGGCGAGGTCTGCGTACTGGCGCCGTTGAACGATGCCAGGTCAGGATCGTTGTAGACCTCTGGCAACCCGATGTCGGCCCAGTTGTTACACACCGGGTTGTCGACGAAGTACGGCTGGAACGGCTGGGTGAATAGCGATTCGTCCCGCATTGGCCCGCCGACAATATTGCCCACCGAGCCCTTGCCCAGAACGGCGTAGCTGACCACGCCCGGGTCCGAAGGCCGGGCTGTCGCGACCGGGGCCGCGCACACCGCCGCGACACCACCGACCGCCACTCCAATCGTCACCGCCGCCACGACTTCGATGGTCATGGATCTCGATCATGCCAACTGGGCCACCCAAACAGAAGCCAGAGTGCCCGCCACGGCGGTTCCGACTCAAGGCGGCGATGCTGCTTGCCGTCGAATGTGGGTGCGCCGGAGATACTTTGGCCGGTGCTACGGCGTCGGAGGGGCGGGCGACGGACCGCCATCACCGTCGTCATGGCCGCCTGGTCCATGCCCACCGGGACCCATGCCCGGGCCGAAGGGCCCCGGCATCATCGGCGGACCGCCGGGCCAACCGGGGCCCATCCCGGGTGGAAATGGTCCTGGGAATACGTACATCCCTTCAGGACCTTCGGGACCGCCAGGACCAAACATGCCGTGGTGATGGTGGAAGGGGCGATCGTGCCAGCCGACTGCCGCGCCGGCGAAGAAGATAACCGCCACGACGAAAACAGTGCCGGCGACGATCACTACCCACGCCGCAACCTGGTAAAGCCGCGAAGGTCTCGCTGCTTGGGGCGGCGGCGGAGGAGGGCCGGGAGGTGGCGGCTGAATCTGGGGCTCGGGTGCTTGGGTCATCCCTCGATAATGCCGACGTGCGCGCCGGCCATCAAACACCGCGCACGTGGAGTCGCGTCACGCTTTTCCGCCGGCACCGCAGATCAGGCGGAGGTGCCTACCGTCCTAGTAGCACAAGAACCAGGCAAAACGCAGAATGACCACCGCAATGAGCACGACTCCCGCAACGATCGCCACCCAGGCCGCTGCCTGGTAAAGCCGCTCAGAATGTTCCTGCGGCGGCACGATGGGCGGCAGCGCGACGGGAGACGGCGGAGTCGACGGCTGAGGTGTCTCGCTCATGCTTCTTAATAATGCCTCAGGTCAGCAACGGCCGCGACTGGACAGCGGCCGGGAAGTACCCGGTGCGCCCGGCATCAGCAAAACCGCCAAGGTCACCCGCAAAAAGTCGGGCCCGGCGCCCCGTTACCGGGACGCCGGGCTGTTGACAATGACAGGCTACGGGTGCGCCGGAGCCAGTGACGGAGCGATGGATTGCGGCAGCTGTGACGGTCCCAAGCTGGCAGAACCCCCGGGGCCGCCAGGCCCGCCGTGGAAGCCGGCCCCCTGGCCGTGGCCGTGGTGCATGCCCCCTGGGCCCATGGCGTGGTGTTGCCCCCAATGGTGGTGGCATCCGTGGTGACCGTGGTGGCCGGCAATCTTGAAGCCGGCGAAGAAGATGGTCGTGACGATGAACAGGATCCCGGCGACGATCACAACCCACGCCGCGAACCTGTAGAGCCAATACGGTTTAGCGGGCTCCACTGTGGGGGTGGTGGCGACCGTAGTCGGCCTGGTTGGGATTTCAGGTGTTTCACTCATGCTGAAATGATGCGTTGGCAACGGATAGGGCGCGCTAGGAACAACCTATGAAAAACATATGAGTGGCGCCACAATTAGGCTGTGCGGCGTCGGCTGAACCAATATTTCGAGGAGCAAACCACACCGGATTCGGTCCGGTGCACGAGTGAGCCCGAAACACGGTCTCCAAACGCTCGCCCCTAAACGTGTTCGGGATGACCACGCGAATTGGAGGCAATTTGGTTATGGCTGGGCGAGTCGAAGGCAAGGTCGCGTTCATCACCGGAGCGGCGCGCGGTCAGGGCCGAGCGCATGCGGTGCGATTGGCGCAGGAGGGTGCGGACATCATTGCCATCGACATCTGCAAGCCGATCGAAGGATTCTTGAACCCGCCGTCCACGCCGGAGGACCTGGCCAAGACCGCGGATCTGGTGAGGGGCCACAACCGCCGCATTGTCACCGCCGAAATCGACGTGCGAGACTACGAGGCCCTCAAAGCCGCAGTGGACAGTGCGGTGGAGCAGCTCGGCCGGCTGGACGTCATCGTGGCCAATGCAGGCATCAGCAACGCCGGCAGCGACGACGGCGACACACTCGATAAAGTCAGCGAAAGAGACTGGCAGGACATGATCGATGTAAACCTGTCGGGCGTGTGGAAGACCGTGAAAGCCGGTGTGCCCCATATATTGGCGGGCGGCCGCGGGGGTTCGATCGTGCTGACGAGCTCAGTCAACGGGTTCAAGGCCTATAGCAATCTCCTTCTCGGTCATTACGTGGCCTCGAAACACGGTGTCGTTGGCCTCATGCGGGCGTTCGCGGTCGAACTGGGTCAGCACATGATCCGCGTCAACTCCATCCACCCCACATTCGTTGACACTCCAATGCTGTTGAACGAGGGGCTCTACCGGATGGTCCGCCCCGACCTGGAGAACCCCGGCCCCGACGATTTGGCCCCGTTTTGCCAGGCGTTCCACACGCTGCCGATCCCGTGGGTGCAGGCGGAGGACATCAGCAACGCGGTGCTGTTCCTCGTGTCGGACGAATCCCGCTACATCACTGGTGTCACACTGCCGATCGATGCGGGCCAGTGCCTCAAGTAATCACGGTGACATCCCGCGTACCCGCTCGCCGAGGCGGGCCCGCAGATCCTCCTCGAAGGCGACGACCTCGGGGCTGAGCTTCTCGGCACGCAGGCGCTGTAGGTTCGGATAGCCGGCGTCACGCTCGGACTCCCACTCGTCGGCGAACTTGCCGGACTCAATTTCGCTCAGCACCTCGCGCATCACTGCGGCGACATCGAGGCCGTCGTAGCGATCCGCCCGCGACATCTGGCCGTACTGGCTGGTCGGCGAGTGGTAGCGCATCTGGCTGGCATAGCCTTCCAGCCGCAGCAGCCGGTAGTTCCGCTCGATCTCACCCGAGAGCATCAGTTCGGTCATGATCGCCTCAAGCGGGATGCCGGCCCCCGCCATCAGCGCGACGAAGCTCGAAGAGACCCGGGCCATGGCCGGGGCGAACAGCTGCTCCATCGCGAGGTCGAGGACGGCCTCCTGCCGGGGCGTCATCTCGATGGCACCTTGACGCAAGCCGCCGACAGCCCGTCCGATGGCCAGCGTGCG
>Ga0187769_10001533_pt1 | contig 13245 bp, 7 predicted proteins | sample 0116_SJ02_MP02_1_FD_133140 | JGI IMG/M metagenome (GOLD analysis project Ga0187769, IMG submission 133140) | Tropical peat soil microbial communities from peatlands in Department of Meta, Colombia - 0116_SJ02_MP02_10_MG | ecosystem: Environmental > Terrestrial > Soil > Wetlands > Peat | place... | reverse complement strand
CTCTTTGGTGTTTATATTCACTATATTTTTGGTTGGATTCAACATCTGGTTTTACCTTAGGAGGGATTCTGCTTCGCCAAATCGACGATAGGCGGAGCAAACAAACCTACATTCCGTTTAACCAAAGACTCTTTTATAAAAATCATTCGGGATCAATGACTTATCATTCTTCGTCCACAATGGGTGTTGATTAGTTGTGGAATCTGATCCGCTTGCGCTTGAAGGATGCTAATTTTACGGTTTTGCCTAAAAAATAGGCACACCTAAGTTGTTGAAAATACGTATTATTTAATAAAACTCTTGAAACTGAAAGAGTAAATATCAAACACTAAAATCACACCTTTGGCAGGAGAGACTCCAAATCTAACGAGGCCGTTTCGTTACGATCATATCTCTTTTAAAGTGACATTCCCAGGGGATTTCTCAATGGTTTCCGAAATGTCTTTCAGATACCTAGAAATTTTTTCTCCTTCAATAGATGGATTATCAGGAATTTTCGTGATCCCGACTTTCTCATACTCGTCAAGAGTATATTTCACTGTGATGTTTTCAATTGTCCTTCCCGGTTGGAAACCGGCTTCGCCTCTGATCCCTTTTGCCGTTTCAACTACAAGACCAACGTTAATCAATTCATCGAGCAACTGCCGTACGAGTCGGATCGGAATTTCTAAGGATTGGGCAATCTGATTGACGTTTAATGATTTTTCGCCTTGAGAAAACTTCTTTACGAGGAGGTGAAATATCTTAAGAACAAGAACTTTTTTCGAAGAAATGCTGACCTGGGAATAATCTGGTTGAAAACCGAACGTTTCATAATTTTCATTGGGAAAAGCGATCTCCGCTCCAAAGAGGACGATCATCCAGCTCAGTTGAATCCATACGAGAAGAAGGGGGAGGGCGGCAAGGCTGCCATAGATGGCGCCGTAGCCCGCCACTCCTATCTGGAACTTGATGTAGATCCACTGGATGATTTCATAGATCGTCCCTGCTGCGATCCCTGCCAAAATCCCTGATCTGAGAGAGATTTTCGTGTTGGGCATCATGATATAGAGCACCGTAAGCAAAACCCACATTGAGACATAAGGCAAGAAGCCTAACAGGAAGAAGATGACTTGGCTGAGCATCCCCAAAAGCGCAATTCTTTGAACGATGAACTTCACCTTGCTTGCCACGACGAGGGTGATGCTGCTTGAAATGACAAAGAGAATTGGGGCGAGGACCATCATGGTCATGTAATCGCTAAATTTCCGTACGAGGGTTCTCGGCTTCCTCACTTCCCAGATACGGTTAAATGACTCTTCAATTTTTCCGAGGATCGATATGACTGTCCAAAGGAGCAATATGACACCAACCCCGGCGATGATACCCCCCTTGGCGTGTCCCAGGAAAGAGTTTGAAAAATTGATAATCTGATTTGTCACTTCAGTCTGCCAATTTCCTTTTTCAGCCATGTGCAGGATTTGGTTCTTGATCAGTTTTTCGAGACCAAACCCTTTGGTGATCGCGAAGGCGACCGCGAACACCGGAACCATGTTGAGCAACGAATAATAGGTCAATGCCGAAGCATCCTTGGCGCAGCCATCTTTATTAAATTTCTGCCAGGCCAAAAGGGGAATCCGGAGACATCTGACAAAAATTGCCTTTCCAGGCGTTAGATCTTTCAAACGGATTTCCCAGATGACAGTTTTAAAGAAGTAGAGGATTCTTGAGATCATAGTCTTCACCTTGATCCTGTCAGAGCATTTTTCAACTCGACTTCTTCCGATCGGAAGTGCATTGGGGACAACGTGTTGCCAGAATCGGAATCTTTGAGAAACAGTAAATGCAGTCTTTCGTTGTTGGAGCGGGCGGCGGAGCTTCTTCTTGTCGCCTCAACTGATTCATTGTCTTGACAAGGAGAAAGACGGCAAAGGCGACGATGACAAAACTGATGATGGTATTGATGAACACCCCGATGTTGATCGTGACCGCAGCCGCCGCCTTGGCAGCAGCGACAGAGGCGTAAGGCCCGGCTACCTTCCCTTCCCTAATCACAACGAAGATGTTGGAGAAATCGGCATTCCGGAGAAGCAGACCGATTGGCGGCATGATCACATCCTGAACAAGCGAGGTGACGATGGTGCCGAAGGCTGCTCCGATAATGAGTCCGACAGCCATGTCAATGACATTCCCCTTCATTGCAAATTCTTTAAATTCCTTAAACATCTTTGGCTCCTCCTCTTGAAATTTAGTTTCCCTTGAACCCCTCACTTAATCTTGAACTCTACGCGGCTATCCTTTAGCTTTTCCTTCTTTTCAGGACTAAGGGATTTAGGTTCAAGGATGAAGATCCTTTCTGGTTCAACCTTGCCCGATTTTAAAATGGCATCTTTGACGCTCATCGCCCGTTGAGTTGCAAGGGATCTCAGGTCGCTCTCTTTGACCTCGATATGGGTGAGCATCAACTTCTCCGTTTCGGGGACTGGCAAGTCTTTGGCCATACCAATGATATTTCTGGGCTTGGGAAATTTCTCTTCTTTGTAAGCCATCTTGAGGTATTTTTCGTATTCCTTTGGTTCGATTTTGACCTCATCAACGGGAACCGCAGGCGCCCCTTTTTTCACCATCTCCTTTAATTTTTGTGCTTTCAACTTGCTTTGAAAGAAAAGTTGTTTCAACCCCTCTTTGTCTCTTTCTAAATCGACATGGCCTTCAATATCCAGTTTGAGACCAGGCCGATCCGAAAGGGCCTTGACCAGGGTGTCGATTTTTTTCGTGTTTGTCTCAGCAATCGTAGCGGCTCCGTAGTCAAACTCGAGGTAGCTGAGTTCCTCTCCCCCACCAAATATGACTCCAAGGAGGCTAAAAGGCGAGGTGGCTGCCTTCGCTATCAGGTTGAGGATGATTTTCAAAATAATTCCCCAGACGCTGAATTTCGGGTCATCCAGGCTTCCTGAAACAGGGATGTCCAGTTTGATCTCTCCTTTTCTGTCTTTCAGGAGGGCGATGGCCAGTTTAACGGGCAACTTGGTCGCCTGAGGGCTCTGCACCTTATCGCCGAAGTTGAATTGATCGATGAAAATAACATTCTGGGCATCGAGCTTTCTCTTGTCGATCAGATATTTCAGATCGAAAGAGAGCTTTCCTTTTTGGATCGTATACCCTGCGTATTTCCCAGAATAGGGGGTCATCGGACTCAGGTCCATATCCTTAAACCTGACCTTCAGATCCACGTAGAGGTCCTGTTTCAATGGATTGATCTTGCCCGTGATCTCGAGTGGAGCATAATCATTCAGCTTTGTCCTGAGCTCCAAGTCTGCTAAAGACGTCTCCTCTGACGAGAGCCCCAAGACCCTCCCACCGATCTCCGAAAGTTTTGCAGAAAATTCTGGATTGACCGATTTATCCGAAAAGTCGATCCTTCCTCCTTGAAGCGTGATGGTTCCTATTTTGATATTCTTGGGAGGTTCTTTCTCCTTCGGGGATTCAGCTCTCTTCTTTTCTGGCGGAGGGGTTTCCTTCTTCGACGGGGTTTCCTTCTTCAACGGGGCTTCTTTCTTTGCCTCTTCTTTCCCCAGGATTTCCTGAAGATTAATCTTTCCATCCGGATTGATCAGAACGCGGGCATAGAAGTCGCTCAGGGCAATTCCCTTGACGTCCAATAAAAAGGGGTTAGAGTCGAAACCAATATCGTCAAAAGCAAGGGATTCCATTTTCAGGACATCCTCGGCGCTTAATTTGTCGATGCTTGCAAAATGGTTCAGGGAGGCTTGACCACGATACGTTGCTTTAAGCTCCTTTTTATCCGTCGACCCCAAGGTAAAAGTACCGGCTGTTGAAAGGGTGCCATCGGTGACCGTGATCTTCACTTTGTCGGTAAAATAAGGCTGGAAGGGTTTCAGTTCAATCTCTTTCAGACTCATTTTCAAGTTTGCAGAGATCGGATTAATTCCGATTGCTCCCTCGGCAGAGATCGGTCCCCGTTGATTGAGACGAAGGGCCAGCGAAGCATTGCCTTTCTGGTCCTCTGCCGTCGAGAAGTTATTTGCCTTCAGCTGGATCTGATCGATCATCATTGTTACCGATTCGGCAGGCATCTGATCCTCTCCCTTGATCTGGTACCCGTCCACGGAAATTTTTCCCACCTTAACCACCCATGGGTTTTCAGGCTTGCCTGCATTCTCCTGGCTCGGTTTTTCCTCCTTTTTCTCTTGTCTTTCTCCTTGTTTCGCAGGTTCTGGGAAGAGCATTTGAAGATTGAGCATTCTATCTTTTAGGCGCCTGACGAGGACCGTCCCTTTTTGAGTAGAAAACTCGCCGACGGAAATTTCTTTCTTATTGAGATCCAGGTCGGTGTTTTGGATCGTAAGGATAGGGATGTTTAGAAACTCTTCTTGCCCATCTCTTTTCTCTAATTTTAGGCTTTTTAATGAAATGGATAATCCCGAAAGCTTTGCTTCTGAATCTTTTTCCCTTCTATTGTATTGATAATTCGTGGAAACATCGAGGTCTCCATCTCCGATATCGAAGAGGATCTTGTCCTGATAGTAAGGGGCATACTTTTTTAAAAGGAGATGCTTGAACTCTAAGGAACCCTGAATTTTCAAAGGGTTGAGGACAATTGCATTTTTTGTCGAAAGGCTCCCTGTTTGGTCCAGTTGGAGAGAAAGGGAGAGTTTTCCTGAAGCATTTCTCGCAGTAGAGATGTTTTCTCCCCGAAGGGTTATCTTTTCTCCGGTGAGCGTTGTTGGCTGGGAGAGGCTCAAATCCCCTAATGTCACCGTATATTGATCGACAGAAAGTCGACCCATGGTAACGATCCATTTTTTCTCTTCCTCTTTCCCTTTTTCCTGCTTCACAGGTTCCTCTTTCGGTGGGGAAGGGGGAAAAAGTTTTAGCAGATCGAGGTCGCCGTTTTTTGAGCGGTTTAAGGCGAAATCCCCTTTTTCTGTGGAAAAGGAACCGATGGTCAATTTTTTCTGAGTGAGATCCACGAGTGTGTCCTTTACGGAGAGGAGGGGGATTTTCAAAAAATCGTCTTGCTCATCCGGCCTTTTGAGCCTCAGGGAACTCAGAATCACTGACATTCCCGAGAGGGAAATCTCGGGTTCTTTCTCTCCCTTGGCATACTTGTAACAAGTGGAGAAATTGAGGCGACCGTCCTCGAGATTGAATAGAATTTGATCCTGATAATAAGGCGAATATTTTTTTAGAGGGACGGACTTGATTTCCAATCCACCCTCTGCCCATAAGGGTTCTATGGAGAGTTCGCCCTCAACCTTGATATTCTCTTTCGCCTCAGAGGTGACCGAAAGCGCATACGCCGTTTTCTTCTCCTTCCCGTTGCTGAAATGATCAACCTTCAACTCGATTGGATTGAGAGTCGTCTTAAAAGGTTTATTTCGGGACAGGTCCGAAAAAGCGAGCTTTCCTTCGGCGATTCGCATCTCGTCAATGTCTATAGATGGCGGTATTGGGTTTTCCTCCTTTTCAGGGGTAGCCTTCGCCTCTTTCTTTTCAGGCAAAAGGGAGTTGATATTGAGGGCCCCTTTTTCATCGCGCTGTATCTGCAATTCAGGCGATTGAATGGAGACTTTTGATAAATGAATGATTTTGGAAAGCGGTTCTGATGGAGCAATGGACGTATCAAACAGGGGAAGCCTTAGTAAGGGATTATTCTGGAGATCATCCACCGCGATTTTTTTCAATGAGACATTTCCCGAGACGGTGACCGAAGGCTTCTTATCCTTCGTTTCAACGAATGAGATTTTCACCCTTGTATCCAGATATGCAGAAACAATCTTAAAGTTCATTTTCATGGGGACATAAGCGAGATAATAAGGAATATCGAAATCGTCAATATTGATGTCAAAAGAGCTTTCAAGAGATTCGGCAAAAGGTTTCGTCTGTCCCTGGATCACATAGGGCGTGCCGTTAATGTTCGCTGAAAAATGGGGTTGGACGTATCGTTGGATATAGTAGGGGAAATTCGAGAGAAAGGGGATGCCAATGTTCAATTCTCTAACGGTATGCTTTATCTGTTTCGGTTCGTCCGAAAAATCAATACTCCCGTTTTCTACTTTGATGTTATTTAAAGAAAAATTGAGGGATTTTGCCTTCTCCTTCTGCGGCGGTTTGGGTTCCTTCTTTTCCATCAGGTCAGAAAAATTATAAGACATGTCTTGATGACGAATGATCTTGATATAAGGCTTGGTTAATCTAATCTCCCCGACAATAAGGGCCATTCTCAAAACAGAAAGGCTCTGAAAATCCAAGAATATCTCATCACACGATACAAATGGTCCGGGGCTTTCCCTGTCCTTCACCATCAAGCCCCTCGCCGTTATGGAGAGCGTGTAAGGATTGGTCTTGATCTGGTTGATGGTTACCTCACGGTGGAGATTCTCAGAAACTTTTTTTATCAATATGGATTTAAGGATGGGAGGCAAAACGAAGAAACCGACGATGGTAAAGATTGCAAAGAAGATGATTAACCCGATGAGCAGTTTTTTCAAACGTCGCACGGGTTTACTCCTGTCAATCTCTGTCTTTTATTTTTGCTATGATACCACAGAATCATAAAAATACCTATTTGTTTTTTAGGGAATGGAAATCTCATTTCATTTTCAGGGCTCATCAGCACCCGTTTGGTTAAAGGTCACTTTTGGTGGGGATGGAATTGTTATGTGTTTTTGGAAAATCTTTTAGAAGGCCCTGCTCTGCGGGAGGGGGACTTCACTAAGCCCGCTAAGGTAATCGCCAGGAAACTTTTAAACTCCGAATTTTTCTTTTAAGACCGCTAAGGCCTCTTCCCTGTTTTTGATCTCGCCCTCGACCTGTTTCTGACGAATGAAGTTTAGGATCTGGCCCACTCTCGGCCCGGGGCGGTAACCCAGGGCTATGACGTCCTGTCCTGTGATGAAGGGGGATGGATGGACGATCTCTTTTTCATTAAATAGCTCCAAGATTCGAAGGCAGTGGTCTTCGACTACCTTATCGACCTGGATGGATAAGATCCCGCGGCTCGCTTCTTTATCCGCGAGGGTGTGGAGCACTAACAAGGGGATATCATCTCCTACCTGGTTCACGAGTCTCTTGAGGGCCGTCTCTTTGGTCTCCTCGGAGAGGTTGAGGATTCTCATGTGGTTTTGGATGAGGCGGAGGATTTTTTTCCCCATAGGGTTGGAGAAACGGAGTCTTTCCATGATATGCTCAGCCCTCTGGCATGAGTGAGACTCGTGATGATAGAAGTGAACTCTCTCTTTTTGGTCCTTTGAGAAGGTATCCTGTTTTCCCATGTCGTGAAAGAGGGCAGCATAAAATAGGGAGAGCCAGTCCTCTTGCGTAAACTGGGCCTTTCTTTGGTTCATGCCGACCCATTCGGAGGCCCATGATATCTTTTCAATCATCAGAAGGATATGGGAGAGGACTTGGAGGTGATGGTGCCCGTTTTGGCCCAGGTTTTCCAACCCCTTCAATTCTGGGAAGAGGGTGAGAAGCAGGCCTAATTCATAAAGCGCCTTCATCCCAACTTCTGGCCGGGGAGAGAGGAGAATCTGATCCAGCTCCATCTTGATCCGCTCCCCCGGAAGATGATTGATCTGTTGTTTCTTTAAAGAGATTTCCTCCCTCAACGCTCCATCCAGGGTGAAGCCTTCGAGGGTGCAAAGGTAACGGATTGCCCTAAGCATTCTCAATGGGTCTTGATCGATCGAGCAGTTTGTCACCGCCCGAATCACCTTTTTTCCAATATCCTCCGGGGCTCCCTCAACCCAGTAGAATTTTTCATCCAGAAGGGAGAAGGCCACGGCATTGATAGTGAAATCTCTTCTTTGAAGGTCTTCTTCAATCGTTCTTCCCTGAAAGAAAGTAATGTCCATTAACACATTTTCACTGGTAATTCTGAATGTGGTTTTTCCCATCTCCTCCTTTCCGACTTTGAAAAAACGAAGACCGAGGGCGTTTTCCATCATCGAGATGAAGGGAGAGGCATCTTTTGGCAATGTGAAATCGTAATCCCTCCCTGCCTTGTGGCCAGGTCGATGAGTTCCGAGGAAGAGATCTCGGATATAACCTCCCACCAGAAAGAGGGGGACATTCATATCCTTCGCGAGGTTCGACAGTTTAGAGAGAGTCGGATCCTCAAAAATCTTTTTCTCTATCTTTTTTGTGTCCATCTTGCGTGAGCAACGATTTCTAATCCCCCAACTCTCTGAAGCTGTGAGAAAATTAGGTTCAGTGGAGCGGCCAGAGGGATATCTCCAAAACTGTAGAATGCGGACTTTGAAATGTATGTATCATGAGTCATCTCAAACTATCAATCTTGAATGGTTTTCAATCCTTATCACTAAGGCCGACAAAGGTAGCCGCTCTACAGTTTTTCCGACATCCCCCTGTCCGCTCCGTTCATCTTGGGACAGCTTTCCTTTGATAAAAAGTGGGATAGGGGGGACTTCAAATTTGATAAAGTTCTTTTTTTATGGTAGCTTATCTAAGAGAAGCATAGTCGATCATAAGGAGTGTTGTCAATTGGGGAAGACCATCAGAGAGGAGTTAGAGGAACAGGAAAAGTCCATCCTTTCCCCTTTTGCAACATTGAGTTCGGCGACGAAAGGACGCCAGGTTTTCGAGGAGGAATGTCCGCTCAGGCCTTCCTTTCAACACGATCGGGACCGAATCATTCATTCCAAGTCCTTTCGAAGGTTGAAACATAAAACGCAGGTCTTTCTTGTCCCAACGGGCGACCACTACCGGACCCGATTGACGCATACTCTTGAAGTTTCTCAGATTGCACGAACCATCTCCAAGGCCCTGCGCCTTAATGAGGATCTGACAGAAGCGATCTCATTAGGTCACGATCTGGGTCATACGCCTTTTGGACACGCAGGGGAGGATATCCTGAACGAAATTGTTCCGGGGGGATTTAACCACGCCGATCAGAGCCTGAGGGTGGTTGATCTTTTGGAGAAAGAAGGCCAAGGCTTGAATCTCACTTGTGAGGTGAGGGATGGTATTGTGAAGCACACGAAAGGGAAGGGGGAAATCCTCAGTGAGGATACGACTGGCAGGGCGTCCACCCTTGAAGGTCAGGTGGTTCGGATTGCGGACATCATCGCGTACATTAATCACGATATCGATGACGCGATTCGGGGAGGGGTGATCTCTCAAAGCGATATTCCCAGCGATTGTTTAGGACGTTTGGGCGATACCCATTCCAAACGCATCAATACGATGGTCAAAGACATCATCACAGAGACGCTCAAGAGGGGCGGCGGAGAGCTCTCCATTTCGAAAGAGGTTCTCTCAGCCATCTGGGATCTGAGGGAATTCCTATGGGATCGGGTCTATGAGAACGAGGCCGTCCATGCCGATTTTCATAAGGCGGCCAAGATTTTGAAGGAACTTTACCAATACTTTATGAGTCATTTAGACCATTTTTTAGCGTTGATCGAAAAAGATTCTCCCTACGACTCCCAAGAGCGATGTGTGTGTGACTTTCTGGCCGGCATGACCGATCGATATGCCTTCAATCTTTATGAGAAACTTTTTCTTCCTCTTCCCTGGGTCATTGTATGAATTTAAAGCATCAGAGGACCGGATCGGATGTTGGTCGTTCAAAGGGTGAACCCATCCGGGTGATCATCCTGGGGGCTGGAGGAAGGGATTTTCACAATTTCAATACCTTCTTCAGGGATCATCCCTCCTATCGCGTCATTGCCTTCACTGCCACACAGATCCCTTTCATTGCCAACCGGATCTATCCTCCAGAACTTGCCGGAGCCAATTACCCGAAAGGCATTCCTATCTACCCCGAAGAAGAGCTTCCCCGATTGCTTTCGGAATATGGCGCCCATCAGGTCGTTTTTTCCTATAGCGACGTCTCTCACGAAGAATTGATGGATAAGGCTTCTCTGGTCCTTTCCAAAGGCCAGGATTTTGTCCTCCTCGGCCCTCAGGGGACGATGATCGGGAGTCAGGTTCCGGTCATTTCGGTCTGCGCCGTTCGGACGGGGTGCGGAAAGTCGGTCATCACTCGAAAAATGGCGCTCCTGTTGAAAAAGAAGGGATTGAGGGTTTCGGTGATCCGGCATCCGATGGCTTATTGTGTGCTGAAGCCGGTCGTCCGGTTTTCCGAAATGATGGATGTGGACATGGAGTCGTGCACCATTGAAGAGAGGGAGGAATTCGAGCCCCTTGTAGAGAAGGGGATTACGGTCTATGCGGGCGTCGATTATGAGGAGGTTTTGAAAGAAGCCGAGAAAGACTCTCAACTAATCATCTGGGATGGGGGAAATAATGATTTCCCATTTATCAAACCGAATTGGGAGATCGTGCTTTTGGATGCCCTGAGACCTGGACATGAAAAGCTCTATTATCCGGGAGAAGTCAACCTTCGAAGGGCTAATCTTCTCATTATCACGAAAGTGAATGAAGGGGATGAGGAGTCCCTGAAAAAGATTAGGAAGAACATTTCCTTGGCAAATCCACGGGCGGTCGTTCTCGAAGCTCCCTCCGTGACCCAACTGGATCACCCAGAAAGGATTGAGGGGCGAAGGGTATTGGTCATTGAGGACGGCCCCACCATCACTCATGGAGGCATGCCTCACGGAGCAGGCGCGACGGCTTCAAAAAGGTTGGCAGAGGAATTGGTCGATCCGAGGCCTTATGCGGTGGGTTCATTGCGGCAAGTCTATGAGAAGTACCCGCATATTGGGCGGGTGCTTCCGGCCATGGGTTATTCAGAGGAACAGATAAAAGATCTTGAAGAAACCATCCGGCGGTCTGTTTGCGATGCTGTCGTGATCGCGACCCCAACGGATTTAAGGCGGAAGATAAGGATCGATCAGCCCACAGTAAGGGTCCTGTATGATTTCGACATCGATCTTACCCCATTCGTCGATCAGTTTTTGAATAAAAAAATGTGAGCGGATGGACGCCAGAAGTGCCTGTATCAATCTTGTTCAGGGTTCTCTCAAACACACAGGGGCTTTGTTTCCTTGACATTCGAGGCTCCTTGTGATAAGTGATTTAAATTTAATGATAAGGCCATCACTGTTTGCCGTAAGCCATAAGAGGAGAACCGAAAATGGCAAAAGAGATTCTCATCGCCGATCCGGATAAGGCCGATCAGGAGGAGTTCAAGAGGATCTTCGAGTTGGCGGGTTTCCGCCTCGTTTTCTCTGAGAATGGAGAGGAGACTCTCCTGCGGGTTAAGCTCTTTAAACCGGACTTAATCATTGCAGGGACAGGGCTCGGCGAGATGAGCGGTTTTGAACTCTGTGAAACCGTCAAGACTGACCCGGAATTGAAACGTATTCCGGTGATTCTGCTTTCCAGCATTTTTGAGGAGATCTCGAAGAAGAACTCTGACCGCGTCAGGGCAGACGGGATCATCTCTAAGCCGTTCCGCGAGGATGAGGTGCTCAATCTTGTGGACCACCTGCTCGAAGAAGAAGCGGTAAAGTCGAAGGAGGAGTTATCGCTGGAAGGACTCGATGAGATGGAAGAGGAGGAAGAGATTATCGAACTGGTGGACGTGGTGGAAGAGCCGGAACAGAGGATGAGCATCAATGACTTCGTCGCCCCCGCGAAACCAGTTAAAGAGGAGTCCTTTCGAGAGATCACCCCTTTGGAATCATGGGAAGAGAAACTGGAGGAGGAGAAAAAGCCTTCCGAGAAGGAGCTCACGCTCGCTCCTGAAGAGGGAGACGAGGAGATAGAGGGGATGCTCCTCCATTTGGAGAAGGAAGTAGGTTTGGAAAAGGCCAGTCCTGAGGATGAGCTTTTTGGGAAAATCGAACTGGAGGAGATACTCGAAAAGGTGGAGAAGCTAAAGCCTTCTTTAGAAAGGGAGTGGCCTTCGGAGAAAGAAGAGAGGGTTCGTGAGGAAGAGCTACTTGAGGAAGAGCCCACCGAGGAAGAGGCCCTCGAGGAGGAACCCCTGATGATGGAGGAGCCGCCCGAGAAGTATTTGGGTCTTGAAGAGTTTAAGGCGGCCCTTCAGAAAGAAGTAGAGGGTAGGCCTACGGGGGAAGCCGCCCAGCCTCTTCGTGTCGATGGGACAAAGGCGGAAGCCCTACCCGAACTCCCCGCCACAGAGATACCCTTGGAGGAGGAACTGAAAGAATCGCTCGAGGAGGAGTTTCCAGCGGAGCTTTTTGAAGAGCTGGGGGAAGAAGAGATTAAAGTCGTCGAGGAGCCCAAGGAGGAAAGGTTTGAAATACTTGAGGAGGCGGAGGCTCCGGTGGCCTTGAAGGAAGAGATCACCGGCATTGAGAAGCACGAAGAGCTGAGGATCGATGAGCTTGAGGAACTGGGATTTCCAAAGGCGATCTTTGAGGAGCCCGGGGCAAAAGAGCTCGGAATCGTCGAGGAGCCCAAGGAAGAAAGGATTGAAATTTCCCAAAAGGCGGAAGCCCTGGAGCTGCCGGAGGAAGAGGTCCGTCTCCCGTTAGAGAAGGTGGAGCAGCAGATGGGCGAGGTCATCGCCAAGGGGGTTCAGGAAATGATGGAAAGTTTCGTCACTAAAATCATCCCGGAGATGGCCCAGAACATCCTGAACCTCACCGTGGACCGGATTGAGAAGATGGTCAGAGAGATCGTTCCAGATTTAGCAGAGAAGGCAATTCAGGAAGAGATCAAACGGCTTCAGAAGGGAGAAAAGGATTAAAGTTGAGGGAGGAAGAAGGTGCGTCAATGGCCTCAAAAGTCTTCGATAAATCTTATGATCCCCATCGGGTGGAAGGGAAATGGTATCAATATTGGACGGAACACAACTATTTCAGGGCGGATGAAGATTCAGAACGAAAATCCTACTCCATTGTTATCCCACCTCCAAATGTCACGGGTGTCCTACACATCGGGCACGCGCTGAATAATACGCTGCAGGATATTCTAATACGTTTCAAGAGGATGGAGGGTTATAACGTCCTCTGGATGCCAGGAACCGACCACGCGGGCATTGCCACCCAGAATGTGGTGGAGAAGCAACTCTTAGAAGAGGGGCTCGACCGACATCGCCTTGGCAGGGAAAAATTTATCGAACGGGTCTGGAGATGGAAGCAGCAATCTGGAGGCACGATTATCAGCCAGTTGAAGAAACTGGGAGCTTCCTGTGACTGGAGCCGCGAGCGGTTCACGATGGATGAGGGCCTCTCTGAGGCGGTTAAAGAAGTCTTTATCCGCCTCTATCAGGAAGGGCTGATCTACCGCAGCCATTACATAATCAATTGGTGCCCCCGATGCCAGACCGCCCTCTCCGATTTG
>Ga0187769_10001532_pt1 | contig 13246 bp, 12 predicted proteins | sample 0116_SJ02_MP02_1_FD_133140 | JGI IMG/M metagenome (GOLD analysis project Ga0187769, IMG submission 133140) | Tropical peat soil microbial communities from peatlands in Department of Meta, Colombia - 0116_SJ02_MP02_10_MG | ecosystem: Environmental > Terrestrial > Soil > Wetlands > Peat | place... | reverse complement strand
CTGGCCTCAAGCGCTTTCTATTGCACTCCTTACTCCCTCCAAACTATCGCAGCGTAATCTTGCAAAATCTGTGTCCTTTGATGGATATCAATGAGGCACGCGCAGCCGCATCAAAGCGACCGTACCTGCCGCAAGGGATTTTGTTTTTGACATGCCCGTTGAGTCGCCTTCGGGCAAGTATGCAGGAGCTACCTTGGTTGCAAGCGTAAATTGCGCGCAATCTCAAGGCAAGCGCCAACAAGTAGCAATCACTCTTTCAAGGCACCTGCGAGGATCGCATGCGGCAATGCCGCATTGGTCCATCTTGGTCCTTCGCCCACCGTACGGTGCGATGGCAATAGGGGGCTGTAAGCGGCCACTGTCGCCGCCTAACCCACTAAGCCTTGCGGCCCACAAAGCGCAAGCGGTGCCGTTTTTGTGGCGTCGCCTTCCGGTGCCAAGGGAAAGCACGTTCGCGCAAGGCCGCTGCACTTATTGCAATACGCGCCTTGCCGCACAACAACGCACGAAGCTACGTTGACAAGTTGGCGTCGTGCCGCCAAACAAAGATACCGACTCGCTTTTGTTGCGCCTCAGATCGACTTCGGCGCGGTCAATTTCTCGACCTTGGCGGCTTTGGCCGCGACGCGGGCACGTAATTTTTCAACGTCAACCACAAACCGGCTATGGCTGCCCTGACTGATCTCTTCGATGTCGTCCTTCGCATGCAAACTGAAGGTCACAAGTCGACCTTCAATCTTGCTGACGGTCACCGCAATCTGGACCGTCATTCCGCGAAGTGTCGAGGCGCCATGCGACACGCTGATGCCTGTCCCGACCGAGTCTTCGCCGGTATCAACGTGGTCGAGCAAGAATTCGCGACATGCGTATTCGAAATCCCGAACAAGGGCGGGGGTCGCGTAGACCCTGAGGGATTCGCCGAGAAAATCAATCGTCCTTGACGTATCAATTGCAATGCTTCGTGTAGCGGACAGGCCCGCACTTAAGCTGCTTTTCATCTTTTTTCTCCTCCGACTAGCCGCACTCAGCACAAAAGATACGATGCGACACCTGCCAATAAAAATTCTGTATCACGAATGCCGATGCAACCGACCGGGCGTGACGGCTGCATCTTCCGCTTTTGCCCCTGCGCACCGGACGCCAAGGTGCTGTCGCGCAGCAAAAGCCGTGCTTGTGCACGCGCAGCATTGCGCCATTTGGCGGAAGCATAATTGATACAGATCATGCGAAAATTTCTCAATGCTTGTATCGTAGTTTTGCAACTAGCTTCAACGAAGTTTGGCGCAGATAGCGTAACGCAGCAGCCCCGGTGCAGTCGCTGCGTTACTTATTTATTTGCAAGGGGCTTTGCGCCCGGCGCTCGGGCCGTTGCGCGTTAACCAGTGGCCTGCCGCTGTAGCACTGGGCTCCCCGGGCGTTGCTCGGCTTAGCATTTGCGCCGCAACCGCTCGCGCGCGCACGAGATTTTGAGACTCTCGCGCGGGCGGGTACCTAAGGTGTCGATGGGGAAAAGCCAAATGACCGGTATGAAGCCCAAAACCGTCCAGCACATTCCGACCTTTTGCTACAACTGCGTCTCCGGACCGGACTTCATGAAGGTCAAGATCGAGGACGGCGTTGCCACCGACATCGAACCAAATTTCGACGCGGTAGATATCCATCCTGCACGAGGACGCGTCTGCGTCAAGGCCTACGGGCTGGTGCAAAAGACCTATAACCCCAATCGCGTGCGCACACCGATGAAGCGCACCAATCCGAAAAAGGGTCGCGACGAGGATCCGGGTTTTGTCCCAATCTCCTGGGATGAAGCGCTCGATATGGTCGCTGCAAAGCTCAATGCGATTCGCGCCAAGGGACTGCTGGACGAAGCAGGCCTGCCGCGTGTGGCGGCAAGTTTCGGTCACGGTGGAACTCCAGCCAATTACATGGGCACTTTTCCGGCATTCTTGTCCGCGTGGGGACCAATCGATTACAGCTTCGGCTCGGGCCAAGGCGTCAAATGTGTGCATTCCGAGCACCTGTACGGCGAATTCTGGCACCGTGCATTTACTGTTTCCGCCGACACACCCAACGCCCGCTATGTCATCGCGGTCGGCGCCAACGTCGAGGTCACAGGTGGCCCTTGCGCCGTTATTCGCCACGCCGATGCTCGCGTGCGCGGCTACAAGCGCGTGCAGGTCGAACCGCATCTGACAATAACCGGTGCATGTTCCGCCGAATGGGTGCCCATCCGACCCAAAACGGACTCGGCGTTTCTCTTCGCGCTAATCCACGTGCTGCTGCACGAGCAAGGACTGCCGAAACTTGATCTTGCGTTCTTGCGCGATCGGACCTCCTCGCCCTATCTCGTAGGACCCGATGGCCTATATCTGCGCGACCCCGTCAACGAACATCCGCTCGTTTGGGACGAAGCCAGCAACCGCGCGGTCCCGTTCGACACGCCCGGTGCACGACCCGCGTTGGCGGGGCGATATCGCGTAGGTCGGGCTCGGCTCACCGATGCCGACGACGTGCGCCGCGACGTTGAGGATGCTGAGGGCGCCACGGCCTGCGAAATGCTCATTACGCACATGGCAAAGTACACACCAGAGTGGGCAGCAGCTATCTGTGACGTGCCGGCGGCCACGATCCGCCGCATTGCCGGCGAGTACCTCGAAAATGCCTCGATCGGTGCCACGGTGCAGATTGACGGCAAAACTCTTGCACTTCGGCCCGTTGCCGTCACGCTTGGCAAATCGGTCAATAACGGTTGGGGCGCGTATGAATGCTGCTGGGCTCGCACCGTGCTCGCAGCACTAGTGGGCGCGCTCGAGAATCCGGGCGGAACGCTGGGCACGACGGTGCGCCTGAACCGCCCCCAGGACAACCGCCATCTGAGCGTCGCACCAGGCGAAGACGGATTTATGGTCCAGAACTTTAATCCTACGGACCGCCAGCATTGGACTGCTAAACCAACGAGTCGCTCCGCACATACCACGTTAGTGCCCATTGTCGGCAACAACGGTGCATGGAGTCAGGCTTTGGGACCGACTCAGCTGGCTTGGATGCATCAAATGGAACGTCCGTCGGACTGGAACATGCCGGCACCGACGTTTCCGGAACTGTGGATCGTCTATCGCTCCAACCCTGTCATCTCCTTCTGGGAGACGGGCAAGCTGGCCAAGATCGTGGCGCACTTCCCGTTTACCGTCTGCTTCGCCTACACAATCGACGAAACCAATTACATGGCCGATTTGTTGCTGCCCGAGGCAACCGACCTGGAGTCGACCCAACTGATCCGGATGGGCGGCACCAAGTACATGGAGCAGTTCTGGGACTACAAGGGTGTTGTGTTGCGACAAGCCGCTGTGCAGCCACAGGGGGAGGCGCGCGATTTCACCTGGATCAGCACGCAGCTTGCCAAACGCACGAAGTTGACCCGCGGCTACGTCGAGGCGATCAATCGCGGCGTCTCTGGCGCTGCGCCGCTAAAGGGAGAAGGGTACGACTTTAGCCTCGATGTGCAGCACAGCCCCGAGCCGGCCCGCATTTGGGATGCGGTATGTCGGGCGGCAACGTTCGTGCTGTCCGCTGGCAAAGAGTCGCACGACCTTGATTGGTTCAAAAAACACGGTTTTTATGCGATCCCGATTTCGCGGCTCGAGTGGTATTTGACACCGACTATGGAGCGCATGGGCCTGCGTTACGAGCTGCCTTATCAGGAGCGACTGCTGCGCATCGGCCGCGAGCTGAAAAACCGGCTTCATGAGCACAAGATGAACTGGTGGGACGAGCAGCTTGCCGAATACAGTGCGCTGCCCGAGTGGCACGATGATCCCGAGCGCTGGCTCAGGAACCTCGAACACGCGGGCGCGCGAAGGGAGGATTTTCCCTTTTGGTTGTTGGCCACAAAGAGCATGCAGTATCACGCCGGCGGCAACGCCGCGATCGAACTGATGCACGAGGTCGCCGAAAACCTGCACGGACACACCGGTGTAATGATCCATCCCAAGACTGCGGCCGCCTTAGGTATTGCGGAGGGCGATCGCGTTGAGATTCGCTCGTACATTGGTGCGACGTATGGCAAAGCAGCGCTTGTTCAGGGCATACGCCCGGACACGCTCGTGGTCACCGGACAATTCAGTCACTGGGCAACGCCTTTTGCCAAGGACCTGCAGCTTCCTAGCTTAAACGCGATTGCACCGATGTCCCTTGAGCTTACCGACGCTACGGGCTCGGGTGCCGATATTGTTCGCGTCGCGCTGCGTCGCGTGGCGGGAGCCGAGCAATGAGGCGCTACGTGATGGTAATTGACCTGCGGCGCTGCGTGGGTTGTCAGACATGCACCGCCGCCTGCAAGAGCGCAAACGCGACACCGCCTGGCGTGCAGTGGCGTCGCGTGCTCGATATTGAAAGCGGTGAGTTCCCCGAGGTGCGCCGTAGCTTCGTGCCCGTGTCGTGCATGCACTGCGCCAATCCACCGTGCGAAGAAGTGTGCCCGACGACCGCAACCAAAAAACGCGCCGACGGATTGGTGACCATCGACTACGAGCTGTGCATCGGCTGCGCTAATTGCGTGATGGCCTGCCCCTACGAGGCCCGCAGCATTGTGCGTGAAAGCCGCTACGCCTATGGCAAAGAGCCGATTGCGTCGGAGGCTGCACGCTGCGACTCTGCGCGGCTAGGGGTGGCTACCAAATGCACATTCTGCCGTGATCGTATTGATCGGGCTGCCAGCACAGGGCAGGTGCCGGGTGTCGACCCCGACGTAACACCGGCGTGCGTGAATGCGTGCATTTCGGGGGCAATGCATTTTGGCGATATTGCCGACCCTGGCAGCAATGTGTCGCAGCTGCTAGCTGAGACTTCGAATTTCCGGATGCACGAGGAACTCGGTACCGACCCGGCGGTGTACTACATATGGAACCATTCATGAGCGGTCCTACGCACCTCGTGCCACGACGACAAGGCAACTGGGACTGGCGTGCCGCCGCGAATTTCATTTGCGGTGGCAGCGGCGGCGGGCTGCTGCTGTGGACCGCCTGCGCCTCCCTCGGTGGATCAGATCTTCGCGCCTTTGTGCTTGCGGCCCTTGCGCTCATTGGTGTCGGCTTGACATGTGTGTGGTTCGAGCTAGGCCGCCCGTGGCGAGCGATAAATGTCTTGCGCCACGGCGCATCATCCTGGATGACGCGCGAAGCGATCGTTGCGGCTTTGCTGTTTTGCTGCGGCGCAATTGCGCTTGCCGATGCCCAGCAGGTATTTGCGCTTGACGTCTCGGGCGTACTCGGCCTGGCCTTTCTCTATAGCCAGGCGCGCATCCTGGCCGCCAATAAAGGCATCCCGGCGTGGCGACATCGCCGCTGCTTGCCGCTGGTGATCGCCACAGGACTAGCAGAGGGCGCCGGTCTATTGACACCCCTCGCACTGATTAAGCCGGCCGCACTGATACCTTTAAGCCTATTGCTGGCCCTGAATGCTGCGGTGCGCCTGCTGGCCTGGCAGCGATACCTTCCGGCACTTCGACGCGACGGTGCACCGGTTGGCGCGATCACGGAGCTGCAGGCTATCGACCGCGGATCGATATGGTCGGGTGGCGCTGTCCCCATCGCGCTCGTTTTACTCGCCGCATCAATTGCGCAGCCCCTGCTTGCCGTGCTCGCCGGCGCGGTGGTCGTTTTCACCGGCGCACGACTCAAGTACACATTAATCTGCCGCGCTTCGTTCATTCAAGGCTTCGCGTTGCCGAAGATCCCTGTTCGGGGGGCGGGGGTCACGGCGCCTGGCGTTAAGCCGGGGTGGGAGAACGCGCAGCCCAAGGCGCGCGACCGGACAAAAAGCTCGGAGCTGGCGTGAAGCGCCTCGGGCTGTTGCGGGCCCGGTGCGATCCACCTGAGGCGACGGCTTCGACCGCAGTCGGTAGGACTTGCTTCGGTTTTCGCCGCGGCAGCCCCAAGTCGTCCCAAAGCTGCACACAAACCGATGCTGGCGATGCCGGCCAGTTCCGACTTACCATTTGAACACAAAATCGAACGCTAACCGCTCTTCCCTGCACTTACCGTATGGAGGTGCCGCGCAGGTTGCAGCATCCCACTAAGCCATGAGGCGCATTGACCACGAAATGCGCATCAGGTGCAGGCCATTTTCACCGAGCTCGAGCAAAATCGTGCATGAGTTCAACAATTCGCGCAACGCAGCCTAACCTAACAGGCAAGGCGGATCGTGGAATCACACGCTCAGGAGGAATTGATGATTCAGAAGGGGCCTTACACGACAGAAGACGAACCAGTCGAGAAAGCCAGCCTCAAGGAGCTGCGGGCGCTGCAACTGCAGCGCATGCAGTGGTCACTTACGCACGCCTATGAAAACGTCACACATTACCGCGCGAAGTTCGATCAGGCCGGAGTGCACCCGCGCCAGCTCAAGGATCTTTCGGATCTGCAAAGATTCCCGTTCACCACGAAGGCAGACTTGCGCGAAACCTACCCGTACGGAATGTTCGCGGTGCCAATGCGGGACGTTGTCCGGGTGCACGCCTCTTCGGGCACAACGGGACGTCCGACGGTCGTGGGCTATACGCGAAACGACATCGCCATGTGGGCCAATGTGATGGCTCGCTCGCTACGCGCGGCCGGTGTGACAAGCGAAGATATTTTGCTTAACTCCTATGGCTACGGACTATTTACGGGCGGCCTTGGCTTGCATTACGGTGGCGAAGTTCTGGGCTCGACAGTCATACCCATGTCGGGTGGTCAGACGGAAAGGCAAGTGCAGATGATCCGGGAGTTGCACCCCACCGTACTGCTGTGTACGCCGTCGTACTCGCTAACTATTGCCGATGAACTGACGCGGCAAGGGATCAAGGCCGGCGAATCTTCGCTGCGCGTTGGATTGTTTGGCGCGGAACCATGGACCAACGAAATGCGCCGTGAAATCGAGACACGCCTTGGAATCGACGCGGTGGACGTTTACGGTCTTTCGGAAGTGATCGGACCCGGGGTAGCCTGCGAATTTGTGCAGACGAAAGATGGCCCGCACATTTGGGAGGATCACTTCTACCCCGAGATCATCGATCCGGACACCGGCAAGGTGCTGCCCGATGGAGCCGATGGCGAGCTTGTTTTCACATCGCTTACCAAGGAGGCGTTGCCCGTCGTCCGATATCGCACACGCGACCTCACGCGCTTGCTGCCGGGGACCGCACGAAGCATGCGACGTATGGACAAGATAACCGGCCGATCCGATGACATGCTGATCATCCGCGGGGTCAATGTGTTTCCGACGCAGATCGAAGAAATCCTCCTAAGAAACTCTCACCTTGGTGGCATGTACCAGTTGCACCTCTCGCGCGAAGGCCACCTTGACAGGCTCGACGTTTACGTCGAACTAAAGCCCGAATTTTCCGACTCGACCGGCCAAGTTCAACGTGAGCAGATCGGGCGCGATGTCGCACACCACATCAAATCCTTGATCGGGGTCACCGCCGATGTGCATGTGACGCCAACCGATACGATCGAGCGCACGCTAATCGGAAAGGCCAAGCGCGTGATTGACAAGCGGCCAAAGTAATTCAAAAGGCTGCTACGCAGAGGAGAACAATCCGGTGCTTGTGCAGTTCTTCTTATCCGGTCTCACCGTAGGGGCAACCTACGCGCTATCTGCGCTTGGCTTCACCCTGATCTACAACGCCTGCAACGTTATTAATTTCGCGCAGGGCGAATTCATCATGCTCGGTGGCATGCTCACGGTTTTCTTCGTTCACAGTGGTCTGCCGTTGCCGATTGCCGCCATTTTGGCGGTCATCGCTCCGGCCGCCGTTGGTATCGTGCTCGAACGCCTCGCCATTGAGCCGGCACGCGGCGCGGGAACAGTTAACCTGATCATCATCACCATCGGTGCTTCGCTGGTGATTCGCGGCGTGATCCAAATCTGGCTCGGCAAAGGTGCGCACATGCTTGCCCCGTTTTCTGGCAGCGAACCGATCCCGATCGGCGGGGCGACGCTGCTGCCACAGAGCTTGTGGGTCCTTGGGGTTACGGCACTCATGGTTGCCGCGCTGTGGCTGTTTTTCCGTCACACAGTCGTCGGCAAGGCGATTTTGGCGACTTCCTATAACCCCCTTGCGGCGCAACTTGTGGGCATCAGCACGCAGTGGGTGCTGCGCATGAGCTTTGCACTTTCGGCCGCTATGGGCGCCGTTGCCGGCATCTTACTTACTCCGATTACGCTCACTTCATACGATGTTGGCATCATGCTGGGACTCAAGGGGTTCGTTGCAGCGGTGGTCGGAGGCTTGGGCAGCGGTCTAGGTGCGGTGGTCGGCGGACTTTTTGTCGGTCTCGTGGAAGCTTTGGCGGCCGGCTACATTTCCTCAACCTACAAGGACGCGGTTCCCTTTGTACTGATATTGATCTTTTTGTTTTTCGTTCCACGCGGACTGTTCGGCGCCAAGGTCACCGAGCGCGTATGAGGGCCCACAATATTGGCTTGATCATTCTTGCTGGCATTTTGGCTACGCTGCCACTCGTACTGCCGAATTCGTTTTATTACGACATCGTCATACGCATGGCGATAAACGCAGTCGTTGCGCTGGGCCTGAACCTTTTGATCGGGTTTGCCGGCCAGATCAGTCTTGGTCATGCGGGATTTTTTGGCATCGGTGCCTACGCAACCGCGATTTTGACGACCCATTTCGGATGGCACCCGCTGCAGGCGCTCCTGGCGGGCGCGATCGGCGCCGCGGCCCTCGCGGCGCTACTGGCGCGCCCGATCTTTCGTCTACGCGGCCACTACCTTGCCATGGCAACGTTGGGGCTGGGTATCCTGATCGCGATGGTTCTGAAAAACGAGGCGGCATACACCGGTGGCCCCGACGGTATGGCCGTAGCTCCGATGAGTCTGTTCGGATTTCAAATTGAGGGCGAAAAACAGTGGTACTGGCTTTTTTCCGCAAACCTTCTCATCAGTATCTGGGCCTGCCGCAACCTAATCGACTCGCCTTTCGGCCGCGCCCTGCGCGCGCTGCATGGTTGCGAAGTTGCTGCGCAAGTGGCCGGCGTGGATGTAACTCGCTACAAAGCGATCATTTTTGTTTTTTCCGCGTTTTTTGCCAGCATTATGGGCAGCCTCACCGCACATTATGTCGGTTTCGTAACGCCCAACGTCGCCGACTTTTTTTATTCAATCGAACTGGTGACGATGGTTGTCGTTGGCGGAATGGCTTCGATCTTCGGTTCGGTGATCGGCGCTGCCCTGCTAACCGCGCTTCCGCAGGCGCTGGCAACCCTGGAAGGCTGGGAGACGGTTGCATTCGGCCTGATCCTGATGTTGTTCATGGTTTTTTTGCCCAGTGGTCTGGTGCCGATGATCGCGACTCGTTTCGGCAGGCGAGGCTGATGGCTCTGCTTGAGGTCCGTGGGCTGACCAAGGCGTTCAGCGGGGTGATGGCGGTGCAGGACATCGACTTTAGCGTTGAGCCGGGCACGGTGTATTCGGTTATTGGCCCAAACGGCGCAGGAAAAACCACGCTCTTTAACCTTATAACCGGCATCTATCAACCAAATCGGGGCCAGATCCGTCTTGATGGGCAAACCGTTACGGGATTGTCACCGCATCATCTCGCACGAAAGGGCATGGCGCGAACGTTCCAGAACCTTCAAATTTGCATGAATTTATCTGCTCTGGAAAACGTGATGCTTGGTGCACACCTGACCCTGGACCGCAACCTGTTCAAGGGCATGTTCCGTCTACCTGCAATTCGACGTGCTGACGACTCTTTGCGCGAACAGGCTCAAGTATTGATGCGTTTTGTTGGCCTGGACGCGTATCTTGGCCGTTCGGCCAGCGCGATGCCCTATGGCGCACTCAAGCGGCTGGAGATCGCGCGCGCACTCGCCGCCAGGCCGCGTATCCTATTTCTTGACGAACCTGCGGCGGGCCTCAACCCAAAAGAAACGGCACAGATCGATGCTTTGGTCAGAGAACTCGCCAACCGCCAAACCACAGTGGTTTTAGTCGAGCACGACATGAAGATGGTGATGAATATCTCCGATCGGATTTTGGTGCTCAACTATGGCAGAAAGCTCATCGAGGGCACCGCAGCAGAGGTTCGCCGCAACCCGGAAGTGATCGCGGCATATCTGGGCAAAGCCGCCTAAATCGCCATGAGCGAGGCGTTGCAATCCCTCAGTAAGATACACGGCGGCAGGTGGAGCTTGGCTTTCGCCTTTTTCGACTTGCGTCAACCATCTCGAGCACTTATTGCGCGTCCACACGTCGAACTTTTGGGTGCAACTGCCGGCTGCATTGACCAACACATCGAAAAGACATACTGGCTCTGGCCACTGGCCCATTGGTGCCGCGCGGTGCGCCTGCGCAGTGCGCACGCGGGTCGACGGCTTCCTACGCGACTGTTCCAGGCTCTGGGCGTCATGGCGCTGGCTGTGCGAGTAGCTCGAAAGACTGGAGAACACCAAGACACGCGCAGTTGGCGCGCTTTACTCCGCGCTTCAATCCTATACGACGCTCATGCGGCGGCGCATCGTGCGCGATCGAACCGTGCTTTTGCCGATTGCGCGCGCTGCCCTGACGCCTGCCAACTGCTCTGGGGTTAGCATGCCGCCCGTCAAAGCGGACGAAAACAGTGGTCGTAGTGCCGTGGCGCTTGCACAGCTCGACGCCATGATCGTACGCGCTGACGACTTAAGCTCGACGCAAATTGGCGTGAATTCACCACCTGCGTTCGAGGCATCGGCACCAGGCGATACGACCCTGTTGGAGATTCGCAAGCTGTGCAGTCACTATGGGCGCATCACTGCCGTGCATGAAGCAAGTCTTACGGTGCGCACGGGCAGGCTGGTTGCATTGGTCGGCGCCAATGGTGCGGGAAAGACGACGCTGCTTCGCACGATCTCTGGTGTCCAAAAAGTCACCGGGGGTTCAATTTTTTTCGACGGACGCGACATCACCGATTTGAGAGCGGACAAACGGGTGCGGATTGGCATTTGCCAAGTTCCCGAGGGCCGTCAGGTGTTCGGCCCGCTGTCGGTCGCGGACAACCTGCGGTTGGGCGCTTTCACCGGTAGCGATGAAAAATATATCGCGAAGGACCTGCGACGCATGTACGAGATGTTCCCGGTCTTGCGTCAGAAAGCGCACGAGCCCGCAGGCACCTTATCAGGAGGTCAGCAGCAGATGCTGGCAATCGCGCGCGCCTTGATGGGACGGCCGCGCCTGCTGCTGCTCGATGAACCCTCGATGGGTCTGGCACCGATACTTGTCGAAGAAATCTTTCGCGTTATCGAGGATTTGAGACGTCAGTCAATCACCATATTGCTCGTTGAACAAAATGCGCAAGCAGCGCTGGCTATTGCAGATGACGCCTATGTGATGGAAACGGGAAGAATCGTGATCGCGGGAAACGGTCGCGATCTGCTCGCCGACGAGCGAGTGCGGGAAGCATATTTGGGTGTGTAAAGAGCAAACAAGCAAATTTTGCAACGAGCTGGAGGAGAAGACGTTATGAACAAGCTGCTACGCGTAGGTGCTGCCGTTTTTGGTTTCGCTCTGGCAACTGCAGTCGGTGCTGCCGAGCCGATAAAGATCGGTTCAGTGCTATCGACCACCGGCCCGGCGGGATATCTCGGCGATCCCGAGATCAAGACCCTGCGTCTGTACGTGGAGAACATCAATAAGGCCGGAGGAGTACTCGGCCGCCCGCTGGAACTCGTTTTTTATGACGACGGCTCCGACGCCAATAAGGCCAACGGCTTTGCCAAGCGTCTGATCGACGACGACATGGTCGACGTGTTGGTCGGGGGAACGACAACCGGGTCGACGATGTCGATGGTGCCTCTGGTGGAAAAATCCGGCATTCCATTCGTTTCGCTTGCCGGCGCCGTCGTCATCATCGAACCGGTAAAAAAATGGGTGTTCAAAACCCCCCATACCGACCGGATGGCCGCGGAAAAAGTTTTTTTGGACATGAAAAAGCGCGGTATCACCAACGTGGCATTGCTCTCGGAGACGAGTGGCTTTGGTCAGTCAGGCCGAAAGGAGACCCAGGCGATGGCCGCAAAGCTGGGGATGAACCTGGTTGCCGACGAGACCTACGGACCGAAGGACACGGACATGAGCCCGCAACTAACAAAAATAAAAAACACGGCCGGCCTTCAGGCACTGTTTGTTTTTGGACTCGGGCAGGGACCAGCAATTGTCAACCGCAATGTCCGTCAAATTAATCTGACGGTGCCAATCTATCACGCCCATGGTGTGGACTCCGAAGAGTTCATTAAGCTCTCAGGGTCAGCTGCAGAAGGCGTGCGGCTTCCGGCGGCGGCCCTGTTAGTCGCTGACAAGCTTGCGGCGAGCGATCCACAAAAAACCGTGGTCACCGCGTATCGCAAGACCTATCGCGAGCGCTACAACGAAGACGTCTCGACCTTCGGTGGTCACGCCTACAACGGGCTGATGCTGGTGGTTGAGGCTATCAAGCGAGCGGGCAGCACCGACAAGGCGAAGGTGCGTACGGCGCTAGAGCAGACCAAAGGGTTTGTAGGAACGGACGGCGTGGTCAACATGTCGGAGACCGACCACTTGGGCCTGGACCTGACGTCCTTTCGCATGCTCGAAGTGAAAAACGGCGATTGGACACTGGTCGAATAGTTTGCATCGCAGCGCACCCGTGGCAATCGCAACATCGGCCAATATGGCCTCCCGAGCGCAGAAAGCAAAGCGGGAGGCACCAAGCTCCCAGACGCGCATGCCTGGAGATGCGGTTGTAGCGGGGCCGCCGAGCGCTGCTAAAAACCGCATGTTGAGCAAACTCCTCGCCCAGTTGCTTGCGCAGCGGCCCCCGCGAGCCAATTCGCTGATTATTACAATCTACGGCGACATGATTGCACCGCACGGTGGAGCGGTCTGGCTCGGCAGCTTTATTAAGCTTGTGCAAGCGCTGGGGCTTAATCCTCGCATGGTGCGCACCAGCGTTTTTCGTCTGTCCAGGGAGAAATGGCTTGTCTCCGAGCAGATTGGCCGGCGCAGTTACTACAGCCTGACAGCGACGGGGCGACGACGTTTCGAGCATGCGTACCGGCGCATCTATGAAAACCCGCGCAGCGCGTGGCAGGGCGACTGGCAGCTTGTGCTCATTCCTCGCGAAGGACTTGCGCCCGGGCTGCGCGAGTCCTTGCGCAAGGAGTTGCACTGGGAAGGTTTTGCAGAGATCGCGCCAAGCGTAATGGCGCATCCGTCGGCACAGAGCGATTCG
>Ga0187769_10001531_pt1 | contig 13246 bp, 17 predicted proteins | sample 0116_SJ02_MP02_1_FD_133140 | JGI IMG/M metagenome (GOLD analysis project Ga0187769, IMG submission 133140) | Tropical peat soil microbial communities from peatlands in Department of Meta, Colombia - 0116_SJ02_MP02_10_MG | ecosystem: Environmental > Terrestrial > Soil > Wetlands > Peat | place... | reverse complement strand
GCGCTTGTTGGAGTTTGGATTCTCGCTGATGACTCGTTGCTTCGGATCACTCCTAACTATCACTGGTACGCGGTGCTAGTCTTCTGCATCGTCGATGCATTGCTCGGTATGCAGGTACTCTTGACTTCTGCCGTTCGAGAGTGGGATGAGCTTGCGATTCGTGCCGCGGCCTTGTGGTCATTGGTAATTGTAGCTGGTGTGATTGGAGATGTTCTGTTTAGACTTCAGCTCCCTTCCGACTATCCGACCATAACCGTTTGGCAGGCGTTTCAATTTCTGTTCCTTGGGCTGAATGGGAATCCGCTCCCCCTAGCAGTCCCATCTCTCGTAACCCTTCACGCCGTTGCGGCATTGACGGGTCTTCTGCCGCGTGGAAGCTCGTGGTTTCATTTCGATTGGTGGCCTACCAGAAGGACGATCCTGGCTATGGCCATGATCGCCGTGATTGTTATGGGTATGGGGCCTACGTACCAATTCCTAACTTCAAGCGGTCTCTTGCCTGGCGCCGCGTCTTCCGGAGAGACCAGCGTAGAAATCGAGGCTCCACCCCTCAAGACTTCCCCCCTGCCTTACAACCTGGGAAACAGAACGGTCTACATCACTCTGATTGCAGTCGCCGATCCTATGCTGCCCTACAATTTCAATGATACACACTTTGGGCAATTGGTCATGTACGTACCAGCTAACTGGACGATTCACATGACGTTCCAAAATCGCGAGGGGTTCCCCCACAGTGCAGTCTTGATGAACGCGAATGCACCCTCACCGACCATCATTGAATCATCCGCTGACGTCATCGCCCAAATCCCACAGGATGCAATTAACGGAGGCTTTCTGCTAAACGGCGAGTCCGGAGTCGCTACGATCAATAACTTACCCGCCGGAAAGTATTGGATTGTGTGCGCATTCAGTTACCCAGTCCCGCACGTGATGGAAGGAATGTGGGTCGTCCTAATTGCAACAACCAAAGTGAGCACACCGTACTTTGTTATACTTCCTGACTAGGGCGAGTTTCAAGACGACTGCGCTAGCATGCTACCTTTACGTCAATGATTGATAGCGAAAGATAATTGCCTAACCAATAGCCCACTCAATAATTAGGAAAAGGAGAAGGCTAGACACCGTCTCACGATCAGGTTCGAGGGATCTGGTAAAACATGACACGAGGGGACTCACACTACGTGTACATTCTCCTTTGCGATGATGGTAGCTACTATACTGGGTATTCCAATGATCCGGCCCATAGACTCGCCCAGCACCTGAAAGGAAGGGGAGCAAGATACACGAGAATGCACAGGCCAACGCGGATAGTCTACCTGCAGGAGCATAGGACTCGCAGAGAGGCGATGCGGCGAGAGCGGCGGATCAAAACGTTGACTCATGACGCGAAACGAAAGCTCATCGAAACTCCTACTTGATTATTGTGACTATGTCGCGGTCTTGAACGACGTGATCCATCCCGACACGTTGCGGGCTAAACCTTACGCTGTCCCCGGACACGAGTGCATACTTCGCCTCACCGGCAACCTTCCGATGTATTTTAGCGCAAACGTCTGAGATTGTTGATCCTGCAGTCACGATTAGTGGTTCCTCGAAGTCTGCTGAGCCGTTTCGCGGTTTCAAGTACACCTTGATAAGTTTCAGGTTATCGTAGATTGCTTTCTTCAACTCTTCGAGGTTGACGTTCTGATCTGCCGAGATTGGAATTATGCCTGCGCCGACCCGCGTCCTCACCTCCTCAACATATTTTGGATTGACGAGATCAATCTTGTTCAAGACAGTGATTGAGGGGATGTATCTGCGGTTGTCGCTTATGACATCTATCAGCTGGTCGTCGGTGATGTCCTCTCGAATGATAACACCGCCTTGATTGATTTTGTAGACATTCATTATTGCTCGGACGGTCGCCTCGGTTAGATGGGTCAACCTGCAAGCTGTGGTGATCCCTAATCCGCCCTGGGTAGTTCGATTTATGGTGACGTCGGGCGGTCGCGTGTTGAGCCGAATTCCGATTTCGTACAATTCCTTGGTAAGAGTATTGACTTGATCTGGCTGGAACACGTCGAGGACTAGCATGATTAGATCGGCGTTCTTTGCGACGGATAGAACTCTCCTTCCCCTACCGGTTCCTGTTGCGGCACCCGAGATAATTCCGGGTAGGTCGAGGATCTGTATCTTGGCTCCTTGGTATTCGAGTAGTCCCGGGACCACGGTCAATGTGGTGAACGCGTACGCTGCGACTCTGGATTTTGCGTTTGTCAGATGATTGAGGATTGTGGACTTTCCCACGCTCGGTAGCCCAATGAGTACAACCGTGCAGTCGCCGCCTTTCTTTAGCTCGAAACCTACACCACCGCTGTGTTTCGACGATTGTGAGCGTTCCTGTTCGGCCTTCAACTTAGCGAGCTTGGCTTTTAGTAAACCCACATGATGTTCAGTGTGCTTGTGGATCTGAGTCCGGCTCATTTCCTCTTCAATAGCCCGAATCTTCTCAGGTAAACCCAAACCCACAACGCTCCGGCATAGCAGTTAGTTGACACTAGCAATAAACAGAACTGTGATCTTTCTGCTTGCTAGATGGGAATCAACATTCTCGAACTATTCAGAGTGCTCGCACGCAGGTGAAGCCGCATAATGCTTCTTCCTCGCCGCCTGAAAAGCCCCTGCATCGAAAACGGTCTCAGGCGTGTAGATTATTGCGTGGCAGCTACCGCATTCAATGCCTCCCTCTCGATTCTGTGCAGGTGCCTGTTTTCCAGGGTTCGCCAGGAACAAACCTCTAGGCGCTATTCGTTTCATGGGGCCCGCAATCTCTGCAATATCTCTCTTAGGAACCGGTTTCCAGTTCATGTTCCCGCACTTGCATCTGCGGCGGTTGGTTTTGGATGAAGCGCCGCAGACGGCGCACGACCAATTCATAATGAGTTGCGTGACCTTTCTGGGATGTTGGGGATTTCACGTTTACCTTCACGTTGGGCGTCATCCCCGACCCCAATTGCGTTTTACTTGTTTCTAATCACGGAATCATCTATCCACGTTGCACAAGATAAGCAGTTCGCCCGAATCGAGGCGGGCATAGCTACCACCCTCATGTTCGCCGCGCTCCAAGTTTTCGGGATCCGGGAGGCGCAAGTTGTATGGGTTGAATGCCGTGGACACACCATCCCTGTCATAATGTTTGAGGCCTACTTGATCCCGATCTTCTTGGAATATTTCGCTATGAAGAAGACTACCAATGCCACTATGAGGAAGTTTATGATTACTCCCACGAAATCGCCTATTCCGAAATTCATTCCATTTCCTACTGGCACGGTGAAGATGGCTTTTCTCCAATCGCCCCCAGGAATCAGTGCTCCCGGCACGGGCATGATTATGTCATTAACGAGAGCGGTAACGACTGTGCCGATGTAGGTTCCCATGATGAAACCGACCGCTAACCCGAGAACACCTCCCTTGCCGATGAAGTCGATAAACTCAGCCTTGAGTCCCTTAGGGGGAGGAGGCGGCGGCTTGGGTTCGACGGCTTCTCGAATCTTTTTCAACTCTTCTAAGATCTGTTCATCGAGACTCATCAGAATCACGGAATGCGTTATGATTTAACGGGATATTTGACTCATTAGGAGCATTGAACTCGGGTCGAATTAAGCTAGGTGAAAAGGAGGGGTTGTTGGAAACGTACATCGTCGTTGGGGTTCGTTAATCGCGCCATCAGGTGCGGAACCGTAGAGATCAGTCGCATGAGTTTTCGGCTACTGATCTTGAGCCAGACCGCCTATCAAGAAACATCTTGATGCTCTCGTCTGCAATTGGGCGCGATGTGCGCGGAGCCCTGCTATTCTGTGGTATGCCCATCAAAGTGTTCTTCGCTTGCGGTAGCCTCTTGCTTGGTGTGACGGATTACGCCGTCTCGGTGCTCAGGTGGAGAGTAGATAGTGTATAGCCTTAGGTTTGCCCTGTTAGAGGTATTGACCACATTGTGTCTGGCCCCCGCTGGGACGATGACTCCGCTACCATTCTTGACTCGATGTTCTGCACCGTCAATAACGACCTTCCCCTCTCCCATTTCAAATCGAAAGAACTGATCATGATCCTCGTGTACCTCTTCACCTATCTCTTCTCCGGGTTTAAGGCTCATGAGTACTAGCTGGCTATTCTTCCCCGTGTACAATACATGCCGAAAATCGGTATTCTTCTCCGTCTCTCTTTCAAGATGAGTTACGTAGCCTTTCATGTATCCCACGTCCCTAAACTTACTCCGCCCACATCTATCCCTTATGTAATGATGCGACGGATGGTTTTCAGCGAGTAAATTCTCGCGTGGGGCGCACATGCATGTACCTCTAACTGCCATTGCGTGGTAGGATAATTAAAAGGAAACAAGTGTGAATGCCGGTCCTTTAACCTCATCCTGATAATCGCCCATATTAGAGCCTCAGCTAGTTTTAGGCTGAAAATTGGAGACTTTCATTTCCAATAATCATTAGGAGGCGCTTTATCCGCACAAGCAAACGAAAGCGCATGCTAACGCACCGATTTGGCCTTGAGTACGCGGGGGCAGCTCGAACTTGACTGCCGTTATTGTTCTCATCAGCAAAAGTTGTTCGAATGGCTATCACCTTGAATGTGATGGTCGTTGCGCATGCTCTTGTCACACATGGGCCTCAGCTCAAGAGGTATTGCCACAACCGCTGAGACGGCATAACGCACACAATGAATATTGACTCTTACCACTTTGCTTCATCCCAAAAGCACACAACGACTCACTCCATCTCCTTTGTTTCGAAAAGTGGGTGAATCGACGCTTGAGAGTCAGGGCTTACTTCTTCAGGGGCAAACCCAATCGTTCGGAGATAGAGGAAATTGCAACAATTCAGAGGTGGATGCTCAACAACCTTTACGATTTGGTCTGGGAGGCGGAGTTCAAGAACCCCGTGACGCCAGCAAATATAGGATTGGTGCTTCGGAGTGGAGCGATCCCATTTGGAATCTCCTTCAGGAAAAATTATACTCGAGGCATATCCGTGGGTGACGTAATTCAGATCGGCCCCACATTCTTCCTAGTCCTTCCAAAAGGGTTCAAAGAACTCGAATTGCCTGGTTGCGACGCCGCAGAACTAGCACGTTAATCATAAGAACGAATACTCTTGTCTATCGTAATTGTCGGCAATTATTCCTCAATCCGGCAAGAAGGATTAAAGACAAGACAGCCGAATGATTGGGCTTTCGAATGTTCGGTTAATGTCACCAGCGCTTGTAATATTTCGTATGGGTTCCGCACCGAGTGCAGACAGCATCACGGTATGGTTTGCCCATTAATGGCTTCTTTCGTTCCCAATCTAGGTTGTGTTTCGTGTCAGCACGACACTTCTCGCAGTAGAGATTGACCCATTCCACCAACACAGCGGCCCTCGGATCTTATGGAATAGTGGTTGCTTATCTGATTTTTCAGAAACGGGAAGGTCCGGCGAGCCCTTCAAACCTATTAATTATGCCTAAAGCCATCATGGCTTGCGAGGGGCTGTAGGTTATACTTGGTGCGTTTGAATGGTTGAGTTCTGCGCCAAGTGTGGCAGTTACATTCCCTCGAAGCAGAAGAGTTGCACGCGCTGCAAATCGGTTGAAGAAACGGAGTTCGAACGAATTACCCGACCTCTTGTAGACGTCTCAGTAGACGATATCCTGAACAACTTCCCAAGCCCAACATTTAGACGCTATCAAAGAGAAGCAATCGCCGCGACCATCCAAGCCTACCGGTCGGGAAAAAAATGCGTAATAGTTGTGGCGCCGACGGGGTTTGGGAAATCTTATTTGGCGGCGGCGTTTACGTCGGTCGCCAAATCGTTTTACGTAACTCCTCAGTTGGCGTTAATTGATCAGTTAATGACCGACCCGTATTTGCGGGGCCGGTTTGTGAACATAAAGGGGCGGCAGAACTACAAGTGCCACTACAGCCCGCGTAGGGGCGTACATGTTGGTAAGTGCGTTACTGATGGGTATGCGTGCAATGAACGATTAGACGTGTGCCCATATTGGATGCAGAAGCACTTGGCTCTACAAGCGCCCAGCGTTTTGATGAGTCTAGCCTACCTGATTCTCGAAGGCACAACGGAAGGAAGTGAAACGTACCTCGGCACAAGGGACTTGCTAGTATTGGATGAGGCGCATAATCTGGAAGAACACTGCCTCAACCACGTATCTCTGAAATTTTCCCCCTTCTCCGTTCCCTACGAAATATACCACAAGCTGCTACCGGAACTGAAGAAAGTGGAGACTCGCGTTGAGTTGGATGTCTTCCTGGCCGACGTCGCGGGTTACCTGAAACTGATGCTTGGCCGACTTGAAACGAAGAGCGAGCAAGGTGAAATCTCTCTTCTCGAGGCCGAAAACAAGACGCTTATGGAAAGATTCCTCGAGAATTACAATCTCTTCATGTTCTCAAACTCGGAATGGGTCTGGGAAATTCGCAACGATCAGTTGTTGCTGCAACCAGTTTTCGCAAGAGAGTTCATGAAAAACTTGGTTTGGAAACGCGGCGAGCACTACCTCATCTCCTCAGCCACGATCCTCGCCCCCGAAGAGTACGTTGAACTCAACGGATTGACCGACCTCCTTGACAATGATGAGATTGAAATCCTCGAGATTCCAGGCACGTTTCCGCCTGAAAACCGACCAATAATCGACGCCACCATCGGCCCGCTCAGCAAACAACAATGGGACAACAACATGCCCCAAGCCATCGCCGCAGTCGAACAAATCCTAGCCAAAGAGAAAGGAAACGTGGCGATCCACTGCCACTCATATCGACACCAACAAGCGTTGATCTCCAACCTCTCCCCCGCCCTGAAGCGAAGACTGATCGTACACTCGGCCGAGGACCGAGAAGAGAAACTTCAAGAATGGATGCGATCCCGCGGCAAAGTATTCGTCTCCGTAGCATTCAACGAAGGACAAGACTGGAAATATGACGTATGTTCCGCCCAGATTTTACTGAAGGCCCCATTCCCTGACCTAGGAGATAGGAGAGTTAAGAGACGACTCGAGCTTGGGCATCGCCGGTGGTACCAAAACCAAACGATGCTGGAGATAATTCAGGCATACGGCCGTGCCGTTAGGGCGGAAGATGATGCCGCGAGGTTCTACATAATCGATGGAAGCTGCACTGACCTCATCAAGAACTCATGGCAGTTCATCCCAGACTGGTTCAAAGACGCATTACCCTCCACCTTCAAACCTGCCACCGAGAACTAGTCGGCAACACCGGCTCGGTAAAGTCGAACCTATTTAACGCATGTACCGTACCGTCCCCCTATGTTTCATTCCATCCCGCAGCCTATACGCGATCGGATGCGCCACCTTGAACAAATTGATTTGAGAGACCGATCCGTTAACACGCCCCAAATCAAACGACTGCGCCAAATCCCTCCGGAGACCGGCCGATTCATAGCCCTCCTCTCCTCAATGGCCCCAGATGGTCTTCGCCTGGAGATTGGGACCAGTGCAGGTTACTCCAGCTTGTGGCTGATGCTTGCTGACCGACCGAAACCTACGAAGATCATCACTTTCGAAATTCTCGCAGAAAAAGCACAAATTGCCAGAGAAACTTTCAAGGTCGCCCGGGTAGAACACCTGGCCGAGGTCATAGTCGGTGACGCGCGACAGCACCTCAATCGCTATAACGATATAGGCTTCTGTTTTCTCGATGCAGAGAAAGAAATCTACGCCGACTGCTATGAAGCCGTTGTTCCAAACCTTGTCCGAGGCGGTCTGCTAGCCGCAGACAACGTGATCAGCCATCGTGATGCGTTGCAACCTTGGCTGGACAGAGTTTTGAATGACAAACGGGTTGACTCTCTCGTGATTCCAATTGGAAAAGGTGTTCTAATTTCGAGGAAGGTTTGAAAAGAATTAGAAAGGCAGGATAGTATTCCAATGCATTGATGCAGCTAACGTATGATCCTGCCGCCGCACTTTCCGCATGTGGGCACTTTACTCTTCGCATCCAGTTGAGGAAGGCTTCCGTCGCATGTGCAGACTGACTGATCTTTCGGCCTTCGAGTTATCGTAACGCCATGGTCTTGCTCGCTAACATTCGCCTTATCCATAGTCCCTAACCTTGGGTTCCACGGATATAACAAGCTGTGTGCGCTGTATGCTTTGGTAAAAAGTTAACCGTGCCTTTCGTGAATAATGAGCCTACACCAAACGAAGACTTGACAGGACCCTCATTCTCTACTCCACGAATGGCCGCATTTCGTGCAAGTGAACCGTTCCATCGCTCTCTCCTGTCGAACGCCCGCGTGTTCTCCCGAGACGAAGCCTAAACTGTGGAATGCTTCGTTGTTCCCGCAATTCGGACAGGTTTCGGATACCTTCATGTACTCAAGCTTCGAAGGGTCCAAAACGTCAGTCGGCTTATCGACCCGCGGTGCGATCCGCGTAACTTCCACTATCTCCACCTGCGCCTTATTTCCGCACTTTGAACAAGTGTAACCGTCGCGGGTTTTCGTCATGTAACCGCCACAGCGTTCGCAGAATTTCATTTTAGAGGTACGCTCCCGTTGATCTGGTAAGGATGATGAAAGTCTTAGTGCCGCCCAAGTTCGATAGTTGAATCTATTTCGGGATGAAGCAGGGGTATCCATGTATCGGTTATGCATTCTGGCGCGGGCCGTGAGAGGACTATTTCACGACAGACTCGAGAGGGACGTAGGTGTCGGTATCGTGGACTGCTCCTAGTTTCGCTATTCTTGTTTCGACCAGTGAAGCGACGTGTTGCGGCGCCGGATGGACATAGCTCTTCTCCACTTCCACCTCAGCCAGAACGTCTGCCTTGCCGAACAGCAGGTAGACTCCGGAGACTTCTGGAATCTCTAGTAGTTTGCGCATCAATTCTTTGGATTTGCCGGCTTCGCTCATCACGAAGACAAAACTTTTCGTGGTAGGACGCCCGCCAGTTTGAGAGGGCCGTGACTCCCATTCGATTGGTATTATTGTTCTCGTATCAACGATGCCGCCGGCCTTTCTGACTTTGTCGACCACAACTTCGACAACCTTCTGCCTAGGATCCACTTCCGTCTCAGGGGATTCCAGGGCTACCAGCAAGTCGAATTTGCCGGTTATCAAATGAATCTCACGTACTTCCGGAAGAGCCTTGAAACGTTCAAGAATCTCCCTCTCCATACCCGGCTTGACCTTCACAAGAAGAAAACTTCTCAACCTAACCACGACTCACCAAATCAATCCTCCTCTTGAGGTTTCAGGTCATATAAGGTATTGGCAATTCACTGATTAATTGAAGCAAATTCAAAGCTTGCCCAAGAACTACTGATTCCCGTTGTTGCGTCGAAATGGTCCTTAAGTCTGAACGATTCGTCCACAATCCGTTTTATTTGGAAAATCAATTGTGCGCGGTTGAGGTGAAAATGTAATGGCTCCAGTAGGTCTATTGTTCTTAGGCTTGGTGATAAGGACAATATTAGGCGCGGCAATAGTCGTAGCGTTAGTCTGGCTCTTCTTCAAATTCGCAAAACTGGCTGACGCATACACTAAAAAGCTCCAGTCCAAGTAACAGGTGAATGTTGGCCATGTTTTGCTCAAACTGTGGTGCGGAGCTTCAGACTGGCGCGCAAATTTGCCCGAGATGCGGCCCAACAGCCCGGGCAAATCCCGCCCCTCTTAGCACATCTCAGGACCCTAATGCGATAATTCCGGAAACCCCGCAAGGCGAATTTCAGCAAGTCAACTCCCTGATTCCGTTGACTGAGGGTGAACGGATTCTGTGGCATAAGGAAACGACCCACGGCCTAGTTCACAAAGAGGTAACCATGGAAGAAGCCGTCACGAATAAGCGGTGCTTGAAGTACGATGCTCAAAGCAAGAGCATTGTTGCGCAAATTGGAATCAATCACTGGCCCGAAGTCGTTATCATGAATGTTCACAGAGTTAACGACTCATTGGGCGGAGGAGTCTTTCTCACACCACGCATGCTCGGCCTTCCAGCTCTTCCTTTCGGAGTTTACGGAGGGCCGAGACGCGGGAACCTGAAGATATTCGGAGACGTCTCCTTCCTAAGTGAAGGAAAGGTCGTGTTGACCTTTGAGAATGTGAAAGACCCGCAAGGGGTTAGGCAGCTGGTTGAGGCGCTGAAGCGTCAGGCAGGTTTCCAAGGACCTGGCCGAATGCGCCCTTGGATGGGCCAACGATTCAGGCCAATGCAGCCTTGACGCCGTTTCAGGTTACGGTTGCCGTCGAGACCGAATGAATCGGTGGCAACCATTCGGCTATGAGACGCCAACTCTTGCCTTCGTCGGGGCTGTGGAACAATTGCCCCATTCTCGTGCCGACGTATGCTCCCACAGGGTCTAGCTCATCTGTGGCCAGTCCTTCCCTAAAGCAGCCCAGGTACGCATCTTTGGTTGGCATTCCCTTGGCTCGTTTTATCCAAGTGTTGCCCGCGTTTTGGGTTTCGTACACGGCGAATTGCTTGTTTGGGGAAGCTCGGAAGAAGTCTCCTTCTTCAGGGACAACGTAGAACCTCCCCGAATCATGCGAATGAGTAGCCATCGGGAAACCAAACTGGCTAGGCAGCCCAGGCGTGATCTCAGTCCAGTTCTCAGCTGCATCCTCGGATCGGTAGACGCCGCAGTGGTTCTGTTGGTAGAGATTATTTCGTTTCTTCGGGTCCATGACGAGTTTGTGCACGCATTGGCCGAATTCAGGATATTTCTCGGGCGCGAAATCTGCGCGCACATTCTTGTTCTTCACATTCCAAGTCTTGCCTCCGTCCTCAGTTTTGAACACGCCTACCGCCGATATGCCAACGTACATTCGCTTCGGCTGTGATGGATCCAGAACGATGGAGTGAAGGCAAAGGCCGCCGGCACCGGGCATCCATTTCGAGCGCGTTGGATGGTTGTTGAGATTCTCGTTGAGTTCCCAGCTGTTTCCTCCGTCCGAGCTTCGGAACAGCGCTGCCGGCGCAACTCCGGCGTATACAACATCGGGTTCGTCGGATAGCCCAGGCTCCACATGCCAAACATTTTCGACATTCAACCCCGAATTCTCCGGGAACCTGGGAGGTTTCTCGGCGTTCGCCCATGTTTTCCCGAAATCTTTGCTCATCTGAACCGTGGGGCCAAAGTGGCCGCTGTTCACGGCAGCATATATGGTCCTGCCATCCCGCCGGTCGAAGCACATGTGGAATACGGAGGTCCCTTTGAGGAATGGGCCTCTCAACTTCCAAGCTCTCCTACAGGCATCGGATTGTAGAATGAACGCTCCCTTTCTCGTCCCGAGTAGGACGTTAACCTCAGCCTTACGTTTCCTAGCCATGCTCTTTCATCCTCCTGCGACTACCGGCACGATACTTACCCGGTCTCCTTCTTCGAGTTTTGTCGTCAAACCGTCCCTAGAACGGATATCCTCTTGGTTCACGAATATGTTCACGTACCGCCTCAGCTGCCCGCTTTCGTTCACGATCAGAGCGCTCAAACCAGGGAACTGCCCATCTAAGTTCCTTAGCAGTGCATCCACGGTCCGGGCGTCTATTCGAACCTCCGATTCGTCTCCCGTATACGGTAAGAGGGCAACTGGTATCTCAACCGTGACTGGCATCCACATCAACCTAAATTGAAGCTAACCCAAACTTAACTTTAGGTTTAGTTAAAAAACGTTAAGTTCAGTTAAAACTTCGGGCACGAGAGCTCATCCGTTTGAAGCCGACAACTAGCATCACTATTTCAACCCAACTGCCGCCCATTCCGCTAACCAATCACACGAAACTGCGGATAACGGTTAAACCCGGTTTAACCCGAATGCCACGGCTACATTCTGGGCGAGGACATCACCCCTTCAAGGGGTTGCGGCTTGACCCTATGCAGTTAACGCAGATCTTGGGGCTTGGTTTGCGTAGCATCTGGAGATACGGCAGGGCAAAACGATTCACAGATGAGTAGGATATGGAGAACGTGACTTACCGATGAGTCTAGTTCAAGCGGACGTACGGCGCCTTCTGGCCGACCTGAAAGCTGCGAAAATGTGGTCACAAATCCAGAGGACCCCCTAGCGGGCACTACGTTACTACAAGCGTAACGGTCCCCCCATGACCCACCTAACAAAAGCACAGCCGCAGCTCCGTAGCCGATTTGAACGATGCGAGCGCGCCGAGCATCACCAACTTAACAGCGTCGCATAGAAGAACGGGATCCGCTTTAGTCCAAAAAAATCAAAAAAATCATCAAGAGACCTTGTTCCCTCATACCATCATCCTTCGGTCCGCTGTCGAAAACTGAGCTTAGGGTTTCCGAATCGACGGCATAAGGGCGAGCGAGAAGTTATTGTGGAAGAGATGGCTTTTCACCTTATGCTTGGTGGCAATGCCGCTCTGGAACATCGTGCTAAGCGGGTACCCGGGTTCTGGGAAGAGTAGGCTCGCTCGGCGGCTTGTTGAGGATAATAGGGATTTTGTCCGGCTTAATGTTGACGACCTACGAGCCATGTATTTTGGGAGCACGGAACCGACGGTTGAGGATGATTTCGTCTATAACTCACTCGCATCCTTACGCGATGCTACGCTTAGCAGCGGACGTTCCGTAGTGGTTGATACCACTGCGCCCAATAATGATATGCGAGACTTCTTGCTTTCGACAAGAATTCGAAATGTTACTCAATTACTCATCCTGATGGTTGTCGAGAAAAGCGTCCTAGAAAAGAGGAACAGCGAGCGCCAGTTCATAGGCGCCGTCGAAGCCTGGGACAAGGCTTGGCAGAATCCACCGAAGAAGATGCCCATAATTAAGTTTAGAAACAATTCCCTCGCCGAATTCGAAACCAGCTACTACATCCTGACCGACCTACTCACAAGCAAAGTTCACCCATTCAAACGCCGATTCCTAACGAACATCTACCCCAGAATTCTAGGCGAACGACCACCTGCCAGCCAAACCAGTACGCCGTAAACCTCTCACAAACCACACTGCATGTTTTTCACAGCGCCCATCTTTATTATACTCAGTGAGGGTCTTTCTTCCCTCACGCCGGGGTAGCCTAGTTAGGTAAGGCGACAGAGTCCCAGTAGCGTTAGGGACGTTGAGCCTCGAGATCTACGAACAGCTTGGGCCAAGATAGCTGTTGGTCCTCTGGGCCTCGTGGGTTCAAATCCAACCCTGGGGGGTTTTGAGCGAACCCAGGGGGGTGAAAGTCCCACCCCCGGCGCTCCCATCCAACCTATCGGAGATCCTAGCCTACG
>Ga0187769_10001530_pt1 | contig 13264 bp, 10 predicted proteins | sample 0116_SJ02_MP02_1_FD_133140 | JGI IMG/M metagenome (GOLD analysis project Ga0187769, IMG submission 133140) | Tropical peat soil microbial communities from peatlands in Department of Meta, Colombia - 0116_SJ02_MP02_10_MG | ecosystem: Environmental > Terrestrial > Soil > Wetlands > Peat | place... | reverse complement strand
CTCTAGGATTTCACCGGAATTCACGTTGACAAGGGATGCGTTGCGAACCACCAAGTCCGCTTTAACCCGCCCCATAGCGGTGTCAACGAGCAAACGCGTAACTTCCGACAGCCTAGACCTGTGCTCGATCTCGAACAAAGCATACAATTCCTATGAATCAAACAGCGTCTTCCGCGACTTAAGAATCCTAACCAAAATAATCTCTCTCAGCACCGGGCTCAAGGGGATAAATTCTATTACTCGAAGTTAGTACGGGTCCACGAAGAATGAGGAACATGCCGGATAAGAAATTCACCAAGATATTCTTCGCAACCGATCTCCATGGATCGGCTCGCTGCTATGATAAGCTTCTAAGCGCCGCCAAATTCTACAAGGTGGATGTACTGGTGCTCGGAGGCGATTTGACCGGCAAGATGCTTGTCCCGATCGTGGATATGGGTGACGGCACTTTCAAAGCTGATTACGTTGGTGTGAAGACCTTGCATAGCCCCGACGAAGTCAAGGCTTTGGACCTCGAAATCACCAACAGCGGCTACTACCCATACCATTGCAGCAAAGCTGAGATGGATGAACTCAATGCCTCGAAAGAGAGAGTCGACAAACTCTTCATGTCAGTCATGAAAGATACGCTGATAAAATGGATCGACAAAGCCGAACCCTTCCTTGCCGACCTGGACGTAACCTGTTATCTAACGGGCGGGAACGACGATTACCAGGAGATCATCGACGCAGTCAAGGACGCGCCTCACGTGAAGAACGCCGACAATAGAGTGCTCAAGATCGATGCAATTCATGACATGGTGAACCTCGGCTGGAGCAACCCCACTCCTTGGAAATGCCCACGCGATCACACCGAGGAAGAACTCCAAAGCGCCACGGAGAACATGCTCGCTTCCGTCAGCGACATGCAGAACTGCGTATTCAACATCCACGTACCCCCAATCGACTGCGGGTTAGATACTGTCCCAAAGTTGGATGCCTCGGTCTATCCACCTAAACCGGTATTCGATAAAGGGCAGGCCGTTATGTTTGGAGCGGGTAGTACAGCAATTCGCAAAGAAATCGAAAAACACCAACCACTTCTACACCTTTGCGGTCACGTTCACGAATCTAGGGGAACAACTCGAATCGGAAAGACCCTGATAGTGAACCCTGGCAGCGATTACCCTGAAGGAATGCTAAGAGGAGCTATCATTAACATAGGAGACAAAAAAATCCTCAGCTTCCAGCTAACCTCCGGCTAACCATCGACAAGATACCAATGTCTCATCCCCCGGGCGTCCGCAATAGCACGCGAATGTAGTACCCGGGCACTATATTCGAGATTCCAACGTCTTGCGGGCCTGTATGCTGTGCATACCTGAATGCTTGCTCGCTTCTCCGCCTATGAGTCACGCAGAGAGCCAATTGACGTTTGAAGTTGAAGGGGACAGCTAACGGGTTGGTTAGCCGTCGGTCTGAATTGACGTATCCTGAATGTCTAAAGCGGCGGTAGTTCCTTGTACGCTAAGGTGATGTCGATTCCGCGCTTGCCGTAGTAGGATTTCGATATGAAGTAGATTGCGACTCCAGCTACGAAGCTTCCGCCAGCCCAAGCGTATCCTAGGGTTGTTCCTCCCCAGATGGATGCGTAAGCGAGAAATTGGTATGTAATGTATGCGAAGACGATCGCCATTAGTAAACCAGCGATTGCAAGAATGCCCTTCGAGCTACCCTTCTCATTCTTGAGAGCGTAACGCAACGCGGCTATTCCTATGAACAAGAAGTAAATCATTGACGCAATAACCGCTCCGTATAGGGAGACCAGGGTCCCGTAGAAGAACGAAGCCAGCGCAATTAGCACTAGGGTGCCGATCAGGTTGATCGTAAATGCTACGGTTGGAGAGTTATACTTGGGGCTGATGTAGGAAATCTTCTCCGGTAAGAAGCGGTCAAAGGATTGCGCAAAAAGATAGCGTGACAGCACGATGATCGCATATGCTATGATAGCCACGTTCCATAATATCCAACCCAATCCAATGAACCAAGCTACTGGTGTGCTGGAAACTCCCATTGCTAGGGTCCAGAAGTTGAAGGACCAGTTGTATACAAGGTTCGAGTTGCTCAACGCGCCGTTGATGAAGTTGAAACCTCCTGCATAGTACATGGCAGCGAATGCGGATGTGACAATTATGAGGCTCACAACGGAGGATATCACTACGTTGTACTTGAGCGCAGATTTACCTTTGATTTCAGAGGCAACCGCAGGTCCGGCGTTTAGCCACGGGTATACGAATATGGCAAAGAAGGGTAGCATGAAGATAGTTGCTCCAAAATCGAAAGTAGGACCAGTGTATGAGTTTGCTACCGCAGTATACGTAGTATTGGAACCGATTGAGTTAAGGAAGCTCATGTAGCCTTGCACACCGGATGTTCCGGCTGCTAAGAGAGAAAATATCCCGACGAATGTTGCGAGTATGGCGATCATTACAGTGACCGCTACGATCTTAAAGCCTAATTTTGGTTTGAGCATGTTAGCAGCTATGAGAGCGATAAAGACCACCGCTGCTATAGCGAATTGCCCAGCCAAGTTGGCGCCAGGAATGTTTCCGGGCAACGCGAACTGAAGCATGTTTGAATATCCAAGAGAGACGCCGACAGAACCAATCGCCGTGACCAGAGCTAGGGCGATGAGCGCCATGTAGGCCATCGTCTCGATCGTATATCCCATGAAGGAGAGTGGTCCTCCGAAGGCTCCGCCGTAGACTCTTGAAACCCATACGTAGTCTCCCCCGGTCCGGCTAACACGTGAGGTCATCATAGTATAGACGACGACTTCTGGGATCGTTAGTAACCATGCGAGTATCGAACCATATACTAGATTCACCCCAGACATCGAGGTGAGCAGCACAGTTGTGAATCCAATCGTTCCTAGGGCTGCCCCGCCCGACATGTTGCTCAGGTTGAGACTAACTACGTCGAGTAACGAAACGTCCCTTCGTAAGCCTGAAGCTTTCCTTACAAAAGCGGTTGGCTGGCTTGTCATAAGGATATGGCCGGTTGAATACTAATTTAACATCTTCGCATGAATGTTCAGTCATGGGAATCAGCGATAGATTCCGTGCCCAAGAATTAAACTCACACATTAGCATCCTCAGTTTACTCTATTCCACAACAAGTCGATCCACAAACTTTCATTAGGCAACGAACTCATGGCTGTCGTCGAGCTGATTCGTCTGTCGAAGTATGGAAACGCGCGTCCAGATTTTCTTGACGAGGCTAATAGGATTCTAGACGCCGCCAAGACCGAAAAGGTACTGCTTAGATTGCTGGGCGCGCTTGCGTTTTACATTCACTGCCCGAAGTTCTCGTACATGCAGGAGATGCTTGGTCGAACATTCACGGACATAGATTTCGCGTCATACCGGCAAGAAAGTTCCCGAATCAGCCAACTTTTCGTCGACCTAGGTTACCAATACGACGTTCGAGTAAGGACCCTCTTCGGATCTCGCCTAGTCTTCTACGATACTTCCGGGACGAATAGGCATTGTGACGTCTTCCTGGATAAGCTTGAATTCTGCCACGACATCGATTTTGAAAAGAGGCTCGAGGTGGACTACCCGACCATTCCGCTTGTTGAGCTACTCTTAGAAAAGATGCAGATAGTCAAGCTAAACGAGAAGGACATCATCGATACGATTATGCTTCTGAGAGAACACCAGATTGGCGACTCGGACAATGAGACGATCAATTCAGACCGCCTCGCAAGGCTTACCGCACATGATTGGGGCCTATGGAAGACTGTAACGACTAATCTGGAAAAAGTAAGAAGTGCGGCTCGAACCAATCAGAAACTAACCGAAGAGGATAAGAAGGATGTCGAGGCGAAGATCACGGCTCTGCGAACACGCATCGATGCAGAGCCGAAATCAAGAGGCTGGAAGATGAGAGCGGCGATCGGAGAGAAACGAAAGTGGTACCGAGACGTGGACGAGCTCGTCCGCGAGTGACGATTAGGTCAAATCTCTCTGTTTACGCTTCTCCTTGGAGAAGTAAGCGGATGTGGTCTCCGATTAGGAAAAATAATCACTTTAACAATAAATCATACGTCAATAATGGAATAGTCTGGCTCCGCAAACAGGATTGAATTGTATTGACATCAATTCTTGTAAGAGGCGGCACCGTGGTTACGGTGGACCGTACCAGGCGCGTGATTGAAGACGGCGCGGTTCTTCTGGAGGATGGTCTGATCACTCAAGTCGGAAAGGCAACCGATGTCAAACCAGAGAAGCGGGCTGAGTTCGAAATCGACGCAAAGGGTATGGCGGTTCTTCCGGGCTTAGTGGATACGCATGTGCATCTGGCTCAAGCCCTTATCCGGGGCTGCGCTGACGACACTTCGTTGATCGATTGGCTTCAGAAATTCGTCTGGCCGTTACAGGGGAATTTTGATGCTCAAGATGGCAAAGCAAGTGCTGAACTCTGCATGCTTGAGATGATAAAGTCTGGGACGACGACGTTTCTTGAGAGCCTGCTCCACTCCCGTTACGGGTTGGATGGGATCGCAGAGTCGCTTGCGGGCTGTGGGATGCGTGGGGCTCTTTCAAAAACAGTCATGAGCCTACCTGGCTACGGTTCGGAGAAGAGCATCATGCATCCAGGAATGATCGAGGATGGCGAAACATGCCTGCGTGAAGTTGAAACTCATTTCAAGCGATGGAACGGCAAGGCCGACGGGAGAATATGGATTTGGTATGGCGCACGGTCGTTAGGAGGATGCACCCCACAACTGTACAAGCAGATTGCCGAAGGAGCCGCTCGGCTAGGAACCGGGGTTACAATGCATCTGAGTGAGGTCGAGGAGGATGTACGTTATACGAAGAAGGAATTTGGGAAGTTACCGGCAGAATTCATGGATCAAGTTGGACTGGTCGGGCCTAGGGTTGTCTTTGCGCATGGCGTGTGGTTGACCGAAAGCGAGTGGGCTATTTTGGCTCGTAAGCACGCCACCGTGGCCCATTGTCCGTCTTCCAACATGAAACTATCCTCCGGAACTGCCAGAGTCCCCGAGATGACGAAGGCCGGCGTAAACGTAGGCCTCGGCTGTGATGGCGGGCCTAGCAACAATTGTTACGATATGATCCGTGAAATGAAGACCGCTTCGCTATTGCAGAAAGTGAGAACCATGGACCCACTTACAACGAACGCATCGACGGTGCTTGAGATGGCGACAATCAAAGGCGCTAGAGCACTCGGCCTAGAGAATCAAATCGGATCCATTGAGGTAGGAAAGAAAGCCGACTTGATCGTCGTGAACCTACGGAAGCCACACCTAACACCAACCTTCAACCCGGTATCTAGTATCGTGTACGCGGCGGAAGGGTCGGACGTTCAAACCACGATCATCGAGGGAAAAATCATCATGGAGAACAGAGTTGTAAAGACGCTGAACGAAGACAAGATAATCCAAGGTGCTAGTGAGCGCGCCACGAGGCTGTTGGAACGCGCCGGCGTCAACCTAGCCTCGAGCTGAAAGGCAAAAGAGCGAGAATTAAACCGACGCCGCGGTAGCCCAAGCCTCCAGATTCAGAGCTACCTAAGTAGACCTACTTTGCTGTTGAATTGTGTAATCAAGTCGTCGATCCGCGGAGTCAATTTCTGAATTGTTCCCCAGTAACGTTCACTGTCATACCATTGCTGGTTTAGCTCGTCGACGTTGAACATTTGTTGTTCTATCCACGTGTAATACTTCAGATTATGAATCCTCTTTCTGTCTGGGTACGTGAGTTCCATCATCGAGTCAGTCTTAATCGATGCCAGATGCTGGGCGTAGTCTCGAACGGCCTTCTGGTTCCTATATTCCCCTTGTTGCTTCCGGGCCTCTTCTATTCTAGATTGGTACATTCCGGCTGAGTCGGTAAATACCGTGACCACGATGTCATTGTGCGTAAGCTCGTAGTATTTCGCGAATTTGACCGCCATCAGGACGTTGGCTATGCTCGATATCCCGAGCAGGTCAAGGTTGGAGACTATCTGTTCGGGGACTCCAATTTCCTCAACTAGATATTTGCGGCCGGGAGGCTCGTTGAAAAGCCTCAGCAGGTTCATTGGATCAGCGTCGTCGATCGCAATTACGAGGTCTGTGTTTCTGACATTGTGAATCCATGGGACATGTTTGTCTCCGATGCCTTCGATTCTGTGTGCTCCGTATCCGTTTAGCAGGAGCGTTGGGCATTGGAGGGCTTCGCCCGCGGCGATTTTTGAGTTGGGATAAATTTGCTTTAGGTAATCGCCGGATGCGATTGTTCCTGCGGAACCTGTGGTGAAGCAGACTCCTCGGAACTGGCCTCCGCTCGCCGTCTTCTTAATGACGTCCTCTATCGCATGCCCCGTGACGTCGTAATGGAACAGGTAGTTACCGAACTCGGCGAATTGGTTGAAGACGAAGATATCCTTCCGAGTACGCCTAAGTTCCCAAACCTTATCGTAGATCTCCTTCACATTGCTCTCGCTGCCGGGCGTAGCGATGATCTCCCCCGCCACCGTCTTGAGCCACTGGAAGCGTTCCTGCGACATCTGCTCTGGAAGAATTGCTATGCTTTCACAACCTAGCAGTGTGGCGTCGTAAGCGCCGCCTCTGCAGAAGTTTCCCGTGCTGGGCCAAACAGCCTTGTTCACGGTCGGATCAAACTGTCCAGTCACCAGTGCGGGGACGAGGCAGCCAAACGATGCTCCCACCTTATGCGAACCAGTAGGGAACCACTTCCCAACAAGGGCAATTATGCGTGCCTCAACACCGGTCAGCTCGCTGGGTAATTCCACGTAGTTCGGTACTGGTCGAAACAGGCCGCCTTTGGGAACCGGTTCATTCTTCCAAGTTATTCTGAACAGGTTCTGGGGTGCAATGTCCCAAAGCCCGATTTGTCTAAGCTGCTCTTTGACTCTGGAGGGACCCTTGTCCGGGTCCTTTAGCTGAGAAAAGGTGGGTATGATAATATTTCTGGCCCTACATCTCTGAACTGTACGTTCAAGCCTTTCATCCTTTACGGTAAGATCTATCGAGGTTCTACCCTCCCTGCTTTACCAAAGATCGAGACATTTTTGATTCGCTGCTGAATGAAATGAAAGTGAATCATGTATTCGGTCACGGCGTTGACTTCGTCGCTAACTCGCGTCCATAACTTATGTTTTCTGCATCGATAACGATCTGGGCAACCATCAAAATCATAATACGTCGCACACGTCACTTTCCAATTTGAGTTTCATTTGAACATCAGTCACTTCCGTTGTTCCCTCTGCAATACTGTCTACGCGCCTGATCAGGTTCGATATGTTTGTCCTAAGCACGGAGACGTCGGATTACTGGATGTCATCTATGATTATGATGAGATAAATTCCCGTCTGTCTCCAAAGGATATTTCGGGTTCCCGCGATTATTCGATCTGGAGATATTGGGAACTCTTACCGATAGAGAATCGTTCTTCTATTCCGCCGCTTCGAGTTGGCTGTACACCATTATACCATGCCAAACGACTCGGCGGTAACCTGCAGCTTACAAATCTGTGGCTAAAGGACGACGGCCTGAACCCGACCGGGTCATTGAAAGACCGCGCGAGCACGGTGGTTGTTGCGAAAGCTAAGGAACTCGGAGTAGATGTGATCACTGCCGCCAGTAGCGGCAATGCCGGAGCGGCTCTTGCGGGGATGGCCGCGAGTGCTCATATGCCCGCAGTGGTTTTTGCTCCATACACCGCTCCTGAGGCTAAGGTCGCGCAACTGCTAATCTATGGCGCCCGAGTGCTCCTAGTCAAGGGAACTTACGATCAAGCGTTTGAACTGTCACTCGCCGCCTCGAAGGAATTTGGCTGGTATTCTAGAAACACCGGCTACAACCCCTTCACAGCCGAAGGCAAGAAGACTGCTTCACTCGAAATCTGCGAACAACTAACACAGCTACAGCCAACGCCTAACCATAAGACGTGGAATGCCCCGGACCGGATCTTCGTGGCCGTCGGGGACGGTAATATCATAACCGGAATCTGGAAGGGGTTGCGTGACTTGAAATCGCTGGGTTGGATTGAGAAGATGCCTAAACTCATGGGCGTGCAAGCCGAAGGAGCGGCGGCCTGCTACAATGCTTGGAAGGCAGGAACCGAAGTCATCACTCCCGTGGATGCCCATACGATTTCAGACTCAATTAGCGTTGGACTCCCTCGCGACGGAATTAGGGCAATTCGAGCTGTCCGCGAGACGAAAGGCGCTTACATAACAGTGTCCGACGACGAGGTGTTGGCAGCGATGCGCCAACTCGCGCGTGATGAAGGTGTCTTTGGCGAACCGGCTGGCGTCACGGGCTATGCCGGTTTAGCTAAGACCGTTCGTGATAACCTCGTTGATCGAGACGAACAGGTTGTCGTCGTGGTCACGGGGAACGGCCTGAAAGACATCTCCTCAGCGATGAAGGCGACCGGGAAAGCCTCCTTGATCGAGCCAACTCTGGAAGCCGTGCGCCGAGTGGGTGCTAATGTTGCGCCTTGACAGCCGTCACTTCGGTTTCTTGCCCATAGTCAGAGCCAACACGGCCATCTTGGCATGCATGCCGTTTTCGGCTTGAGGATATATGACTGAGTGAGGTCCGTCGAGAACTTCGTCCGTGGCCTCTTCACCTCTCAGTACAGGCAAGACGTGGGTTATGATGGCTTTTCTATCCATTGTGTCGAGAAGTTCCTTGTTCAGAATCCAATCTCGGTATTTTTCATGCATTTCTAACTCTCGGTCTTTCCCAAACTTACTGGCTCCGACTGACAGTAGTCCGTTGGACGCCCAATTTCTCGGGAAAACTGCATGCGCTCCATCAAGCGCCGACTTGAGGTCATCAGTTACTGTGAATTCTGCGCCTGAGGCTTGGGCGTTAGACTTTGCCTGTTCAACTATTTTCGGGTCAATTTCGAATCCAGGCGGATGTGCGAGGACGACATCCATGCCAAATCGGGGCAAGATCAACGCTTCCTCCTGAATGCTGCATCGTCCCCTGAAACTTTTGGCGTAGGCCCACATGATCACATATCTCTTGTTTCTCACTTTGCCGAGGAACTCTTGAGTAGTCATTAAGTCTGCGAGGCCTTGTGTCGGATGGTAAGTGCAGTCGGCCATGTTGATTACAGGAATATTCGCGTGCTGTGCATACTCTCTTACCACAGATATTCCAGCTCCATAGACATAGTCAATCGCCGAGTCCAAGATGCGGACGCCGAGACCATGGCCGTACTTCTCATACATCTTAGCAACATCCTTCGCCGCCTCCCCGGATCCAAGTCGAGTTGTAGATACGTCGATGTATTGCCCGTGTCCACCGAGGTAGGTCATTCCCGCCTCGAAGGCTGCTCTGGTCCTGGTTGAGGGAGCGTAGAATAGCATGAAGAACGTCTTATCTGTCAAGTAGTGCGGCACATGTCCACGATGATATTTGGATTTGAGGTCTTTCGCGAGCCTCAGCGTGGCTTGGAGTTCTTCGATAGACCAATCTTGCGTGGTTATTAGATCTCGACCAGCTAAATCCACTTTCGCCAACTTGTTTACCTCGCTAGCTCTGGTTGAAAATAGCTTCCTAAGTACCAGGCTAAATAGAATTTGTTGAGTGAAGCCATCGCTAAGATTGATATCGTAGCGGAGTCCATCGGTTTTCGCTGCCAGTGATTCGAAAATGGCTGACAATCTTATCGTCATCGCGTTAGGAGGAAATGCTCTCCTTCAGCGAGGCCAGAAGGGTACGTTTGAGGAACAATACGAGAACGTCAAGAAGACGTGTGCCAATATTGCAGATTTGATTGAGCGAGGGTACAAAGTTGTATTGACACATGGGAACGGCCCTCAGGTCGGCGCGACGCTGCTGAGGCATGAAGCTGCAAAAAACATCGTCCCTCCTTTCCCACTCGATGCCTGCGGAGCCGAAACGCAGGGTTTCATCGGATATATGATGCAACAGGCGCTAAGGAACGAACTCAAGACGAGAGGAGTCGATAAGTTCGTCGTTAGTTTAGTAACTAGGATGATTGTCGACAAACATGACTCTGCGTTCCAGCACCCAACAAAACCCATCGGGCCATTTTATACGAAAGAGGAGGCTGACAAGATCAAGGAACGGAAACCTGAACTGGTTATCAAGGAAGACGCCGGCCGGGGTTACAGGCGAGTTGTTCCATCGCCAGATCCAAAAATAATCGCCGAACGTTACGCAATAAGGGCGCTCGTCGACGCTGGGTTCGTCGTCGTCACATGTGGAGGCGGAGGGATACCGATAATCGAGGAAAACGGCAAGGCGGTAGGAGTCGAGGCCGTCATCGACAAAGACCTAGGAGGTCAGAGACTTGCGACATTGATCGGCGCTCACATTTTCGTGATCTTGACTGATGTCCAAGGAGCCTACGTCAACTACGGAAAACCGAACCAAGAACTGATCAGAGAGATCACGTCTGGTAAGTTAGGGAACTACGCAAAGGAAGGACAATTCAAGGAAGGAAGCATGGCGCCAAAAGTTGAGGCGGCGATAAGATTCGTGGAAAGCGGCGGAGAACGAGCGATAATCACCTCCCTAGGCAGCCTGATCGAAGCGCTAGACAATAAGACTGGAACCCAGGTAACCGTGCCAAAAGTTTAAGTCAAATCAAAGAAACGGATGATTCGAGGAATTACCGATGCCTTCATTCGTAGGTTTATGGTCTGGAAAAGATTTCCTGAACACAAACGACTTCTCACAGGATGAAATCAAGAAGATCCTAGACGCGGCCGACTCTCTTAGAGAGCAATTCCACGCACACAAGAAGCACGAGTACCTGCCTGGAAAGACGCTCTTCATGATGTTCTACAACCGCTCACTTAGAACGAGGAACTCTTTCGAAGCGGGAATGTACCAACTCGGAGGGCACGCACACTTCCTCAGCCCACAAGATGTCTACACACCGGCGTTGCCGGAAGATATGATCGCCTACCAAACCGAAGCGATATCTGATGTAGCCCGAGTGTTGAGCAGGTACGGAGATGCCATTGCAATAAGAATCTACGGCGACGCAGCAAAGTGGGACATTGGCCGAGGCCACAAGATCGTGCAGGAGTTTGCCAAGCACGCTACAATTCCTGTGCTCAATATGGAAGACGACATATACCACCCATTTCAAGCACTCGCAGATGCTCAGGCAATGCGGGCTGCCAGTCCTAAACTGCGCGGCAAGAAATTCGTAGTATCCTACGCATATTCAGGGGGCCTGAAGCCTTTGGCCGTTCCTCAAAATACAGCGCTGATTGGAACGCAGTTGGGAATGGAGGTCGTTCTTGCTCATCCGCCTGGATTCGAATTTGAAGATTTTATTAGCAAAGCGTGCAAGAAGAACGCGGACCAGTACGGTGGGAGTTACAAGGTCGTGAACGACATGAAGGAGGCCTTCGAGGAAGCGGACTTTGTCTACCCTAAAGCTTGGTCCCCTAAGAATTACTTCCCGCCCCACAATGCCGCTTTAGACAAGGCTGGGGCTATCTCTTACCAAGACAAGTACAAGGACTGGATATGCACGCAGGACATGATGGATCGCACGAACAAGGCAAAGTACATGCACTGCGGTCCTGCCGACCGCGGCCAAGAAGTAACCGACGACGTAATTGATAACGAGAAGTACTCAATCTACTTCGAAGAGGCGGAGGATCGGTTGCACGTGCAGAAGGCGGTCATGGCGATGGTAATGGCCGGACGGCCTTCAAAACGTCGAAAGTGAGAGCCAACTAGTTCCAGAAAATCTCAGGGTTCTGAATGGGTAAACCTCCTTCAGAGCCCATTATACTCGCCAACTGGGGAAGACGGCTGATCGCTTGGTTCATAGATTATCTCTTCGTAAACATTATGCTCGCGTACTTCGGCCTCGAAAGTTTCGAGACCAACTTTCTCCCTTCATTCCTCCTGCCGAGCCTTTGGTCGCCTCTCTCGATACTGGTTCTGTTTCTTTATTGGACGTTGTCTGGGTGGTATTTCGGTAGGTCAATTGGGCAGTTGTTGCTCAACCTTCGTCTCACCGATCTCAACGGAAACGGTGTGAGCCTTGCTGCGGCTGCGATCCAAAGCATTGGAAAAGCAATAGATTTCCCGGTTCTTCCAATCGACTGCATCATCGGGTGGACGTATGGACCCTGCAAGAAGGCTAGGCAGCGGTTCTTCAACAATCTGTCTAATACTATTGTCATATACCTTGGAAAGCCGATGAAGACCATAAAGCAAGACGGCTTCGAGAAAGAAGCTTAGCCGCAGTCTTTTGGCTTCTGAAAACTTGAATCGACCGGTTCTCCTCCGAACATGTCAAGGGTTCAGCTTATAATTCCTCAAACCGTTCGATTCACAGAAATTCCATGCTAGATTACGACGTAATCATAATCGGTTCCGGTCCAGCAGGCCTCACTGCCGCGATTTACGCCGGACGAGCATTGGTCAAGACACTGGTCGTTGCGGGTAGAACGTCGGGAGGTCAACTCATGCTAACAAGTGACGTTGAGAATTTCCCTGGTTTCGCGGATGCCGTACAAGGTCCCGCTCTCATGATGGATATGAGAAAGCAGGCCGAACGATTTTGCGTGGAAATAATTGACGACGACGTAGAATCCGTTGATTTCTCAGGCAGGACGCTTAAGGTGACGGTCGGTAGCCAAGTTCACAACGCAAAGGCCATCATAATAGCCACCGGTTCATCTGCGAAATGGCTTGGATTGCCATCAGAAACGAATCTCCGCGGGAAGGGTGTTTCGGGCTGCGCGACCTGCGACGGATACTTCTTCCGAGGAAAACGGGTCGTCGTTGTCGGTGGAGGAGACACAGCGATTGAGGAGGCACTCTTCTTAACCAAATACGCGACGGAAGTTGTCGTTGTGCATCGCAGGGCAGAGCTTCGTGCAAGCAAAATATCGCAACGAAGAGCACTATCCAACAGCAAGATCAGATTTGTCTGGAACTCTGTGGTTGAAGATGTGCTAGGTGAAAGCCGAGTGGAGGGCGTTAAGATCAGAGATATCAAGACGGGCGAACTTTCGATAATCACGTGCGATGGTCTCTTCGTGGCCATAGGCCACCAACCAAACACGAAGATATTCGAAAGGCAGATTGCATTGGATGAGAAGGGCTACATTATCTCCCAAGGCACGAAGACATCCGTGAACGGCGTGTTTGTCGCAGGGGACGTGCGTGATTACAGGTACAGGCAGGCCGTTACGGCGGCAGGCGAAGGATGCAAGGCGGCTATGGACGCGATCG
>Ga0187769_10001528_pt1 | contig 13270 bp, 12 predicted proteins | sample 0116_SJ02_MP02_1_FD_133140 | JGI IMG/M metagenome (GOLD analysis project Ga0187769, IMG submission 133140) | Tropical peat soil microbial communities from peatlands in Department of Meta, Colombia - 0116_SJ02_MP02_10_MG | ecosystem: Environmental > Terrestrial > Soil > Wetlands > Peat | place... | reverse complement strand
TTAGATAAGCTGAAACAGAGGCTTGACTTTGAGCGAAACCACACGTTCTTCGTGTGCAAGACCGACGTCGAAATACGAGTAACATTCGAAGAAGCAATGGAAAGCTCATTCAAGTGCGGCAAGTGCGGAAACCAACTCGATAGCTCCGAAAATGCAGCCATGGTGTCCATCCTCGAATCCAAAATCGAGAAACTGGAGGCCGAACTCAGCCGTTGAGAAAGGCCGAGCGGAATGAAGATAACCATCCTTGAAAGGCCAAGCGAAATCACTGCGAGAACCTTCAAACAAAGGTTAGAGAAAGCGCTTGACGAACTGAAGACTGAACTTAACGCCACCACCAACCTAGACGGATTCACTTCGAATCGATGGGCTCGCATTGGAGTTAGCGGGGAAGACAGCGAGATTCTAGCAGAGCTGATTACCAAAGAGTACTGTCTGGCTTACACAGACCTCCGAGAGATCGAGGTTCCCGGTGTTTATGAGTCGATAATCACTCGGTCAAACGCCCAAGGCCTAGAGTTCGACGTTGGTTTAGAGAAGCCCGGCCACGTCAACTGCTCGGTCCCAGCGAGCCACTTGATCGCTCAATTAGCTGATGGCAAGAACATCCAAACCCGAGAGATAATCGACGACTACTGCCTCTTTCCCGGCGTCCGGCTTTCAGTGCGAGTCACAAGAAAAACCGATAACCAGATCGAGGCCTGGCTATCAGACACGCAAATCGAACGACTGTCGAGATGGATTACATCCGGATTGGATCGGATAGAAGCCTTCGATTGCTACAGACAAGAAGTAGAGGCAGCGATCCTTAAGGCAAACTTGTCGCGAGACATCATATCAACTGACCAGATCACTTTGACAGTGCAGTCAATCGTGTGCAAACTCGGAACCGACGCGGTAGGACTGATTCCGAAACTAGGATCAGTCCTAAAGAGACAAAGGCTCAGGCCGTTCATTCCAAAAAGAATCGTAGCTCGATGTCGACCTTGGTGACGAAGGGGCATGGTGTTTCCAGTTGGAGGATGCTGAACCTAAGTTATGATTCACCTTTTAGGAACCTTGCCCTAGAAGAAGCACTCGCGCGAAGCTGTTGCGAAGACCCGCAAAACCCGCCAACAGTAAGATTCTGGGAGAACCCGAACTCCGTGGTTATCGGCCGATTCCAACAAGCCGCGGCGGAGGCAGACCTTGAAGAATGTAACCTAAGTCGAGTGCAAGTCGCGCGAAGATTCACGGGCGGAGGTACGGTATTTCACGACGAAGGGACCCTAAACTTCACCATAGTGTCAAAACCTGCGGATAAAGCATCAATACTCAACTTTCACGAGCAGAACCTACGACTCGTTTCGAAAGCTCTAGGTAATCTCGGGCTGGATTGCTCCCTCTCAGCCCCGAACTCGATTCTTGCTAACGGTAGGAAATTATGCGGCGCTGCGGCCGCGTGGGGGAAAAACTTTGCTTTATGGCACTGCTCAATAATGGTGACAACAGATACGCGCCTCCTAGAACGAGTACTGAGCCCTAGCAAGGCAAAAACTCCGACGCGCTTCGTTCACAGCAAATGGACTCCAGTTACAACCGTAGCCAGCGCAGTATCCAAGCCCATCAGCATTGACGACGTAACGCGTAACTTGATCACCGCCCTCCAGAACCAACTTAGCGTGGAATTGGAAGCGGCCCCATTATCGGTAGAAGAGGAAGCGTGCTCAAAGGAGTTGTTGGCTCGGAAGTATTCATCTATCGAATGGAACCTTCACGGAAACCGGCGAGTCTGGGACGGTAAAGAAGGCGTTGAGTGAATCACACAACGATCGCAGTGTGAGTTCGCTCGACGCCTTTAACGGATTGAATCTTCTTGATTACAAGCTCGGAAAGCGAGGCCATATCGTGCATTTCTAAGTAAGCAATGACATCGTACACGCCCGTTACGGCGAATACCATTTTCACGCCCCTGACCTTCTCAATGGCTCTTGCTACCGAACGAGATCGTCCAAGCTGCGCTTGAACCAGTACGAACGCTTTTACGACCATAGCAGTCACCTGGATACGCAATTTTGATGGTCAGGGGTACTTAAAAGGGATTGAAGCACACGAAGACAAGGCGTACCTACACATCCCACCCATTCGGTTCTTCAACCGCAGTAAAGGAAAAATATGCCTCAAACTACAGTTGGTAGTTGATAACGATGGTAAGAGAGTATTTACCGAAACTTACGATCGCCATACTTGCGCTTAGCATTGCATTAGTTTTCATATCTGCGCAACCCAGCACCGTGGCTGCTACGCCTAACAGCCATCAGTCATTGTATCCGTTGTCGTCCCACCACCACTACTACCACCATTACTATAATTCCTATTACAGTTCCTACTACTATTACCCGTACTCTTGTTATGGGTACGGCTATTGCTACTCGTCCTACTACTATTACCCGTCCTATTGCTACGGCTACGGGTATTATTACTCGTCCTATTGCTCCAGTTACTACTCTAGCTACTACTCACCGTCAAGTTACACGCTGACCGTGGCAACAGACCCTTCTAACCTCGGAACCGTGACCGGTGGCGGGACGTACACACCGGGAAGCTCAGCGTCGTTCTCCGTAACTCAGCCCACCATTCAGGTGTCACCGACTACTCAGTACGTATTCTCGCATTGGTCAGGGGATTATACGGGAACTGGCAGCAGCGGAACGGTAACTGTGAATGGAGCCATGGCAATCACGGCAGTCTACCAGCCGCAATACTACCTAAGCCTCCAATCACAACCTCAGAACGCACCCACACCTCAAGGCCAGGGCTGGTACAATGCGGGGAGCACCGCGTCGCTCCAGAGCCCAGCCCAAACAGTCGGAGGGGATGGCGGAAGTAGGCTGGTCTTTCAAGGTTGGTCGGTTGACGGCCAAGGACCACAATCCGGCCCATCGCTGAACCTCGTCATGAATTCGCCACATAATGTTACCGCACTCTACGGTCAACAGTTCTACCTGAACGTTCAGACGGATCAAGGAGTAGCTACCGGGAGTGGTTGGTATGACGCAGGAAGCACCGCGCAAATCTACGTTTCAACACCCATCAGTACAAGCTACGGTGTCAGCATCGTTTTCAACGGCTGGCAAGGTGACATCCAGTCAAGCAATCAATCAACTAGTGTGCTTATGGATGGCCCGATGAACGTTGTCGCGACCTGGCGGACTGATTCGACGGTACTTTACCTAACAATAGCTGCAGTGATCGTTGCAGCCCTGCTGATAGCGGGCGGAATGATCGCATTCCTAGCTAGAGGCCGAAGCAACTCTCAATCACCACCCCCACAAACGACTACGCATACCAACACGAGCAACTCGTCACCACAAGGCCAATCGAGCACGACTCACAGAACTGAACATCACCGGAAGAAACCCGAGAACACGCAAGACATGCAAGACACACAAGAGAGCCAGACGCCTCCTTCGTAGAATTCAATATTCCTCCCTCCTTCCTTTTTCTTACATTCCAACTACGCTTTAGTTCTGAACTAGTAACACGCAACTGCCAGTAGGCTTAGATTTGAATCTAGACGAATGAGTTGGCGTGCCATACTTACTCGCCGATAAGCTGTCAATAGCCACTGAAATAGGTCACCAAAAAGCGGAGCCTGATTCCCGTCTGGTCAGTGTGAGTTTATCTTCTCCATGAACTTCTCCGGCACGCCGGGGCGATGCCTTTCACAGTAGTACTCCACCTTACCAAACATCTCAACCCGCCACTCCCCGTCTCTGCCACAGAGCGGTATGTTGCATACTGGCCTAGGTTCAGAGTTCTGCGCGACCACAGCAGCCAAGAACGGTTCACAGGCTGGCCGTCAGGTTTTCATGCCCGTTCTAAGCTCTTTCGGTTCCACGCCTAGGAAAGAAGACAGGAGTAAGAGTGTTTGGAAGCGCTTCGCGTTGACAACGTAGTGAAGAGCTTCGGCGGCCTAATGGCCGTTAAGGGCGTTAGCTTCTCAGTCGAGAGAAATCAAATCCTCGGCCTTCTTGGCCCTAACGGTTCCGGAAAATCCACCATCATGAAAACGATCGTCGGCATAGTCAAACCCGATGCAGGCAGCATCACCGTACAGGGGGTAAACGTTGCCGGGGACCCGATCGGTGTGAAGAGAATAGTTGGCTACGTACCGGAAAGCCCCAGACTATACGAGTTCCTCTCCGGCATCGAATACCTCGACTTCGTCGCAACCGTACACGAACTTAGCCCCGACATGAAACGTGAACGAATCACGGAATTTCTGAAGGCTCTGGATTTGGAGGGTAGGGAGAACGAACTGATACATGGCTACTCGCAAGGAATGAAACAGAAGCTCGCAATAATAGCAGGCCTGCTCCACCGCCCACAAATCCTCATCCTCGACGAACCCCTCAACGCCCTAGACCCACGCAGCGCACGCATTGTGAAGGACCTTATTCACCGCCTGAAAGATGACGGCGTACCAACCGTCTTCAGCACCCATGTGCTCGAGATCGCGGATGCGATTTGTGACCGGATAGTGATCATGTACGATGGGCGAGTGCTCGCCGAGGGAGACGCGGAAGAATTGCGGTCGAAGGCTGGGACGGCGGGTTCAAGCCTTGAAGAAGTTTTCCTGAAATTAACGGGCACCTCGGACACGAGGGAGATCGTAGAGGCCTTGAGCCGTTGAACCTTAGGTCCATCTACTGCCTAGCCGTCGTCCTCACAAGGTCACAGATCCGAGGCACTCAACGCAACAAGTTCCTAGCCCGGGTCTTCGGTGAACCCAGAATCATCCTGCCAGTGGACATCGCGTTACTGTTCGGTTTGGGGGGCCTAGGCTACGCCCTCCTTTTAACAAGCGGCGGCGGAGGCCTGTTGGGCTTGTTGAAGCCGATTGAACCTCAGCTTCTCGCAGGCATACCATCAGCGATCATGTTCATGACGATACTTTTCGGGGTCCTCTACGAGATAAGCCAACCCATCCAATCGCTGAACACTGACCTCGTGAACTGGTTGCCAATTACACCAATGGAGTATGTGGGTGCCTCCACGATCTCTGAGTCGTACATCTACTCGTTCATGGCGTGCCTCTTTCTTGGCGTCGTGTTAGGACCGGCACTTGCGCTGGGCATGGCTTCAGTCTGGTTCGCGGCTGCATTCATGGCGGTAGTTGCCCTGTTCGCGGGAGCTGCAGTAGTTGAGGTCCTCGACGCCACAACCAACAGGATCTCCTCAAGCTTCTACAAGAAGAGCGGCCGATCTGGCATAGTCTTTCGCCTGATTGCGACGGTGATCTTGCTTGTTTTCATTCAACTACTCTTCAGCGGCTACGTGGTCGGTTACTTGCTCCAGAGCGTGATGCAGGCAGCGGTTTCGGCGTGGTTCATTCCCGTCGTCTGGCCAACGCTCGCGGTGCTCGGTGTTGCGCAAGCGAACATGTTCAGTTTCCTCCTTTTCTCCAGCTCCTCCGTCGTCTTCGCGATAGCCTTGTTTGGGTTAGCGGCTAGATTTCGCGCACGTTTCTGGGTCCCAGTCCCAGTGTCCATCAAGCTTAGCACCCGCGCGTACCAGCCAGGACAGATTCACATTCCATTGATAGGGGCAACCGAATCCGCGATGATTCAGAAAGATTTTCGGTCGTTGACCAGGAGGCGGGAGATGGCAAGGTTCCTAGCAATACCATTCGTACTAGCGATCTCAATGGGCATCTCACTACTACCCCTAGGTACACAACAAACAGCTGAAGCCCCGAGTTTCATGTTCCTCGCCTTCTTGTTTCTCATGCCGGTCGCCATCTTCGTCGGAGCCCTATCCATGACCAGCATAGGGCAAGAGGGTTATGCGGTCTGGAACCTATATGCGGCACCAATCTCGCCAACCCAACTCCTGCGAGCAAAACTCCTCTTCGCCGCCATTCTAGGAGTGCCCTTCGCAATAGCACTGCTCTCCATATTCGCCCTCTTGTTGAACACGGTCGGAACCTACTACGAAATCCTACTGCCGGTCAGTGTCCTCGTTGTGCTGGAAGTATCTGCGTTGGGAGTGTACTTTGCGGCGCTGTTCCCCGATTTTCGTGAAATGGTTAGAAGCCGATACGTAAGTGTCTGGGGCTCACTTATGGGAATAGGGATGGCGCTTGGCGTTTCCCTTCTCACCGTTGCACCGTTGGCTCTTTCAATTTTCCTTTACGGTTCGATAATCCCCCAACTTGCGATTATAACCGTCTGTATCGGTCTAGCAGTTTTCATCGTTGCGTTGAAAATAGCGAATAACCAGATCCAACGCTTGTTCCAGAACATCCAAACCTGACCTCCACTACTAGACAACGAAATTTAACTCAACGAGCACATTCAGAAAGCGTGTGTCACATTAGATGTGGCCACTTTCGGCGACTTCATCTGTGTTAGGCGAAGGATCTGCTACACCTGCCCTTTTAGAACGTTTCACTATTGGTGCGGCCATTTCCTGCTTCGCATTTTCCGTCCCGTAAACATATCTCCTCCCGCGAAGCACCGACGCGGCTGCAGCCACAACAGCCAATGCCACGTTAAAGTACAGAGCGACTCCCAGAGATGACATGAACGCGTTAGCGATCGCTGTCGGGAACCACACTCTCCCGGTGAGCACCGTGACCGCCTGCGGGCTCAACGAGTTCGTAAGGCTCGAAGGAAGCTGGCTCAGTACCGTGCCCATTGGGTTGTACCCCAGAAAGGCCGCGAATATTGCGGCCGTCGGAGGAATCTGAGTTAACGCTGAAGATAACTGTGGAGCGCCAGCCCGTGAGGCAGCGGCTGCGAGTGAAGAAGGCAGGTCCCTCGATAAGACCAAGAGAACTAACGTAAACAACGTGCTAAGGCCTATGACCGAACCCGTATTCTGTAATGTGCTCCGCATTCCTGACGCGGAACCTCTATCCTCGGCTGGCACCGAGTTCATTATGGAAGCCGTATTCGGAGAAGCAAACATACCCATACCGAAGCCCATCAAGAAAATGACCGCAGCGAACGAAAGATAGGCAAAGTTGTAGGGGAACGTTGAAAGCAGATAGTACCCAACTGCCGTTATGAGCATGCCCGCAGTCGAGAAGCCTCTCGCACCATACCTGTCTGACAAATACCCGCTCAGTGGACCCATCACCAAGAACCCGCCGGTGAACGGAAGCATGTAGATACCCGCCCACAGAGGGGTATCCTGATAATTGATGCCGTGCAGCGGCAGCCAAATGGCTTGCAGCATTATGATCAGGAGAAGCGACACCCCACCCCTCGAAATGGACGCTAGGAAAGCGGCGAAGTTACCCGCGGCAAAGGCTCTGTTCTTGAAAAGTTGCAACCGGAACATTGGGTCCTGAACACGTGTCTCGATGAACGGAAAAGTAACTAGCAACGCACCTGAACAGATGAGACCCCCTATTACCCACGGGTTGCCCCATCCCATCGTTGAAGTACCGTAAGGCAGTAGCCCATAGGTTATCGCTATGAGCAATCCCGTCAAACCCACACCAAACGTAATGTTACCCCACACATCGATCTTCTGCCCTTTTCGTATCGTTGCTAGTTCCTTCAACTTCCAATACGACCACGCTGTCCCGAAAGCCCCGAATGGCACACTGATTAGGAAGACGTATCTCCAGTCAAAGACGGCTAGTACCCCACCAAGCACCAACCCAACAAACGAGCCTGCGAGGAAAGATAACATGTTGAGTCCCAGCGCCTTGCCTCTCTCCTCTAGCGGAAAAGCATCGGTAATGATCGCTGCACCGTTCGAGAATAGGAAAGCACCTCCAATTCCTTGAACGATCCTGAAGAAGATCAGTTCAATGGCTCCCAAGTCTCCAGTGTTAGGCGTCAGGTAGAGTAGCACGGAGCCAACAGTGTACACCAAGAACCCTAGGTTGTAGAGTTTCACCCTGCCGAAGATGTCTGATATTCGGCCGAAGGTGACGAGTAGAGTTGCGGTTACTATGCTGTAGCCGAAGAGTATCCAGAGCAAATATTGAAAGGACGTGAACGGGTCAATCGCTATACCTCTGAAGATGGCCGGGAGCGCAATCTCTACTATCGTGATGTCTATTGAAGCCATGAACGTGCCAAGTGTGGTGTTAGAAAGAACAACCCACTTGTACTCAACCATCGGGCTTCTACCCCGGCCTCATGCCTGCTCTAAGCTGATTCCTCGACCCAGTTTCTCTTCATAGATAGAAAGTAGATTGTGATGAATCTTCGAATCACTAATGTTCCCGAAGGCTGAGGCTTCGTCTGCCCATTTCCGCATGAATTCTCTTGCGGCCCTACGCCTCAACTTGGCTCCGAACGCCGTTCGCCGCCATGGTCAGGAGCTCCATTACCAGGTAGGCCTCGGACATCGATGAGGCTTTGTAACTAACGGTTGTACCGTTGCTCCTAACTGAGTTTGGTAGGTGAGCAGCTATCTCAGCGTAGGCGGTGCTTGTGAATTGGATCTCAATATTCACCGGAACCTCAAACCGCAATAGACGCGTCTTCTTGCCATTGATCGATTCAACCGCTTCTTTGCAGGCGTTCCTGAGGATCTCGGCGATTTGAGTCGGTGACTGGGAGATGGATGAGTAGCGGCCCAGACTCTCCTTCAGTGTGGCGCGGGCTGCCCAGGGCGCGGATCTCTTGACATCATCCTCCAGCAGTGCCTTGTCTCCCGCCACCATTACAACTGGTATCCCAAGTTCTCCCAAGAGGGCTGCGTTGAGGAGAAATTCGCTGCATTCCTCGCCATTCACCCGCACGCTTCGCAGCGTAAGGCTGCTCATGACATGGTCGAAGTTGGCGTTAAGAGTACCAGGCTTAGCGTGATAACCCAGAAAGAAAGCGGCATCGCACCCCTTCGCTCCCGCCACCATCGACGTTGCTCTCGGGTACCCGCGAACCAGCGCCACCTTATCCGGAAGCCTCTCGGGGAGAACATTGACCATAGGGCCGTGACTATCAGCAACGACAGCGCTCTCGAAGCCGAGCTTGAACAAACTATCCAACACTACGACAAGGCAGTCGGTCATGATCTGCCTCGCTTCTGAATACAACTCGCCATTCAGGGTCGTGTGATGCCTTGAGACAATGTAGGGAATGCCCTCTATGTCAATGGAAATGAAGGCCTTCATGACGGCTATGACATCCTTACCTTCCTTAAGTGTTGAATCATCGATGAGCCAAACTGAAAATGTACAAGGGAGCTGTGCTCCACTCGCGTCCTATGGGTAGGGTGGAGGTCTTGGGGCGAATTCTGAAATCCCCTTAAATCTCTGAGTGAGTCTACTTCTTCGCGGGCATCTCGGATTTGGATCGGTTGAGGCGTAGGATTCTTCTCCTAGCAACATTCACGCTTCTTGTTGCGAGCTTCCCCAGCGCATCCGCGCAACCTCCATGCATCGTGCAGAGCATTAACTACGATTTCCCATCCGCGGTAACCCTGGGGCAGCAAATCACTGTGAAGACTAACCTTGCGGCAACATGCGTTCAGTGGCCTCCCTATTGGACCGAGTACAGTATCCGCGTCGACCTAACTAACCTAGCCACAGGTTTTGTTTTGTCCACAACTACTTATCAGGTGGGCTACGCCCAAACAAACATTAACCAAGTTTTCCTTAACACCGGCACAGCACCCAACTCCACGGGCACATGGTTGCTCAGGGTTGACGTGTACATTTGGGGAGGAAGCGGACAGTTGCTCATTCACATGACGGATTACGCGAAACTCCCAGTTGGATGATGATAGCTTAAGCAAGTGGGCGATCAGTAAGAGTTCAGGAATCACGATCCAGGTGAAAACGTGCTTCTTCTCTCTTTCACAATCTCGAGTATCTTCCTAAACTGCTCAGTTCCAGCCCTCTCCGTCAACTCATAAATGACTGCTTCAGTGGTCCCTATCATCGCTCCCGCCCGACGCATCCTCTCTAGCGCGGTTTCCGCATCGATCAGAGCGTGGGATGAGGTGCCGTCTCTCACAACGAGTACAAGGTAACCCAGTCTTAGTAAGTCCAAAACCGTTTGGAGTACGCATATGTGAGTCTCGATACCACATGTGATAACAGTTTTCCTGCGGGCCTCTCCAAGCTTTTTCATGAACACGGAGTCGCCGCAACAACTGAAGCTCAGCTTTCGAAACTTGGGCGAATTAGCTAGCAGGTCTTTGAGCTCTGGAACAATTTCTCCTAAGTTTTCCTGTTGCGTCGCTATGAAGGGCACGTTCAGAACCTGAGTAGCTCTGATCAACGCTTTGATGTTCTCCACAGTTGCTTCGTGTCCAGCAATCGTGTCGATGATGCGATCTTGCACGTCAATTACTAGTAGAACGCAATCACTCGGCTTAACTTTCACTTGTTCAGCCTTCCTGCTTGCTCAGTCTCCATTGAGAGGAACATGAAAAGGGTTTGTTTGAAGGTTGAGTAGATGCTCATGGGTTGATGTGTCGTAGGATTGCTGAAAAAAGACATTCGACAGACTTAACCATGCCTACGGCTTACGATGAATAGGAGTTTCATTTGCCGTACTTCAAATCAGTTGGTGTCGGGTTCGAAGAAGACTCGAACTCACGTGAATTTTTGAATTTTGTCCGACTCACAGACAAAGCGAACTTTTCAAGCCTCTGGATTCAAGAGGGAGACCAGAAAAGCTCAACGTCGTTGGCGGCGCTTGCCCTCAACTCAAGTCTTCGGGTGAAGGTAGGTGTTGGTGTAACTAGTCCTCTTAGAAGACACCCGCAAATTCTCGCAATTGAAGCAGCAACGTTGAATGAGATGTCCGGTGGGCGGTTTATTCTGGGATTGGGAGTTGCGTCCTCCGCGATCACAAACTACGGACTGGAAATAAGGCCCCTACCTGCGATGCGGGATACGTTCCGAATAGTCCGCGGGCTCCTTTCTGATGAGTCATCAGAGTTTTCTTACATTGGTGAGGTATTCTCACTTAAGGCAGCCCAGAAACGGCTGATGATGCCTCGCATTCCCATTTACCTTGGTGGGATTGGCCCAAGAATGCTCGATCTTGCGGGGGAGGTAGCGGATGGACTAGTTATGACGAGGAGAGGTTCTTTTTCTGTCGAATACGCAAAATACGCGATTGAACGAGTAATCAAGAGCGCGAAGCAGCACAAACGAGACTCAACGAAGATTGATTTTCTCGCATTCTTTGAGACCTGCATTTCGGAGAATGAGAACTCAGCCATACAATTTGCAAAGAGAGTACTCGGAACCTACACAATTCCTCAGACTCCGAACTTTGTTTTAGGCCTCGCCGGCATCCAAGAAAATGAGATCGTGGCCGTGAAGGAAAAGTACCTCGATGGAGACTTTGCAGGTGCAATTGGCGCTGTTACGGATGAAATGGTCAACAAGTTTGCTGTCGCTGGCACGCCATCCCAATGTTTGGAGAAGCTTGCAGAGTTCACCAAGACCGGTTTGAAAACACCAATTATGTACATCCATGGACCGGACAAGACGACAGCCGCAAAGTTAGCGGCTGAGCAAATTGTTCCAAAACTCACAGGACAATGAGTGAAAATGTTTCAGATAACAAACATCCCCATCCGATGACACGATTCAAGGGACTACTCCGAAGTTAATGAATAAAGAAAGAAAATCAGACCGGAGCCATTCCGGCGGTCTGGCAGCCTTAAGCTACCATTTCCTCTTGCTTCCTGTCGCTCTCTGCTCCCAGTTTCATCTTAACCTTACGTTTCTTCGCCATCTCAACTCACCTCCGTCAATCTACCGAAAGCCTACTATGTGTCGTTAAAGTATTTAACATGGCTTGGAGAGGAAGTCATAAAGGGTAATTATACTCCATTTCTACTCAGTAGAATATACGCCCCCTGATGTAACGCAGAATTCTTCAATGGAGAATCGATTACGGTCGCTTAGTGTTGCAGTTATTGCAGAACTGAAACTTCAATGGTAACTCCTTACCACGCTCTATACTGGGGTTCTTAGGCTTCTTTTCACGTCTCGCGTAGTGGAATAACCCCAACAACGCAACTCAAATATCCAAAGAACGTGAGTGCATATTCCGACTTTTCATGTCAGAAATACAATTTCACGAAACGTGCCCAAACTGTGGGAAGATAATCGTTGCCGGTTCCAAGGATAAGTTAGCAATAGATATGTTACTTCATAGGAAGGCGCACGAAGCCGAAACATCCCCAGGAATGGATGCAAAAGTTGCCAAGTTCGCCGACGAGGTTCTCAAGAGTGATCCAAGAATCCGCTACGTGGGCGTTGTTGATTACAGGCTCCACGTCTCAGTCTCTAAGATGCGGAAAGACGTTCGGAGCCTTACAAGTGACGAAGCAGACCGCGGTTACCTGCAAACGGCCCCGAATATCCTAATCGACGTAGCAGAGAAATTGATACCCGTACTTGGACTCGTGGAATCGGTCACGATTCGATACGAGAAGTTATTCATGGTACTCTTTAGGTTGGAGAGTTTCACAATTGTCCTAACATTCGAACCAACTATAGTTAGACCCTTCATGAGCGCTCTATCCGAATCAATACAGACACTCGCTTCACGCTACCTCAAATAACATAAACCGAAGATTAGATGGATTGATTCTTGTTTAGGTTAATTTTGAACGATTAGACTACTACTAAGTGGAGATTAGGCAGAATTACCCTTTACGGCTTCTCCTCCAAGCCCCCTTAATACTGACGCCAAAGCATTACCCATAGTGAGGACTAAAGATTAGAGGTGTTTGCAGTGAGGAAGAAACAGAAGACGAAGATGTCGGTGACAAATCAAACAGAACCGATTCAGCCAGACCAAAGGGAGCAAGTGGCTTGAACTGACAGAAACCACCTAACCCCTATTGGGTTGGTAGAGTAGAAAGAAAACCAGCAATCAGTTGCTGCTGTCAGGCACGGAAAATCGTTTGGTGGCATGGAATTTAACTGGAAGTGATTGATTGATTCCTTCTGCATCCATAAAGCGTGTGTCACAATCTCCCCCGACGTCTTATCGTATAAGTTAGCGTTCGTCGTGGACTCGTCAATTGGTGGGCCGGACCGGATTTGAACCGGCGACCTTTGCCGTGTAAGGGCAACGTTCAGGTCAGACTACGCGTCTTCTAACCAACTGAACTACCGGCCCATACGTCCAGGGCACTTTCCTGCGCCCACCTAATCTGCCTTATTGAAATGGTGGCCGTCAGGTGAACTGTGGCAGCAACCCGACGCCTGTTAGCCGCCTAGACCACACAGTTTCGGAGCAGGTTGGGGGGAACCGTTTTATATCGTCCCCAAACCCCGGACCGGCGG
>Ga0187769_10001527_pt1 | contig 13271 bp, 11 predicted proteins | sample 0116_SJ02_MP02_1_FD_133140 | JGI IMG/M metagenome (GOLD analysis project Ga0187769, IMG submission 133140) | Tropical peat soil microbial communities from peatlands in Department of Meta, Colombia - 0116_SJ02_MP02_10_MG | ecosystem: Environmental > Terrestrial > Soil > Wetlands > Peat | place... | reverse complement strand
CGATATCGGAGCCGCTGCCGGGGCCGAGCGTGAGGATGAATTTCACCGGTCGCGTCGGCCACGCAGGCTCTGCCGACGCCGCCGGGGTTGGCATGGCCGCGCCGGCGCCGAGAGCCGACGCGACGGCAAGCAGGTCACGCCGCGTTACGCGCATAGTTCCATCCACCTCGCCTCAGTTTTCCAGTCCGGTCGGCACGTTCTTGTTCTCGCTTTCGAGCTTCATGCCGGCGGCGAGCGCCATGGTCTCGGCCAGCGCCGCAAAATCCTTTTGCAGATAGTCTTGCGGATTCTTCTGCAACATGGCGGCGCCGAAATGGCTCTGCAGCACTTCGCGCGCCGCCGCCGTCACCGGCATCGGCACGTCCATCTCGCGCGCCAGCTCGAGGCCAAGATCGAGATCCTTGCGCAAGAGTTCCGGCGTAAATGTCGTCGTCCAGTCGAGATTGACCAGCGCCGGGGATTTGTAGCGCGTGAACATCGAGCCCATCACGCCGTTGTTGAGGAAGGCGAGAAAGGCGTGCCGCGGCACGCCCATCTTGTTGGTCAGCAGCGTGATCTCGATCAGATTTTCGATGACGACGCCGAGCATGACGTTGTGCGCGATCTTGCACACGCGTGCCAGTTCGCCGTCGCCGACATAGGACACCCCGCGTGGCGCGAACACCTCGATCAGCGGCATGGCGATCTTGCAGGCGGCTTCAGGGCCGGAGACCACCGCCGAAAGCTTGCCGGCCTTGATCACTTTGGCGTTGCCGCTTACCGGGGCGGCGACGAATTCGGCGCCGAGTTGTTTGAGTCTGTCGCGGATCGCGGCGGATTCCTCGACCGCGATGGTCGAGCAGTCGACCACGACCGGCGGCAGCTTGCCGCCTTGGCTGGAAACCCCGTTCTTGCCGTACAGCACATCCTGCACGTCCTTGCCGGTGGCGACGATCGAGAACAGCACGTCGACGTCCTTGAGGTCCGACAAATGGTCGACGACCTTGCCGCCGATCTTGGCGAGCGGCTCAGCCTTGGCACGGGTGCGATTCCAGATCGCGACGTCATGGCCCGCCTTGATCAGCCGCTCGGCCATCGGAAAACCCATGCGGCCCATGCCGATCCAGCCAATCTTCTGCGCGTTTTTGGTAGCCATGTTCTACTCCTTTGCTGCCGGCGGGTTTCCTAGCACAGGGCGGGCGGCCTGCAACGGTGCCGCGCTGCGAGTGGCAGCGGCATCACGATTGCGCTATTCGCTAATTTCCGTCTCAGTACTTCAGCACGTTCCAGACGATCGCGCCGGCCATGAAATAGATGATGACCGAGCCGATGGTCCAAAACGTCGCACGCAGCTCGTGCGATCGTGCGGTGAGAACGACGAAAAAGTGAGCGAGACGGGAGAGCACGTAAGCGGAGAACAGGCTGGCAGCCAGTACGATACCCGGCGCCGTACACACATAGATCAGTCCGGCGATAAGAAAGAGCGGTACATTCTCGGTATCGTTTTCATGCATCCGCCGCGAGCGTTGGACGTACTCGTCCGGCACCAATTGGTCCGGCCGCGGATTGGGATTGGCGGGCCCCTTGTTCGCATCCTCGGGATAGCGAAATCCGCCATTGACCTTCATCATGCGAAAGACCGTGATCCAGCCTTGCGACATCATCTTGATGATCATGATCGCCGCCGCGATCGCGTAGCAGCGGAATACCGGGTTGTCGAATGTCAGCAGATTCATTGATCGACTCCGTCGCGCCCTTGGCTGATATATAGCACGGCAATGATAACCGCGCCGCGCTTCCCCTGCTTGTGGTCCGCATGAGCAACCAGACGCAATTACTAATTGGCTGATTGACGGCGCACGATCGGCCGCTACTTCGGAAGCCGTGCTTGCCGAATTTTGCGACCGGCTGCTCGATTGCGGGTTCCCGATTGGCCGCGTCGGCCTGTTCATTCTCACACTGCATCCGCAGATCATGGGTCAGCGCTTGCTGTGGCGACCGGGGGTGCCCGTCGACGTCGGTCCCGCACCGTATGAAAGGTTTCAAACCGAAGAGTTTCGGCGCAGCCCGGTCAGGTACGCGATCGACAATGTAGCTTCGCTCCGTCGCAAGCTTGAAGACGAGAACTGCCCCCTCGACTTTATGCAGACACGCGAATTGAAGGCGCAAGGCGTGACGGATTATTTCGTGGCCCCGCTGTTGTTCTTCGATGGCGCCGTCCATGCCGCAAGCTTTGCAACCCTGGAGGCTGGCGGCTTTACGGATCGGCAGATTGCCGTTCTCGAGCAACTCATGGTGCCGCTGGCGCGGGCGATCGAGGCGCGCACGCTGCGACGCATGGCGAGCGACCTGCTCGACACTTACGTCGGCACCCATGCCGGTTCGCGCGTGCTGGCCGGGCAAATCAGGCGCGGCGATACCGCCCGCATCAACGCCGCGATCTGGCTGTCGGACATGCGGGGCTTTACAAGACTGGCCGATTCGCTACCGGCCGAAGCCCTCGTCGAGCAGCTCAACCGCTACTTCGACTGCCAGGTCCCCGCGATCCTCAAGCGCGGCGGCGAGGTTCTCAAATATATGGGCGACGGTTTGCTCGCCATTTTCGCGATTGCCCCGGATGGCGCCAATGAGCAGGAAGTCTGCGAAGCCGCGCTCGACGCGGCGCGCGAAGCGCGAACGGCAGTGGCCGCCGCATCCGCTACTGCCGGAGATCGGTTTGGCCTGCGGTTCGGATTGGCGCTTCACACCGGAGAGGTGTTGTATGGCAACATCGGCAGCGAAAATCGGCTGGATTTCACCTGCATCGGGCCCGCGGTGAATCTCGCCGCCCGTATCGAAAAACTGACCGGCGAATTGGAGCGCACAATTCTGGCGTCCGGCGCCTTCGCCAAGCATTTCCCACCCGAGTTTGCCCACATTAGCGAGTTTGGCCTGCGCGGCTTTGGGTCTGCACAGGCAGTATTCGGCCTGAAGGATGAGGCCAGGCCCTGATCGATATTTGGTCGATCTTCGCCGCGCGGACGCCGGTCCCGGCGATCACTCCGGCTTCAGGTCCGCCGCCTTGATGATCCCTTGATAGCGGGTGATTTCCGCCTGCACGAAATCGCCGAATTGGCCGATCGGTAGCGGCGACACCGCGGCGCCGGTTTCGTGCAATCGCGCTTTGACGTCGGGCTCGACGATGACCTTGTTGATTGCGGCATTGAGCCGCGCTGCGATATCCGCCGGCAAGGCGCGCGGACCGAAGAAACCGGCCCACAGCGTGAAATCGAAATCGGCAAGTCCGGTGGCTTCGGCGATGGTCGGCATGTCGGGCGCGAGCGGCGAGCGCTGCGCCGTCGAGATCGCCAGCATTTTCACCTTGCCGCCCTGCATCAACGGCACGGCGCCGGGATAGCCCGGGAAATAAAAATCGACGTGACTGCCGGCCACATCGTTGAGCGCCGGGCCGGCGCCCTTATAAGGCACGTGGACGAGTCTGTCGTCGAGCTTGAGCTTGAGTAGTTCACCGGCGAGATGGCCGGGCGTGCCGATGCCGGCGGATGCGAAGGTGAGCGTTCGCTGCGCCCGCAAGGCCGCGACCCATTGCGTCACGTCGGCAAAGGGCGAGTCGGGTGGCACGACCAGCGCCAGCGGCACTACGCCGGCGAGCGCGATCGGCTGCAAATCCTTCTGCGGATCGTAGCCGACCTCCGTCATGAAATAAGGATTGACCGCGATCTCGGGCGTTTGCCCGACGGTCAGCGTGTAGCCGTCGGGCTCGGCATTGACGACGTCGCGGGCGCCGATGGTGCCGCCGGCGCCGGGCCGGTTTTCGACCACGATGGATTGGCCAAGTTCCGCCGCCAGCCGGTTGGCGACGATGCGGCCGACGATGTCTCCGGTGCCGCCGGGAGGATAACTGACGATCAGGCGGATCGGCCGGCTCGGATAGGTCTGCGCCCCGGCCGGCGGGGCGGTGACCAAATGCGCAAGCGCAAGCAGCGCGGCAATGACGGCAGAGGTGGAGCAAATCCTGGTCATAGCCGCGGCCTTTTTTCCTGGCTGGCTGTACGCCTTGGCTTCTGGCACAAAGCGCGGGCGCGCGCTATGTCGAGATGTCATGGATCGTGCCCGCCCGAAAGCGTAAACTCCAATCAACGAATTGAGACTGCAAAAGGAGCGTGAGGAAATGCCCGCCGCCGACAAAAGCCCGCTGAGCAACGGCTACCAACCCGTCACCTGGAACTTCAAGCTGCTGGCCAACGATATGCTGGCGGGATTCGGCGGCATAGGCGAGGGCATGTCGGTGCAGATCGCGCCCGACGGCCGGCGCATCATCTGGCTGGCGCACGAGAGCGCGCCGAAGAATTTCACCGCGGTCGACGTCTCCGATCCGCGGGCGCCGAAAGTGGTGTGCCAGACCGATTTGCCGCACGCCAATATGCGGTCGAACTCGCTGGAGACCTGCGGCAATCTGATGGCGGTGGCTTATCAGACGCAGAAAAAGAACATGCAGCCGGCCGGCTTCGAACTGTTCGACATTTCCAAGCCGGAAGCACCGAAATCGATCTCGTTCTTCGACTGTTCGGGACCGCATTCGCGCGGCGTGCATCAGCTGTGGTTCTGCGACGGCGAATACGTCCACTGCGCGTCCGGTTCGCGCGACTTCATCCCCACCCATCCGCAGGACGATCAGTTCTACCGCTGCGTCGACGTGCGCAATCCGGCAAAGCCGGTCGAAGTGGGCCGCTGGTGGATGCCGGGCACGCGCCAGGGCGACAACGTCATGCCGCCGACGCGGCATCCGATCGACAAGGGCTTTCGCGCCCACAACACCAACGTCTATCCGCAGCGCGGCGATCGCTGCTACCTCGCCTATATCGACGGCGGCATGTTCGTGCTCGACATTTCCGACAAGGCCAACCCGAAGAAAATCTCGCAGTGGACCAATTCGCCGCCCTATACCGGCTTCATGCACACCGTGGTGCCGCTGTTCGAGCGCGGACTGATGCTGGTCACCGACGAGTCGACCGAGAACAATTGCAAGGACTGGCCGAAGCTGATCTGGGTGCTCGACGCGCGCGAGGAGACCAATCTGGTGTCGATCGCGACGTGCCCGATGCCCGATTACCGCATCTATGCGCAGGCCGGCCGGTTCGGCGCCCACAACATCCACGAAAATGTCCCGCTGCCGACTGCCTGGCACTCCGATCAGATCGTGCTCGGCACCTTCTTCAACGGCGGCGTGCGCGCCTACGACATTTCGAACCCGTATCAGCCGAAAGAGGTCGGCATTTTCATGCCGCCGGCGCCGCCCGGCGCGCCGACCGGCACGATCCAGATGAACGACGTGTTCGTCGACGAGCGCGCCGTCGTCTACACCGTCGACCGCCATATCGGCGGGCTGTACATTCTCGAGATGGATTTTTGATCTGACGACGCTTGACCTTTTCCCCTCCCGTGAAGCCGGGCCGTTCGGGCGCAGGCTTAAACGCGAGCGCGGTGCGCGCCTTCCGGTGACCGTGGTCACCGGCTTTCTCGGCGCCGGCAAGACCACGCTCGTTCGCCGCTTTCTGCAGTCGCCGGAAGGCGCAGGCACTGCGGTCATCGTCAACGAATTCGGCGCCGTCGGCATCGACGACGCGCTCCTTCGCGACAGTGCTGAAGAGACCGTTCTGTTGGGCAATGGCTGCATCTGCTGCATTACGCGGACCGATCTGCAGCTGGCGCTGCGCCGGCTAGTGTTCGACCGCGAACGCGGCACGGTGCCGCCGTTCGCGCGCATCGTGATCGAAACCTCCGGCCTTGCCGACCCGGCGCCGATCCTGCAGACGTTCTCAACCGATCGCGCGCTCGGCGGCGAATTTCACATCGACGTCGTGCTCGCCGTGGTCGACGCGGTGAACGGCGAGGCGACGCTCGATGGCGCACCCGAGGCGCGCAAGCAGGTTATCCTCGCCGACCGGCTGGTGGTCTCGAAGGCCGACCTGGCGGCAACGGCCGCGGTCGAGCGGCTGATCGCCCGCCTGCGCAGGCTCAATCCGCGCGCGGCGATCGATGTCGCGGTGAGTGGGGCGCTCGATCCGGACCGCATGATCGAGCCGGCGACGCGCGAGCGCTCGGGCTTCGTCGCCGAAGCCGAGCACGGCGACGGCATTGCAAGTTTCGTGCTGCAGCGGCAAGGCCCGGTCGAGTGGCCGGTGTTTTCCCGCGCCATGGAAACGCTGATCGCGTTGCGCGGCCCGGATCTCTTACGCGTCAAGGGTCTCCTCGACGTCGCCGGCTGCCGCGGCCCGGTCGTGGTGCAATACGTCCAGCACCTCGCGCATCCGCCGGTCGAGCTGCAGTCCTGGCCGGACGAAGATCGCGCGAGCCGCATCGTCTTCATCACCCGCAACATCGCCGAACGGGCGGTGCGCGACCTGTTCGCGGCGGTGCAGGCGCTGGCGCGCGATTAGCGCGCCCCCCGATCTTCATCGCGCCGCTCCGATCTCGCGGATGCAAAGCCGCAACGCGGCGACCAAGTCCCGGCTGTGAGCGAGGTGGCCTTCTTCGCTCTTGAGGATCCGCTCGAACGCCCGCCGCTTGAGCGCCACGACGTCGATGCCGTCACGCTCTGGATCGATGGCGGCCGAGTCGCAGATAATGTCGATCAGCCGCTCGGCGGCGTGCAGCCGGCCGAGCAGATAATCGTTCTCGCGGTAGCGGCGCGAGAAGAACCCGGCAAAATTGTTGAATCCGATTCCTTTAAGGCTTTTGATGCCCTCAAAGCCTTTCAGCGTGCGCACCTCTTCCGGGCTGATGCGGTCGATCAGAATTTCGCGCAATTCGCCGGTGCCGCGGCCCGTCGTGACCGGAAAGGTAAGGACGTCCCAGAACGGAAAGCCGAGGTAATTGATGAGGATCTCGCGCCGCGCCTCCGGATGCCACGCTGCGGGATCGAGCGAGGCAAGGAGCTCGTCGAGATCGCGCGTGGTGGCGTTGAGATCGATTTCCCGGCCCAGCGTCTCGATCAGAAGGTCGAGAGCCTTGGCGTCGGCGGCGGCGACGAAGCGCTCGGCATAGGCCGGCAGGTCCCTGATCTCCGCCGCCGACGGCGGATGGTGGAACAGCTTCTCCACCAGCGCATGAACGCCCGAGCTGAAGAAGCCCGGCTCCTCGCATTGCTGCAACACGTCGAGGCGCAAATAAAAGGCGCGCTTGAGCCGGTCGACCACGGCAGGATCCAGCCCGGGAAAGCGTCCCTCGTCGAGCAGGCGGTACAGCCGGTTCTGGCCCTCGATCAGAAAATTCAGCCGGCGCCGGCGGTAGTCGACATCGAAGGCGAGGAAGAATTCGATCCATGACGGCAGCCGCGGCTGCGCGGCGGCCTCGTGCTTGAGCGCGTCGCTGCCGGCCTTCTGGTAGACGATGCCGCGATGGACCGCCCAGGCGTTGACGATCTCCTCGATGGCGCGTGCAATCGGCGAGGTCGGCGGCACGCTGCCGATGGTGGCGATCATGCGCGCGACAAAGCCGCGCACCGAGGTCATTTTCAGCCGCACATAGCCTTCATGGGCGAAGCCCGCTTCGCGCGCGACGCGGTCGTTGACGGTCTCGCGCCAGGCGCGGATATGGTCGGGCACAAACGCGCCGTCCAGCGGCTTGTCGATGATGTCGCCGACCAGCGCGCTGACCTGCGGCCGGGCGTTTTCAATGATGGATTTGATGCCGCGCACCTGGGCGTTCAGGCTGTTTACCCAGGCGAGTTCGTTGGCGATCGGCTGATCGGACGGCAGGTCGGAGAGCGCGCCTTTGATGGTCGAGAAGAAATTGGGCACCTCATGCCGGTTCGAGGCGGCGATCGATACCGGCTTGGCGTCGATGAAGACCAGCCGCCGATCGACGTCGCGATAAGCGGAGCGATTGTGGATCGCCGTGATCGCCTCGCGGAACGGCCGGTTGTTGAGCACTGCGCCGTCGATGAACGAGGCGGTAGCGGGGTCGATGTCGGCGCGCAGGTGGCGTTCGAAATTGCGGACGATGAAATCCTCGCGCCGCGGCCATTGCGCGCCCCGGCTGGCGACCAGCTCATCCATCTCCACGATCTGCGCCGGCGGGAAGGCGCCGGGAAAGCACGACGTCGCCCGCGCGGCGAAAGCCAGCCCCGGCGCATTATCCAGGTCGAAGTCGCTTTCCACCTCGCCGCCCGGCCGGCGGCGATATTTGAAGTGCAGCACGTGGCGGTGCTCGAGCTCGTCGACCACCGGCGGGTCGTGGATCTGCAGCGGCTGGCGATAGCCGTAGAAATCGGTGAGCGTGACGAACAGGTCGAGGCCCTGGCCGGACGGCAACAGCGACGCGGTCGGCGTCTTCGGCTCGCCCATGGCGACGGCGGCGTCGTACATCAGTCCGGCCATCACCGGGCCGGAGAACGGCGGCTTGAACCAGCGCGAGCGCAAAAACAGCGACAATTTCTGCCGCACCTCGCGGTCTCTCACCGCATCCAGCATGCCGGTCGCCGCCGCTCCCCAGATGAAGGGTTTCAGGATAAATTTGCTCCAGGCGCCGGCGCGCGCTTCCGGCGCCAACAGCACGGTGACGTCGGCATTGTCGAGCCAAAGGTCGCGCAATGTTGCGGTCGGCAGATCGTGGCTGAGCGCGCGCGCCAGCATGCTGGCATTGATGCCGCCGGCCGAAGCGCCAGCGAGGATATCGACGATGACGCGCAGCTCCAGCTTGCGGCCGATTTCGCGCAGCAGCAGGAAATATTCGGCCTCGGTGTCGTATTCCGGATCGCTCGAATCGAAGGTGTCGAAAAATGCGGCCTTGGCGCGCGCCGAACGGTCGGTGATGCGGTGCAGCGTGCTCGAGGCGCGCACCAGTTTGAGGATTTCCTTGCAGATGCCGTGGATGTAGACCGCGAGCGAAACGCCGCCGAAGCAGACCAGCGCGATGCGGAGTTCTTTCTCGCGCAAGAACACCCCCGGGGAGCTTGCCGCGGTTTCGCGATGTTCGCCGGATTGGACTAGATGTCGGGTGATTCGGCAATGCGCCGGCGCCGTTCTATCCCCCGCTTCGGCCGCGTCCAATCGCGCCGGGGAGCGCCGCGGCGCCCCTCAGCCGAAGGTGAAGGCGTCGTGATAGGCGCCCTGCACGCTGCCGCCGGGGACCGGGCCGCCGCCGGGCACGTGCACCATGGTGCCGATCACCGCGCAGGTCGCGCCATGCAGCCCGTGTCGCGGGATCGCCATCGGGGTCAGCGCTACCCAGCTGTCGGTCTTCGGATCGTAGGCCTCGTTGGTGCCGAACACGCGGCCGGTCGCCTCGCCGCCGAACACCACGATCTTGCCGCCGATGTAGACGCAGGAGGGTCCGCTGCGCGCGGTCGGCAGCGGCGCGCGGAAACTCCAGGCGTCGCTCTTGGGATCGTAAACGGCGTTGAGCCCGGTGTTGAAGTCGTAGGAATCCATGCGGCCGGCGATGGCGTGGATTTTGCCGTCCACCACCGCGACGCCCATATGGTCGCGCTGCCCGACGAACGGCTGGGTGCCGGTCGAGCCGCGCATGGCGGCGCGGTCCGCATATTTGTCGGTGGCCGGATCGTAGACCTCGTGCCATTCCACCGAGCGCACGTCGCGGCCGCCGAGCAGATGAATCTTGCCGTCGAGCACGATCGCCGAGATCGCGCCGCGCGGCCGCGACAAGCCCGCGATCGGCGCCCACTGGTCGGTCGCCGTGTCGTAGACGAAACACTTGGAATGCGGGCAGCGGTTCTGCTCGACGAAGCCGCCGAAGGTGTAGATTTTCGTGCCGATCGACACGCCGGCAACATGATTGCAGGGATGCGGAAACGCCGCCTTTAGCGACCAGGATTTCTTGGCCGGATCGTAGACCTGATGAAAATTCTGGTCGACGCGGTGTTTGGCATAGCCGGCGATGACGTGGATTTTGCCGCCGCATTCGATGACGGCGTGCTCGCCGGTCGGGATCGGCAACCGCGGCTGCTCCACCCATTTGCCGGGATTGGCCGCCTTCGGCGCCACGCTGGTCATGTAGCGCTGTTTCTCCACCGACTGCGGAATTGCGGTGATCGATTTGTCGTTCAGCCCGAGAAACAGCGGAAGCTCTTGTTCTGCCATGATGACCCTCGATTGGATTTGCGCATGATCTGGTCCCCGATTGCCGCCCCGGATCGCGTCCGGGGCGGGCTTGTCGGATTCATGCGTCGACATAAGACGGCACCGCGTCGCGCAGCAGTTTACGCGTGAGCTCGACGCCCTCGCGCGCCACGTCATAGGGCGAGCGCGCCCATTGCTCGGGATTGGGCGCTTCGTAGCTCAGATAGCCGGTATAGTGCTTCTCCGCCAACAGCCCGAATATTTCGCGCCATTTGACGACGCCCTTGCCGGGCGGCAGGCGGTCGGTCGGGCGCGCGACGCCGGTGACCGGATTGGGCGCCAGATCGCTGTATTGAAAGCAGAAGATTTTTTCAGCCGGCACGTCGGCAAAGCCGCGTCCGCCGGCGCCGCTGCGGGCGAAGTGATAGGCGTCGATCAGATATCCGCAATTGTCCTTGGCGGCGCCGTCAATGAGCTCGCGCAGCACCGCAAGCTTGTTGAGCACGGGATGCTGCGAGTTGAATTCGATGGCGAGCCGCAAGCCGTATTCGGCGGCGATATCGCCGGCCCGTTTGAGATATGCGACGGCATCCTTGATCGGGCCCTGCAGCGGGCCCGGCGCGCTCATCAGCACGTTGCAGCCGAGCGCGACGGCGTTCGCGCACGATTCGCGGAAGACCGCGAACAGCCGCCTGCTTTCGTCGCCGGTCGCGAACAGCCAGCCATATTCGACGCCGAGCACGCCGACTGGAATGCCGCTTGCTCGGATCAGATCGAGCACCTGGGCATTGCTCATGCCGGCATCGAAGCAGCGCTTGAAATCGGTGCGGCGCAATTCGACCGCGTCGTAGCCGGCGACCTTGGCCGCATCGAGCGCGGTCTGCAGCGGCGTGGTGTCGATGGTCCACATATGCAGCGCCAGCCGTCCGAACCCTGCGATCATGTCTACGCTCCGTTACGGTAATCGACCTGCGGGGGATGAACGACGACCGGCGCGATTGGCTGAGTGTTCATATACTGCAATGAAGCGGTGCAGCAAGCGCCAAGCCGGGCCGCCGCGGTTGCATCGCTCACCGCAGCGGCGAGAACGGCGCCGGCAGATAAATGTCGGCCTGCTGCGAAACAAGATGCGAGGGTCCGCCCGGCGGCGGCCACACCCCGTCGGCCACCGCTTTGTCGCGCAGCCGCGCCCGCTCGTCGAAGCTCTTATACGGCCAGATGTGCAGAAAGCGGGTGACCGCGCCGGACACCGACGTCATGGCGGCGAGCAGCGGCGATACCGCGGCGCGGCCGGGCACGGCCTGACGCCACAGCTCGATGGTCGGCACCAGGCCGTCGGGCTTGAGCACGTAGCTGCGCACTTCGTAGCAGGGACCGAACGCGCCCGGCCGCAGCGGCGCAACAAAGTCGAACGACACATAGGTATCCATGTCCATGGCGGTGACGAATTCGCCGATGCCGAACGGATTGCGGTCCCGCAGTATGGCGTAGCGCGCGGCAAGCGCGGCGGCGGCATCGGCGGTGCGGCGAATGAGCAAGATGCGATTGAGCGCGCCGATGTCGGAGTACCAGCACGCCAGCAAGGCCGGCTCGGCGGCGTGCGCTTTGCCGAGCACGGCAAGCGCCTGCGGGTGGGTGCCTGGCCGCACGGTGATGATGGTGACGTCATAGTGCTCGGCCAATCCGCGCTCTCCTTGGTATCGCCCGATTGACGGGTCCGGCAGCGCTACCTAACGTGTTCGATGGTCCGCCGAAATTTAAGGGAACGGCGGCGGCCCGACAACGGGAGGTAGCCATGAAAGGGTCAGCGTTGCTGTGCACGGCACTCGGTCTAGCCGCACTGGGATTGGCCGCCGCGACGCCGGCGAATGCCGCCGACACCGTGAAAATCGGCGTGTTGATGCCGCTCACCGGCAATGCCGCTGCCGCCGGCCAAGCCTCCAAGGCGGCGATCGAGGTTGCCGCCGACATCATCAACAATGCCCACCCGGAGCTCGGCAATCTGCCGCTCGCCGCCACCGCGGGGCTGCCCGGTCTCGGCGGCGCCAAGCTCGAGGTGGTCTTCGTCGATCACCAGGGCAATCCGTCGATGGCCCAGCAACTGGCGACGCGGCTGGTTACCGAGGATAAAGTCAACGCGCTGATGGGGGCCTACCAATCCTCTTGCACCTTCACGGCGACGCCGGTCGCCGAGCGCTACGGCATCCCGTTCATGGTCGGCGACTCGTCGGCGCTCAACATCACTAGCCGCGGCTTGAAATATGTGTTCCGCGCGACTCCGATCGCGACCGATTACGCCCGCACCTATATGCGCTTTTTCGCCGACATGAAAAAGCAAGGCAAGAAGATCGACTCGATCGCCATCGTCAACGAAAACACCGATTACGGCACCTCGGTCGGCGACGCCATCGAGGCCGAGGCCAAGAAGGTCAATATGCCGCTCGCGATCCGCATTCCCTACAGCGCGAGCTCGACCGATGTCACCGCGCAAGTGCTGCAGCTGAAGCAAAAGAACCCGGACGTCGTCATCTTCATCAGCTATACGGCGGATTCGATCCTTTATATGAAAACGATGAAGAATTTCGACTACAGGCCGCCGATGATCATCGGCGACGACACCGGCTTTTCCGATCCGTCGTTCATTCCGGCGGTGAGCGATATCTCGCAGGGCGTGATGAACCGCAGCGCCTGGGCGATCGGCAAGCCCGGCTCGGCCACCGAAAAGATCAACGACATGTACAAGGCCAAGACCGGGCGCGACCTCGACGACACCAGCGCGCGCAACATGCAGGGCTTCTTCGCCTTGGCCGAGGCGATCAACCGCGCCGGTTCGAGCGATCCGGATAAGATTCGCGACGCGCTGGCGAGGACCGATCTGAAGCCCGATCAGCTGATGATGGGCTACCAGGGCGTCAAATACGACGACACCGGACAGAACGTGCTGGCCGCGACCTATCTGATCCAGCTGCACGGGACGCGCTACGAGCTGGTCTGGCCGGAGGCGGCGGCCACGGCGAAATTGGCATGGCCGATGAGCGGATCGGCGCGATAAAGAGGGCGCAGCGGGGACCCGGCGCGGCAATCGATGGTGGTTGTGCAAGTGATTGTCGGTGGCCTGCTGTTGGGGGCCATCTACGCCTTGTTTTCCTCCGGCCTTACGCTGATCTGGGGCATGATGAATTTCATCAATTTCGCCCACGGCGAATTCGT
>Ga0187769_10001526_pt1 | contig 13279 bp, 16 predicted proteins | sample 0116_SJ02_MP02_1_FD_133140 | JGI IMG/M metagenome (GOLD analysis project Ga0187769, IMG submission 133140) | Tropical peat soil microbial communities from peatlands in Department of Meta, Colombia - 0116_SJ02_MP02_10_MG | ecosystem: Environmental > Terrestrial > Soil > Wetlands > Peat | place... | reverse complement strand
TTCGGAATCGACCACGACGGCATGACACCGCCGATCTCGAGCCTGAAATCGTAATGAAGGGAAGTGGCTCCATGCTTCTGCACCACGAACGCGAATAGGCCCTTGTTCTGCCTTTGGCTCAATCCCAACCCGAACCGCTGTCGTCAGATTTGAATGTGTCTTGTGATGGTTCTGTCAAGTTGATGGGCCATCCTTCGGGATTTGGGCGCTGTCAACCCTCTGGCCATGCGAGGCGTCAAAACACTGGCGGAGGGGGTTGACAGGAGAATACGAACTGCGCTGGTTGCCCGCCGAAGCCAGTCAGAGAAACGGGAGCCGTGTAGTAAGCATCACCATGTCCGAAGAGCACACAACCGAGCGAGCGATACGAGTCGAATAGGATGGTGGGAGGATGGCCAAAGTTCACCAAGGGGCTATACTCCGTGAACCAATGGAAGGCGGGAACAAGAAAGACGAAAGCCACGACAGCCACACCCGCGACTCCCACCAATGCCTTGGTTCTGCGTCTCATGTCTCAGAGGGTAGCCTCATGGGGTTGATAGTTCTAATCTTGAGAACAAATGTCACGGCCCGACACTTGACACCGAGAAGAATCAGGAGCATGGCCCATCAACTTGACAGAACCCTTGTGATGCTGTTGTTGTCTGGCGGTCAGGGTTTCGCTCCCTCAGTCTCGGACACTGCATGTGCTGCTGCCTTGTCAGCGCTGTCGACGAAGACGATGAGATAGGTCACCAGAACGGCGAGCAGGAAAGCGTTGGTCAAATGGATTACGATTGCAACCGCCGAGTTGAACGCCATCAGCCCCAGAATACCTTGAACCACGAAGTCGGCTATGGAAGCGATGGCGACCTTGGAGAGAGTGGACAGTAGACCGAAGTCTCTCACGGCGAGCACTTCGGTGGCCACGAGTACTAGGAAGGTGAGGATTCCCCAGACCAGGTGGTACTCCACTGGAAACCGCAGGACAACAGAGCCACCGCCCAAGACCACCTGGACGAACAGCATCATCCCGACGAGGTTCGCCAGAATCCTGCTGAGTTTCAATGGGCAGGTGGAACGTCACATCTGCCTTAAGATTTTCCGCCGAGTCCCCAAGAAAGGGTCGGCGAGGAGCGTCTTTTCAGCTGCCGAACTCTTCTAGGAACCCCTTCATCCTGAAGTAGGTGTCCAAGAACTCCAAGCCCCTCGGCGTGACTCCGTAGAGGACGTCGGCGTCGGCCGACGACTTCCTGGCAAGCCCGTACGAGCAGAGCTTCTCCACCAGCAGCTTGAGCCTGTCAACAGGCACCCCCACCCCGTAGGAGAGCCTGGTTATCCTCACGCCCTCTGGGTAGTGTGTGATCACCTCGAGCACTTCGGCGTACAAGTCTGTCTTTGACCGCTTGGAGCTTCTACGGCCCAAGAGACGCTCCTCCGATCATCGCAGACTACCTAGAGCGGAGTGTCGGGCAGCTTGTCTGTTTTCTTGGCCGGTTCCCCGATGCGGTACCTGCTCGGCAGCTTGACGTCCTTCGTGTAAACTATCCTGTCGACGTAGCTGTCAATGCCCACCTCCACCTAGTCTGCGAAGACCTTCTTCGCAGTAGAGTATCTCCAGATCTTGACTACCTTTCCGTAGACATCGTCCACCCGCGTCGGCCTGCCCACTGTAGACCATCTGCCGGGCCAGACATTTCCCCAGGCGCCGCCTCCGAACTCGATGTCTTTGCCTATGTCGACTTCGTCACCGACCAGTGGACCGGAGACCCTGGAACCCGTTCCGACCAAGATGGCGGCCGCCTTGGTCCCGCGAGAGGTGAGCAACTCGCCGACGATTTCGGCTTTGGCACCGGCCAACACCTTCTCGGCGGCCAATCTGCCGCTGACCCGGAGTGACTCGCATGTGAGCTGCTCCTTGAGTTCGCTTGTTCCGAAGACTTCGAGCGTCTTTGAGGACAAGGAACCTCTGACCTCGAGCTTCCCGTTCACCCGGGCGTTCTCGGCCGTGCAGTTGCCCCGTACGAGGGCGGAGCCCTTCACGTCAAGCGCCCTGCAGGACGTGTCGCCGTCGAATTCAATCCTCCCCATGGCGATGAGCGACTCACCGCTGCAGCCAGCGGGGAACACCGTGTTCCCGAAAACTTGGAGGCTACCGTAGGAGAGCCTCTTGGTCGTCCTGAAATGACCCCTGACCTTGATCTCCCCTGTGATCTCGCCTCCTCCCACTTCGGTGTGTCCGCCAACCCGCAGGTCAGCGATCCTGACCGTGCCAGCAATCGTCATGTGGCCACCGACGTCGACCGACTTCGAGTCCAAGTTGCCGTTGACCTTCATGTGACCGCCGACGCGAACGCGCTTGGATGTTAGCGACCCGGATTCGAAGTGGCCGCCCACGTCGAGGTCGTCGCACGTGACAGTTCCGTTTACCCTCACGGCCGCGTTGAGGTCTGCGGTGCCGTGGACGACAAGGTCGCCGTTCACGACCACGTCTCCACCGGGCCCGTAACCGCGGCCCTCTACACTCATCGACTGGCACTCGAAGTCGCATTCGATTCGCACCGGGCCCTCGAAGTGCGCCCCCTCCGTGACCACGACCCTGCTCCCTGACTCGGCCGTTATGGTGACGCTGCGTCCCACCTTCAGGTCTCCTTCGACCCGTCCGAGCTTTGCGGTGGACCCGCTCTTCACCACAAGATCCGACATCGGTCTCACAGCCCCCTCTTGATGTAAAAGGTTAGCTCACTTGCTGTTCGAACAGTCTTGTTCGAGGAATGAGTGCTCGTGACTCGCACTTCATCTCGCCTTCAGCGCGTTCCTGGCCATCAGAATCCCGAGTGCCCCAAACACCACCCCGTACAGCAACAACCCCACAATGTCTCCAGTGACGGACGAGGCCTGAACGCCCGTAAGCGAGCCCTTGACGATCAGGAGCCGCGTCGCTTCGCTCGCGAGGGAAATCGGGTTTGCCTGTGCGAAGGGCTTCATCCAACCCGGGAAGAAGCTAATCGGAAACAGTGCAGTGCTGATGAACCAAATTGGAAGGGCGAGGAAGTTGACGACGGCGAAGAAGCTGTCCGTACTCTTGACCGAGATTGCTATGCCGCTAAACAGTGCAGAGAAAACCAGAGACAGCAGAGCGAAGGTCGTGAGGACGCCTACGAGGTCTATCGCGTTGAACCCCGGAGCCAGCCTTAGGCCGTTGGGAACGAAGAATGCGAGTAGAAAGGTGACCATCGCAGTTGCCATCGCCTTCGCCACGTTCTGCAGTATGGCCCCGAAGTAGATCGAAGTGCGAGGTATTGGATAGGTGCTGAGCATGTCCAGGTATCCGCTCATCCTGTCAAGAACGGTGTCCACACCCATGAAGCTCATCGTGGTGAGGGACACGATCGCAATCACCCCGGGAGTGAGGAACGTGATGTAGTTCGGCGCGCCTCCGAAGGCTTGCTGGAAGAAGCCGAGAGACCCCCCGCCCAGCGGCGAAGACGCGAAGGCGTTGGCCGGATTGAACGAGTTGCCAAAAAGAACGAGCCAGAAGGTCGCCTGAATCAGCGCGGCCACGACAGCAAACGGGTTACGCAGCCACTTGGTAACAGCGCGTCCCCCGATGGTTAGGCTCTCTGAAATCATCTCGTCTTGGCCTCCGCGTAGAGCGCGCCGTAGGAGCCACTTCCGTTTGCCTGTGGCTCCTCTGCGTCCCGCATGGATCTCCCGGTGACCTCTAGGAAGACCTGGTCCATTGTTGGTTTGGTCAGCGACATCTGCTTGATCTTCAGGCCTCCTGCGGTGACTGCAGAAAGGATTCCCGGCATGGCAGTCTCTACCTTGGGAAGCTTGAGCCTGTACTCTTCTCCTTTCCGCACGACTTCGGCGACGTTTTCAATCTTCTCCAGCAGAGCGGTGAGGTCGCCGGCTCCGTCGACGAACTCCAGCGTGAGGACATCCCCGTGAAGTCGGTCCTTCAGTTCAGAGGGCGTGCCGGACACCTTGATGGCCCCGTGGTCCATTATCGCAACACGGTGCGAGAGCTGGTCTGCCTCTTCGAGATAGTGGGTGGTCATGAAGACCGTCAGCCCCTCTCTGTTGAGCTGCTTCAGGTACTCCCAGATTCTTGTCCTCGTCTGGACGTCGAGCCCGGACGTGGGCTCGTCTAGAAAGAGAACCTGGGGCCTGTGTACTAATGCGGTTATCAGCTGGAGCCGTCTCTTCATCCCGCCAGAGTACGTGCGCACACGCCTGTCTGAAGCGCCGTCGAGCTCGACGAGTTGGAGGAGTTCCTTGGCCCGTTGCAGAGCCTCCTGCTTGGGGACGTGCTGCAGTTTCGCGGAGAGCATCAGGTTCTCCATGCCCTTCAGTTCGCTGTCGAGCGTGATTTCCTGGGGAACGACGCCGATGCTCTGTCTCACGGCGCCAGGGCTGCTCCGCACGTCGTGGCCCGCGACCGTGGCGGTTCCCGCCGTGATCGAAGAAAGCGTCGAGAGGATTCTCATCGTGGTCGTCTTGCCCGCGCCGTTGGGCCCGAGGAATCCGAAGATCTCGCCCTCGTCCACCGAGAAGGAAATCCCGTCTACCGCCTTCGTCGACGGAGGGAAGACCTTGGTCAGGCCCTCTGCTTCTATTATCTTGCTCATCTTTCAGCTAGCAAAGCGACCGCGGCTTCGAATATAGAGTCAGTGCACCTCGGGTGGTCACTGGACGTTAGTCTGGAGAAGAGCGACTCTCGGTCGCTTCGCGGCCAGCAGTCCAAAGCCCGCGATGTTTATCGCCGCGATGGCCAGGAAGGCGCTCGACACTCCGACGCCTACCAGGACAAGACTGAAGAGGGCTGGGCCGATGATTATTCCGATGTCCTCGGCCGCGCCGTAGACGCCTATCGCGAGTCCCTTCCTGGAACTGGGGACCAAGCCCACGAACAGCGTCAGTGAAAGGGGCCCCAGCATCGAGAAGGAGACGCCACTGAGGAAAGCGGAGAGGAAGACGAGGAGAATGGTCTGTGCGGGCAGGGGGATGCAGAAGGCCAACGCCCCAATCAGCAATCCCGCGAGTATCCAGCGCGTGGGTTTCGACGCACCCAGCGAGCCCATCAATGGGTAGAAGATCAGGACCGAGAGATTGAAGGTTGCGACAAGGAGGCTCACCTGGAGCACAGACGCCGAATAAGGCGGCCTTGCGACCACCAACGGAATGAGGGAGACATAGAGCGTCTGAGAGATGAACGCGATGATGGCGACGACTGCGAGAAGCGTCAGCCAGAGAATGTTGGCCCGCGTCTGCGTATCCTCAGCCTTCTCGTGACCGGGCCTCGGGAGAGAAGCCGGAAACCTGCTCGAAGCCAAGATGACAAGAGACACGACTGAGATGACGGCACCAGCATAGAACGCCCCAGAATAACCGAACGTCGATGCGAGGAGCCCACCCGTGACCGACCCAGCCACCGCCGCGGCAAAATAGGTGGCACCGAGAAGCCCGTAGGCCTTGCTGACAGACATTCCCGGGGCCGCGTCTGGGACCGTGTACCTGAAGATGACGGCCGAACCTGCGAACATCATGCCAAGCAGGAACTGAAGCGCGGCGACGCCGAAGAGGTTCGACGTCTGCGGGAAGGCTGCGTAGAATATGGCAACCAGTATGACGATGCCCGCGGTGAGCAGCTTGCGGCCACCCCTGTCCGCGAAGACTCCCACGAGGGGCTCGAAGCAGAGGGTGCCGAATCCCAGGGCAGAGTAGCTGGCACCAACCTCGACGGTGCTGAGGTGAATGGAGTTCATGTAGAGCGGGAGTATCGGAGTAACGCAGCCCCTGGCCAGCGAAAGCCAGAAGGATGAAAGAAGGAGAAGGATGAAGTTGCTCCTGCCGCTGAAAGCTCGCAATTGGGAAGAGTTCGGCCTTTTGCCCACCAACGCTTTTAAAGAGTAGACGGGCGACGGCACCGCTCCGAGTCTGAGACGATGAAGTTCCCGAAAGAGATCAACACGTTCTGCCCCAAATGCGGCCACCACACAGTGCACTCCGTTTCGCTCTACAAGAGGGGTAAGGAGCGGGCTGGTTCGTGGGGCGCTCGCAGACAGGCCGGGAGGAAGCGAGGCTACGGCGGGCAGAAGTTCCCCGAGCTCATTAGGACGGCCAAAACAACAAAAAAGGCAACTTTACGATTAAAGTGCAAGGAATGCAACAAGGAACTGATGAGGAAGGGCATCAGGCTAAGGAAGGCTGAGATTACAGAATGAGAAAGGAAAGAGAACCGATACCAAGGCAGAGGAGCGCTTTCCTGCTCGTGAAGTGCCAGGACTGCGGCGAGGAGAGGGTCGTGTTCTCCGCCTCAACCAAGGACGTCGGCTGCAGAGGCTGCGGAAAGAAGCTGACGGAGAGCAGGGGCGGCAAGGCAATGATCCTCGCCACGATTGTGAAGAAACTGAGCTAGTCAGTCCGAAACCAAGTTCATTCGAACCGTAGAACGTTCAGGGGCGCTAATAGGCGCCTACAGGCGAAGGTGATTAGACTGCTGGCTTCTGGACTGAATACTGTGCGGGTTCGCAATCGGCTGCTCGAAGAAGATAGTGTGTTCGCCAAGCTCCACACGCTCTCCTACAAATCCAAACGTCTGACAGCCAGACAAGCTGGTTCGCGTCAAGTGCCGAGGGGGGGATTGGCGCCGCCGGGCGGCTTCGCACCCCCGACCCCCAGATTTCATCCCAGCCCAGGATTATGAGTTTCACCCTTTCGGGTTAGCCTGGTGCCATGACTAGGCTAGGCCACCTCGGCACAAGCGCGCAAGGTCTCAGATTGGGATTAAAAGTCTCGCGTAGTTTCGCGGGCTCGAAATGGGAACGAGAATCCCGCCCCCGGCACCCCAGTAACCCTGGTGTGCAGGATAGAGAACCCAAATCAGCCTGCCGCCCTCAGAATCGCGGCGGCCCGAGAGATAGAGGCCAGCTTCGCCGTGGCAATCTCTGGCGTGTTCAGCGGCCGCTGAGCGAACGTCCCGAAGCCGCAGTCGGGGTTAAGGAACAGGCGTTCGGCGGGCACGTAGAGCATCGCCTCCTCCGCCCTCTTCACGATCTGTTCGGAGGTTTCCACCTCCGCGGTCCTGGGATTGACCACACCCAGGCCCAGTTCTTTCCCGTCCAGAACCTCGCCGAGCGCTTCCAATCCTCCGGCACGGGGTGTGGCGAACTCCAAAACGAATTGGTGCACCTTCATCCGCTTCATGTAGGGGACCAAAGGACGATACGAGCCACTGAGCAGTACCTTCTCGTTCTGGCTCCAGTTACCTCGGCAGATGTGGAGTCCTATCCTGACGCCGCTCACTCCCTTTGTCACTTGGTTCAGCAGTTGTGTTGCGAATTCCAGCTCCTCCGCCGGATCATGGCGGGCCGCTAGAGCGGCGCACATGAAGGTCAGGGTCTGCCCTTGGGTGAAGACAAGCTCGGTAAGGACTGGCTCGTCGAGCTGAATGAAATCCACACCTGCGTTCTTGAGCGCCAGCACCTCGTCCCTCAGAATCTGAACCACGTCCTTCCCTAGATCCTCCTTGGCGTGATAAGCATCGCGCGATACTTCCCTGACCCACATGCTTCTGGTCAGCAGGTAGGGTCCGGGCAGCGTGACCTTGATTGGGCTGCGCGTATGCCCGCGCAGAAAGCGGTAGTCATCGAGCGCTAGGGGACGCCGCCTCCTGACCTTGCCCACACACATGGCGGTCTTCATTGAGAAGGCCGGGACGTCCAAGGTCTGCAGGATGCGCTCGAACCCGGCCTTGTCCTCGACGATGTCCAGCATTTCGGCCAGGGTCGTCAGCTTCACTCCATCCATCTTCTCCGCCACGAAGGAGTAGAAGTTGTCTCGTCGCTGCTCTCCGTCGGTGACGAAGTCGAGGCCAGCCGCCTCTTGGGCGCGCAGCGCCTCAACCACCGCCCCGTCGGCAACCTGATTGAAGGCCTCTTCCGAGAGATTGCCTTCGTGCTTCTGCCGCAACGCCTTCATGACCACGGGAGGTCGCGGCCAGCTCCCCACCATGGTGACAGGGAACAGTTGCTGCTTGCGAGTCATCTGGATTCTGAATTCTCTTCGAAGAATCCTTGCTCTTTCACCGCTTCGGTAAGCGCGGCATAGCCGGAGGTGCGGCCCGGAAGCCAAGCCTTCAGTCCCTCTAGATCCATCATCTCTCTGTGAGCGGGGTTCTCATACTTCATGGAGAACAGGGTTGAGGTCCAGCGCCTTTCATCGTCAGAGGAGAAGTCGCCCAGCACGCTGAAGTTGCAATGGTCGAACGGCTCGGTTGTCCCTATGGAGACGAGGGCCGCTGAGTCCGCAATCCCCTCGGCCTGCCAGCGCACCCAGTTCAGGTCAAGAATGGCGCAGGCATCGCTCTCGCCCTTCTGCATGCTACGCAACGCGTCGAGTTCGCCCCCCACATGATCGCCGTGCTTGCCTACCATGATGTCGAAGCGCCGAACCGCGAAGTCTCGGCCCGCGATCAGTCCTGCTTGGCGCATCAAATGTATGGGCAGCAGATGGGACTGCGGCGAATCTATGGCGCCTGTCGCGAGGGTCCTTCCTCGGAGGTCTTTCAGGCTCTTCACGTTCCCTCCCTTTCTCGCGATAATGTGCGACCTCCTGTCACGGTCGGTGTCGCGCATGGCGATGGCACGGCACTTTCCGCTGGTCCTGTGGACGACGTCGACCCAAGCGAGGGGGGAGTTCCATGCAATCTGTATGTGACCGGCAAGGAGCGCATCCACCATCAGTTCGTAGCTGTTGTAGAAGACGCAGTCCATCGTGTATCCCTTGGTGGCGAAGAACTCTCTGATGATGTCCCATATCGTCACCACCTTGGGGTCGTAGACCACAGCCCCGACGAGGACGCGCGGCTTCAAGCCCGGCTCTCTTGCTAGAAGAGTTCCATTCCGCAGAGAGCCCTGCCGATGAATTCCTGCAGGACGTCCGAAGTCGGCCCCATCACGTAGCCTGCGCGAGCGTCGCGGAAGACACGGTCTAGATTCAGCTGCTTGCGGAACGCTGCACCCCCACATGCCTTCATTGCCAGGTCGGTCACGTGTAGTGCCGTTTCCGCGCCCACTGCCTTTGACTCGAGCACCATCAGTGTGGTTTGGGGTCCTGGCTGCTCCACCGCGTCGATCACGCTTGTAAGGTGGGCCCGAGCCATGTCCGTCTCCATGCGCATCTCCGCCAACCTTGCTCTCAGGGTGGGCAGGTCGGCAAGTCGGCTGTTGTTGGTATCTGAAAAGCGCGTCGAGGTAAGATGAGCAGTTGTCGCTGCCACCGCGGCCTCCGCTATTCCAACAGAGATGGCTTCGTTGCCCAAGTTGAACCAGGGGAGAACCACACTAAGCATGGTCGGGAAGCCCTCGCTCCTTTTGCAAAGTGCCCTATCAGACGGTATGGTGCAGTTCTCTAGGACCATCGGGTTGCTGGCGTTGCCCCGCATACCCAAACCATTCCATGGCCCGCTGATTCGCATCCCCTTGTCTTCCTTCAGGACCAGATAGAGCATCGTGTCCGTGCCACTAGTGCCTCCTGCAGTGCGCGTGGACACCACGTAGCCGTCGGCTTCGCCGGCTGAGGTCACCATTGTCTTCTGGGCGTTCAGAACCACCTTGCCGCCGCTCTCCACCGCCTGGCTTGCGGGCGCCCAGAAGTGGCTCCGAGACCCCGCCTCGCTCCACGCGAGTGTGGTGAGGTGCTTTCCCGCGACGATTTGCGAGAAGAACTGTGCTCCGGTCTGTGGGAAGGCCACGTAGGCCGCACAGCCGCAGAGGTGCATCTTGTACACCATTGCGAGGGAGGCGTCGCGTTGGGCAATCTCGTCAAGCACCGCACAGGCCACCCGCAAGCTCTGCCCCATACCGCCACTTTCTCTTGGGATGTTCAGGCCCAGGAAGCCCGCACGTCCTAGGGCTTCCATGCCTTCGCGGGGATACCTGCCCTTCGCGTCCACGTCGGCCGCGTGCGGCGCGATCTGCTCGTCGGCGATTTTTCGGGCGCGATCCACGACCGCGGACTGTTCGGGGTTCAAACGATATGATGCCATGCCGTCAAGCTAAAACGATTACCTATTAGAACACTTTCAGTGATTCTCGAGCGCTGAGAATCACCGAACGACACGGTGTTGGGCAACCGAGTCTTGATGGAGCCGAGGTTCAGTCGGAGCGCTCAGAGACCTCGAGGAGCGGATCAGGCTGTCGGCTGGATGGAGAGCGATAGAGTGGTGCTGAGCTCCAGCGTCCGGACGAGCGGCGAGCCCTCCAGTGTCGCTCGCCAGACTTCTTGGAGGGCGGACTGCCCCGCGTCGGCGCTGACGTAGACGGTGGCCGTTATGGATCCGAGTCTTGGACTCCCCTCGGCGCCCACCACCCCCAAGAAGACCAGCGGGTTGTCGAGACGGCCGGAGACCACCGACTCAATCGCTTCGATTTTGATTCCACGCTTCTCCGCCAGCCGGCGGAAGCCGTTGACGAGGTCGCCTCCGAGGGCGCCCAGCAGGAGCTCCACGGCGCTCGGATGAGCGCCATCGCCCGTGAAGTCCGCCTGTTTGCCGACTGAAAACGTGGTCCTGCCCGCGTAGACCTTTGACTCCTTCTCGCTGATTCCGCTGACCCGAACCGACCAAGTGTGGCTTGGCTGATCTTCTCCTTGCTGCGGCGACTCGTTCAACCTGAGGCTCTGGTCAGCTTCCTGGCGGATTCTATTTAATCCGATGCTTGGTCGTCTGCCCACCTTCAATGGTTCACGGCCGCACCTGGTTTCCCCTGCAGGTGATTGACTCAATCCAAGTAGTGGCGGAGAGAACGAGAAACCGCGACGCTTGAGAACGCTGGCCGCAGCTAAATCTTAAAAAGCGACCCGGCGAGTTCTTCGAGATGTTGGCCAAATATCCGAGATGTGGATACTGCGGTGGTGTAATCGCGTACAAACCATACACCGAAACGATAGGTGGGCACAGGTACACTTTTCATGCTAAGCAGTGTGCCATCGCCTTCAAGTCCCGCAAGTGCGGGTTCTGCGGTGGAGTCATAGTTTACAAGCCCTACGTGGAGAAGATTGGCAAGAGGGAAATGACTTTCCATGCGAAGGCCTGCGCCGTCGCATACAGGAAGGAGCACCCCCGCTTAGCCTAGGTCCCTATCGCGAGAACTTTCGTGCCAGCAAGGCTTATTATCGGACGCCAGCCCGCGTCATCAAGACTTGCAGATTCCGTTCCTAGACATTACCGGCTTCTACAACTTCCTGGGAGCCATGATGATAGTCCTCTTCATCGTGGGTCTCGTGGTCGTGTTCGTCTACGAGTACGAGGCTCTGCGCAGGTCCAAGACCTAGGCCCTGACCTTCAACTTCTCAATCGCCGTCAGAGCAGAAAGCTGGAGCGTCCAGGCGCCCATCTTGGTCTGCTTCGGGACGAGCCCGACTATTCTGAGTCGCTCACCGGGCTGGATGCCTGAGACCTTCGACGAGTGCTCTCGCCAGCCGACCACTTTGATCTCTCCCGTGTCGTCCCCCACCATCAGCTCGCCCTTCTTCACGACTGTGCCGTCCCTCATGTCGACGTCGTCGACCGACCCGTGAGAAAGTGCGATCACCTCGATCATAATCTGGGAAGACTCGTCCTTGGCGTCCTTCACCTTCACCGCAAGCTCCGCGAGGCTCGGGACCCCGTCCACCCTTGCCGAGGTCAAAGAGCCTGGGCTCCGGCACACCAGCCTCCCCGCAGACTCCTGGTCGGGCGAGACGGCGATCGCATCGCCGGGCTTGAACTGGGCCGTGTCGAGCTGAGTCTCCACCACCTTCAGCCTCTTGTCCCTGTCCAGCCCGAAGATGAGAGAGCCAGCGGCGGTCGCGGAGATTGCGGCGATTCGAAGCTCGCCGGCTTCCTTCCTCGCAATCGGAACAATCGCACTTCCGGCGTCGCCGTGGAGCTCGAAGTCGCCTCTGGATGTCCGCTTGAACTTCAGGTTGGTGACTCTTACCCTGTCCCCCGCCCTGACCTCCGGCCTGCTGGACGGGCTCCAGATGACCAGCCGCTGCTGTTCCTTTCCCGCCTGCGCCCCCACGCCGAACTGATAGAGCGAGCCGGGGGAGCCATCGGTGCGGACGAACTCCGAATATCGGGGCTCCGAAGTGACCGTGCAGTCTAGGGCGATGACCGGTCTCTCCGCGGTCGGCTTGGTCGGCTTCTCGCTGACGTCGTCCAGAGTGGGCAGGTTCGAGTTCTCCACCAATTCCAGCCTTCCCTTCTTCCCGAGGTTCAGGTTCGGCTTGCCGTCGAGCCCCTGCTTCACGTAGCCACTCACCACCCTGAGAGCAGACCCTGTCGTGATTCCTAGCCTGTCTGGGTCGTCGACGTTATCGTCCCAGATCGTGAGCCTTGAGGAAATCCCTTTGTCGAACAGGACGAGCCTGCGGTACCTCCCGGAGCCCCCGTCCTTCTTGTTGTAGGTGGTGGTAGGATACACAGCGAGCACCCTGGCCACGACGGTGATGTCGTTGGCGCCTATGTGGAGGTCGTTGAGCGAGAGGTCGCTCGAAATCGTGGGCTGGAGGCTGACACCGAGCTCGCCCGCCACCAAGAAGAGCGCGCCCTGGTCCGTGAGGTAGCCAGCCCCGACGGTCTCCTTCTTTTCGGCTATCCTCCTCATCAGCTCATCCCGCGTGAGTTCCGGCCTCGATTTCAGCAACTCCTCGACCAGAGCCTCGAAGTCAGACATCGAACTCAGGCCCTGGTGACGGCCTTGTTCACCGCTGAGATGGCGTCTTCGAGGATATCGAGGCCCTCGTCCAACTCCGCCTCCGTCGTGGTCAGCGGCGGAATCAGCCTGATTACGTTCCTCCCCGCCATTATCACGAGCAGGCCGTTGGTGAAGCAGTGGTTCATGATCTGTCTCGCTTCCTCCTCTCCGCGCTCTTTAGTCTCCTTGCTCCTCACTATCTCAATCCCTATGAACAGGCCCATCCCTCTCACGTCTCCGATGATCTCGTAGCTCTGCTGCATCTCGCGCAGGCGCTCCAGCGCGTGGTTCCCTTGCGCCCGGGCGTTGGCCATCAACTTCTCTGATTCCATCACGTCGAGCGTTGCAATTGCCGCCTCAACGGCAACCGGGTTGGCCCCGAACGTGGAAGCGTGCTGCCCCGGCTTCCAGCTCCTCATGACCCCTGCTTCTGCGATGAGGACGCTGAGGGGGAGGCCTGAGGCGATTCCCTTGGCCACCGTTATCATGTCTGGCACGATTCCGAAGTTCTCTATGCCGAAGAACTTCCCCGTTCGTCCCATCCCGGTCTGGAT
>Ga0187769_10001525_pt1 | contig 13286 bp, 13 predicted proteins | sample 0116_SJ02_MP02_1_FD_133140 | JGI IMG/M metagenome (GOLD analysis project Ga0187769, IMG submission 133140) | Tropical peat soil microbial communities from peatlands in Department of Meta, Colombia - 0116_SJ02_MP02_10_MG | ecosystem: Environmental > Terrestrial > Soil > Wetlands > Peat | place... | reverse complement strand
CTGGATTGCCTACGCATCGGACGAGTCCGGTCGCTTCGAGATCTACGTCCGGCCGTTTTCGTCCGATTCTCAAGGGACCGTCTCAGATACTGGCGGCAAATGGCTGATTTCCATTGCTGGCGGAACTGACCCGCGCTGGCGTGGGGATGGGAAGGAGTTGTACTACCTCGCTCCAGATGGAAACTTGGTGGCAGTCGAAGTCTCAGCAACCTCAGGCTTCCAGGCGGGTGTTCCGGCAATTCTCTTCCAGGCGCCGCTGGGTTTTGGGGAGCCCTCTTTTTCGTGGGACGTCACAGCGGACGGTAAGCATTTCCTTTTCCCGGCTCCGCAGGCGCAATCCGCGCAGGCTCACTTTACTGTCGTCTTGAACTGGCCTTCGCTCTTCAAGAAATGACGCCGGACACCAAACTCGACCCCTGCGCATGTCAACATCGATGCCGCCGTGAAATGGGGTCAAGTTGTGCCCTGCCTGCCTTAGTAATTCTGTGCGGGCTACCAAGAACTTTGATTGAGGACTTCTGATTCCCGCCGCGAAAATCGGAAGCCGCATGAGGAAACCGCCGGCCAGTAACATCCAACCAATAATGCTGCAACTAGCGCGAAATCCATCCAGCGACCGCTGGACTCTTCTCGATATGTTTGAATGCGATCAGGAAGCCCATCCGCTGAAACCGAGCCTCAGCTCAGGCTTCGATCATGCTTTTTTGCTACCATCTAGCCCAATCTTGGCATAGACTCCGCAAACAAAAGCTTCTAAGGAACTCAGAAGAAGCGCGCAGCAAGAGAAGATGTGCCGGCTCATAGAAAACACCTACGCCTGAATGCAATATGCTCCTGGCAACAAACCAAGAGGGGAGTGCAATGTCAGAAGAGGAAAACAGTAAAGAAGAAGGGTTCGGACAAATATCTCGCAGGGATTTCACGCTTGCTTCCATGGCTATTCTCGGTGCCGGTGCACGGCTTGCCTATGGACAGAGCCAGAGCGGGGGGCAGATGCAGAATTATTATCAGCCGAAGGTCAAGGGGACACTGCCCCCGGTTCCGGTGACGCCGGAACAGGCACAAGCGCTATTTCCTGTGGACAAAGCGCCCCGGATCCCAACGATGGACAGGCCTCTCGTCGTCCTGTGTTCGTGCCCCGGTTGGCAGGTCGCAGGGAAGCACTATCCCGCCGTGCCTATCTCGATTGAAGCTCAGGCCCAGGAACTTGCAGATTCGGTCAAAGCGGGTGCAGTGGCGATTCACGTCCATCCGAGAGATCCCAACACCGGCAACGCCATGATCAGCGGCGCGTTGCTCAGAGAAGTGTTGGATCGCACCTTTGACAAAGTGGGTGACTGTGTCACTTTCTCCCACACCTGGTACCCGAAGGGGAACGGCGTGCTCGACTATATCACTGAGACCAAAGACCTGTTGGAATGGGGCCAAGGCAACAAATATTGCCAGGGATCGGTTGTGCTTCCTTTCCAAGCCGCCGGCAAGGCTGAGGTAGAGAAGGGGCTGAAGTTCCTTGAAGCCAACGACGTCAAGCCGTTGATCGAGTTCTATGACACTTCGGCCCAAACGCATTTCAAGGAGTTCTTCGACAATGGAGTGATCAGCTCGAAGCCGTGGAACGTCATTGTGAATCTCGGAAAGCACGATGCGACCGCCATCCATCAGGATCCAGGGTCCTATCTAAATGCGATTGCGAACCTGGACATTGTGAAAAAAACTTTCCCCGACAGCATCTATGGTTGGCGCACCGGCGGCCGGAACTGGCTCCCGATTGCGGTCATGGGAATCATGATGGGGGTGGATTCGGTTCAGTGTGGAATCGAGGATGCGTATTGGCGCTGGCCTCATCGCGATGAGCTGATCCCGAAAGCTTCCGAAAGCGTGAAGTGGATTGTTGAAACTGCGAACATCCTGGGCCGTCGGGTTGTGACGGATCCGAATGAAGCCCGGAAGATCTGCGGGATCAAGCTGACTTCGAAATTAGCATAATGCTCGCGTAATCCGCGCGGTTACGCCTGGGAATCCCCGTCGGTGCCATGCGATCACCGTTTCCGGTTTGACCATCACAGCGTGGATCGCCAGCTACTCCAGATCCGCGAGAGCCAAACCCAGAATGCTCGCATCGGCGATACTCAGCCGGAACCTGTGAGCCCGGTTCCCTCTTTGAAGGACTAGGAGCTGATGTCGGAGGGCCAGGATCTCGGCCTGGAGTGTGGCTCGATTCTGAAAGCCTTGCCGGATGGAGCAGAGGAGCGAGAAAATCATCGCGAACATGTCGTGGGCAAGCTATAGCGATGTCGAGCCAAATCCAACTGGATCAATGTGAACGGAGCTTTTAGTAGGGGCAAAATGATGTCAACGATGGTTGGCCAAGTCGTCTCGCATTACCGGATCATCGAGAAGCTTGGCGGAGGCGGGATGGGTGTGGTCTACAAGGCCGAGGACACGACGCTCGGTCGAACCGTGGCACTGAAGTTTCTTCCGACTGAAGCTCACGCTCGGCTTGGGGAAAAGGATGCCGCGTTCGAGTGGCTCGAGCGAGCATTCCAAGAACGCGCGACCTTCGTCGTCACTCTCAAGGTGCATCCCTTCTTTCAAACGTTGCACGGCGATTCGAGGCTCGACGATCTGGTGAAGCGCATCGGCATTCCGGACTGATCGCCTGGAAAGACGCCGACCTCGACATCCCCATCCTGAAGCAAGCCAAGGCGGAGTACGCTAGTGTCTCAATGAGACATTGCCCGGTCCGTTCGCATACTAGGGGCAGGGAAGTTATCTCGAGCCGGCCCAAAAGGAGTGCCGTCCGGGGAGCCAAGAATTTTTTCAGTCAGGAATTTTTCGCTTGCTTTCACGACCTCGAACGAACATGTCCAGTTAGCCGACCTATACATTCAAACTACACGCCCAGGTAGATCTCAAGCGGGGACAGATGACCGTCAGCAAGCCCTGTCGTTGGTCGTTTTGCTTTCGTAGCGGCGGCCTTTCAGGTCGAGGCGTGTCTCCCACGCTTTGCGCGGGGAAAGTTCTGGTGTGTTGCTGGTTGGCAGACGGCAGTATACTCTCGCCAACACGGGGGCCCAAAAGACCAATTCGAATTCGCCCGGCCGGTCCCTCTCTGTCTTTCGTGTTTACGGGCCCTCGCGATTTTCCACGCGGCGAAGGAAAGGAAGACCTATGGGAAACAGACTTGTAAGCTGGGGCCTCGCGTTCGTTTTCGTGCTCGGGTGCGTTGGTTGCCAAAAACTCACGCCCGCGCCTGTTGTGGTTACCACCTTGCCGGCCATTCCTCTTGATTACGGCGATCTCGTCGCTGTCGTTCCATCCACCGATCCGCGCTGGGTGGCCCTGTGGTTTCAGAGACCGGACAAGTCCATCTCCATTCACAGGGTCAACATCGTCACGGGCACTTTGGGTACCGAGACCGACCTCCCCAGAAAGTAAATCGGCCAATTCCGGCCGAGGAAAGGAGAAAGTACGATATGAACCTCAACCGATTAGTTTCTTGGCTTAGCCACGTGCTTGCCGCCGTCGCCTTTTTGCTCTTGGCACTCGGTGTTGTTGAGCGGTTCGCGAATTGGTTCGGATACACCGTGGTGAACCAAAAGTACACGCCAGGCCGGCTGGTCGAATTCGCCGCCGCATTTGCCATCTTCGTGATGGCGCTGCTGCTGAGACAACTGCGAGAAGAAATGCGCAAGGGTAGCCGCGCGGGTTAACACTAGTTCGAAGTTTGCTTGCAATAGTTTCAAAAGTCGTTCGTCAGCGTCGATCCAAAGGAACACTGCCCTAAAATTCTTGTCCGAATTGTGATCACCTGAAGGGCACGATTCCGAGTTTCGCCGCACTCGCGAAGCGCATCGGCATTCCGAACTGATCGCCTAAAAAGACGCCCACCCCAACATCCCCATCCTGAAGCAAGCCAAGGCGGAGTACGCTAAGCTGAGATGAGCAGACAGCTTGCTATTGTCGCTATCTCATCTCGCTGTACTCGGATTAGAGCCTATTTGATGATCCCTTGATTCGAGGACGGCGGTCAACGCCGGGTCGATTTTCGTCGGCATGGCGGCCATCCGTGCCGCGTGCAGCGCCTCCGCAGCCGACCGCCACTCCCCGTGGGTGATAGCGTATAGCACATCGTTCTGGACCGCCTTTAACACCAAAGCACCAACCTCCTCTGGTTCCATCATTCCCGGCAACTGATACGCCGCGCTGCTGGCCTCGGCCTCTCGGAATGCCTCGCCGACGGTGAACTGTGGCGGTCGAGTCTTGCTGACTTCATGGATGTTGGTTTTGATCGGGCCTGGACAGAGCACCGTCACGCCAATGTTCTCCTGTTTGAGGTCTGGCTGTATGCATTCGGAGATTGCAAGAATCGCTGTCTTTGTAGCCTGATAGATGACGAAATTCGACGGCATCGGCACGAGTGCCTGCAGCGACGACGTATTGACGATGTGCGCACCTTCACCGTGCGCGCGGAATCGCGGCAGGAACGTCTGCAGGCCATTGATCAGTCCGCCAAGATTGACGGCCAGTCCAAAGTCCCAATCCGCATAAGTGATGCCTTTGAAGGGACCTTGGATCCCGACCCCGGCGTTATTCACGAGCACATGAACGTTGCCGAATACACGCTCGCTTTCATCGGCGGCTGCGGCCATCGCGGTGCGATCGGTGACATCCAAGCGGATCGCATGCACGCGTTGCAGTTGCCCTTTTTCTCGGAAGCCGGCCAACGCTTTGTCAATGTGATCTTGCCGCAAGTCGGCCAGAACAACCTTCAATCCAGCGCTGATGAATGCACGAGCGATGCCGAGCCCAATGCCGCTGGCTCCGCCAGTAATGAATGCGACCTTATCCTGTAAATTCTTCACCTTAGGCTCCTGCCGATCAGTTTCTCCAAAGTTGCCCGGAAGCCACTTCGACGGACAGTTCCAATTCGCGCATCGGAGCGCCTCTACTTTCCAACATGCACTAAGGAGTGCTCGGTGCCCCGTATAGCCGTGCAACCGAGCCAGTACTCTGGCGCCGACAGCGGTTTTCTTCAGTGACCTGGGTCACGGGTATGAAGTTCTGTGGGTAGTCTGTGGATAGCCTGAACTGCCCTTTCCATTTGAAATTTCAGAGGGCGGATGGCGGAAAAGCAAGTCTGAGGGAACTTGCCGAAAGGACCATTGCCCTCGCCTGTTGCCAAGGAATGTTGGGAACAGGAAAACTCTTATTCCTCTACTAGCGCATCAATTTCGGTTCGGATGCTCGGGTCAGTGTTTATCAACGTTTGATAGGTGTCGGCATCCATTTTTGCTACATCCTCTTTTGAGAGCCGTCTGGTCTTTTGCGCCAGCTCGTGTTGAACGCCAGGCAACACGCCCTGCGGGTTTTTGGGTCTTGGGGAATTATCAACCAGAGTAGTGCCCCGGAATTTGAAAGTTTGGTTCGGCCCCAACGTTGTTTGAACTCCGGCACGGGTAAGAACAGCTTCACGAAGAGTCCCATCTTGGATAAGAGCCTCGCGCATTGCCTCAAAATTCTGGATCGTCATTTGAAGCCCTGATGTTCTGACGGCTTCGGCCACAAGAAGCGGCCCCTTTTTTTCGCCCTGATCTGTTTGATAATTTGATCTATTTCGGGATGCGCCTGCTTAAACTGAGCAAAAACTCGATTCTCACGTTGCTGAATGAGGAACGGTTTGGGGCTTGGCAAAATCTTCTTGTATTCATCGGCGGACAGTTCATCACTCCAATGCTCATCAGACTCCCTATAGCGATTGGTGCATCGTTCGAAGTCGTCAGCCAGGGCAAGTCAGAGCGCCGCCGACTTCCTTGGTTGACCTGCAAAGAACCTCTAGCGCTCGCGTTCATTGGCGGGAGCGGGAAACTAAACTGCATACTCGAAGCGAACTTTCTAGCCTTGTCTTTCTACCCTCGACGTTCTTCCTTACATGAGCAACTTTATTGTTGAGAAAGGGAATGTTCGTAGGGATCAAACCCACGCCCCTCGGTTCCACAAGAACCGTGGGACAACCCTAAGCCGTGTCTTTGCCGTCGTTTATAAGCGCGTTGGTCGCTCTCGAAATACCGGAGGCTAGGCGCAATAGCTTCCTTTTTTGATTTGCGGGGACCTAGGCCGCTTTCGTTTGCGAATCTCCCACTTGTTGTGTCCGGCCTTGCTGCTTGCTAGCGACCATTTCCCAGGCAGGCATCACAATCAACAGTGATCATCGTCACAGACGAGCGGACCCTGTACTCGTCATCGTGCCAACGGCGAGGCGAACGCCCGCGCTGGGTTGCGCAGAGGTTGTGCCCGGCAAGTTCCTTGCAATTCTCTTTAGGGAGTCAGGCTTCGGCGCCAAGACAAAATATTGAAGATCGATGAGCTCTAGCCTCTGAGGTGGCACAAAGAATTGAGGGATACTTTCGGGACAAAACGCCGACAGGAATTTTTTTCACGTAGCTGTGGTTGATGCGGAAGCCAACCCTTACAACACGGATTACAATCGTTCGCTTCATCTTGTGGGTCAGATGAGGGGGAAGCATGGGAAACGAACCAGGCACTTTCGCTGCATATCAGGATATTTGGTTGTTGGACGGAATACGGACTCCGTTTGTCGAATACAACACTGGGTTAGCTCTGGTTTCGCCGATTGATCTAGGGATCAAAGTAGCCCGCGCGCTGTTCGACAGGACTCAGATCGCACCGAACGATGTGGACTCGGTGATCGGTGGCTGCGTTGCACAGGCGAGTTTCGACGGTTTCTTCCTCGCCCGGCATATCGGCTTGTACTCCGGTGTTCCGCTGGACCGCCCGGCACTGATGGTGCAGCGTGTCTGCGGCACGGGAATCGAAGCCATCAGCCAGGCCGCCGACGCAATTAATCTTCGAAAGATTTCCCTGGCCCTGTGCGCTGGAGCGGAATCGATGAGCCGTAACCCCATTGCGGCTTACACACACCGCGGGGGGTTTCGCATGGGGCAGGTAGAGTTTAAAGACGTCCTCTGGGAGGCGCTACGCGACACGGCGCCGGACGTAACGATGGGGGAGACAGCGGAAAAGGTAGCGGTGACTTACAACATCACGCGTGAGGACGCGGATCACTTCGCCGAAACGAGCTTCGCTCGGGCTCTGGCCGCCCAGAAGAGTCGGTTCCTGGCGGGAGAAATCGTGCCCGTGGTCAGCGAGAAGTTTGAACTGCAGGGTTACAAACCCCGAGGAATCCAGCTGCCGAAGGGAGTTGATCAAATGGCTGACGACACGCACATTCGGCCATCGTCCTATGAGGCGCTTGCAAAAATCCGGCCGGCATTCGGTGGCGTTCAAACCGGAGGCAACAGCTCCGGGATCGTTGACGGTGCCGCCGCCGCGCTGGTGAGTTCTGGCGACTACGCCCGCTCGCGAGGATTCCAGCCGCTCGCTCGGGTCGCCTGTGTGGCAGCGGTCGGGGTGCCCCCTGAGGTCATGAGCATGGGACCAGCCCCCGCCATCCGAAGACTATTGAAAAGTGCCGGGATGACGCTCGATCAGATTGATCGGTTTGAAATCAATGAGGCGTTCGCCGCCCAGATTATCGGTGTCGAACGTGAACTGAAGCTCGATCGCGCGAAGCTGAATGTCAATGGCGGCGCGATCGCCATCGGGCATCCGCTGGCGGCGACGGGAGTACGCCTTGCCGTGACCGTGGCGCGCGAACTTCGCCATTCAAACCTGCGGTTCGGTATCGCTTCCGCATGCATCGGAGGAGGGCAGGGCATCGCCATGCTGCTCGAAAATCCAGCCGGTCCAGTCTGATGCTGAACAATCAGAGGACAGTTCGCATCCGGTTCGGTGATTGCGATCCACACGGGATTGTCTTCTACCCACGCTATTTTGAGTTTTTCGATGCTTGCACCGATGCCTTGCTTGGGCGCGAGGGACTGCCAAGAGAGAAAATGCTCCGAACCTATCAAATCGACGGGATCCCTCTCGTCGACATCCGAAGCAGATTCCTTCGGCCTTCACGCTTCGGCGATACCGTCGAATCCAGATTTTTCGAATGCGGGCGGAGCAATTTTTCTGTGCGCCACAAGCTATACAATGAAAAGGTGTTGGCCGTGGAAGGGGTCGAAAAACGCGTATGGGTCGTGCCCACCAAGCACACTTCATCCCGATTCAAAGGCCAAGCGATTCCGCAGGAGATCAAAGAACGGTTTTGCGGATTGCGGGGTCGGCAGCAGGCAAGCGGCAGATCCCATGAAGCCAGACTCCGAAAATCGGGGCGCCAGCATGATCATGGAAAAGCAACGGAACAAGCTCACGCCTGAAGAAACGTTCCAGGAGCGAGCACGACAGTGGAAGTTTCCGGAGGGGCTGCAGTTTGCCAGCCCGGAAGTCGAGCGCGCCTACCAAAACCGCGTGCAGATGCTGCTCGATGCCGTCCAGCTCCGAAAGCCGGAACGCATTCCCGTCTGCCCCTCGGCAGGATTCTACCCGTTTGCTTACGCCGGCGTCACGGCCCAAGAGGCGATGTACAATTACGAAAGACTCGGCTACGCACTCAGGAAATACCACTCCGATTTTATGCCGGACGTTCGGGGGAGTTCGCTGCTGTACGGTCCTGGTAAGGCCCTTGAGTTACTGGATTACAAGCTTTATCGCTGGCCGGGCCATGGTCTGCCGCCCACGTCTCACTTCCAATGCGTGGAAGACGAATACATGCGTGGAGACGAGTACGATCTGCTGAACAACGACCCGACCGATTTTTTCTTGCGCCGCTACCTGCCGCGTGTATTTGCGACGCTCGGTCCCTGGCAGATGCTGGACGCGCTCACGGACATTCAGGAATTGCCCTACACGGGTCCGTCTTTGGCTCCCTTCGGTCTGCCAGAGATGGAGCAAGCCTGCAAGCGACTGCTGGAAGCCGGTCGGGCTGCACGCGACTGGCTGGAGACGTGCGTCGCCATTGATCGCGCGACCGTGTCAAATCTTGGCCTTCCAGGGCTATCAGGCGGCTTTACCAAAGCACCCTTTGACACGATCGGCGACACGCTGCGTGGCACACGGGCGGTCATGCTCGACAAGTTCCGCCAGCCCAAGAAGTTGCAGGCCGCCGTGGAGAGGCTCGTGCCAATCGCCATCGATTGCGCCGTGCGCTCGGCGGCCAAGGGCCGAAACCCGCTCGTTTTCATTCCCCTCCACAAAGGCGCGGATGCCTTCATGTCAAATGCAGATTTCAGGACCTTCTATTGGCCGACGTTGAAAGCCGTGATCCTCGGGATGATTCAAGAGGGCCTGGTTCCCTTTCTTTTCGTGGAGGGCAGTTACGAGAAACGGCTTGACATTGTCGCAGACCCTGACATTCCAGCGGGCAAGACGCTGTGGACCTTTGATCGCACGGACCTCCGGGAAGTGAAGAAGTATTTCTCTGGCTGGGCCTGCATCGGCGGCAACGTGCCTGTCTCCCTGCTCCAGTCTGGCGAGCCCGAAGATGTTAAGACCCACGTCGAGCGCTTGATTGACGATGTGGGACGAGATGGGGGCTATATTCTCTCGACCAGTGCGCCGATGTATGATGCCAAGCCAGAGAATCTGCACGCCCTCATCGAGACTGGCAAGAAATACGGCGCGTGATGAAGCTAGGCGATCTTATGTTCCACGAGACTCTGTTGACAGTCCGATCGGATGTGCTCCTTCTCCATCGATCAGGATCTCCAAGAGATGACTCTCCGGTTTCTGCTGCTGTTCCGGACACTCGCTTTCCACTTGCGTAGAGCTTTCTTTTGGCTAATTGGGACGATTCATGTTTTTCTCTGTCCGAGATCGAAAAAAGAATCAAGAAAACGGGAAACAGAGCACTTCAACCGGCGGACTTTCTTATTCGGAGCCTTTTTCTTCTCCGTCTACGGTTAGGTTTTTCAAGGAGGGCAACGATGGATACTGTTGCGCTGTTCGCTCTACTGATTGATTTGTGTGTCAAGCAAGACGCGATGATTACTGCCCTGCAAAGGAAAGGCTACCTTTCCCTCGCGGAAGTAAATGAAAACCTGCCCAGTTCACTTCAAAAAGTACAGGTTCACGTTGACGCTGCGAAAAAGCATTACACTCAACTTGTGCTTTCACTAAAAGGAAGCGCTTAGTTCAAAGAAAGAAAAGCGAAAGATGGTTGCAGTGTGCCTTCTATCATGTGTTTCAAGCAGGAACGAGCCACACGAACCTGGGTGCCGCCTTCTTTGACAGTCTCGAGCCGCAAGGCCCGACTCTACTACGTCAAGCGCCTAAGAATGCCGCGCCATAATGTGACCGTCAAATCTTGCGCAGTTGCATGACCAAATTTTCCGAGCCGTATTTACGATTTGCATACGACGCCCTCGTCCAGCTGAGAGGCGTTCTCCAGCACATCTACTCTGATTAAGACTTGCCCTCAAACAGGTTGGCGGAGACGGATTTTCTTTCTGCCATTCTCCAAGTCCGAAATGAAACTCGGGTCGAAGTTTTGAGGTGAGCGATGGGATTTGAGCCCAACGGCGCAAGACGTGTGTTAGCGGCATTTCCAGCGGCATTGTGCATTTAGGCAATCGCTTGGCACCGGAAAACGCGAAATTCTATTTCGCGGCTGGTCCTTGGACGTGATCGCCTTGCTTATCAGCCGGTACTTTGGACTCCGCTCATTTGGCGAAATCTACGGCTATGCGTTTGCGAGTTACGCTTTGGCTGGAACGCTGGGGCCTTGGCTCATGCGTCTCGGATTCGACCACACGGGGTCTTACCGACCCATCCTTACGACCTCCTTTTTAGCAACTTTGTTAGCTGGGGCTGCGATGTTAAAACTGGGGCCATATTGGTATCACGCCGGGATAGTTTCAAACAATTAAGAGCAGATGGCTGGATCGACGACTTGGACGCGAGGCGATCCGCACGGAGTTGATGACATTCTGGCCCTTTTATACCTCGATCATGAATTCGTCGAAGAACGTCTTGAGTTCAGTGTAGGCGTCGAGCGGTAAAATATGCGCGACGTATTGGTCAGGCCGCACGATCACCATGCACCCTCGCTTTCGGTCGACGCCGCGCATGTCGAAAATGTCATGGCCGTTCTTTAAGTCGGGGCAAAACATTTTTTCATAGTCGCGAAGCCCGTAGCGGCCTTTTCGGGGTAGAAGGAACGAGGGCATGGCCTCGATCGCAAGCTCGCGATGGCCCTGCTGGAACACGGCGCGAACGTCGATCACGGAGTCAATGTCCGCTCCCGTCGGCGTGAACCTTCTGACCGGAGAGTCAGGAGACTTAGCAAGGAACGTGCACAGCGACCTCAGGCGGGCAGCAGTGTCGATGGGGTCCTTGGCGTCGGCGAAGGCGAATAGCCGCCAGCGGCCGTCCGCTTTGACGGTATGGCCGAGGTGAACGAGTTTCGCGTCCGCCAACCGTATGACGGGCGCTGAATGAAAGCGTCTGCCGATCGGCAGGTCTTTGGCCAAATGTTGATATGTCGGCGGACCGCAAACTATCGAGGGATGGTATTGGGTTTCCGTCCCCGCCGTGAACCGCAACTGGCGAACGAAGTATTTCTGAAAGTCCGCCGGATCGATGCCTTCGCCGTCCGGGCGAGAGCGGTCCTTGGGCGCCGCACTGAACATTTTGGCGAACTCGCGGTCGAAGTCGATCAGCTCCTTGGCGACCAAACGCCTTTCGGCTGAATAGGTCTGCAGGATTTGCGGCGCACACCGGCCGCGGATCACTGACGCCAGTTTCCAGCCCAGATTGAACGCGTCCTGCATGGAGACGTTCATGCCTTGCCCCGCTTTGGGGCTGTGCGTGTGGCAGGCGTCGCCCGCTATGAACACGCGCGGAATCAGCTCCGGCGTTCGCTCTTGCGGAAGATCGTCAAAGGAGTCGCAGAGACGCTGGCCGATCTCATAAACTGACCACCACGCAATCTCTTTCACCTCCAATGTGTAGGGATTGAGGATCCTTCGCGCTGCCGTGATCAGGCGATCGGGCGTCACGTTCAGGTTCGAGACTCGCTCATTCGCGTTGAGTTTATCGAGCTCGATATAGAGGCGAAAGAGATAGCCGCCTTCACGGGGAATGATTAGCGCGCTGCCTTCAGCGGCTGACTGGATCGCTGACTTCATGCGTACGTCGGGAAAATCGGTGACGCCGAGCACGTCCATTACGCCCCAGGCTTGGTTGGCCGAATCTCCGCGCAGTTCTCGGCCGAGCAAAGTTCGCACTGCGCTGCGCGCGCCGTCGCAACCGACCACAAACTGGCACCTGATCGTTTCCGTCTGACCTTCGTGCGAGGGATCGAGCCGTACGAACCGGACCTTCACCGGATAGGCGGCAGCGCCATGCGGGACGCCTTCGCCGGAAGGTGCGACCGTGAGATCGATGAATCGGCGTGAATAGTCTGGCACCAGCCGCGTCGGCGAATCACGCATAACGTCGAGATAGAAATCATGCACCCGCGCCTGGTTGAGGACCACATGCGGGAATTCAGATAACCCGTCTTCGGTGTCCTGGATCCTGCCGCTGCGAACGATGTGGTCGCGCGCATTGACGTCGGGCCTCCAGAACGTCGTCTCGTTAACCCAATAGGCTTCTTTAAGGACTCGCTCGCTAAAACCGAACGCCTCGAACATTTCCATCGTGCGGCACGCAACGCCGTCGGCTTGGCCGAGAAGCAACGGCCCCGACCTCTGCTCTACAATACGAGTCTTGATGTCGGGGAAAGCCGCGAGTTGGGCCGCGAGTGTAAGGCCCGTCGGTCCGGAGCCGACGATCAGAACGTCCACTTCCCCGGGCGGTGACGACGCGCGCGACGAAAGGGGCTCGGCGGCCTCGGAGACGTGTGGATCGCCTGGTCGAAATCCGTTAAGGTGGAATTGCATGGCGTCTCGCTATCGCCAGTAGTCAAGGGTCGCGAAAATCTTGCGAAGCTGGCGGAACTTGTGCGCGCCGTACACCAGCGCGTCCTGCTGGGCCTCACTGGCGGCGCTGACAGGACCAGCGGCACTACGAATGACAACCGCGCGGTCGCAGTCACTTTTGCAATCGCTCTCATTTTGAGAGCGAAGATAACACACAACTGCTGAGGTTCTTCTACGGGGAATATCTTTTCTCCCGAGCGCGGCGGTCGTCAAGCAACCAAAATCTACTCGGGTCCTGGAGCCGACACTGTAATGCAATCAAGTTCACTAAGCCCAGCTCTCAATGTATCCGGCTAGCCAGGACGTCAGGCCTCAAGTTGGCGCGAGTGTCGCAATCCTGCTAGGATCACGCAATTCTCTTTCAAGGAGTCTCCGTGTGAAACGGCCTTCGCTTGG
>Ga0187769_10001524_pt1 | contig 13287 bp, 14 predicted proteins | sample 0116_SJ02_MP02_1_FD_133140 | JGI IMG/M metagenome (GOLD analysis project Ga0187769, IMG submission 133140) | Tropical peat soil microbial communities from peatlands in Department of Meta, Colombia - 0116_SJ02_MP02_10_MG | ecosystem: Environmental > Terrestrial > Soil > Wetlands > Peat | place... | reverse complement strand
TAGTTAGGGTTTGGCTGTCGCTATTCGCGACCCACACCGACCCCTCACCGAACGCGATCCCGTTGGGCGGACTCGCGATCGCGGTCGTCTGCACAACCCGGTCGGCGACCGGATCGATCCTGGACACTGACTCCCCGGTGTTGTTCGCGACCCACACCATCCCGGCTCCCACGGCAATCCCGGTCGGTACGGCGCCGACCGTGATCGTCTGCACGACCGCGCGCGTCTGGGGGTCGATCCGCGAGACCGTCCCGGCCTCATAATCAGCCACCCACACCGCCCCATCACCTGCCGCGACAGACGAGGGCGCCGCGTCGAGCGGCACGACGGCGCGCACCCCCCCGTCCGCCGGACTGACAGCACCGACCGAGTTCGCCGCGAGGATCGACGGCGTTGACTCCCCGCCAACGCTCGCCGCGATCACCGCGCCGACAAGCACGACCGCCACAAGCGCCGAAGCTCCAACCGCCAGCCTCGCCCAGCGGCGGCCGGGCCGCGCCGCGATCTCGGGCCGGGTCGCGGGACCGGCCGTCGCAAGCGCGGGCACGGTCGGGGGGAGATCGAGCGATGGATCGCGGGCAAGGATCGCCAACTCGAGCTGCTGCAAGCCTGGGCCGGGATCAAGCCCCAGCTCCTCGGACAGGGTGCGGCGGAACTCTTGGTAGGCGTCGAGTGCCTCGGCTTGGCGCCCGCATCGATACAGCGCCAGCATCAACTGCCCACGCAGCCGCTCCCGTAACGGGTTTCGCCCGACCGCCGCCGTGAGCTCGCCGATCAACTCGCGGTGGGCACCGAGCGCGAGATCCGCCTCGAACCGCTCCTCGAGCGCGGCCAGGCGCAGCTCCTCGAGCTGGGCGATCGCCGGCTGCGCGAACGGCGCATACGCAAAGTCCGCCAGCGGCTCACCGCGCCACAGCGCCAGCGCCGAGCGCAAGACGCTCGCCGCGTGCGCCGGATCGCCGCCGGCCAGCAGCTCGCGACCTTGCTCAAGCAGGCCGCGACAGCGCTCGGCATCGATCTCCCCAGGCTCCACATGGAGCACGTAGCCACGTCCGCGCGTCACCAACACCGTGTCTCGAGCAGCCGGCTGCTGATCGCTGCTCTGTCCTAGCGCCCGGCGCAACCGCGACACGTTCACGTGCAGCGCGTTGAGCGCCGACGGCGGCGGCCGCTCCCCCCACAGTCCGTCGATCAACCGGTCAGCCGAGACCACCTCGTTCGCATGCAACAGCAAGATTGCGAGCAGGGCTCGCGGCTTGTCGCCCTCCACGTCGAGCACATCGCCCTGGCGGCGCACCTCAAAGGGGCCAAGGATCCGGTAGTCCACAGCGCTGCTCCCCAGCGCTGGCGAGCTTACCACCAGCCCCCCAGAGCCCCACAGACGGCCCACCGGTGGCCCATCGGTGGCCCACCGGCGACACCAAAGACCCCTGTCAGCGCCCTTTAACCGCTTTGTAAGCGCTCGACCGCACCGTGCGCTGCACCTCGATACGCGAAATCGAGTCCCACTACGCCCCAGACCGCATGAATCCCCGACCGCGCCCCGCCCGCCTGCTCCGCACACCGACGCGCCCCGACCCGGCACGCCTCAACGCGCTGCGCGACCGCGCCGGCCTCGTCCCTGCCCCGCAGTCGAACTCTTCGCGCCCCGTGCGCCGCTCGCCGTCATGCGCGGCCCCTGCGAACGCACGCCAACCCAAACCACCCCCAGGATCGCCGCTCGACGACCACGCAACCACACCCCGAACGACGAGTTCGCGTCCAGCCGACATCCAGATCGGCGCTATCGAGCCCGCTTGTCCTGCTCGCGCGCCTCCTCGCCGGGCGCGAACCGCGGCTTTACCGACGACCGCGGATTGGCCCGGCCCGCCGTCAACGCGCCGCGGAGTACCGGTCCGCCAACAACCCGAAGCGAGCACGTTCGCGATCAAAGGACACGACATGACGGCTCCTCACAGCCTCTACCACGGCGACTTCGCGTACGGCCAGCGAACCCGCCCCGACCACTTTCAGATACGTGGCAATTTCGCCACCGGGATGCACATCACGAGCCCGCCGACAGCGCTCGGCGACTTCGCGACCGGAATGCGGACTTCGAGCATCTCGCCAGCGACTGGCGATTTCGCCACCGGTATGCGCGCGGCGCCGATCGCGGCGATCCCACGCCTTCACTACTCAAGCGAACGGAGCCCGGTAGTGATCACGGTCTGAGCAACGCCTCAACGCGCGCTACGCCCGTACCTGGAAATGACGCAAAGGCTGGCGCACATCGCAGCACCAGCGTTAGCAGCGTGAAAACAGCCCCCGGCCGACACGGCGCGGGCAAACGTCAACGCTCGCCGGCCACCGGCCGGCAACAGTACATGGAGGCAGACATGAAGAAGCTCATCGCACCGACAACGCTGATCATCATGCTGGTCTGCGCCAGCGGGGCGCTTGCGCACGGCCCGACCGTGCCCATCTCAGGCATCCAGAAAGCCGAGGACCCGACCGTGTGCGCCCCAATCGACCCCGAGACCGGGGGCCCGGCGTACCCCCAACCGATGACCGGCAGTCTGATCGGGTGCTGGTACACCGACCCCGGCACCACCGTCGAAAGCACGCCAGACTTGGTCTACGTCTTTACCGGCACCGAGCACTTCGTCGGCTGTCTTGATCTCACCCGCCAGGGACACTGCACACCCGCCGATCCCACCGGATCGCTCGCGCTCACCTACACCTTCGAGGCCCAGTACACCTCGTCCGGGAACGAGATCTGGGGCCGCTGCCAGCACGGGATCGTGCCGAACATAGGGACCGGCGGCTTTGCAGGAGCCGCGGGCTGGCTCGACTTCACCGACAACGTCACGCTCGGAACCTCCGCCTATCAAGGGTATATCACGCTCGCCGGCCGACGCCGGGCCGCTCGCGCGACAGAAGCCACCGCGTTCGCACGAGTCAGGCGATCCAAGTCGATGTGCTGAACAGCTGGGTCACCACCCCACGGCGGTCCCCAACCACGAGGGCGGGACCGATCATCCCGCCCTCGGGCGGCGCCACAATCCCGAACCGCGCGCGCCAAACAGCACCGCCCCACGACGACGCAATCCGGTGCACTACCACCCGAACCGCGGACTCGGCATTGCGGTCTCGCGATCACCGATAGGCAATCTGCGCCGCCCACACTGCCGCTCCGCGGCGGCGGGGCCGACGCCTGCGGGCCAATCAACGCCGACCGCTTGCTCATCGGACCAGACTGCGAACAGCCCGTCGCCGTAGCCGGCAACGAGCCGCTCGACGATCAGCGACGTCGCGCAGGCTGCCAGGATCAGCAAGTCCCCGGTCTCGCAGAGCTGAACCAAGAACACCGCGCTCATCACAGGCCGTCCGCCGCCCACATCCACGAGATCGTCACGAGCATCGGCAACGAACCCAACCCAACGGCCGCCAACCTCGGCCGCCAGCAGACCCACACCATCGGCGTGCTCGCCCCACACCTGACCGACACCGTGATCGCGATGCACGACAAAGAGACCCCCCCGCCTGCGCAGGCCGGCCAACGGGCGCTGGTCTCGACCTCCCACAACGAGCCCGAGCTCGAGCGCGACACGAGCCCGGTGCCGCTCGCTCGGCGCGTCGCCCGGGGCGTGCTCTCTCAGTACTGAACGGGGTCTGCCCGATCAACCGAGCGCACAGGCAGCCGCCGAGGTTCGCGCAGCCGGCGACGGCCGCCTCGGCACTATGGGTTTGCCCCACACGCTGGAGCCGGCCGCGGCCCTCGCCGGACGCACGCTTTCCGCCTCGAGAAGCCTGCGCACGGGCTTATCCCCTCACCGGTGGAAAGCGCAACTCGGTAGCGGCCCCAGTCACGTGCCCGCTTGCGCCCAGACTCAGCACTACGCCTCCGCCGAACCGCGCCAGCGGCGCGATGATCGCATTCCCCGAGAGCGATCGCCCCGACGGGCCGCGAGCCGGCGATGCCTTTGCCACGGCTGCAGCAACGGCGGCGGGCGACTGCTCCGCCCGGATGCGGTAGGGGAACCTTCCCACGGCTGCTTAGCGCTGAACGAGTAGCGCGCTCTCACGACTGCCGCCGTGGCCAAGCGCTCGTCCTGGCTGGAGGGTTCGGGTGATTGCTTCGGTCGGGTATATCGGTTGGGCCTTGTAGCGGTCGAGTAAGCACCGGCCCCATCTCGCGGAGATCAGTCACGACGGCCGCCTTGCACTCGTGTGAGCTCGGCCTGTCCGAGAGCAGTCACGTGTCGCGCCCGTTCCGCCTTCTAGATCGCTGCCCGTCCGCATGGAAAGCAGCACTCCGCCGCCCCAAGGCCGCGCGGTCGCTTCTGGGCGAGAGCAGAACTCTCCCGGGGCCAGCCTGCGGCCTGTCTCACCCCCGCTTGTTCGTGCAAGCAGCAGTCGGCCCCAGGGTCCACGATGCGCCTGCTCCGCGTCCAACTAGGCAGTGAGATGCCAGTGCTCCGGCTATGCCTCATAGAGGCGAAGCATTTCGGAGCTGCGGCCCGCGGGGCCGCGCGCGGCGGGGGCCTCGATCGATAACGAGCAGCACTCGGCGAGGGCCCAAATCGCGGGGTCTAGGCCTGCAGATTAGGCATGTGGCTGCGTAGAAAACGGCGCACTTTCGCGGGCATCCACCGATAAGAAATCCAGGCTCCCCTGGGATGGTTGCAAGTAATGTCGGGGATTCCCCAGGGCGGACGCGTGCCAGAGGCAGAGTCGGCGTCCACTAGTCGACGTGTGGAGGCGCGCGAGTCGGTGATTCGGCCTCGTCATCTGCGCATGTCTTCTCGAGACGTGCATCCGGTTCGGGGGATCGATATGGAGGTTCGCCGGCGCGAGGTGTTCCCATTCCACGGGTCAGATGGAGCGGGCAAGTCGACGACCCTCGGCGTCCTGGAGGGCGACCTGAAGCGAACCGGCGGTGAGGTCTCGGTTCTGGGCGTCGACTCGGAGAGTGCAGGTCCGGATTGGCGCGGGCGGGTGGGGGTGGCGCTGCAGGAGTCGGCGGTGGAGCCGGACTTGACGGTGTGGGAGTGCCTGACGATGTACAGCGGGTACTACGGTTGGCCGCGCTCGGTCGAGGAGCTGATCGAGTTGTTGGTCTGGCGGAGACGGCGGACGCGCTTCGGGGAAGTCTCTCTGGCGGTCACCGCCGTCGGCTGGAAGTCGGGCTGGCCCTCGTCGGGGATCCTGACCTTGTCTTCCTGCATGAGCCGACGATCGGTTTCGACCCGGCGGCGCGGCGTCGCCGCTTCCGGCAAAGTCGGGGGTGGAGGAGGAGCCGTGGCTGAGCGCGAGGTTTTTTGGACCCATGCTCTGGCTGCCTGCGACTAGGGCGATACCGGTGAGAAGTCAGACTCATCATCTAGTGTTAACCACACAATCCAGAGGAGCAGCAATGAAGCGCTTCGTTGCTCTTGCAGCGGCCGTGGGATTCTTGGCGGTGGCATCCAATGCTGCCGCTAAGAACTACACAGCCTATGCGGGCGCACCACCCAACCTCAAGACAGTCGCCGTGAAGGTACTCGGCGCAAAGCTGGTCGGGGCCGTTGGCAAGCTCAAGCCGGGTGTCAACGCATTCTTCCCCGGCAAGCTCACCATCCACGTCGGTGACTCAGTGACGTGGATCAATAATGGCGAGCACACGATCGATCTGCCCCCCAAGGGCGGGAGTGACCTGCCGTTTGCCGTGACCGGTGCATCGATTAGCGGACTCAAGGACGCGGCTGGCAACGCCTTCTGGTTCAATGGGCTACCCAGCGTCATGTTCAATCCGATGCTCGCGACCGCGTTTGGTGGCCACACCTATACCGGCACCAGTCGTGTTGATTCGGGGTTCTATGAGGGCAGCGGCACCCCGCCGCCGTTCAAGGTGACATTCACCAAGCCGGGCACCTACAAGTACTACTGTGACATTCACACCAACATGACGGGCGTCATCGTGGTGGTGCCCAAGAATAAGCCGGCTGAAACGGCGGCGCAACTCAATGCGTCAATCCTCGCCCAGCAACTCACTGCGATCAAGACGATCGTCAGCGTGTATAACACCCGCAAAATCGTTCCGGTCAACACTGTCAGTGTCGGCAAGTCCGGACTCGGAGGGGTGGAGCTGTTTGACATGTTCCCGAGCAAGTTGACGGTGAACGCAGGTCAGATCGTGAAGTTCGAGATCAGCAAGAACTCCAAGGAGGCGCATACCGTGACCTTCGGGCCCACCTCGGCGTTTCTGACCGCGCTCTCCAATGGCCTGTTCGTGAACTACACCGACACCCAGGAGGGCGTCTATCCGTCTGATGACCCGGCGAATGGGCCAATCCCAGTGTCACCCAACGCGCACGGCAACGGATTTGCCAACATCGGGTTGATCAGCAATGACCGAACCGTCGGACCGTCGTCGGAACTCGTAAAGTTCACGACACCCGGCACATACCACTACATCTGCCTGATTCACCCGTTCATGATCGGCACCATTGTCGTGAAATAGCACACGCTTCCAGCCCGGGCCAACCTGGCCCGTACCATGCATGGGGAGGGGAGCCTAGACCCGACTGGGTTCCCCTTTCTGGCTCTTGCTCGACGCCCGGCCAACAATCAACCTGAAGGGGAGGTGTGTAATCAGGAGCCTCGGAGGTTCGAACATGTGACACCGGGGCGTCATGCTCGCCTGGAACAAACGCGGCGTCTTTGTAGCGCTCTCCAAGCGGTCCCACTGCGACGCCGTCGACGTCTATCCGTAGGGGGACCGTGAGGATTCCTTCGCCGACCGTCTCGGTCAGTCCCGAACCGACCGGGAAGCGTCAAGGGTGCCCTCGCTGCAGTTAGTCGATGAGCGCGCGCATGGCACCAGTGAGCGATCCCTCGGCATCTCGCCGCCGGTGAGTCGCGCGCGTCCGCTTGCTTGGCGTGGATCCGCTTCTGCTTGGTCGCCGACACAGAAGTGAAAGCCTGACTGCTGCTCCCGCCCAAAAGCGACCGCGCGACCGTAGGCCGGTGGAGTGCTGCTTTCCATGCAACTGAGCAGCCCGGCGCTGTGCTGACGCCCTCCGACTGAGAGCAGCCGCCTTCCAGCTTCCAAGCGTCTGGACGCTTGAACTTTGGGGGCGCACGAGGCTTCGGCGCGACGCAGTTGTGGCGGGAGGATGAGAGACGTTGCGGATTGTTGCCCGCCCGGGCGAATTCACCGCCCTATGGTTCTCGTCGATTGCCGGTCACCGAAGCTCTTAGCGCGGCGAATTCTGCCCTTCCCAGGTGAAGGCTGAGCTCCGGCGCGACCGGGACGGGCCCGGCTCGAGCTAGGGCTTGACCGCTTCATCCGGTGGCATCGGCCGCCGCGAATGCGCCGATCTGCTGGAGCAGGGTCAACATGCCCTGCACGCTCCACCTCTCGACGACATTTCCATCTCCGAATCGGGCGAACACCATGCCATCGCTCGATACCTGCTGGCCCGACGACGGTATTCCCATCAGATCGCCGTCGTGGGTGCCGCGCAAGCGTGTAGAGAAGGGCAATCCGGTCGTCCTCGGCGATGATGTCGTGGACATCGAGAAACAGGTCCGGGAACGCCGCGCGCGTCATTAGTATGCCGCGCTTGTAGCCGTCAATTCCAAGCTCCTGCCCGGGCCTAGGGTTGTGTTCTTGGTAGTCGGGAGCGAAGGCCTCATCTATTACCTCGAGCTTGCCTTGACTCCAGGCCTCGTCGACGATACGGCGTACCAGCGCCTTGTCCTCCTCGGACATTACGGCCCCTTTCGTGTAGCTGCGTTCGGCCCGCGACATCCGATTCGCGACCTCCTGGCTACTCTCCCATCGCTAGGAAGAGGTGTCAAGAGACCGGTCTAGTGAGGTCCAAACGTTCGGCGCGCCTGGCGCTGCCCATGTCGGCAGAGGTGTCCCAGCACAGGCGGACGACGGCCCGTCCGCGCCGTCTGCGCCCAGGGTAGCGGCTCGCCAGGCCCACCACGGCCGCGGGTAGCAACGGTCAGCTTCCCGATACACCCGACTGCCGACTGGTCCGAGGTCATTGAGATTTTCCAGCAGTTGTGCGCCCGGAAGCATGCGATGCATCACCGCTTCTGGCTGGCATGTCGCCCCGCCAGGCGAAGTTGGCAAATGCCCGAGTGACGCGTGCTTCGCTTTGCCCGCGCAGCACCGCATCGCCGGACTCCCGATCAGCAACGCGCGCGTGCGGTTCTCGTTCCTGTTCCTGTTCCTCGGCGCAATGCCGTGCACCGACTGGCCCGACGACGTGATTGGACGCGACGACGACGGCTTCGTTCTCACCGGTTCGTCTATCGGCGCCGACAACCTGCTCCAGACCACCGTCCCCGGCGTCTTCGCAGACGGGGGCGTGCGCTCCTGCTCCACCAAGCGATGTGCCACCGCCGTTGGTAAAGGGGCGTGGGCCGTGCAAACTCGTCCACGCCCACCTCGCGGCATGCTGACCATCCCATGACCGTGCGACAGGAACCTGGGTGCACCACCCGGCCTCATCGGGTCGCGAAGACGAACGGGGCCCCAGTACCCTGATCGAACATCCGCAGGACCGCGGCGGCGGCGCGCTCGTGATCAGGTCAGAGAAAAACCGGAACCGGGAAGTCGGAGTCACTTCCCGCACGGATCAGACGGGAGAGCATGGAGCCTTGACACCCTCTTCCGCTCCCCGGTGGTGGTGCCCGTAGCCGAGGCCCCGCGTCCGCTTCAAGAGCACGACGCGAGCGAGGCAGTTAGGCAGGAACGGCGTCAGCCCGACGTGAAGCTCGCCGAGACTGGCGATCGCGATGCGAGAGAAGTCAGCGTTCTGCCGTCCACAAGCTCAAGCCCGTTCCACGAACTACCGCGCGCGTGGCTGGCCGCCGCGAGCTGCGATCTGGCTGCTCCTTCTGGCCGGCAAGCGCCCGGAGCACAAGCCGCTCGGTCGTGGCCGCGCCAGCGACAAAGCAGGTGTCCCTGCGCAGAGTCCAAGGAGGCTCGCCCCAGCGTTTGCTGAGTGCAGATTCGAGGCTGCTGCTATTCGGAGCAGCAGTTTGGCGGGCGCGGCGATGGAAACAAAACCTCACCAGGAGTGCTCTTGCCTAGGTATGCTGCGCATCCGGACCTCTCAGGAGGCTCAGATGCCCAGCTTGATTCGCAAGAGCTTCGATACCCCAGACGAGACCAGGCCGTTTGAAGCGGGGATGGGCAGGTTAGAGGTCATCAACACCGACGATGGAGTCGTTGGTCGAGCCACCTTCGAACCGGGTTGGCAATGGTCCAAGCACGTCAAGCCGATCGCCGGACCGAGAGCTGCCAAGCCGCGCACACCGGCTACTTCGTCTCGGCCGGATGAAGGTCGTGATGGACGATGGCGAGGAGATGGGGTATGGCCTTGGTGACATCGCAACGATGGCGCCAGGCCATGATGCTTGGATCGTCGGCGATGAGCCCTGCGTCGTCATCGATTGGCAGGGCTTCGGCGACTACGCCAAGCGCTGACCGCGGCCCAGCGGGCTTCTCCCGCAGTCGGTCGATAGCCGACGTGCGAAGGGAACACTCGATGTCGGCCGGACTTGCACCGTCGCTCGCGCGCGTCCACCGTTCCGCACCTCCAGCGCCAGGAAGGGAGAGAGCCAGAGAACATCGCTAGTTGATTGGTCAGTCAACAGCGTCAGCGTCGCAACGCGTCGAGTAAGGAGACCATTCGAGAGGAGGATGAGGTGAAGTACAAGTTGATGGCAGCAGGTTCTCTGATCGCTGCTTTCGTGCTGCTCGGGGTCCAAGCCGCAGTCGGTCCGGCGGCTGTGACGAGTGCGGTTTCGTGTACCTATCGGCTGACGGAGCAGATCGAGTCGGGTAGCACGGCGATCAACCCGACCGCCACAACGGGTCACGATTTTGGCTTTGTCAGCTGCGGCGGGCCGTTCGGACATGGGGTCCAGGCGGACAGCTTTACCGCCGCGTTCACGTCGAGCACGACCGGGAAGATCTCTGGTCCGTTCAAGGATTTCTTTGACACCGGTACGACTCACGGCACGTACAGACTGACCTTTGTAGCGACAAGCGCGACGAAGATCACCTATACCGGGACCGCGATCATCGCGGGTGGCACGGGTGCGTTCAGCCACGTCACAGGCAACGTCAAGCTCCAGTGTTCCTCGAACGACGGCATCCACACGCTGTGCAAGGGCGACGTCAAGCTGACCTAACGTCCACATCTGTCGGCAAGATCCCGCCCGTCGCCCAGTAAGCGCAGCATCTTGGGCGCGGGCGGGCGCGTCGATTCGGCAGCAGCTCCGAGCAGTTGCGTGGGTGAGATGAGTCTCCTGTCGACCGCGTCGCCTACGCCCAGGAGCAAAACCGGCCGTCACACGACCGTTAGCACTTGGGTTCGCTCACCACAATCCGACTGACACCCGCCGATTCTTCCGGGGAAAGTGGCCATGGCTCACGAGGTTGGGCGGCCTGCAAACGTGCGCGGTCATCACTCGCTGTCGTTTCCTGCCAAGAGGAGGCTTCCGCCCAAGAAAGGCGTCCTGATCGAGGCCTTCGACGGACCTGCGATGAGGAGCCGACACCGCGCCGGGACAAAACGCAGATTGCCGCTCTCACGAAGAACCGGACGTGAGACGTCCCGCAGGACGGCCCCGGGAGAGTTCTGCTCTCGCCCATAAGCGACCGCGGGACCGTGGGCCAGCGGAGTGCTGCTTTCCCCGCAACCGGACAGCGACCCGCAGGCCTAGGAGCGGTCCTGTCCGCGCGGGAGATTGGTCGCAGCCGCCCGGGCGGACGAGCGCTTGAGACGATCACGCTCGGCAGTGATCGTCGCTCCGATGAAAGGCCTCGCCTCCCGAAGACAGTCGACTCGAGGCAGCGATCCCGACCCGCCGCCGCATCCTTCGTTCTTCGGGAGCTAACGGGACCCCCGACCGTCGTGTCCGGTCCGCGCTGGAACCGCGCATACTGCGGCCATGTCCCGTCAGACGCCCGATGCCCGCTCAGCGTCGACGCCTGACGCGGCCTCTCGGCCCGGCCACGTCTCGCAGTGCGGATGAGCCTCCCGCCGAGCCCTCTGTTCATCTGCCATGCCAACTGCTGTCGCTCGGTTCTGGCGTCCTACCTCTACCGACATCTGTGCCCCGCCGCGGTCGTCCTGTCCGCGGGTCTTGACCCTGGTGAGCGCACCAGCGACACAGCGCTGTCCATGCTCGCGCGGTGGGGTATCGACGCCAGCGGGCACAACCCGAGCAAGGTCGCTCGTCGCCGCTGTGAGCAGGCGAGCGCCATCTTTGTGATGGCGCCGCCCTACGTCCGCCGGCTGCTGCTCGAATACGGCCACGACCTCGCCGACAAGACCTACCTCTACCGTCAGCCTTTCACCCGCCCAAAGGCCTTTGGCCCCCAGCACACGGTGCCGGATCCGTCGTTCGACCCGCGCCCGACCGAGGAGCTGATCGAGGAGTTCAGCTGGATGCGCGACCGGACGCTCGAGATCCGCCAATCGCTACTCGGACACGGTCGACCACTGACCCCGGCAGCCAGCTACCTGAACATCCTGGAAGCGGTCGATCCCTACAGCCACTGACGCGGCTCCCACACACGAACGCCGAAGCTGCAAACTTGCCGACCCAACGACGTTCGCGGGCGGGGCCGACGACGGCGCTCGGATCGCCAACCCTTCCAACCCGAGAGTGCCCGGACGGCGCACGAAAGCATCGTCCGTGGCCCCACCGCCCGAACCTCACTGCCGAGGGAGCCTTTCCCGTAACCACGCCGGTCGCAGCTCAGTTGAGCGAAGGCTATCTTCAGCCCGCCGCCGATCACGCCCCACCTGGGGAAGCGCCCCGTCGAGCCGGCGCTTGTCCGTAGCGAGCCGGGCACGAACCCCGCTCTGGGTTGCCCAGCAACGTCGGCCTTCTCGTAGCCGGCCAACCCCTACCCAACGAATGCGGCAGCGACGGGCATACCGCAGCGCCTTGCTGCCTGACGCCTGTTGGCCACGGCGAGTTTGTGGCTGCTTCCACGCGGAAGCGCTCGCGGGCTTCGATTGCACTAGGACTCGGCGCGTGCCTGATATGGAGAGTCATTTGTCATCCATGAAGGGGCGGGTGGTGTCAAGCGGCGGTTGGCGGTCCGGGTTGCTGTGCGCGACGGGGGTCAGCCTGATATTCGCGGATCCGGGGGGCCGCAGGACCATGGTTCGTCGTGGGGTGCCGCTGTCTATGGGATCGAGCGTGACCCAGGAGACCGGGGTTGGTCATAGGCACATCGCGGGTTCCCCGCGCGTCCCGGGCCGCCACCGACCCAGCCGGCCGAGGTATGCGTGTGATGGGTTGTTCGTTATTCGATTGGCGCGATCGCCCAGCAGAAGCCGAGGAGCTCGCGGGCGGCGGCGACCGCGATCAGGGTGCGGCGCTTCTTGCGGGCCTCGAGTCGGGCCCAGGTGCCGTGCAGCCGGCGTTGCGCGGTCCACGCGATCGCGACCGCTTCGGGCGGCTGGTCCGTCTGTCGCTCGGCGAGCGTTTTCCGCAGCGCCGGCGTTCTGCGGTAGTGCAGCGCGGCTTCGACGAGCAGCCGGCGGGCGTGCGCCGATCCGGTCTTGGTGATCGACCCGAGCCGGCGGTTGTTCCCGATCGTTGACTCCGACGGGACCAGCCCGACGTAGCTCATCAGCTGCTCGGCGCGGGCGAACCGCTCGAAGTCGCCGATCTCGGCGCACAGCCCGACCGCGGTCAGCGTGTCCACCCCGCGTAGGCACCGCAACCGGCCGACCTCTCGACTCCACGGCGAGCTCGGCAGGATCGCGACGATCTCACGCTCGAGCTGCTCCCGGCGATGACAGAGCGCCTCGATCGACCCTTGCGCGCGTCCAGCAGCGTCGCTTGCGCCGCCGGCCATCCCAGCTCCACGGTCTTCAGCCACGCACGGTGGCGCTCGGTCCACGCCCGCCCGTCATCGAACTCAAACCCCGTGGCGCAACAGCAGCTTCGAGAGTCGGTGCCGGGCGCGCATCAGGTCCAGCCCGAGCGTCTCCCGCGCGCGGACGAGATCGCGCAACGCTTCCTCCTCCGGGCCCGGGACGCCGACCTCGTGAAGCTTCCCCGCCAACAGCAGCCGAGCGATGTGCTCAGCGTCACGAGCATCGGTCTTCACGCGGTCTCCACTCGCGCGCGGGATCCTCGACGGCGCCGCGACCACGCACTCAACCCGTCGCTTCGCCAGTTCGCGCGCCAGGCCATACCCCGGTCGGCCCCGCCTCATACGCGACGCGGACCGGTCGCCGCAGACCGGCGCACAACCCGGCCGCCGCCAACGTG
>Ga0187769_10001523_pt1 | contig 13290 bp, 9 predicted proteins | sample 0116_SJ02_MP02_1_FD_133140 | JGI IMG/M metagenome (GOLD analysis project Ga0187769, IMG submission 133140) | Tropical peat soil microbial communities from peatlands in Department of Meta, Colombia - 0116_SJ02_MP02_10_MG | ecosystem: Environmental > Terrestrial > Soil > Wetlands > Peat | place... | reverse complement strand
GAAGACGCAACCCTGCCGAATCCCGTGCATGTGCGCGACATGATTCTGCGCAAGCATCCCTCGGCCGACCGGGCGCTCGAACTGAACCGGAAGTTTGTGGAGTATCAGAAGCTGTTCGGCGAAGCACAGAGGCTGGGGAAAGAGATTCTGAAGCAGCTGGCGGCGTAGCCCAGCAGCGGTTCTTTTGAAAAGAACCTGCCGGGCTTTGCCCGGCTGGACAGCCGAGGCGGCTGTCCCTCCACGATTCTCGCTGGTTCCGTGCGGCAAGTCGACCTTCGGAATCATTTACAATAACCAATTCCCCTGCGGGATCGGCGAGCGTTGTTTTGTGCTCGGGACTCACCACTATGCATCGTTGGTCAGAACTGTTTATTCCTACCCTGCGCGAGGCGCCGGCCGATGCCGAAGTCGCCAGCCACAAGTTTCTGGTGCGGGCGGGCTACATTCGCCAGCTCGCGGCGGGGATTTACTCGTATCTCTTTCTCGGCAACCGGTCGTTCAACAAAATCATGGCCATTGTCCGCGAGGAAATGGACAAGATCGGGCAGGAGTTCTACCTGCCGGCGCTGCACCCGCTCTCGCTATGGGAAGCCAGCGGGCGCTGGCCGCATGTTGTTGGCGACAACCTGTTTCGCCTGAAAGACCGAAAAGGCGCCGACATGGCGCTCGGCATGACCGAAGAGGAGGTCATGACCTCGATCGCCCTCAAAGAGCTGCGCAGTTACAAGCAGTTGCCGCAGATCTGGTATCAGATTGCGCCCAAGTTCCGCGATGAGCCACGGCCGAAATCGGGGCTGCTGCGCGTGCGGCAGTTCATGATGAAGGATTCGTACTCATTCGATATGGATGCGGCTGGGCTCGACGTTTCCTACAAGAAGCACTACGACGCATATTGCCGCATCTTTGACCGCTGCGGCCTGAAGTACATGGTGGTTGAGGCGGATTCCGGCGCGATGGGCGGCAAGGAATCGCACGAGTTCATGGTGCGCACGGCAGCGGGGGAAGATCAGATTGTGAGCTGCGACGGTTGCAACTATGCCGCGAACTTGGAGAAGGCTACCTCGGAACTCTGGCCTGTCGAAGATCTGAAACCCGAAGGCGACGGCAAGCCGCTCGAGGTGCACACTGCTGGCCAGAAGACGATCGAAGATGTCGCGAAATTTCTCGGTGTTTCGCCGAAGAACAAGATCAAGACGCTGGCCTACATGGCCGAGTCGACGGATAAGGCGGGCAAGAAGAAGCCGCGTCCGATTGTCGTGCTGATGCGCGGCGATCATCAGCTGAACGAAGCCAAGTTCAACGCCACCGTCGCTACGCCGTCGCGGCCGATGCAGGAGACGGAAATTGAGGCGCTGTTCAATTCTCCGGCGGGCTATCTAGGTCCGATCGGAATCGAGTGGGCGGCAAAGCTAGAGAAAGACGGCGACAAACCTGTTCTTCTGGTCGACACGGCTCTTGAGCGGCGCACCAATCTGATTGCGGGCGCCAACAAGAAGGACTATCACCTGAAAAATCTCACGCCGGGGAAAGACTTTCATCCTACGGCCTATGTTGATCTGCGCTCGGTCACTGCTGGCGAGGCTTGTCCGAACTGCAGCAGGCCGCTGCGCATCGATACGGCAGTCGAGATCGGCCACATCTTCAAGCTCGGCTACAAGTACTCGGAATCCATGGGCGCGCGGGTGCTCGACAAGAACGGCAAGGAAGTGATGCCGATCATGGGTTGCTACGGGATTGGAATTGAGCGCATCCTGACAGCTGCTGTGGAGCAGGGGAACGACGAGAACGGCTTCTGGCTGCCGCCGGCGATCGCTCCGTTTGAAATCGTCGTCTCGCCGGTCAACATGAAGGATGATCCAGTGCGCAAGGCCGCCGAGGATATCGCCAGACGGCTCGAAGCAGCCGGGTTCGACGTGATCCTCGACGACCGCGACGAGCGTCCCGGCGTCAAGTTCAAAGACGCCGATTTGGTCGGTATCCCCTTCAGAATCACTGTGGGAAAGAAGGTTACCGAAGGCACTGTGGAGGTCGTTATTCGGTCGCCCCATGAAGTACGCGATGCTACGATCACGAGGGTTGTCGAATATTTTCAGGAGTTGCTCGGCCGGGCGGGATGAGTTGCCGGGACAGGACAGCCGGGATGGTTTTTCCCGGATAATGCTGTTCCCGGTCTTCCCCGATCACACCGAGCGGATCGAGATATGGGAACAGTTAAAGCGATTGTCGGGTTTCTGGCCATCATTTTCGTCGTCTATGCCGGGTTCCAGGTTGTTCCGCCGGAGCTGAATAACTATTCGTTCCAGGACGACCTGCGCAACATCGCCCTGACGGGCGGGGCCAATCCGCACGAAACCGACCAGGACCTGCTGGACTCTGCACTGAGAAAGGCGCGGGAACACGGCATTACGCTGACTCCTGAGCAGGTCACCGTGCAGCACATCGGAACGCCGGGAGCGCCGGCTGTCTACGTGGCGGCAGACTACACTGTCCCGATCAGTTTGCCGGGATATTCCTTCACCCTGCACTTCACTCCGTCGAGCGGAAACAAGGGCTTGTAACGCGGGCCGTCGCGCGGTGGCGGCTTCGCATTGGAGGGAATGTCTCCGCCGGTTGATCTCCGTCTCTCGAACGTCCCTCTTTTGGGCGGACCTGTTTTGCCTTAGGGCCACGCCTGGCTTCGCTCAGTTACTGACCTCACCGCCGAAGCCGCTACAAGTCCTTACGTCGATTCCAATCGTCCCATGCGCCATCGCTCGGGATGACGCCAACGTGGGCCAAGTTCTCCGCGACTCCGCGCCCGGTGAGGTAGCCCCAAAATAGAAATGCAGCCCGCGGAGAGGCTGCATTTCAGATCAGAAGAATTGTGGTTTGCGCGTACTAGAGAGAGACCCGCTGCATTACGACGGGCCGCAACCGCCGCCGGGAGCATCGCTCTCGGTGACGCCAACACCGATACCGACCGGTTGCGAGGTGAAGCCTCTGTAGGTCGCGGTGACCTGATAGTAGCCGGTGTACATCCACACAGCTGGGTTGTCGAAGGTAATTGTCGTCACGCCGTTCGAGGTCGCACTGGTCCAGCCATCTTCCCAGGTGCAAATCTGGGCGATGCCCGTCATCAAGCCGTTCGGGTTGATGGTGACGGTGGTGGGACCGGGAGCAGGCAGTGCGGGACCGCAGGGACTCAGGTAATTCCCGCTGAATGTGCAGCCCGTCGGCACCATCGCAAAGGTGGAGTTGTTGGTCACGTTGATCATTTTTCCGCTGTGATAGACAGCGAGGACCTGAAGTTGCAGGGTCCCATCCACACCGGCCAGGTTATAGAAGCCGCCGGCCGTGCTGCCCGTGGAACTGAGCTGGATCGATTGCATGTAGTCTGAAGTGCCGCAGCTCGACGACAAGAGCGCGATGGCGGCAACGATCAATGTCACAAACGATATACGTTTCACAGGGAAAGCCCTCCGCGAGATTTCAATTTGCATGGTGTCAGGTCGGGTAATCAGGCGCAAGGAACGGACGTGCACGTCCGATGGTCACCAGACGGCAAAGTTGCGCCGGTTTTGAGATAGCCCGGACCCGCATGAATGCTGCACAAGACGGGAATCTCCTCGATTTGGCCACCTCGTGGCAGAGCGAATTCGTGCCTGATTACCTTCGGAACGAAACTTAGCGAATCGCCCCGTTCTTGGTCATGGTTCTGCTCCACTAAGATTCACCTACGGTATTCGCTGCGCCTGTGCCGGTGATCTGCCGGCCGAGTATGAAATGAAGCGCCTGCTTCCTGTCCAAGCGGCCGCACGGTGACCCGCGCTCAGGACAATGACATTCGTAACGTTGCCATCCCGTTACCTGCCTCCTAACATCGCGAAAGGAGAGACCTTTCTTCCGCCCTCGGTGTGTTTCCCGGGTGGCGTCCGCGCGGCAAGGCTCAGGTGGAGGCAGTTCATGAAGAATCTGGTTCGAGTGCTCGTGAGTTTGCTGGTGGCGCTGGCCACTCTGCTCCTGGTTAACTGCACTGGCGCGCCGGGATGCACGCAGGTCACGTTCGGCAGCAGCTCGACTTGCTCGGGTTCCAGCTCTGGCGGCGGGAGCTTTGGCGGCGGTGGTGGAGGAGGCGGAGGAGGCGGCGGAGGCGGCAGCAGCACGCCGAGCGCGTTTGCCTACGTGGTCGACCAGAACGGCACCATGGACGGATACGCATTCAGCGCCAAAGGCAACACGATCGGCAAGATTTCCAACTACACCGCGCCGACAATCCCGACCAACTCCGGTGGCGTAGGCGTTGTGGTGGCGCAGGGCAAATATCTGTATGCGGTAATCCAGGACACTGAGCAGATCTTCGGCTGGCAAATCGGCGCGAGCGGAACCCTCACCACCTTAACCGGTTTTCCGGTGACGATTTCAGGACTGACCGGCGTTCAAAGCCTTGGCTACAACCAGCAGCTCGTCATCACCAATCCGGCGGGCACGCTTCTGTTCATTGACCAGCCGCTCGCGGCGGACGGAATTTTTGTCTATCAGATCTCGAACACGGGCGCGCTGACGCTGGCGCCGGGAGCGCCGTTTTCCACGGTCGCGCAGGGGCTCGAGCCGCAGAACATAGCCATGGATGGCCTAGGCAAATACCTCTACGTGAGCGAAGACTCAAGCGATCACTCCGGTTCGTTTGTGGTCGGCTATTCGGTGTCGGCGGCGGGCGTGCTGACCCCGATCCCGAACTACTCGACTTGGGGAAACATTCCGATCTGGCAGATGCAAGGCGAGCCTACCGGCAAGTACATGCTGGGCATCACCGGCGAGACGGCGTTTTTCTTCGGCTCGGATGATCCGCATATCCACGTCTTGAGCATTAACCAGACCAGCGGCGCGCTGAGCGAAGCCGCGGGGTCACCGTGGGGCACAACCTATGCGCCGTTTAATATTGCGGTGCAACCGGAACTGGGCACCTCCGGAAGCCCCGAAACCGTGTACTCCTTCAGCGTAAACGATGATTTCACGGCGGCAAATCCGATCGAGGCCTTTCAGCTCGACACAACGACGGGAGCTCTAAGCATCGTGTCCGGTTCGCCGTTCGGCAACCTGACGGCATCGGCCTGGGGACAGTTCGACCCCAGCGGACAGTACCTGTTTATCTATATTGGAGCCGCGCCCGATATTTTCATGGGAGTGTTGAACGTCACCGGCGGCGGCGTCCTCACTGAAAGCACAGGCACCACATCGCTGGTAACGTCCGGCTACTGGGCGGTGTCAGACATCCCATAGCGATCCGCTGCAACGCAGCTATTGACTCTACGGAGACCCGCGTGAACCGCGGGTCTCTTTTCATCTATACGTCGTCTGGATGGCGGGGCGTACAATGAAAGTACTCCTGGTGTGGCGCGGACACTCCTGTCCGCGTTGCCTGGAGCCGCGAAGAAGCGGATGCGGAGAGCTTGCCCTCAGCCTGTCGAAGGGAGCCCGCGCCATACGACAAACCTTTTTGCGCGTTCCTTCGTCTGAGAAGCTGGGCACTAAGCACATCAAGGCTTGAACATCGCCAGAAGTGGGTGAAGCGCAGGAACCGTGACCATCAGGATCAGGATTCCGAAGACTAACGGTCAGCAGAAGGGAGTCCGCGGACTGCCGCGCGACCCGGTGCTGCGCGCGGCAGTAGTCGTGTTTCTGATCCTGGCGGTGTCGTTCACGGTGGTGTTTTCCTACCACTACGTCAAGTACGACCGGATCATCGAGCGCCGGTTCCGTACGCCGGTGTTCAGCAATTCAGCAAAGATCTACGCCTTGCCGCGCACGGTGCGCGACGGCGAGAGGATCGAGGCGAGAGAGATTGCCGCTGATCTGCGCCGCGCCGGCTACTCCGACGCCGCACACACGGATAAGGACACGCAGTCCGCGTTCGGCAGTTTCCGGCTGGTCAGCGACGGCATTGACGTTACGCCCGGACCAGAGTCCTACCACAGCCCTGAACCGGCGCACATCAGCGTGCAGGACGGCGTCGTCAACCACATTACCAGCAAGGGCAACGATCTTTCCGCCTACGAACTGGAGCCGCAACTGGTGACGGCGCTGTTTGACGCCGAGCAGCGCTCGAAGCGGCAGCTGGTGACGTACAACGACATCCCGCCGGTCATGGTGCAGGCCGTGCTGGCCATTGAAGACCGGCGATTCTTCGAGCACAGCGGCGTGAATTTCTTCCGCATGGCGGAAGCCGCGTGGATTGACTTGGTCCGCGGGCGGCACGAGCAGGGCGGATCGACCATCACCATGCAGCTGTCGCGCGGCTTCTTTCTTTCTCCCGAGAAGACGGTCAAGCGCAAGCTGGTTGAGATGCTGATTGCCGAAGAACTCGAACAGAAGTTCAGCAAGCAGCAGATTTTCGAGTTCTACGCCAACTGGGTCGATCTGGGGCAGCGCGGATCGTTTGCCATCAGCGGCTTTGCCGAGGCCTCGAAGGCTTACTTCAACAAGGACCTGAAAGACATCACTCTGCCGGAAGCCGCGCTGCTCGCGGGATTGATTCAGCGCCCGAGTTATCTTTCACCCTACCGGCACCCGGAGCGCGCGCTGGAACGCCGGAATATCGTGCTCGAAGCCATGGTCGAGACGCACGCGATCAAGCGTGAGGACGCGGAAAAGGCCAAGGCGACGTCGCTCAAACTTGCGCCTCCGAACGTGGAAGCCAGCGATGCGCCGTATTTCGTGGACATGGTGCGCGATCAGCTCATCGGCAGGTTCAACGAGCAAGAGCTGAACGATCAGTCCTATCGCATTTACACGACGCTCAATCCGGACTTACAGAAAGCCGCGGCGCAGTCGGTCGAGATGGGCATCAAGCTGGTGGATGAGCAAGTGAAGAAGCTGCGCACCAAGCGCGTGAAGGTAGGCAAAAAAATCGAGACGCAAGTCGAACCGGGCCCGCAGGCGCAAGTGGCGCTGGTCGCGCTCGACCCGCACACCGGTGCCGTGCTGGCGCTGGTGGGGGGACGCGACTACGGCTGGAGCCAGCTGAATCACGCCGTCGCCAAGCGGCCGACGGGATCGATCTTCAAGCCCTTCGTCTATGCCGCGGCCATGAACACCGCGATCGACGGCTCAACGGCCGTCATCACTCCGGCCTCCACCGTGACGGACGCGCCTTCGAGCTTCGCCTACGGCGATCAAATCTACGAGCCGCGCAATTACAAAGAGGAATACCACGGCGAAGTAACGCTGCGGTACGCGCTGGCCATGTCGCTGAACAACGCGACCGTGAAAGTCGCAGAGGAGGTCGGCTACGACAAAGTCGCCGACCTGGCGCGCACGGCGGGAATTGTTTCGGTAAAAGCCACGCCTGCCATGGCGCTTGGCTCCTATGACGCTTCGCCCGTCGACATGGCGGGAGCCTACACCTCATTCGCCAACAATGGCGTGCGGCTGTCACCAATTCTGTTGCGCTCGGTGCGCAATGCAAAAGGCGATGTGCTGGCCAACTACTCCACCGATCAGCGGCAGGTGCTCGATCCGCGCATCGCCTACTTGATGACCAACATGATGGAAGGCGTCATTAACAATGGCCTGGGATATACCGCGGTGCGCTTGCGCGGATTCACGCCTCCGGCTGCGGGCAAAACGGGCAGCTCGCATGACGGCTGGTTCGCCGGTTACACCTCAAACCTGTTGTGCATCGTCTGGGTCGGTTACGACGACTACAGCGATCTGCGCCTGAGCGGCGCCATGACCGCTGCGCCCATCTGGACCGAGTTCATGAAGAAAGCCGCCGACCTGCCGCAATATGCGGATATGCATGACTTCTCGCAGCCCTCCGGCGTGGTCGACGTGCAACTCGACAAAATCACCAACCGCCTGGCAACGCCGGCTTGCCCCGACGACTACGATTCCGCCTTTGTCGCTGGCACGGAGCCGCACGAAACCTGCGACGAGCAGACTGGCGTCCGCGGATTCTTCTCTCATCTGTTTAACGGCGGGGAGAAGGCCCCCATGCCCATCAACGGCGACCCCAACGCCCAGAAAAAGAAGGGCTTCTTCGGCAAGGTGGCGGGCCTTTTCAAGGACGACAAAACGACGCAGCCCGCCTCTAAACCACCCGACAACGCTCAGTCGGTGCCCCACTAACTCGCTCGCGCAGCCCATTACCCGTCCGATTTGGGACGAACTGACCATTTTCCGGGACGAAAAGCGGCAGTTTCGGGTGCATACCCTTAAATTCTTCGCCGCCCCAACAAAACTGTGCCAGAATGTCGGGAATTGAGCTACTTTGGGGGTGGCTTATGTCCTGCCCGAGACTCTGGCTCGTTTCGGTCTCGCTTCTGGCTCTTTTCGTCAGTGTCGTGGCCGTTGCTTCCCCGGCGCAGACTTCCGAACAAGTACAGATCAAACCGCCGGCGATACGGATGGTCGATCCTCCCGCGCCCGATGCCACCGCGGCCGACTTGGAAGCCCGTGCCGACGAACTGCACGTGCAGAAGCTCTACCTGGACGCGATCGACTACTATCGCGCCGCGCTGGCGAAATCGCCCCATAATGCGAAGATCCTGAACAAAGTCTGCCGCACGCAATTGATGATGACGCACTGGCGCGAGGCGCAGAAAAGTTGCGAGCAATCGATCAAGGCGGATCCTCATTTTGCCGATCCGCACAACAATCTCGGTGTTGCGCTCTACGGCGAGGCGAAGTTCCACGCGGCCATCCGGCAGTATCGCAAGGCCATCGAAATCGACAGCGAATCTGCGTCGTTCTTCAGCAATCTTGGTGCTGCCTATTTTGCCCGCAAGGAATTTGAACTGGCTGTGGCGGCATACCAGCACGCACTCGAGCTTGATCCCGAAGTTTTTGAGCGCAGTTCGCGAGGTGGGGTGCAGGCGCAATTGCCCAGCCCGCAGGATCGCGCCCGCTACGACTATACCGTTGCCAAGCTCTACGCCAAGATGGGCTTCTCCGATCGCTCGCTCGAGTACCTGAGGAAGGCGATGGAGGAGGGATACAAAGACTTCAAGAACGTATACCGCGACGCAGAATTTGTGGAACTGCGCAAAGACAAGCGCTTTGTGGAACTGATGGCCTCTCGTACGACGGCGCTTCCTGAATAGCAGCCGCGACGGGCGAGTGTTGACTTCCTCTCGGCAATTTGGATTTGCAGAGGACGAAATGCCTTTGCGTGTGTCCGAGCGCTATCCCGGTAAGCTAATAGAATTTTACTACTTCATCTTCCAAATGCTGGCGGCGACGTCCATTTCCCCCTCAGAATTCTGATAACGAACCTCATAACAACCGGCCATGACACTCGTCAAACGAGTGGGGGGTATTATGTCGCGAATGTATTCGTTGTCTTTGAGTTTCATACTTCTTATTTGCTTCACGGCGCCGCTCATCACCGCGCAGACCGTAACATCCAAGAGCACAGCTAAGCGGAGCCCGGGTTCCCCGACGTTGCAGGTAGATCCGCGCTTGATCGCGGAAGCGCACGAGGCATGGAGTCTGATCGGTTCGCAACAGAACCCGATCTGGCCGGGTTGGGACGCGTCCAGCACGCCCCTGCTTTTTTACTTGCCCGGCGAACAGGATGTTCTGATCAATCACCCGAATCCACCGCAAGGTTTCCTCCCCTACGACGGCCCAGTGCGCTTTTCTGACTGGGTAATTCAAGTAAGAAACGGGCCCACGCTGTTCGCAATCGACGGTCAGAACACGGCTACGGAGGTTAACGGCGTGCCGACGCTGGCAGTCGCGGATACGCTTTCAAACTTGCGGAACAAGGTGGCCACCATGGTGGCCGACACGAAACCAGCAGACCAAAAACTGCAGGCGTTGCACGCGTTGGACCTGGCCGCCGACCCTTATGACGAACTCGCACTAGTGGTCCACGAGGCCTTTCATGTGTTTCAAGAAAAACAAGCCCCCGACAAGGGAGCTGACGAGATGTTATTGCTGAACTACCCGGTCTTCTCCGTGCAAAACAATGTCGGCTTTGCTCTGGAAGGCTTGGCCCTCGCGCAGGCCTTGCGGGCAAAAGATGACGCGGAGTTTCGAAGTGCGGCGATGCGCTGGCTGGCGGTGCGCAAGGATCGCCGGGTAGGCCTTCCGGCGAGGGCTGTGGAATACGAGGATGGAACCGAATACAACGAGGGGTTGGCAACGTATACGCAATACCGTCTGTACCAAGTGCTGGAAGGCCGTTCTCCAGGACCAGCCATGGCCTGGGTCCAAGGATTCGCGGGCTATGGCGACCTTGCCCCGCAGCGCGAACACCTGATCGAGAGCATGGTCCAGAACCTGTCCGGCGAGGTTGCGGTCAACGGCGATCCCTATGGCACAGCCCCGCTGCGCATGCGGTTGTATTACTCGGGCATGGCCGCCGGAGTTCTGTTGGACCGCTTGTCGCCCGGATGGAAAAGCCGGGTCTTCGCACCAGATGTCTCCCTGACTTCACTAGCCGAGGAAGCGTTGAAGCCCTCCCAAGCTGAGTTGGACCAAGCGCTGAAGTTGGCCAAGTCAGAGGGGGCGTACGCCACATTCGTCCGCAGCAAGACCGAACTTGCGCAGGCGGGCAAAGCACGCGCTGAGGCCGCAATCAGAGAGATCGAAAGTGGCTCGGGCATCGCGCTCATCGTGGATTACTCGAAGCTCAGCTCCCCCAAACTCGGCATCGGTTTCACGCCGTTCGGTATCACGGCCATCGATGAGGATCGGACGATCTTCGCGCAAGTTCCCATCAAGCTGAGTTTTGGTTCAGCAGGAGAAATCACACAAAGCGTGGCCCAACCCCTTCTGCGGGATACCCTTCGGAAACTGGTTCGGTTCCGGCTGCCTTCTAACGCGACTCGATCCGATGTAGAAAAAGCGTTAGGTTCGACTCCAACCCAGGAAGACGTCGTTTCGAATTTAGCACTGGAACTTCCCGGTGCCTCGATCAAGGCGGCCCATGCCCATGTCTATTGGAAAGGAGAAGACTTGATCATAGCCCTGGTCGAGGGCGAGGAGAGAAAGTAGTTTCGCGGATTAGCGGCGGTACAACTGGATGTGAGTGTGACAAAATCTCAGTCGACCGCGTCTCGGCAATAAATTACAACTCTTTACAAAACTAGACGAAACTTCGTCCGGTTCCGGGGTTTAATTGGACAATACTCCTGAAAACAACAGGGTGAGTAAGGAGAAACGGTAGCCCGCCGGATGCTGACCCGAGCACGCCCCAAGCAAGCATCCGGCGGGTTTTTTAATTACAGACAATTAGCGTTGGCGATGAGGCAGTTAGGAATCAGCGGCAGCGCAGGTTGTCATTCCGAACCGCTTCAGAGGTGAGGAATCTGCTTTTCCGTCGCTTCGGCGCGAGCGCAAGTTTGGGTTTCAGCGGACAGAGCAATCTGCCAATCGCTGAATGCTAGTTTCCGTGGCTTCCGCTTTTCCCGCCGATGTAATCTTCGACGACCTGTTTCCATTTTCCTTGCGCTTTCAGAATGAATTCCACGGCGTCGCGCAGCGCGCCCTCGCCGCCGACACGCGAAGTGACGTAGTGCGCTTGCTTCTTCACTTCAGCACGGGCGTTCCTTACCGCAATGGCTAGGCCGCTGGCGAGCATTGCAGGACCATCAATCACGTCATCGCCGACGAAGGCGGCTTCTTCGGGCTTGAGTCCGGCTTCTCTGACGATTGCCTCGAGGGCTGCGGCCTTGTTCTGAATTCCCTGGCGCACGAACTCAATTTTCAGATCGCGGGCGCGAAGTGCAACCGTTTCCGAGTAACGCTTGGTGATCAGTCCGCTTTTGAGGCCTCCCAGGCGGGCAAGCGAGATGGCGACCCCATCGTGGGCGTGGAAGCCTTTGAATTCGATTGAGTCTTGTGCCGTCAATGCCGGGTTGCCTGTGCCGGAGCCCGCCTCGGAGGTGCGTGGAATGAAGAAAAGTTTGCCGTCGGTCAGAACGCCGTCTACGTCGAAGAGGAGGAGTCTGATCTTGCGGGCGCGGGCTTGGGCAGAGGGGCGCTGGGAGGGTCGCTTGGGCATCGCGCAAATTCTAGCATCCGCATTCTTGCGCTGCGCCCCTCTCCCCGATATACCCCGAAGAAGATCCTGGCTAGAGCGAGTCCAGTGCGCGTTTCACATTCAGTGAGACCGCCGGAAGAAACATTGGACGCCGGACGCGTCTAGTCCGGCGTCATTCCCAGCATCTCCTCGTGTCCCTCGAACACTTTGGCCAGGTGGGTGATTCGGAAAAGCTGTTTTAGACGATCATTGAGGTTGATGAGTTTCAGTTCGCACTCCTGCCGCCTGGCAGAGACGTAGATGCCGACCAAAGCTCCAAGGCCGGAGCTGTCGAGATAGTTTACGTCAGTTAAATCCAGCACCAGGCGCTGGGTTTGCGGGATGAGAGCCCGCACCGCGGTGGTCAGGGTAGCCGAAGTGGCTGAGGTGATTCTTCCCGTGCAGCGCACCAGAGTTTCTTCGGGACTACGAACCGTTTCCAGGCTCAGTTCTGGAAGTGGGATCGGATTTGCGGCCATGGGTGGCCTCCTTCAGTCTGGAATCGCAACTGAACTTCTGGCGAAAGGTCGCTCGTCGGGAGCGAACCCCAGGGATCCATGCCAGCGATCCCTGCGGCCGAGGCAGGCCCGGGGAATAGGCCTGAAATCGGCTCGCACTACGATACTCCCGGCAATGGCAAAGTCAAGCCGGGTGGTGGGATTAGACCGCTCAAGCGGCCAGTCCGACATTCCAGTGCAGAATCAAAATGTAGGGCGAATGCTTGGCGAAACTGCAAGCTTCCACTAGAATACCCCAATGTCCGTTCCTGCTTCTTTGGCTTGGGCGCATCCTCTGGTGGCGGAGTGGTTTGTGCGGCGGTTCGGTACACCCACCGAGCCCCAGGAGCAGGGCTGGCCGCACATTCTGGCCGGGCGCACCACACTGATCTCCGCCCCCACCGGATCGGGCAAAACTCTTGCTGCGTTTCTTGCCTGCATTGACCGTCTGGTGCGCAAAGCGCTGGCAGGTGATCTTGCCAACCGCACTGAAGTTCTTTACGTTTCGCCGCTCAAGGCGCTGGGCAACGACATCCAGAGAAATCTCGAAGTGCCGCTGGGAGAAATTCTCGCCCTCGCGGGCGAACGCGGACTGCTGATGCCCGAAATTCGCACCGCAGTGCGCACCGGCGACACGCTGCAACCGGAGCGGCGCGCCATGCTGAAGCGGCCGCCGCACATTCTGGTCACCACGCCCGAGTCGCTCTACATTCTGCTCACCGCCGAGAGCAGCCGCGCCATCCTGCGCGATGTGGAGACGGTGATCGTCGACGAAATTCATGCCGT
>Ga0187769_10001522_pt1 | contig 13291 bp, 12 predicted proteins | sample 0116_SJ02_MP02_1_FD_133140 | JGI IMG/M metagenome (GOLD analysis project Ga0187769, IMG submission 133140) | Tropical peat soil microbial communities from peatlands in Department of Meta, Colombia - 0116_SJ02_MP02_10_MG | ecosystem: Environmental > Terrestrial > Soil > Wetlands > Peat | place... | reverse complement strand
GCAGCCCTACAACGGGCTCGCCTCCGGCGGCTCGAACCTCGGTCCCCTGAATCCCGCGCTCGCCGATGCCATCCGCAGCCGCATCGCGGCGCTGCACGCGGCCGACCCGGGCAACACCGCGCGCATGCCGGTCGATCTGGTCACCGCCTCGGCGAGCGGCCTGGATCCCGAGATCAGCCTGGCTGCGGCGAATTATCAGGCGCCACGGGTGGCGCGCGTGCGGGGCCTGAGCATCAAAAACGTGCGCGCGCTCATTGCAGCGCACGCGCACGGCCGGTTCCTCGGGCTGTTCGGCGAGCCGCGCGTCAACGTGCTCGAGCTGAACCTCGCCCTCGATGGCCTCCAATGATCGGTCGCCTCGAAACGAGGTGAGCGGCCTCGCTGCGGTGGTCGATTCCCGCCCTGCCCGGTAGGTCGGCGGCGCGGCGCTGCCTATAATGCCGCCGCGATTCAGCGGGTCCCCTCGAGGAGTACCTATGCACCGGTCGATCGGCGCGCTTGTGTTGTGCGCCCTGTCCTTCGCCGCCTCGAGCCAGCAAGCCGGCAGTCGCCGTCCCGACCAGGCCTGGATCGAGCGCAGCAATGCCTACACCAACCGCCTGCTCGCCGTCGAATTCGAGCACGATCCCGAGCAAGGCTCGCGGCAGGGCCTGGCGCAGTTCGACGAGCGCATCTCCCACCCGACGCTCGCCGACGAGATGGCCCGGCGGCACGAGCTCGAGGCGGTGCTGGCGAAGCTGGAAGCCGCGCGCGCGCAGGAATCGGACCCGCGGGTGCAGGAGGATCTCGACATCCTTCACAAGGCCTTCGACCTGCAGTTTCGCGAGCAGGACTACGCTCTCGCGCATGAAGTGCCGTTCCGCAACGCCAGTGAGCGGGTGTTCCAGGGCGTACGCGGGCTGCTCGATGACCAGGTCGCCGCCGAGCGGCGGCCGGCCGCCATCGCGCGCCTGCGCAAGTACGCGGGGGTGGACCCCGGTTACCCGCCGTTCACCGAGGTGCTCAAGCAGCGCGCGCTCGAGCAGATCGCCAAGCCCGACGTCCTCTACCCCTCCAGGGGTGAGCTGGAAACCGAGCTCGGACGGGACTCGAACTACCTCGAGGGGATCGCTGCGCTCTTCGGCAAATACAAGCTCGCGGGCTGGGAGGCGGCCTACGCGAGCCTCAAGACCCAGCTGACGGACTACGACGCCTGGGTACGGCAGAACATCCTCCCCAAGGCGCGCAGCGATTTCCGGCTGCCGCGCGAGAAGTACGCGCTGGCGTTCGAGGAATTCGGCATCGACATTCCGCCCGACCAGATCGCCGCCCTGGCGCACGCCGCCTTTGCGCAGTATCAGGCGGAGATGGCGCCGCTCGCCGCGCAGGTTGCCAGGGCGCGTGGCTACCCGTCCGGCGATTACCGCGCGGTGATCGCGGAGCTGAAGAAGAAGCAGATCACGGGCGAGGCGATCGTGCCCCTCTACCAGGGCCGGCTGCACGAGATCGAAGGGATCATCGCGGCGCATAACCTGGTGACGCTCCCCACGCGCCCGGCGATCATCCGTCTGGCCACCGCTGCCGAGACCGCGCAGCAACCCGCACCGCATATGACGCCGCCGCCGCTTCTGCACAACACCGGTCAGCGCGGCGAGTTCGTTCTTCCCCTGAACATCCCGTCCGCCAGCGGCGGTGCTGCCGACCAGTACGACGACTTCACTTTCGACGCCGTCGCCTGGACGCTCACCGCGCACGAGGCGCGACCCGGCCACGAGCTGCAGTTCGACTCGATGGTCGAGCAGGGCGTGAGCCTGGCGCGCGCGCTCTATGCCTTCAATTCCACCAACGCCGAGGGCTGGGGTCTTTATTCCGAGTACATCATGCAGCCCTACGAGCCGCCCGAGGGGCAGCTGCTTGCGCTGCAGGCACGCTTGCTGCGCGCGGCCCGGGCGTTTCTCGATCCCGAGCTGCAAAGCGGCGCCGTCACGCCCGCCCGCGCCTACGAGGTGCTCGAGAAGGACGTCGGGCTGAGCCACGCCTTTGCCACCGAGGAGGTCGAGCGCTACACCTACCGCGCCCCCGGACAGGCCAACAGCTATTTCTACGGCCTCACGCGACTGCTCGCGCTGCGCAAGGAGGTCGAGGCCGCGCTCGGCTCAAGGTTCGACGCGAAGAGGTTTCACGACTTCATTCTGAGCCAGGGACTGCTGCCGCCCGACCTGATGCGCAAGGCGGCGCTCGAGGAGTTCGTTCCGTCGCAGAAGCAGCGGTAGCTACTTGACCGTGTAGCCCTTGCCTTCCATGCAGGCGGAGAAAGCCTTGTTGTAGTTCGCCTTCTGCTGCGCGACCGAGGCCTCTGCCTGCTGCTGGGCGGTGTCGGCGGCCTGCTGTTGCGCGAGCTGCTGTTGCGCCTTGGCCTGATCCGAGTTGCGCTTGGCGGCAACCCCACCGCCCAGCAATCCCACGGTCGCGCCGATCGCGGCACCCTTGCCGGTATTGCCGGCGATGGCACCGATGGCTGTGCCTGCCACCGCGCCGCCGATCGTGCCCTTGGCGACCGTCCCGGCGGCGCTAGAGCCAGAGGAGCTCGACGCCGCCGCCGGCGCAGGCGCGGCGACAGTTTGCGGCTTGATGTTCAGGGGATCGATACCGGTCTGGGACTTGGCCCAGCTGAAGCATGACCATTCGTCCCCCGCCTGCTTCTCGCTGCTCTGATTCTTGGCAGGAAACACGAACAGGCCCAGGCTCGAGGACAGTGTTGAATTCGGGGCAGCGGGCGCCGAGGGCGCCGCCTGCTGCGCGCATACCGAGGCGCTGACCAGAGCCGCAAGGAGCGATCCGACCGAAAGCCAAGCGTGCTGTCGCACCATGACGAAAATCCTCTGAAGCTGACGAGTCGATTAAAGACTTAAGATTATCGATGCCCCGGGTGGTGATGTCGATACCAGGAGCACCGGATGAGAAGGAATTGCCAGCGGTTGCGCAGGTGGGGGCTGCTCGCCGCGTTGTTGGCGAGCAGCGCGGCGCCGCCCGTTGCCGGCGCAGATCCGCCGCCGACGTTGCCGCAGATCGAGGAAGCCTATGCGGATTTCAACGATGCCCAGGGCGCCGTGGGGCTGATCGACTCCGATCCTGCCCGCTATTCCGACTACGCCGGCAAGAGCCGCGCGGCCTGGCAGCAGCTCTACGCCACCCGGCGCGCGCAGCTCACGCAGGCGCTCGCGCAGCCGCCCGCACGCGAGTTGTCGGCCGAAGACGCCCGAGCCATCCGCGTGATGCACGCCGCCGTGCTCGACTCATCGGCTGAGCCGGATTCACTGGCGCCGGTAGGGCACTGTCGGGACGCGCAGCACGATCGGCCGCTGTCCGCCCTGCAGGAAGCGCTCTACGCCTGCTTCGCCGAACTCGGCAACAGCCTGCGCTTCGAGAACGGCACGGTGACGCGCGTAGCGGCGTTCGATCTGCTCACGCGGATGTCCGAGCCGCAGCGCCGCGAGACTCTCTTCAGGACGTTCCAGCCGCTGTGGCGGGCGCTCAACGGTGACAACGCGCCGCGCAGTCCCTATCGCCGCATGATCCGCCTGGCGGCAGAGGAGGCGCGCACCAAGGGATCGCCGATCGATGAGGCCGCGCACACCGTCGGCATCAGCAGCGCCGAGGCCGAGCGCTGGCTCGAGCGCATCCTCGATACCTGGAGACAGGTGAGCGGCGCTGTCGTGATCGAGCCCTGGGACTATCGCTTCCAGGGTGGCGCGGCCGAGCGCGCGCTCGGGGAGGCCATCCCGCGCGCGGCGCTGCAGCCGCTGTCGCAGCGCTACTACCTCGATCTGGGGCTGGATCTCGCGAAATCGGCCGTGATCTACGATCTCGATCCGCGCGCGGGGAAGGCACCGCTCGCCTACACCGACTACGTGAGGCGCGGGCGCCTGCAGGAGGGCCGCTGGCAGCCGACCATCGTGCGCGTCTCGGGGAGCTACGCGCGCGGCGGCCTGGGGCTCCTCACCGAGCTGGTGCACGAGAACGGCCACGCGGCGCACATGCTGGCGCTGCACACGCGGCCGGCGTTCATGGATCTGGGCGATGCGATCTTCTACGAGGCGTTCGCGGATGTGCCGGCCTGGAGTCTCTACGAGCCGGCCTGGCAGCGCCGCTATCTCGGCACCAGCGTGCCGGCGTCCGAGTCGCTGCGCGCGCTGTACTCGGCGGTCATGCTGGACGTCGCCTGGGCGCTGTTCGATGCGCGCATGCTGCGCGAGCCGCAGGCCGATCCCAACCGGGTGTGGACCGACATCACCAGCCGCTACCTGCACGTCAAGCCGCATCCGCAGCTCGCCTGGTGGGCGGTGCGCGTGCAGCTGGTGCAGAAGCCCGGCTACATGGTGAACTACGGTCTCGGCGCGGTGATCACGGCCGACATCCGTCAGCGCATCGCGCAGCAGCTCGGGCCGTTCGCGGCGGGCGAGCCGCGCTGGTACGGCTGGCTGTCCGCGCACCTGCTGAGCGGCGGGGAAGAGCGCGAGACGGCGGAGCTGCTGCGCGAGTTCCTCGGCCGCCCGGTCTCGCCCGATGCGCTGCTCGGTGAGCTAAAGCGGATCGGACGCGAGTGAGCCGCTCGCCGGCTGTGTCATGGTCTTGCGACAATCATCGGCTCCGAGCGAAGATGTGCGTCTCACAAAAGACCCGGCCACCCGCGCTTCGCGCCGGCAAGGCCGCTCAAAGCTCTGAGGGAACATTCGAGCGCATGACCACCGTCTTTTCGAGCGGCCCCAAAATGGATCCGGTCGCGCAGTTGCTCTGGCACGAGGTCGCCGCGGCCTCCGACGAAGTTGCGGCCATTGTTGATCGCATCCCCGGGCTCACCGTTACCGGCGTCGAGACGCGCAACGAGCTCGAGCGCGCGGCAGCGCTGCTCAAGGCGGTGGCCGAGATCCTGCGGCGCACGGAGCGACGCGAAGGCGCGCGCTACGCGAAGGTCAACCGCAGCATTCTGGGGCCCGACCCGGTTCCTTGACCGACAGCGGGCAGCGCCGCACACCCGCGGCGTTGCTCCACGTGAATGGAATGCCGCAGCGAGTGTCTGTTGGTCAGTAGTCCGAGCGGCCGTTTGCGCATCTCGCAACCATGACAATCTACGGCTGGCTGATCTTCGCACTGTGGCTCACTCTCGTCGCGTACTGGTGCCGGTCGGCAAGCTGCGTGAAACAGAGCATCGGCAGCAGATGGATCTGGTGGCGAGAGATCGCGGTGCGCCTGGGTTTATTCGCACTCGTTGTGCTGGCATTGCGACTCGCAGTCGTCGTTCAGGCTTTGCGAAACGCGCCGCTGTATGCGTTCAACATGAGCATGCTCATGGGCCTCATCGGCTTCGTCGTGTGCGCGCTGGGCATCGGGCTCGCCATCTCGGGCCGCGCCTGTCTCGCCCGCAATTGGGGCATGCGCATGTCGAGCAAGGACAACCCCGAGCTGGTCACGACCGGCCCATACGCCCTTGTCCGCCATCCGATCTATAGCGGACTGCTCCTTACCATCCTCGGCTCAGCGATCGGTCAGAGCGTATTCTGGCTATTGCCGCTGATTGTGTACGGGCCCCATTTCATCCTGAGTGCGCGGCGCGAGGAAGAACTCCTGATCGAGCAGTTTCCGGACCGCTATCCGGCCTACATGGAGCGAACGAAGATGCTGCTGCCCTTGCTGCTCTGAATCAGAACCTCGGTCGTGACAAACTGAACGTTCGTTCTTGCGAGCTTGCTGTTTTCAGGTCCGGCGGAGGGCACGGCGCGGATCGGGGAGGGAGCGATGGGACGACTCGAGAATAAGACAGCAATCATCACCGGCGGCGGCGGCGGTATCGGTCGGGCGACAGTCGAGCGCTTCGCCGAGGAGGGAGCCGCGGTCGTGGTGGCGGAGCTGGACGAGTCCTCGGGTCTGGCGGCCGCCGAGGCCGCGGTGCGGCTCGGCGCCCGGGCCTGCTTCTGGCGCCTCGATGCCGGGGACGAGGCGAGCTGGCGCGACCTCATCGCCCGCACCATCGCGACCTACGGTGCGTTGCACGTGGTCGTGAACAATGCCGCGCTGCGCACCCCGGTCACCATCGACGAGACCAGCCTCGAGATCTGGCAGGCGAATCAGCGCGTGACCGCCCAAGGCGTCTTCCTCGGGACCAAGCTCGGCGCCGAGGCCATGCGCGACGGCGGGGCGATTGTCAACGTCGCCAGCATCGCCGCCTTCGTGGCCCTGCCGGATTCCTTCTCCTACAGCGCCGCCAAGGGCTCGGTCAGAGCGCTGTCGCGCTCGGCGGCCGTGCACTACGCGCGCGAGCACCGCGGCGTGCGCGTGAACGTCGTGGCGCCCGGCTCGACGCGCACGGCGGCCACGCTGCAGCAGTTCGAGCGGCTGGCGGCAGCGCGCGGCGCGGCTGCAGCCAACGTGGTGCTGGCGCAGACGCTCACAGCCGTGCCGCTCGGGCGCATGGCTGAGCCGCGCGAGATCGCGAACGCCATCGTGTTCCTCGCCTCCGACGAGGCGAGCTACATCACCGGCGCGGAGCTGCTGGTGGACGGGGGTCTGACGGCGGTGTAGGCGGGCCGCCGCCCGCCCCGGGCCGGCTCCCGGGCGATGGCATACCCGATGCCGCCCCGAGTCACGATGGCGCTGGCCCGGGATCACATCAGCGGCGCGCCGAACAACCGCCCGTGAAAGTAAAAGATCAGCGCATAAGCCACTACCGCAGCCAGCGGCCGCACGACGCCGATCTCGGCCACCGCGGCACCCAGGCTGCTCCGGCCGCCGAGGATCGCGGCAAACGGCACGCTGGAGGTCGCCTGCGCGAACGGCGCCCAGTCGTCTCCGAACAGGCGCCGCCGCTTGGCATCGATGGACCGCGTGCCGCCGAGTGCCAACAGCAGCAGCGAGCCGAAGAGAATGAGGGAGGCCAGGTCGCCGTTCACGCTCAGATGCACCAGTGCCCACAGCCCCACGCCCCAGAGAAAAGGATGACGGGTGATGCGCAGCATGCCACGGGCTGCGTCCGCTCCCTGCTTGAGCTTCGCCTCCTTGCCGACCTGCATCGGACTGGGCGTCGCGAGGCCTACTCCGACGAACAGGACGGCGACGAACACCAGCACCAGCGCCGCCGGGCGCAGGCCCGCCGGGTGACCCCAGAGATCGACCGTCGGGGCCTGCCGGTAGCCGTAGATCATCCAGACGAGTCCGGCGGCGGAGGCGAGGGAGAACATCCCGCGATAGGCGCCCTCCCCGAGGCGCGCCACCAGGGCGTCCCGCAGGCGCGTACCGGAGACGCCGAAGTGGATGAGGAGGAAGAAGGCGCTTGCTGCGACGAGATTGAGCATGACGCTTGGCTCCCGGGCGTTGCGCCATTGTATCGGGTTGGTTGCCATGTCCGCGCGGCGGGTCGTAGAGTTGTCCCATGGTCCTTCCGAAGGCCAGCGTCTGTCCGCTCGACTGTCCCGATACCTGCAGCCTCGCGGTCGGCGTCGAGGACGGTCGCGTCGTCAGCGTACGTGGATCGAAGGCGAATCCGATCACCCACGGCGCCGTCTGCGCCAAGGTGGCCCACAGTTACCCCGAGTTCGTGCATGGCCCCGGCCGCTTGCGCTACCCGTTGATGCGCAACGGACCGAAGGGGCAGGGCGAGTTCGTGCGCGCCTCCTGGGAGCAGGCGCTGGACGTCGTTCACCAGCGCGTCAGCGCGGTCGTGCAGCGCCATGGCCCGCAGGCCGTGCTGCCGCTCAATTACGCCGGACCGCACGGTATGCTGGCGGGCGATTCCATGTCGCTGCGCTTTTTTCACAGGCTGGGCGCCTCGCTGCTCTCGCGTGATCCGCTGTGCGGCGGCATTCGCAGCGCCGCTTACAGCGCTACCTTCGGCGATACGCCCGGCACTCCGCTGCAGCAGGTGAGCCAGTCGCGCCTCATCATCGTGTGGGGCAACAATGCGAGCGTCTGTAACCTCCATCTGATGCGCCAGATCAACGCCGCCAAGCGTCGCGGCGCGCGACTGGTCGCGATCGATCCGCGCCGCACCCGGGTTGCCGAGCAGGCCCATCTGCATCTGCCGCTGCGTCCCGGTACGGATGTGGTGCTCGCCTGGGCGATCGCGGTCGAGCTCGAGCGGCTCGGCGGCCTCGACCATGCGTTCATCGGGAAGCACGTGCTCGGATTCGCGGCGTTCATGGAGGCGGCACGCGCGTATCCACCAGAACGGGCCGCGACGATCTGCGGCGTCCCGCTCGAGGATCTGCGCACCCTGGCACGCTGGTACCAGGACACATCGCCCGCGGTCATCGCCTGGGGAAACGGACTCGAGCGTAACCAGAACGGCGGATCCGGACTGCGCGCCATCGCGGCGTTGCCGGCACTTGCCGGCAAGTTCGGCGTGGCCGGCGGGGGACTGGTCGGCGGCGCGAGCCGGGCATTTCCTAAAACCCCCGACCGCCTCACCCGGCCGGATTTTATCCCGCCCGGCACGCGCACCCTCAACATCCTGGACGTCGCCCGCCTGATCCTCGATGAGGAGCTGCATCCGCCGCTCAAGGCTCTGTTCATCTACAACCACAACCCACTCATCGTCCACCCCGGCCAGAACCGCATGCGGCAGGCGCTGTCGCGGGACGACGTCTTCATCGTCGGCATCGAGCTCGCCATGACCGACAGCATGCGATACGCGGACGTGGTGCTGCCGGCCGCCACGCACTTCGAGTATGCCGATCTCTATCCCGCCTACGGGCAGCAGTATCTGCAGCGCGCCGAGGCGGTGATCGCGCCCGTCGGCGAGAGCCTGCCCAATACCGAGATTTTCCGGCGACTGGCCGCTCGGTTCGGCTTCAACGATCCGGCCTTCACGGCGAGCGACGCCGAGCTGATGGACGCGGCCATGAATGCCGACGATCCACGCATGCAGGGCCATCGGCCCAGCCGCCTCCCGCTCGACCGCGCGCTCAAGATGGAGTTCGGCGGCGCCGAGCCCATTCTGTGCAAAACCGTCTGGCCACGAACGCCGAGCGGCAAGATCGAACTCGAGTGCGCCGCTCTGGCCGAGCAGCGCGGTGGCGCGCTGCCGCACTACCGGCCGCTGCTGGCGCGCTATCCGCTGACCCTGATCACGCCGGCCTCCGATCAGCGCATCACCTCGACCTTCGGAGGCCTGGCGGCGAGCGACGCCACGCCCGCGCTGCAGATGCACCCCGACGACGCGGCCAGTCGCGGGTTGAAGGACGGCGAGCGCGTGAAGGTGTGGAACGACTCCGGAGAGGTGTTCCTGCCGTTGCAGATCACGGCGGTCGTGCGCCCCGGTGTGGTCTGCTCGGAGAAGGGTGCCTGGCTGCGCACCAGCCCCAATGGGCAGACCGTGTCGGCACTCGCTCCCATACACAAAGCCGACCTGGCCGACGGCGCCTGTTTCAACGATGCTCGCGTCGAGGTGCAGGCCGGCTGAGTCGCATCGCTGTCACGACCGCTCGCCGTAACTGCCAGCCCAGGCGCTCACCCGGAGACAAAGCGTATGGCCCCCGAACGTTTGAGTTCCGTAATGCTCGAGGTCGTGGAAAACAACCGGCGGCTTGCCCACGCCCTGGTGAAGGTCTATCGCCGCGGCAGCGGGCAGCTGATCGATCGCAGTCTGTCCGGGCGCTTCGGCGCTCGCGGCGAGCAGCTTTCCGAGCTCATCAGCTGGGGAGTCGATCGGGTCGCCGAGCGCGCCGAGGCGGCCGTGACCAGCATCTTCGGTGAGGTGTCGAAGGCGGTCTCGCAGATGGGCGACTGGGCTGATCAGGTCGATAACCCCTACGCCACACTGTCGCTGCAGCTGTTTCGTGCGGTCAATCTTCCCGGTGCCAGGGCGGCGCGCGCCTTGAGCGGCCGGCTGGCGGCCGGCGTCGGGCAGTGCTACGGCGCGGACGCCAAGAAGGTTGCCAGACCCGCGCGCAGGCCTGCGAAGCGGCGCCGCACGGCACGCCAACAGTGATGATGACGCCGTGTTCAACATAGCCCTCCGGCGCGGCCACCAGCTGTCACTCGATCAGGTTACCCGCGTCGCCAATACCATCGCCTCGGAACTGCAGACGAAGTATGGAATCGAGTCGCAGTGGCAGGGCTCGGCGCTGCATTTCACGGGGCACGGCCTCAGCGGGACGTTGAGCCTGTCCCCGGGATTGCTCTCCCTGGACGTCAAGCTGGGGTTGCTGATGGCGCCTTTCCGACACAGCATCAGCGCGGCAATCGAACGCAAGCTGGACAAGGAACTTCCGGCCCCGCCGGCGGCGGCCGAAGGGGACCATTGAGTCACTCGTCCTCGATGGCGTCCGTCAGGACGGCCTTGCGGCGCGCGATGAAGTCGAGCATCGCCTCGTCCTGCGCGGGGTCGATGCCCGGATCCTGATAGTCCGCCAGCATTTTCTTCCACACGCGGTTGGCGCGCTGCTCGGCCGTCAGCCTCCCATCGAGCGTCCACTGCTCGAAGGAGGAGTAGTCGGCGATGTTCGACTGATAGAACACCGTCTCGAAGTTGGCGAGGGTGTGCGCGCAGCCGAGGAAGTGGCTTCCGGGACCGACCTCGCGGATGGCATCGAGCGCCTGGCCACGCTCCGACAGGTCCATGCCCCGCGCCAGCTGCTGCATCATGGCGCACTGATCCGCGTCCATCACGAACTTCTCGTAGCTGGCCACCAGCCCGCCCTCGAGCCACCCGGCCGCGTGCGTCACCAGGTTGACCCCGGCCAGCAGCGTCGGCAGCAGTGTATGGGCACTCTCGAAGGCGGCCTGGGCATCGGCGACCTTGGACGAGCACAGCGAGCCGCCGCTGCGGCAGGGCACCTTGAGCCGGCGCGCGAGCTGTGCGGTCGCAAAAATCATCTGCGTCGCCTCCGGCGTGCCGAAGGTCGGCGCTCCGGTGCGCATCGAGATGGCGCCGACGAACGATCCGAGGATCACTGGCGCCCCCGGCCGCACTAGCTGCGTGAGTGCCATGCCGGCGAGCGTCTCGGCCAGGATCTCCGTCAGACAGCCGGCGGCAGTCACCGGACCCATGGCCCCCGCCAGCACGGCCGGCACCACGATCGTGCCCTGATTGTGGCTGGCGAACTGCCGCAGCGCCCCGAGCATGCGGCCGTCGTAGACGAGCGGGGAGTTCGAGTTGATGTTGCCGAGCACCACCGGATGGGCCTCGAGATACCCGGCCCCGAACAGGGTTTGTGCGAGTGCGACCGCATCGGCCGCGTGACCGGCGGTCTCGGGAGTCGCCTCGCAGCCCTGATCCGAATAACGGAAGAAGGAGTACTGGACGTCGAGGTGTCGCTTGTTCGGCGGGATCTCCATCGGTTCGCACATGCAGCCGCCGGAGAAGTGAATCGCCGGTGCCATGTGGGCGAGCTTGATGAAGTTCTGCAGATCCTCGAGCGTTCCGTAGCGGCGGCCGCGCTCGATGTCGCTGACGAACGGCGGGCCGCCCACCGGGGAGAACACCGTGGCATCGCCGCCGAAGCGCAGATTGCGCTCGGGGTTGCGGGCGAATAGGGTGAATTGCTCCGGGGCGGTCGCGAGCAGGCGCCGCGCCATGCCGCGCGGGATATGCACCCGTTCGCCCCTCACATCGGCGCCCGCTGCCCGCCACAGGCGCAGCGACTCCGGGTCGCGCCGGAACTCGATGCCGATCTCCTCGAGGATCGTCTCGGCGTTCGCCTCGATGACCTCGACGGCCTCCGAGCTCAGCAGCTCCACCGTCGGCAGGCGGCGGCGGATGTAGGGGTACTTGGCCGTGGGCGCGCGCGCCCGTGCCTGCCGGCTTTCGCGGCCGCGCCGGGTCGCAGAGAGTGTCCGGCTCATGTTCCGTTCCGTTGCGCCGCTGCCGGCAGCCGTATGCCGCGCAGCGCCTCGAGCAGCGTATCGAGTTGCGCGTCGCTCACGTCCAAGTGGAACACGAACCGGACGGTCTGCGCTCCCATGCTCGCGGCACGCACGTGCTGGTGCTGCAGCTGCTGCAGGAAACTCTCGGTGGCGAGCCGCTCATCCAGCGTGAAGATCACGATGTTGGTCTCCACCGGCAACACCGTGGCAACGTAAGGCAACGCGCGCAGTTCGCTCTCGAGCATTTTGGCCTTGGCATGATCCTGGTGCAGGCGCTGCACGTTGTGCTCGAGCGCAAACAGCCCGGCGGCGGCCAGATAACCCGCCTGGCGCATGCCACCGCCCAGCCGTTTACGATGGCGGTGGGCTTTGGCGATGATCTCCCTGGAACCCAACAGCAGCGAACCCGCGGGTGCACCGAGTCCCTTGGAGAGACAGACCGAAATGGTATCGAACAGCCGCCCGTAGTCCCTGGGGGATTCGTTGCGCGCGGCGAGTGCATTGAAAAGACGGGCGCCGTCCAGGTGCATGGCGATGCCGTGTTCCGTGCAAACCGCACGGATGCGCTCGATCTCCCGCAAGTCCCAGCAACACCCCCCGCCGCGGTTGACCGTGTTCTCGATGGCGACGACACGCGTCCACGGCAGGTGGGAATCGTCACGCCGATTGACGTTGTCGAGGACCTGCTCGGCGGTGAAGCGTCCGTTGCGGCCCTTGAGCAGGCGCACCGATGCTCCACAGTTGGCGGCGATCCCGCCGCCTTCGTACAGATAGATGTGCGCCAGCTCATGACAGATCACTTCATCGCCGGGGCGGGTGTGGACCTTGATCCCGATCTGATTCGACATCGTGCCGGTGGGGCAGAAGAGCGCCGCCTCCTTGCCGAACAACTCGGCCACCTTGCTCTGCAGGGCATTGACCGTCGGGTCCTCCCCGAAGACGTCGTCACCCACCGTCGCGTGCAGCATCGCCTCGAGCATCGCCGGTGTGGGCTGGGTGACAGTGTCGCTGCGTATGTCGATCATCTGTGGCATGGGCATGCTCCAGCGGGTCGGCCTTGCGACCATACCAACCCCCCGGCACTGGTCAAGCCCGAGCGCCGATCGCCAACAGCCTCAGCAGACACCGCCTGCCCCGGAGCCGGTTCGGGCGAGACTGTGCGGCGGGACGGCGATTCGGCGCCACTCACCCGGCGCGCCGCCGCGGTTGATGCTCAGCTGGCGGTCTTGCGCGGGCGGGAAGCCTTCGCGGTCGGCGTCACCCCTTGTTCGGCGGCCGCACCTGCGGGAGCGGGGAAGGCCGCGGCGATCTCGCGCAGCCATTCCAGCAGCTGCCGCAGCTTCGGCAGCGCCAGGTAGCTCTCGGGGCACACGAAGTAATAGGCGCGCGGGCAGGGCAGCACCTCATCGCTGGCGCGCACGATGCGCCCGTTGCCGAGGTCCCGCGCCGCCAG
>Ga0187769_10001521_pt1 | contig 13291 bp, 10 predicted proteins | sample 0116_SJ02_MP02_1_FD_133140 | JGI IMG/M metagenome (GOLD analysis project Ga0187769, IMG submission 133140) | Tropical peat soil microbial communities from peatlands in Department of Meta, Colombia - 0116_SJ02_MP02_10_MG | ecosystem: Environmental > Terrestrial > Soil > Wetlands > Peat | place... | reverse complement strand
GTCGAGGTGATCTTCACGCTCTGCGGCGGCCACATCATCGACATCTACGACGGCTGCCTCGACGAGAACATCAAGATCATCGACGTGCGCCACGAACAGGTCGCCGCGCATGCCGCCGACGGCTACGCGCGCATGACCGGGCGCCCGGGTTGCGCCGTGGTCACCGCCGGGCCCGGCACCACCGACGCGATGACCGGCGTCGCCAACGCCTTCCGCGCCGAGAGCCCGTTCCTCCTCATCGGCGGGCAGGGCGCCTTGAGCCAGCACAAGATGGGCTCGCTCCAGGACCTGCCGCACGTCGACATCATGCAGCCCATCACCAAGTTCGCGGCGACCGTGCCGTCCACGGCGCGCATCGCCGACATGGTGAGCATGGCCTTCCGCGAGTGCCTCAACGGCGCGCCCGGTCCCTCCTTCCTCGAGATCCCGCGCGACATCCTCGACGGGCAGGTCGAGCTCGGCAAGGCGCGCATCCCGGCGCGCGGAAAATACCGCGCCTCCACGCGTCAGCTCGCCGATCCCGACGACATCCAGAAGCTCGCCGATCTCCTGGTGAGAGCGGAGCGGCCGTGCATCCTCCTGGGTACGCAGGTGTGGACCTGCCGCGCCTCGGGTGCCGCGCGCGAGCTCGTGCGCAAGCTCAACATCCCGGCCTACATGAACGGCGCCGGGCGCGGCACGCTCCCGCCGGGCGACGCGCATCATTTCCACCGCACGCGCGCTTACGCCTTCGACAAGGCCGACGTCATCGTCATCGTCGGCACGCCCTTCGATTTCCGCATGGGCTACGGCCGCCGCCTCAATCCCAAGGCCAAGGTGGTGCAGATCGACATGGACTACCGCACCGTCGGCAAGAACCGCGATATCGATCTCGGCCTCGTCGGCGACGTGGGCCTGATCCTGGACGCGGTCACCGCGGCGGCGACGGGTAGTACCGACAACGGGGCCAAGCGCCGCGCCGGCTGGCTCGACGAGCTGCGCAAGGGCGAGGCGGCGGGGCTCGACAAGCTGATGAAGGACTTCAAGTCCGAGGCCACGCCGATCAACCCCTACCGCGTCGCTTGGGAGCTCAACGAGTTCATGGGCGAGGACACCATTTACATCGGCGACGGCGGCGACGTGGTGACGATCACGGCCCAGGCGGTGCAGCCGCGCCAGCCCGGGCACTGGATGGACCCGGGGCCCCTCGGCACGCTCGGCGTCGGTACGCCTTTCGCCATGGCGGCCAAGTTCGTGCACCCCGAGAAGGAGGTGCTCTGCTACTTCGGCGACGGCGCCTTCGCCATGACGGGCTTCGACATGGAGACGTGCATGCGCTTCAAGCTGCCCTTTCTCGGCGTGGTCGGCAACAACTCGGCGATGAACCAGATCCGCTTCGGGCAGATCGCGAAGTACGGCGAGAACCGCGGCAACGTCGGCAACAAGCTCGGCGACGTGCCGTTCTCCAAGTTCGCCGAGATGCTCGGCGGCTACGGCGAGGAGGTGCGCGATCCGAGGCAGATCCGCCCTGCGCTCGAGCGCGGCCGCGAGGCGGTCAAGTCGGGCGTCGCGGCGCTCATCAACATCTGGGTCGACCCCAACGTCTACGCGCCCGGCACCAAGGCCCAGACGATGTACAAGTGACGAGGGCTCCCTCAGGAGGCGCTGCGGCGCGATATCGGCGGTCACTCTCAAGTTGCGGGGAAAGACATGGGAAAGGCTCTCGAGGGCATTCGCGTACTCGACATGACGCATGTCCAATCGGGTCCGTCGGCGACCCAGATGCTCGCCTGGTTCGGCGCGGACGTCATCAAGGTGGAGCTGCCCGGGCGCGGCGACATCACGCGCCAGCAGCTTCGCGACATTCCCAACGTGGACAGCCTCTATTTCACGATGCTCAACTGCAACAAGCGGAGCATCACGCTCAACACCAAGGACGAGACGGGGCGGGAGATCTTCAGGAAGCTGATCCAGGCCTGCGACGTGATGGTCGAGAACTTCGCTCCCGGCGCGCTCGACCGCCAGGGCTTCACCTGGGAGGCGATCCAAAAGCTCAACCCGCGCATGATCTACGCCTCGGTCAAGGGCTTCGGACCCGGCCCCTATGTCGACTGCAAGGTCTACGAGAACGTGGCCCAGTGCATGGGAGGCTCGGCGAGCACGACCGGCTTCGACGAGGGCCCGCCGCTCGTCACCGGCGCCCAGATCGGCGATTCCGGCTCGGGCATTCACCTGATCGCCGGCATCCTTGCGGCGCTATATCAGCGCGAGCGCACCGGAGAAGGTCAGCGCGTCGAGGTCGCCATGCAGGACGTCGTGCTCAATCTCTGCCGCGTCAAGCTGCGCGACCAGCAGCGCCTGGCCCACGGCCCCTTGCGCGAATATCCGCAATTCCCCAAGAAGAATTTCCTCGAGGCCGTGCCGCGCGCGGGCAACGCGTCCGGCGGCGGGCAGCCGGGAGATGCGCTCAAGTGCAAGCCGGGCGGGCCCAACGACTATATCTACGTCATCATCCAGCCGCAGGGCTGGGAGCCGCTCATGAAGCTCTGCGGGCGGGAGGAGCTCATCACGGACGCCAAATTCGCCACCCCCGAGGCGCGCCTGCCGCATCTCGACGAATGCTTCGCCATCATCGAGGCGTGGACGAAGCAGCACACCAAGTTCGAGGTCATGGCGATGCTCAACGAGCACGACATCCCGTGCGGTCCCGTGCTCGACATGAAGGAGCTCGCCGACGACGCCTCCTTGCGCGCGCGCGGGATCGTCGTCGAGGTGAGCCATCCGAAGCGCGGCACCTTCCTTACCGTGGGCTGTCCGATCAAGCTCTCGGCCTCGCCCGTCGAGGTCCTCGCTTCGCCGCTTTTGGGCGAGCACACGGAGGAGATCCTCAAGGAGATCGTGGGCTTGGGCAAGGAAGAGATCGCCGCCGCGCGCGCGAAGGGTGCTGTCTGAAGCCGCGGACGGGCCGATGGCGTTGCCCAAGTCCCCATCCTTCGAGACGCGTCGACAGCGCGACGCTCCTCAGGATGAGGACTTGGAGTTGGGGTTTCACCTCATCCTGAGGAGGCCGCGAAGCGGCCGTCTCGAAGGATGAGGTGAAATTCACCGGCGGACGGCCGCGGGCGGGCTTGTGAGCGCGCGCGCGACGTGGTAGCGAGTTCGGCTTGCTCCGGAGGAGGGAGTCATGGGCCTCGCGGCACGGCTATTGGCGGCTGCCTTCGTGTTCACGGCAGCCCTCGGCGCCGCGGCGCACGCGCAGGCGCCGAGCGATCCTTTTCCCTCGGGCCTGATCCGCATCTATAAGCCGGTCGAGGTGCGGACCAAGATCACCTACGGCGATCTTTGGCTGAGCGACACGAACGCCCGTTTCGACGAGCTCAAGGGCCGCATGGATATCCGCTACGTCGAGACCCTGCCGCCGTCCGCCAACCCGGACCTCTCCGGCGCCCGCATCTACCAGGTCCTCAATTTCGCGCAGTATTTCAATTTCAATCGGCGCAAGACCGGCTTCTGCACGCTTCCCGTCAAATGGGTCGGGATGCGCGACCTCGGCCAAATGCAGCTCCGCGTGACGCTCATGGTGATGGACGACTACCGCGCCGCCGACCAGGGCAAGCCGTCGCTCTGCATCGCCGCGACCTACCGGCTGCCCCCGCAATAGAGCTGCCAAGAACGAAGGCGGGAAGGAGCGCGCCGCGAGCCGCGGCAGGCCCAGTCACCGCGCGGCGATCTTCGGCGAGTCGGCGACGATGAGCGTGGCCAACAGGCGGGCCACGCAATAATAGCCTGCGTCGCTCATGTGCACTTGGTCCTTGCCGACCATGGCGGGCGCTCCGTCCTGCCGCCGGACGAGCCAATGGCGCATGGCCTCGAAGCGGTCGAGGAAGGCCATCTTGGCCCTCTGCGCAAGCCGACGCAGCGTCGCGTTGAAGGTCGCGTAGTCGGGATTATCGAGGATGCGCGGAGCAAATTGCGCGTCCATGAGGATCGTCTCGATGCCGGCCGCACGGAGCCGGCGCAATCCCTCGCCCACCTCCTCGGCGAAATATTCCGGGTTGCCGTGGCGCAGGATCTCGTTGCTGCCGGTCTGCCAGATGACGAGATCGGGATGCTCGTCGAAGACGTCGCGCTGGAAGCGCGCGAGCATGTTGGGCGTCTCCTCGCCGTTGACGCCCTTGTTGAGGACCGTCACCGCGGCGTGCGGAAAGCGGCGCTCGAGTGCCGCGGCGAGCTGGCTCGGATAGGAGTGCGCTGCGTCGCTCGCGCCGGCGCCTGCGGTCGATGACGAGCCGATCGCCACGATCTTGACCGGAAGTCCGTCCCTCAGGCGCTCGCCCGTGTGATTGAGGGGCGCGCCGAGCGCCATCGCCGCGGGAGGGGCTGAGCATTCGTCGCTCTGGCTCTGCGCCAGTCCCGGCGCGGGGCGGGTCACGAGCGCCGCCGCGACAAGGAATGCGGCCAGGGTCGCAGGGCGGTGGCTCATGATCGGCGCAATCGACGCATCGGTTCGTCTCCTCTTCGAGCCTCGGACGGCCAGGGCGTCAACTCCGCCCCTCCCGGAAACAAGCATGCTCCAGGGCTGTCATGGAGGTGTGCAAGGCTGTTTCGCCGGATATTGTTCTCGTTGTTTCCCGAAATTTGGCCCTTAGGGCGAAAGGGCGTGCGCCCACAAACGTTTTCTTTTCCAATATCTGTCGCAAATTTGCAAGAAAATGCGGAGACGAGCCCGAAGAAAAGGCAAAAATTCCATTGTGCCGGCCGGGCCGCCCAGCGGCTCAGAGAGCCCTCGGCGAAACTACCGCTCCGGCATGGCCTGCTCGGCAAAGCGAGTAATTCTTATTCGCGCGGATGCGAGCTCGGCGGTGAAAGCCTCGCTCAAGAAATAGCGATATTCCTCCTCGCGCTGGCTTGCGACGCGGTCGGCGGCGGCAAGGGCGGCATCGCTTATGCCGGGGTGGACCATGACGAGGGCCCCTGGCCCGACTCCCTCGAGAAAAGCGGAGAAAAGGCGGGCATAAGGGGTCCGGCCGGCGAAATCATGCACGCCGCTGAAGCCTCGGTTGCCGGGGATTCGGGCGGCCCGTGCCCGGCGGGCGAAGCCCCGCGCGAGCAAGCTGACGGCAAGCGCCTCACCCATATGGGTGCGCCGCCGCAAGATGGCCCCCAAGGGCTCGTCGCAGTAGCGCACGTAGGTGCCGTGCCGGGCGAGGCGCTCGCGATAGAGCTCGATCACGACCTCGCGCACGGTCGGCAATTGGTGGACGTGCTGGTGCCCGTCGAGAAAGGCGGGCGGGCGGCCCAGCTCCGCCTCGAAACGGTCGAGCTGGCGGACGAGCTCCGCCTTGACCTCGGCGCGGTCGAGCCGGCGGGTGTACGCGAGATAGATCATGCGCCGGATGCCAGGCAGCCGCCCCGCAGGGCAGAGACGTTGCATTGCACCGAGCGGGGCCTGGTCCGTGAGTGTGAGATGAAGCCCGATGTCAGCGCTCTCAACGTAGGGCATGAGCGCTCGCGCCTCCTGCGGCCAAGAGGGGCCCACGCTCATGCAGCTCGTGGCGCTGAGGCGGCCGAGCGCGAGGAGATGGCGGATGGCCTCGCCGACTCCGGGGGCGATGCCGTAGTCGTCGGCGCAGAGGATGATCGGGACTGCGTCGGCACCCTTTGGACCGGCTGGGCTCTCTCTCACGCGGGATCGCTCTTTTGACGGCGACAAGGGATCATATATATAGGCGGCTTGCGGCGGATTCGAGGGCATTGCTCGGGAGAGAGCGGCACCCGAGGCTCCCGAAGCCGGGCGCGATGGATGGATGGGGATAGATGGCGGTGCCGCGCGAGACCGCGAACAAGACAGAGCCAACGTCGAGAAGAGCCACGCTTATCTCCGTCGTGATGCCGTTCAATATCGAGGCGTCCTTCTGAAAAGAGCGCTCCCCCGCTCGTGGACCTTCTGGCTCGGCCTCGCCGTGATGGCGCCGGCCTATGGTGTCGCCTGGGGGCTGCGCCAACTCTATGTCGAGCCCACCCAAGTGGCGCTCATCTGCAACGCCGCATCAGAGCCGCCCTGGTGCGCCGTCCGCTCAGCGATCCTCTTCGGCCAGCACAATCTGCTCTTCGGTGCGGCGGCACTCGCCGCAGGCGCCGCGGCGCTCTTTCGCGGCAGCGGCGGGCTCGCGGTCGCGGCCGCGGGACTCTCGGTCATCGCCATCGCCAACTATAATGTGGACATGGGTGCGCTCGGGCTCGTCCTCGGGCTCATCGCGAGCGTAGGTGCCGGCCCGCGGCACCCGCCAGACGACGCGCGCCAAGCTTGAGGCCCCAGGGCAGCGCCAACAGCAGCAGCACGGCAGCCCAGCCGACGGCCTGGGTATTGCGCGGGCCCTCGCGGATCAGCACGCCGAGCCCGCCCAAGAGGAGGAGTGCTGTCAAAAGCGCCTCCTCGCGCAAGCTGGTCCCGGCCGCAGCGGCGCCGTCGCGGGCAAGGGCCAACGCCGCGAAGCCGAGCGCCGGCAGGAGGAACGCCTCGCTCGGGAAATCGCGGTAGCGCGGATCGACGACGAGCGCCACCGTGGCGACGGCGGCCGCGACGATGAAGCCGAATTGCAGGAGCCCGAGCACGCGCTCGCCAAGCGTCGGGCCCGCAAGGGGCCTGCCGCGCAGGAGATTGAGCGCCTCTTCCGCACTCGGCGGCGCGCCCTCCGGCCAGCGCTCTCGGCCCAGTCCCGCCATCAGCGCGCGCAGGAGGAGCGCCGCCAAAAGGCCGTTCGCGGCCACACCGACCGCACCGGTGATCCAATCGAAGGCCGACCAGGAAATCTCCGATATGAACCTCGCGTCGAGCGTCAAGAGCGTGCCGAGGAACTCGGCGGCGGCGGCGAAGGCGAGCCAGGCGCGAAAGCCGAGCTTCGGTCGCCGCCAGGCCGCGACCAGCGAGGCGAGGCCTGCCAAGGCCGTCGCGAGCGCGAAATACGCACGCCAATGCGGGTCGTTCGATATCGGGCCGGAGAGCGCGAACTTCGGCTTGCGATCCTGATCGTAGAGGCCCCAATGGCCGCCGACCGTACCCTCGAGGCTGCGCTTCCAGGGCTCGTCGAACGCCTCGAAGAGGTTGTACGCGATCCCCTTTGCGCGCGCGAGCTCGACGAAGCCCCGCAGCAGCCGCGCCTCGTTCGCGAGGCTGGGCAAGGCCCCCTCGCGCATGCGCCCGGCGCTCGGCCAACCGACCTCGCCGATCATGACGCGCTTGCCCGGGAAGGCGGCCTCTGTCTTTTGCAGAATTGCGCTCACATGGTCGAGCGCGTGGTCGATCGCGATCGGCTCGTCTTCCCAGTAGGGCAGGATGTGGATCGTGATGAAATCGACGTGAGGGGCGAGCTCGGGGTTCTTGAGCCAGAACTCCCACACATCCGCGTAGGTCACCGGCTGCTTGACCGCGGACTTGACGCGGTCGATGTAGGCGGCAAGCTGCTCGGCCGCCAAGTCGCGCCGCAGCATCACCTCGTTTCCTACGACGACTTCACGGATGACGTCGGGATAGCGATTGGCGAGCTCGATTCCGTCGCGCACTTCGCGCTCGTTCACCTCGGGTTCGCGTCCGAGCCAGATGCCTTGCGTCACCTTGAGCCCGAGCGGGCGCGCGAAACCGGGTACGGCCTCGAGGCCCTCGCGGCTCGTATAGCTCCGCACCGCCTCGACGCGGCCCGCGAGTGCCGCGAGGTCCCGGGAGATCTCGTCGCGTGTGGGCGCGATGCCGGCAAGCGGGCTCTCGCCGGGGCGGTAGGGGCTGTAGGAGATGCTCGCGGCGCGCTCGACGCCCGCGTCCGGCACGGCGTGTGGCCGTCCCTCGTGGGCCCAGTAGAGGAGACCGCCGAGTGCGGATACGACGAAGCTCGCGAGGACCATCGCGAGACGGATCATGGCTTCGCTTGGGCGCGGGAGACGTGCTCGAGCAGTGCCAGCAGCCCTCCGAGCATGCGCGTCGGCGTGGGCGGGCAGCCGCGGATATGGAGGTCGACCGCAATGACCCGCTCGACCCCGCCCACCACGGCATAGCTGTCGGCGAAAATGCCGCCGTCGTATGCACAGTCGCCGACGGCGACCACCCACTTGGGGTCGGGCGTCGCGTCATAGGTGCGCAGCAGGCTCTCGCGCATGTTCGTGGTCACCGGACCGGTGACGAGCAACACGTCCGCGTGGCGGGGGGCGGCCACGAAACGGATGCCGAAGCGCTCAAGATCGTAGATCGCGTTGTTGAGCGCATGGATCTCGAGCTCGCAGCCGTTGCACGAGCCGGCATCGACATGGCGTATCGACAGGCTGCGCCCGAGCCTGGCGCGGGCGGCCTGCCGGACGCGGCCGGCGAGCTCCCGGAGCGCCTCCTCGCTCGCCTTGGGTGCGGGGAGGGTGACGGGGCCCTTGAGGATGTTCTTTGCGATCAGTTTCCACATCGGCGGGCGTCGGTCCTGCTCGGCAAAGTGCTGATTGAATCGAGCCGCGAGCAGCGTTGCCCGACCGGCTCAGACATCGTCTCCGTGGGCTTCTGCGCTCTCCATGGTCAAAGCCTCCAGTGCTGTCAACGGAAGGGCCCTAGAGGTCGTGCCCCGAGTAGGAGCAGTTGAACGACTTGTTGCAGATCGGAAAGTCGGCGACGATGTTGCCGCGTATCGCGGCCTCGAGCAGCGGCCATTGGAACCAGGAAGGGTCGCGGGGATGGCAGCGCGAGACCCTTCCGTCCTCGGCGATGCGCACCCAGGTGAGGATGTCGCCGCGAAAGCCCTCGACGAGCGCCATCCCTTCGCCCGCGCGTGCGGGCAGCTCGGCCGCGATCGCGCCATCGGGGAGCGAGGCGAGCATGCGCTCGATCAGGCCGAGGCTCTCCTCGATCTCACCGAAGCGCACCAGCACGCGCGCATTCACGTCGCCTTCGCTGAACACGGGCACTTCGAAGTCGAGCTCGTCGTAGGGCGGGAAGGGCGACACCTTGCGCGCATCGAAGCTTCGCGCCGCGGCGCGGCCCACGTAGCCGCCGGCCGCAAAGCGGTGCACGAGCGCGGCCGAGATCGTACCGGCGCCGACCGTGCGGTCGAGGAGCGAGGGCTTGTTGTCATAGATGTCGGCGAGCGGTGCGAGGTCGTGGCGCACGCGGGCGACAAGCTCGAGCAGCCGGCGCTTTCCCTCCTCCGCGAGGTCCGCGGCGACCCCGCCCGGGATGACGCGATCCATCATCAGGCGATGCCCGAATGCCGTCTCGGCGGCGCCCAGGCAGCGCTCGCGCAGGATGCCGCACTGGGAATGCATCAAGACGAAGGCGGCGTCGTTGCAAATCGCCCCAACGTCGCCCAGGTGGTTGGCGACGCGCTCGAGCTCGACCATGAGCGCCCTCAGCCAATGGGCACGCGGCGGCGCGTTCGTCTCGAGGGCCGCTTCGACTGCGCGCGCGAAAGCGAGAGAGTGGGCTACCGTACTGTCGCCCGAGACCCGCGCGGCGAGCCTTGCCGCTTCCGCGACCGTCTTGCCCGCCATGAGCCGCTCGCTCCCCTTGTGCACGTAACCGAGGCGCTCCTCGAGCCGCACCACAGTCTCGCCATTCGCGTGGAACCGGAAATGCCCGGGCTCGATGATGCCCGCATGCACCGGCCCGACCGGGATCTGATGGAGCCCCTCTCCTTCGGCAGCAAGAAACGCGTAATCGGTCGCGGGACGCGCGGCGCTCGCCTCGACGTCTCGCGCAAGGGGATGCCGCAATGGCCATTGTCCGTGGTCGAGCCAGGGCCGCGTGTCGGCCAGGCCCGCGGGCACGAGCCCGAACAGGTCGCGTATCGCGCGCTCGAGGCGGATGGCGCCGGGACGCGCGGCGGAGAGCGAGGGGAAGCGCCCTTGGGGACAGGCAAGCGAGGCGACTGCGATCGTCTTGCTTGCGTCGTCATAGAGCGAGGCGTGGACCTCCGCGCGCTCGGCCCACAGGCCGAGAAGCGCCCAATCGTTGTGCTCGAGTCGCGCGGCCAGAGCCTGCCACCCCTCCTCGGAGAGGCGCACGCGCGCCACGGGCCGGTGCGCTTTCACGGGCTCGCCGATCGCAAGGAAGCTCAGGAGGTCGGCACTCTCGCTCATCTCATCGTCCCCGCGAGGGCGACGGCGGGCAACGCCAGCCAAAACCTGCGTCCGCCGTTCGCGAATGAATAGCCATTATCGCTCGGAGGCGCAATGCCGGGCCCGGTACGACCATGTCGCGAGACAAGCACTTCGCGCGGCGCGATTGCGTCCTGCCAAGCGACGAATAGGCTGAGCGCGGCCTCACCGCAGGCAATCGCCCGCAGGTACCGGCGCCGCACGAGGGCCGGGGCTCAGCCTGTACCGGCACGATAAAGTAGTAGATAATCCGCTTTGGGGCACGGCTCGCCGCCGGTGCGCACGAGGTGGTGACGATGGTCGAATTCGATCCGCGTTTTTTGGATATTTTGCGCGAGGAAATCGCCAAGCTGCGCAACAGCGGGGCATTGCCGGCGGAAGCCAAGCTCAAGGAGTACAACCGCAATTTTGTCACCCGCTTCGGACCGGAACGGCTCTCGGCGGTCAACGGCGAGCCGCTCCTGAGGCTCATGCATCTTCGTCGGTCGGCGAATTCCCTGCTGCACTGGCTCGAATCCGGGAACGACGAATCGCCGAAGGACTTGGGCCACATCGCGGGCGACAGCGCCGGCGCGTACGGAGTCTATCAGGTCGGCGGCGCGTGGTTTAAGGAAGGTGCTGCGGGCGAGCAGGAGGTCACGCTTCACGAGGCGGTCAGTCTGGCCGAGCTGCAACGGGACGAGCTCCTTCGCGGCTGCGATTTGCTGAGGCGGCTCAGCCCGGATGGCGACGACGAGGACTACGCGACGCTCGATGCGGAGATGATCCGGCTGGCTCCGAGCGTCAGCCTCACCGCGTGGGGCCACAAATACTTCAGCTTGATCTTTCCGGAGAGATTGGACCACTTCTATAATCCCGTTTATCAGCGCTTCCACCTCATCAAGTCGCTGCAACTTCCGCCGGAGGAGCGGGGACGATATGCCGCCGCGGGCCGCTTCGTCGCTCTCGCCAGGGCGCTCGATGTTCCGATGAGCCATCTGACGATTGCGCTCAATCATCGCAACGGCCGCCCGCACGCCTACTGGCGCGTCTCCGTGGCGGAGGATGGCGGCGCCAAGGGCGCCTGGCCATTGATGCAAAGGCACTCTTGCGCGGCGATGGGGTGGCCTGCGCTCGGGGATCTCGCTTGGCTCCTCGACGACCCGGCGAACGAGCACGCCCTCACGCGGCTCTTGGAGGAGCATTACTCGAGCAACCCGCGCATACTCGCGAATGTGCGGCGACAGATCGTCAACTTCGTGCTGAGGGCGGCGGAGGGCGACATCGTCGTCGCCGCCGACGGGCGGGGCAACCACGGCATCGGGCGGATCAAGGGAGATTATGTGTTCGGCGCCGACGCGGCGTTCCCTCATCAACGGCAGGTCGAATGGGTGAATGTGGATTCGTGGCCCATGCCCGAGCCGGAAGCGCTGCGCACGACATTCTGGCAGCTTATGAACGAGGTCAATTTCATCGAGATCGAGCGCCGGGTAGCAGGGCTTTCGAGCGCGCCCATCGTCCCGGCCCAGGGTGTCGCGGCCATCGCGCCGGTCGTCAGCCGCATTCGAGCGGCATTGGCACGGCAGGGCCAGGTCATCCTGCACGGACCGCCGGGGACGGGGAAGACCTACTGGGCGCTGCGCGCGGCCTATCAATTGAGCGCCGGCGAGGCGCCTCCGGGGAAGGTCGAATTCTGTACCTTTCACGCCGGGTACGGTTACGCGGACTTCCTCGAGGGGCTGCGGCCGGGCGTCATCGACGGGCATATGGTCTATCAGAGGAAGGACGGCGTATTCAAAGAGATGTGCGCCGAGGCGGAGGAGGAGCCCAATCGCAATTTCTATCTCGTCATCGACGAGATGAATCGGGGCGACGTGCCGCGAATCTTCGGCGAGCTCCTGAGCGTCATCGAGAAGAACAAGCGCAGCCGCGATGTCATCCTTCCGCTCAGCAAGTCGCGCTTCTCGGTGCCGGATAATGTCTTCATGATCGGCACCATGAGTGCCATCAGGGGAGCGAATTCGCTCGCCGACGCCGTCTTGCGCCGGCGCTTCGCGTTCATCGAGATGATGCCCGACCCTTCGGTGCTCGGCGACGCCGCGGTCGAGGGCATCGGCCTGGCCTCGTGGCTCACGGAGCTCAACAAGAGGATCCGCGCTCATGTCGGCCGGAACGCGCGGAGCCTGCAGATGGGTCATTCCTATTTCCTGCGCGGCGACCAGCCAATTCACGATTTCGCTTCCCTGGTCGAGACGCTGCGGGACGACATCATCCCCCTTCTCGAGGAGTATTGTTCCGGCGACTTCGCGGTCATGGAGAAGATACTCGGTCCGGCGTTGATCGACGTGGAAGAGCTGCGGGTTCGCCACGAAATGTTCGAAAGGCCGTCCTGGGGCGGCCTGGGCGAGGCCTTGCGGCAAATGGTCCCCTCGAGCGCCCCCGCCGCCGGCAAGCCGGCCAAGGCCGAGCGCAACGTGCTCGCCAAGAGTACGACTTGAAGCATTCGACTTGAGATCGACGGACGACGGATAGGCGCCGCCGTCGGTGACTTGGAGGCCGTTCGATGTCTGACCTTTACATCTTGCTTGGCATCATTGTCGTCGCGGCGATCGTCGCCGTCGTCATCTACAACGGCCTCGTCGCCGGACGGCAGGAGGTCCGCAACGCGTGGTCGCAAATCGACATACAGTTGAAGCGCCGGCACGACCTCATTCCCAATCTCGTGAATTCGGTCAAGGACGCCATGCAGGTCGAGAAGGCGCAGCTTACGGCCGTCGTCGAGGCGCGCAACCAGGCGATTGCGGCCCGCACGCCTGAAGCCTCCATGCAGGCGGAGAACGTGCTCTCAGGCGCGCTGCGCAACCTGTTCGCGCTCGTGGAATCATATCCCCATCTGCGCTCACAGGAGAACGTCTCGGGATTGATGGAGGAGCTCACCACGACCGAGAACAAGATCAGCTTCGCGCGCCAGCACTATAACGACGCCGTTCAGGCCCAGAACATCCGCGTCGCGTCGTTCCCGGGCGTGCTCTTCGCGCGCGCTTTCGGCTTCTCCTCCGAGACGATGTTCACGGTCCCCGAGGCCGAGCGGGCGGCGGTCGAGTCGGTGCCGGACGTGCATCTTTCCTAGCGCGGCCGAGCGATGACGGCGCCCTCCGAGACCCTCTACAACACCGACTTCCAGCACGCGATCACGCGCAACAAGCGC
>Ga0187769_10001520_pt1 | contig 13294 bp, 13 predicted proteins | sample 0116_SJ02_MP02_1_FD_133140 | JGI IMG/M metagenome (GOLD analysis project Ga0187769, IMG submission 133140) | Tropical peat soil microbial communities from peatlands in Department of Meta, Colombia - 0116_SJ02_MP02_10_MG | ecosystem: Environmental > Terrestrial > Soil > Wetlands > Peat | place... | reverse complement strand
TACCTCAAGGCACCGGTAACCTTGACGAAGCTTACCATCGCGCCGGCTGAACGGGCGGATGTTCTTGTCGATTTTTCGAATGTTGCACCGGGAACGAAAATTATCCTGCAGAATGCGGCTAATGCACCGTTTCCTTATGGCGATCCAGTGAACCCATTGACAACGGGGCAGATCATGCAGTTCAATGTGACGAATAATCATGGACGGACGCTAGTAACGCTCCCGACTCTGCTTAACCCGACCCTAGTCGGTTCGTTCCCCAACCTCCCCACCCCTACAAAGACGAGAGTTCTGACATTGGCGGAGGTTAAGGGCCCGAGTAGCGCCATGGCAATAAACGAAGCCGGATTCGAGCGTCTGAAAGGCGAGATGGCAATGAACGACCTTGAGTATCTCCTCGATGGACAGGACTGGTCTGCACCGGTTAGCGAACAGCCTCATCTGGGGACGACCGAAGACTGGGTGATTATCAACCTAACAACGCACGCGCACCCGATCCACTTGCACCTCGTTCAATTCCAGCTCGTGAGCCGGCAGGCGATTAACGTCACTAACTATAAGAAAGACTGGGAGATGAAAAATGGCGAACCCCCGTTCAACCACTCAACAATAGCGGTGAGCCCCACTGCGTACTTGATTGGCAGTGCTGCAGGTGCTCCCCCGCAGGAGCACGGGTGGAAAGACACCATCAACATGAATCCGGGCGAAGTGACTATCATCAGGGTGCGTTTTGCCCCTATTGACAAAAATAGGGTGTACTCATTTAATGCGGCAGCGGGACCAGGCTACGTGTGGCACTGTCATATGATTGATCACGAAGACAACCAGATGATGCGGCCATATAAAATTGTGTCACCGTAGCGGCATCTTTTTGTGTGGGGTCGTCGCCCCACATTTGAATTTTAAATAGCATTAACCGATCACAAGTCTCTTTGTCTTGGCATGGTATCAAACTCGCAAGTGGATTATGCTCGACCCTCTCTTCTCATCACTGTAGTCCATGAATCTTCGCATCTCCGCGCTCAATGAATCTCGTGGGATGTTTTGGTACATCGGGAACTGGTCTATCACGGTGATGCGGCTATCCCACTTGGTAAATTCACTCACATCTTTTAGTGTCCACATGCCAACCCTCCCGGAGAAGGATGTCATGAAGACGACTATTGCCTCTTCCTGTTCCTCATCGCTGAGCTTGTTCCACCACTCTTCGAGATCGGACCACTCCTTACCTTTCGGCTTTGTCGGGGTCTTAAGCGCGGTTATCATGTCATTCAGCTTATCTTTCTGATCCTGAGGCGTCTTCTCCCACCAGTCCTTCAATGATTCAGGCCACGCTGCTCTCATTTTATCTCGTTGTTCCGGCGGAAAGATGTTTTTCCATGTACTAAAGCAGTCGTCTGATCCTGATTCGACATCAAACACGATCTCTTCACCAGGGAAGTTATCCGCCAACATCGAAAAGAACTGTTTTACCTGCGATTCCTCAAAGTAATAGAATAGCCCACCAGCGATCATGAATACACCGTCTTCGGTATGTTTGATGTCACCGCACCAGCTCGGATCGAGGAGAGATTTTGCGATGTACGTTACCCGGTCAGGCTCCGGGAGCAGCTGCCTCCTGATATCGATGACAGCGGGAAGGTCAAGGTCATACCAGTGGATCGATCCGTTATCGACGCGGTAGAACGTCGTGTCAAGCCCGGCGCCTAGACTGATAACCGAAGCAAGAGGATGTTCTGCAATATATGCCCGTATTTTGTCGTCGAACTGCTTCGCTCGTAGTGACCCGAGACTGAATAATGATATATTGTCTTTTAAAGCGGCAGTAAACAAAATACCCAAGAACGGTACATCACTTGTTGAAAAATCATAGTCGATTTTTTCGACGAGTTCAACGGCTTTAGCGTCATAAAATAGTGAGCTGTGTTCCTTGCTCAACTGTGCCCGGCCCCATAATGGAGCCAACAGCGTTTGCGACACGTCGCTTAACTTAATCTTTACTTTACCTCGGTTCATGCTTGTTCCTGACGTTATTATAAGTTTCCATCTTGATAGGTCATCCAGACTGCACTTTTACCCCTTTTCTGCATGGAATAGTATGGAAGGCCCGTAGATATCATATGCAAACCCTTTGAACCCCGCCCGTGAGAGGTACCCCTCAATTTCCTCTACATCGAAAAGGTGTAGTGCCTCTGATTCCTCCTCACTGAAAAGACTACCGACTTCCATTAGCTCGAAAATCATCTTAAGAGTGGAGATGCCCTGTTTCACAAATGTCAGCGCCGCCAACCGGGCACCCCTCTTCATGACTCGTGCCATCTCCTGCAATGCCTCGACAGTGTCCGGAAACAGGTGGAGGGCTCCGCTACAGGTCACGCTGTCGAATATGCCATCCTGAAATGGGAGCCTTTCAGCTCTACTGCGGGCAAAACAGATGTTTTCTATCCCTTTCCCCCTAGCGTACTCGGTCGCCTTCTCCAGCATGCCCATGGATATGTCGATCCCATAGACACGGCGCAACTTCTGTGCTAAGGGTCTCGTGAAGAACCCCGTTCCACACGCCACATCCAGGCCCACGCCATCCTCAGCATCCACCACCTCCGTCATCATCATTGCCATATCTTCGATCGACGGGAGACCTAACTCAGCGAGTATGATATCGAAGGTGCCGTACCACGACGGGCCTTCATAAATCTTCGCTAAGGTATCGAACTCACCGACAGACCTCAGAAAGAGACTTGTGCTCTCCATGAGATCCTCAACGACAAAGTCGGGGATTCCATTTTTAACAGGGTATTCGACTCTGTCCTGCTGACAGAGTAACCCGTTTGTTGTGGGGGTTAACGGCTGCTTACAAACTGGACAGACGTAATAACTGTTATGCCATTCCTTTTTACCATTGCTCATTGCGATGCCTTCATTTCATTTTACCATCAACCTTGGTTCAAATGTATTATGATGTCAGTTGATGTTCAGCCATATTTAGGCCAGCCTAATATATATACTTTAGGTCAGCCGAATTTCTGGGCCGTGGAGCTGCACAAAAAGCTGCAGTGATGCATAAAAAATAAAAAATGACGACGACGAAATAAGAAAACTATGAAAGACAAAAAGGGTCAGTTGAAGAAGCGGATCTATTGGAGATGTATAATAAAATTAAATTTTGAAGCTAAACACGCTTTTATGCATTAAACGAGGAATTTAGTTTAGAGAAGAATTAGAGAGGTAAGGCTAACCATGGAGTCTCAAGATAAGGAAAGATACCATGAGATTCACCCCGTGAAACTCGCTACAGACATTAGTGCCGCTGTACTCTCCTTGTACTTATTCTGGCAACATGCGCTTATTTCAGGGATACTTGTTGCGATTATACCCCCTGTGATTGCATCGACAGTCATCATCAAGTGGGCGCCTCTTGAGAGGTACAAGCACTCTGCGCTTGGACAGTATATTGACAGGTATATGACCAATGCAATGCGGCTCATTCGCCTTGGAGGGATGATTGTTATGGTGATAGGAGCATGGTACCATGTCGTGGTGCTTATCCCTCTTGGTCTCGTTGTAACTCTTCTCGGATGGCTTCGCGGGATATTGTTCCCGGTAAAGACATCATCGACTCGGTAACTTTTGCATAAGTTGAAAACGGCCCTACGTAAAATAGATAAGCGTGCCGAGCCCTGCAAAATCCAACAATGCGTGCGAAACGGTAGTCCATCGAATTGACCCCGTGCTCAGGGCCACCCATCCAAACGCTAACCCCAGCACTACTGCGAAAATGGCAAAATAGAGAGAGCCTCCGCTCATGGTGCTTGGAACTATGGACAAGGGCGCAAGGTGCCAGAAGCCAAACCCCACTGCCGGATACAGATACCCCGCTACCACATGGCGAGGAAATACCGCCACTTATGTCCCTCGCCAGAACATTTCTTCCATCATTGCGTTGACGACAGCAAGAGGGATTGAAGTTAAGATAATAAGCAGGGTGGCGTGGAGCAAGCGTGTGGGAAGTAGAATACATAGGCGACGACAGGGGGAACGACAAGGCATACCGCCCCGAGCCACGCAGGTCGGCCCAGCCGCGGGTGAACAGCACGGAACAGCTCACGGAGGCTCCGCGGCTTGAGCAGTAGATGGTTCTCTGCCTTTTAGCAACGGGTAAAGCGGCGTTATTGGCGATGGTCACGCGTTACACGGCCAGAGATTTGAATAGGTGCTTATACACAGCAGAGCCGCATGTTACACAGCAGAGCCGCATGTCTACCGGACGGAAATTAAGCACAGTCAAGATTACTGACTATCTAATCATATAAAGATGATACAGGAGAGAGTTCTCTCTTATTTTCAAGCGGAAAGATACTTATTACTGGAATCAAAGATATGGGAGTTATAAAAAATTAGAGAGATTTAAAAAGTTGGTTAGCTCAGAAACATCGATGTAAATTTTTTATAAAAATAACCAATAGGAATTTTTAAATAGTTCTTCATCGTCGTGTTTAGGTAAACTGAACTACCAGACGAGGTGTTTAGTTGAAATATGCGAGAAGAGAAGCCCTTAGAGTGCTTCTTTTATTGGCGACCGCATCGCTTGTTGCAGGGTTGGTAATCACACCGGCTGCCGCACAGCAACCCCCCACCATACATTACGTCCCCCAAGCGGGATCTACGTGGGTCAACTTTGGATCTGCAGGAGCCAGCTATAACGCGTACGTCAGCACCCCTAGCTTATTTCGAACTCTACCAAATGGACACCCATATTGGGGTGATATTGGGCAAAATGATTTTATCTCCATTCCGGACGGCAATGCAACAAATAACCAGAACACAGCGTCGTGGGAGATAGGGTTTCATTACGCCGGAATGACATGCCAGCGCTTTCAAAAAATTTGGGACAAAGCGTGTGGTGCTTTTATGATTAAAATCGACACTAGTGAGGGGCCTAATAAGGGCTACCTTACCATCTACCGTGCTACGACCGGCGGTAGCGGCGCGCGGTGGTATAAACCAATGGATACCGTTTTGCGCGTGGGCCACAATTATTACGTTCAAATTGCGTGGGACTCGCGTGCAGGCCCGGGCAATGAACAATATCCGACGATCTGGATCGGTGAGGACGGAAACGCACCAGTGAGACAGACGCACTGGGACGAGATCGGCGGTCTTGACGGTACCGGATCATGGTTCAACGACGCCCAAGGTCCTGCGAACCTAGGGAACACTGCTTCGGGCTGTGGCGTTAGCGCATCAGCCACGACCAGCTGGCTCAACGGCGGCTTCTATGTGTACCGGCAATACAATTCAATCGTTGATTTTAGTAAAGGTGGAAGCTGGAACACTGATAAGCTGGCATGGATAGCCACAACGCCAACCGTCAAGTCGACTGCAAGACTGGGCCTAAGGTGACGCCCACGGTAAAGCCAACAGTCAAACCAACGGTCTAGGCAACGACTACATCCTAAGTGGTCCAGGCATCTACTCACGCAAATGTCTCAGACTCTCACTCAGCTCTGCAGAATGACTCTGCGCCCGGAATTTCGGGTTCCTTCTGCTCAAACTCATATCTCCAGTATCGGAATGCACTCTCCGAGTTACGCATGTAGTTTATCCTCCGACGTATGCCGTCTCCCTCATTTTTTAAGCTACCTAGATTGTCAATTTTTTAGACACAGTCGAGACGCGCGTTTACACTATTCTGCCAGCGTAGCGATATGCCACCTCATTTAAACTTATTATAAAATTGTCTGACTGAATGATGGCATTTACATCATAATGGTCACTACGTAGTTCATTAATCTTCATCCAACGTTCATATGTCGACGGTTCATGCCCAGTTGCTCTAATATAAGCAGAATCATTTGGAGGTACGGTTAAATCTAATTTATAGCCATTAACTTGGCCATTTAGATAGGTAGCAGCATCGTTGGCCGTGTCAAATTGTCTTATTGTATAATCACCGTTTGTGTGCACTGTAGTATTATTTTCAGATGCATTGTAGCGGTCTGTAGCGTAGTCAATTCTTACGATATTAGCATCTATCCACGTTGTTTTCCAAGCCTTTATTGCTGTTGAGTTCTCGGCAATCATATCATGCAGCGTTTCTACCATAGTTTTGAGCGTTTGATTCGAAGTCGCCGCGGTGCTCGTCGCAGTTTGATTTGTCGTGATATTTGTCGTGGTATTAGTCGCATTTTGATTTCTTTGTGACATGCACCCTGAGACAAACACCGGAGCTAACACAATAAAAGATATAAATAAAAGCGCGATACACTTGTTCATTTGAGCGCCCCTCTCATTTTTTGTAATACATTAAATTATCTGTTTACAGCATTAAACTTGCTGTTATTTTGTTTGCACAAGGCGAAACAGGGAATCAATAAAAGATATCGGATAAGAAGAAGAGGGCTGTGAAAAACAATCACGGCGCTGTCAGGATGTCGAACTAGATGATATGTGGAGACTCTCCAATAGGGGTCGTGATGAACCGCCTGAAAAGCTGCATTGGTAACTTTGTTACAGGTTCTCTTCAAAATTTTGCGAATCGCGGTAGTGACACATACGAGATGCCATAGAATTCATACGCGAAGCTCGCGCACGTGACTATGTCACAATAACGGTGCCGCGCATAAATGGGTGGTGACCGCAGTGGTAATTATACGTCCCTGTGGCATTAAACTGGAATTTGAACGAGGCTCCAGGGCCCAAATCCCCCGAAGCAAAAAGTGGGCTACGCTTCCCCGTCTCCAGATTGACAACTTTCGTGTCTGAGGTCACGGAGTGCGAGACAAAGGTTTCCTTGTTCGTCCATACCACCGTTGTCCCATTCATAATGGTCATATTAGATGGTGTAAAGCAGAAGGCTTGGATGGTCACATTCACTGTTTCGCTTTGTTGTGATAGCGTTGATGTACGTGCGTCCTTATTTTGTACAGAAGACGGTATCTTAGTCGCATTAGAAGATATACATAGGGCAGCAAGGGCAGCCCCGAAAAATATTATAGCAAACATTAACACTGCCATTAAAGAAATGAAAATTCTTCGCGTTTTCATCGTTAGAACCTCTGTTTAACATTTCATCTGAGGCTGGCATTCAATATTTGTTCAATTGCCTTATGTCTCTCAACATACGAGTAAGAGGGGCAATGTCAAACAGATAGGTTAATTATAGTTAAAACACTAATTAAAGCTTACGATTAGTCCTTTTTTATTTTTCAATTTCATTTCATCAAATCGAAAGTATTGTTTGTAGTCGATTTTCCCAAGGATATATCTACGCTCCGGTAGGTGTCGCTACATTTACGGTGTATGAGAATCAACCTCAGAGGTTCTAACAGAAATTAGGGCAATCTGGACCCGTAAGATACATAACCATAACGACAACTATATCTTGACCTCTTTGAATATCCAGTTAACCCTTCTGATCCATAATGGGGCATCATTAACGGGAAGATGACGTTATATGAAAAAAGAGATGGTGGCTCTATCGTTAATCACTGTAATGCTCTTGTCGATGTGCGGGATCGCTGGCGCGCACACTGCTACTGTCGGCTCAAAAACCGCACGATCACCCATGCACCGAGATCCATCTGGGCCCCTCCTCGATCCAACAGCTATTCCCAAGTACGTGAACCAACTTACCGGACCACCGCCGGTGTTTGTTCCCGTTAAGGGAAATGAGTACTGCGTCACGGTATCTTCGTTCTATCAGCAAATTCTGCCCCCGCCGTTACCTATGACACAGGTGTGGGGCTATGGAGGGTTGGCAGAAGATGCGGTAACAGGGACTCCATTGGGATTCGTCCGAACTGCGCCAGGCCCCACCTTTGAGGCCACGCGAAATACCTCCATCTCCGTGAACTGGGTTAACGACCTCAACGATCCACACATGTTTGCGGTAGACCCAACACTCTGCTGGGCAAATCCAAACAATATGCCGATGCAGATGCCACCGTTCCAGTCGTTCCCCTCTGGTTACCCCCAGGCCCAGTCACCCGTTCCACTTGTCACGCATGTACACGGGCTTGAAGTCTCATCCACCTCTGATGGTAATCCCGACGCATGGTGGACTGCCGATGGGAAACACGGCCCTGCGTACAACACAGAGCAACCCACTGCGCCAAACGCAGCATTTTTCCGCTATCCGAACAAGCAGCCGGCCACCACTCTCTGGTACCACGACCACGCACTCGGTATAACCCGCCTCAATGTGATGGCCGGGCTTGCAGGCTTCTACCTGATACGTGATCCTGCGGATCCCATTGCGCCGCTGCTGCCGAGCGGCGGCTATGAGGTGCCACTCGCAATTCAGGACAGGAATTTTTACGCCAACGGGTCGTTCTACTTCCCGAGCGATGGAGCGAATCCGGATATCCATCCGTACTGGCAACCGATGTTCTATGGAGGCGTCACTATGGTGAACGGCAAGGTCTGGCCAAACATGAATGTGGATAAGGGGCTCTACCGGTTCAGGCTCCTAGATGGGTCGAATGCACTCTTCTACACGCTCAGCTTTTCGAACGGGATGCCATTTACGATGATAGGGAGCGACGGTGGCTATCTGAAGGCGCCAGTGTTCATGACCCAGCTCACCATTGCACCTGCTGAACGGGCGGACATCCTTGTTGATTTCTCAAATTTCACGCCTGGGACGAAGATTATATTACAAAATGCGGCAGCCGGGCCGATCATGCAATTTACTGTGACAGACAGACTAGGACACTCACCAGTAACACTCCCAGCGACGCTGAACCCAACATTTGCGAACTCATTCCCCACTTTGCCCGCCCCCACTAAGACGAGAATAATCACATTGACTGAAGCCGAGGGTCAGGATGCCCCCCTCGAGATGCTCGAAGACGGACAAAAGTGGTCAGCACCAATCTCTGAGAAGCCTCAACTGGGGACGACCGAGGATTGGGTCATCATCAACCCGACAGGTGATGCGCACCCGATGCATTGGCACCTCGTTCAACCCCAGCTCGTGAGCCGACAGACGTTTAACGTCACTGCTTACACCAAGGACTGGACGGCAAAAAATGGCGAGCTCCCGCTTAACCACTCGACTGTCATAGTGGACCCTACGCCCTATCTCACTGACAGTCCGGTAGGTCCCCCTCCACAGGAACAGGGATGGAAAGACACCTTCCAGGCATACCCAGGTGAGGTCTTGACCGTTAGAATGCGCTTTGCGCCCATTGACGGGAGTGGAAAATACCCATTTGACGCCACCGCAGGACCAGGGTACGTGTATCACTGTCACATACTTGACCACGAAGACAATGAGATGATGCGGCCCTTTAAAGTAGTGTCATCGGAACCGACCGCTTCTACAATAAGCGTGCAACGCGTGCCTGAATCTCCTGCGTACCTCCCGTGGACGATCACCAACACCGGCACGGGCGACGCGTGGGTTGGACCGATGGGCAAACTCTACACGCAGAGTTCGAAGCTCCCCAGATATATGTTTGGATACCGATATCGTGCCCACCTGCCATTTTAGCTACTGTCGGTTTATGCCTCATTACAGCAGTGTGTGTGTCGTGTCCCTGCCAAAATCCGTGTCCATCATTGGCGTACGGTTTTCCATCATCATTGGTGGTAAATAAATTGTATTCGTTTGTAGCCTCTTGCACGCTCGAATATGTTCTAATGGTGGCGGCATAACCGTGTAGCGCGTTAGATTCAGACGTTACGTTACGCCCTTACCTGGCCCAGGCAAAGACTGCTAAGCTTAACCAATAGAGAGCGACGCTCGCCATGGTAACCTTAAATCCGGTCTCTAGCTTTTCGCGAGACCTGTCGTCCCCCAAATTTCTCGCCTGAATTAAGAGCCACACCGTAAGCACGGCCAGTACCACCACGAAGAGCCAGGATAACTGTGCATATAATAAGATCGCTACGCCAAAAACAAACAAGGCGATAACAAACGCTACGTAGAGCGCCCTCTCGGTAGCGGGGCGGAGCCGAATAAAGAGGGTGGGAACTCGCGGGTCGAGTGCTTCCTGCATCATTGATGGCACCGGCGAATATACCGCCAAAAAAATGGCCAGGAGCCACGGGAGCGGAGTTAAGATTGTATCGGGGGAGAATGCAGCCCATATTGCCACAGGAGCTAATGCCAAGGGCAGCATTACGGTAAGATAGCCGATGTTGTCGCGCAGATAACGTGAGTAAGCGAAGTTCAACCCCAGCACTAACAGCCCCAGTGCCAAGAAAAGCCAGTTAAAGATCACTATCGCCATCACAATCCCTATCGCAGACAAAATTGAGGTAAAGAGTACGGCCTCTGGTCTCGAGAGCAGCCCCGTCGCGAGCGGCCGCAATGGCCACTTCGTTTTGTCCCTCTCTGCATCCACGATGTCGTTTACCATATTCGCGACTCCAAGCGCGAGAAACACTATGATAAGTAAGGGCAGGAGCCGAAGGTCATTAAATCTCGCGCCCGCTAACGCTGCCGTCCCGATTGCCAGTGGCAAACTTACGATGTCAATTCCTACACCCGACAGCGCTATGAGTGCGATAATTCTATTTCGAAATGAGCGCTCAGTAGGCGCATTTCTATAAAATAACACGTCAGCTGCCGACACTTGTGCTTTTGCCATGCATACCCATCTCCCACATTAAATAACATGTATATACATTGTTAGCTGTATTTTTTGGTTAATAACATAACGTTTTTGTGGATTTACGGAAGATATATAGAGGGTATTGTTTTAAATCAGCACTGCGCGGTGCGCGACTATTAATGTGCTACGTAACGCGAATTTTGACAACCAGTTTTTACACGTTGACTAACTGCGTTGTGTACGTACATTACTAAAAAATTATTATTCGTCAATGACCATTCGTTTGCGGATCGCGCGATCTTAAAAAATGAGGAGGTGTATAAGAACTTGGTCAGTACCACCAAAGTTGCCAGATTTAAGTCAGAGCATGCCCTTAACGAGTGGCTTAAGAAGGCAGGAAACAGCATCACTGTTTTAAATGTTGCTACAAAAAAGAAGGCGTCACTATTATTCCTAGGTATCAAGAAGGTTTATGTTGTAACGTATCGAATCGAAACATCGAACTAAAGGAGGTTATGTTGGCGTACGATATCGTCACGATATCACCTTTTATATCGTGTGCCACTGCAACTATAATAATTACAAGACAAAGCGGGACTGAAGTAATACTGTGGCTGGTTTTAGCTATAGGATTAACGAAAGAATGTAATAATTGTAACTGTTCGAGTGGAGTGGAAATAGAGCTATTAAAATGGCAAAAGTACGTGGGCTCTATTTAGATTCTGGTCTCTATTCTATTTGTATCGGTGTTTACAGAGCATGGTCACCCTCATAAAGCTTTTATACCGCACCACTCAAAAGTGACAACAGCATGCAAACCGACACCGATTCTGCCACGCCGCGCGGAAGCTTCGCATCCCTTTTCGCCTTCAGCCAAGGGCTAATCGGCGTGTCGATGACGCTGCTCGTGTTCACTTTTTTACAGCCCATTGCTGCCCTCCACTTCCCACTCGGAGAGGCACAAGTCGAGACGCTGCTTACTAACTCATTGCCGCAGTTCGGGATATTTGTTCTCAGTTTTGTGGTCATAGGCTCGGTCTGGATCAATTACCACGAGATATTTAACGAAATCAGACGTTACTCTCGCGTGCTCGTGTGGCTGAACTTCATCTTTTTAATGTTTGTCGTTTTTATCCCTTTTTCCACCGTGATACTGGGCGGCTCCACCAATTCCTGGCTTGCCGTCGTCTTCTATGCGGCCATCATCGCGGGCGTGGGATTCTCCCTCACCCTCATATGGTTGTACGCGTCCCATAATCATCATCTCATCGATTCATCGATGTCGGCTAGCGCGGTGCGCTCAATCACCGCGGAGAGGCTCTTCACTCCGTGCGTATTCCTGTTCTCAATAGTCATTGCGCCCTATAGCCCACGTTTTGCCGAGTTCTTTTGGATTGTCGCCATGGGGGGGCTGGTGATAAGGCTGCGGAGAAAGCCAGCTTCCGTTGACCAAGGTTGATAGCGTTCTGACTCGACTCTGGCACGGACGTGCGGCATCTTGGTCTTGTGATATGCCTGGATGTGCGTCGCTGTTCAGGGAGTTATTGTCAGCCCTGTTACCATTTTAGCATGAGCGCATAAATTCCCTCATACCAGCAGTATCTGTCGCCAGATCCATATAAGAGCTACAAGATGACTTGTCAAATTGTGGCAAAATATCGTAGGGCGTCAAAATGGCAACGGGCATTGCCGATAAGGTACATTTTCGGCAATGCGGTGGGTGTCTGCCATGAAAAATATCGTCGACTGCTGCGAGAAAGACCAGGTTGATGAAATGCTTGCATGCTTCTTTCGTGTTACGTTACTCTAGCCCGTATATGCTATATCATGTAGACTTACTACAAAATTATCTGTTTGAGTGACGGAACTTACATCAGCGTAGTCACGACGATTTTCATTAATCTTCATCCAACGTTCATATGTCGACGGTTTATGCCCAGTTGCTCTAATATAAGCAGAATCATTTGGAGATGCAGTCGAATCCAATTTATAGCCACTAACTTGGCTATTTAGATAGTTAGCAGCTTCGTTGACAGTGTTAAATCGTTTAATCGTATAATTGGCGTTTGCGTGCGTTGTGGCGTGTGCAGACGCATTGTATTGCTGTATGGCTACATCCACTTTTACGGTATTGGCGTCGGTCCACGTTACGTTCCAAGCCGTCATTGCTGTTGAGCTCTCGGCAAGAATATCGTGTAATTTTCCTACTATGGTGCTGAGCGTTTGATTCACAGCCGGCAAGGTACTAGTTGATGTTTGATTCACAGTCGTTGCGGTACTGGTTGATGTTTGATTGCTCTGTGATGTACACCCCGATACAAACACTGATGCCAGTACAATAATGGATACAAATAAAAGCGCGATACATCTGTTCATTTTTAGCGCCCCTGTCACTTTTTGTAAGACGTTAAAATATCTGTTAAAACATTAAACTTGCGGTTATTTTATTTTGGGCAGTGTGAAAAATATTATTACATCTATGATACAAATGTACTTTTGTTGCACGTAGATTGTTATTTCAAAGCGCTGTGCGGACCTGTACAAATCATTTCTCACGCGCAACAAGAACAATAGTGAATGCTTCAGTAACACTATTCTATTATACTATTCCATTTGATTTCCAAAAACAGCAAAATATTTAGCCTGATTTTCAAATGTGGTAAATGGAGTGGCTAATCAATCTGAAGCAAGACGAGACACCACGAAGACTCACTATTTTGAAGATTTAAAGCCTG
>Ga0187769_10001519_pt1 | contig 13297 bp, 9 predicted proteins | sample 0116_SJ02_MP02_1_FD_133140 | JGI IMG/M metagenome (GOLD analysis project Ga0187769, IMG submission 133140) | Tropical peat soil microbial communities from peatlands in Department of Meta, Colombia - 0116_SJ02_MP02_10_MG | ecosystem: Environmental > Terrestrial > Soil > Wetlands > Peat | place... | reverse complement strand
CCGTTGCAGCAAAGGAAAATAGAGCGACTCGAGACGCGATGCTCAGAATACGAAGAGACAGGAAACTCTTAATCAAAAACTCGGGCTAGGATATCGAACCCTTCCACAGCGGGTTTTTTTCACGCTTATTGTCAATCCATATTGTAGATTCATAAACGGCTTAACCACCAAATGCCCAAACTCTGAATCGAGTTGAAATCAGAGGTATGGCAATGTGTAATGACATGAGACGTTTCGAAAGAATGGCGGAAGAAAAGAAGCGCAACAAGAAAGAAAATGAAGTTGAGTTTGTCGTCAATGAACCTGAAGAATTCACCTTGACTCCCAAAACAGAAGCCAAAGCGCGTGCTCGAACGTAGTAAATCAGCTTTAAGAGCGATGCTTGTTAACAAATCCCAACATTCTGCCCAGTTTTTCATCTTTTTTCATCAAACCATGCGGCCGCGATTTAAGAGTTTGCCGCCAGAGCATTATCCGCTGTTGCTGTGGGCCGACTATTACTGGAAGTTGGCAGCGTCAAACGCATTATTTCTGTGCCTTCTGGAGGTCAACGCGTCCTTTTCTGTTTTGAAAACCGCGAGTCTTGTTTAGGAAGCTCAAGCCTAATATAAAACCACTTATTAGACCTAGTTCAAGAAAAACGTGCACGAGTGCCGACGGTGAAGTCGCCTGCACAGCGTGCTTTGTTGAAGTGGCCCGGAGAAGCCCGGTGGAGGGAAGGTCGCCTTTCCGCCGACTGTAGTGGACAAGCATAGCGGGCTTTGGACCCGCCGACGAGAGTTCGAATCTCTCCCGGGCTACCATTAGCTTTCGTAGTCAGAATGAAGAGCGCATAATCAAAGCGGTATGGGCGCTCAGAAAACTGAAAGCTTCAAGTCAGGAGAGCTATCTAAGGAACTCAAGTTCTTAAGCAAACATGCAGACTTGGATAATCGCGTGCGCTCTTCGTCATGTTGATTCCCCTACCGTTCCAAGAATTAGAACAAAACGTTCCAACAATTAGATTTATCTGATCGTTCCTGTGTTTAGGATTTAGGAGTGAAACCAATTGCATGTCTCACTCGTCCGTCTTGTTCTGGTTTCAGCATTTATGACAGTGCTTGGCGTTGCCACGGTTTACGGCATCAGATTCGAGTTTCAACTAACGACCGTGTCAAAACCTTCTTCAGCATCCAATAATGGTCAAACAAAGCCCTCTTCATCATCAACAAGCCTACAAACAACGTCCTCTTCCGAATCAGCCAGCGAACAGACAAACAACTATTCCCCAGGAGGCGCTCCTATGCCAATACCACTCGACTCTTACGTACTCGTTTTCGCGCATGACGGTGACGGGTTTGTCCAGGCTTCAGTAACCATTGCTGGTCCGATAGTCAATGGCACAGAACTGGAAAATCAAACCCTTTTTTCAAATGGCACGACGTATGATGTGGACTCTTTCAACGGCACAACGACAACTGACCTGCAGAACCCTCTGATCTTAGAACTTTTCCCAGAAGGCGTCTATACGCTGTCAGCAACCTTCGAGTCTGCGCCAGTGCAAAACCTGACGCTGAAAGTAACCGGATACGGGTCATGTTACCAAGCGGTCTTCAACTTTGGCTCGTCCGCTCCGCCGCCTATGGGCAATCTACTCATTTCGGCGTTTGCTAGCTACCCCTACGCAGGTGGCGGGTTTGTTGGCACATTTGTTCCGGCCTCAGTAACCATAACCGGACCGGCCTTCTTTAATACCACACTAGTCTACAATCTTGGATTTGAAGGCTCGGCGGTTTTCACCGTTCCCCCGGGGGCCTACATGATAACTGCAACGTACGGTTCTTTCCAACAACAGACTAGCACTGCAAACGTTACGGACGGAGGCTTTTCAGGAGCATTCTTCTGTTTCGGCGGCCCTCCGCCACCCTAGAGATCAGGTGGTGCCACACGCTTTAACCATGATTCGTGACTTCTGAAACTTGCAAATATGCGTTCATGGCTCGCCGTCTGTACTCGTTCTATCTTCAAAATCAAGAAGGGTTTCAATCTCTTCTTTCAAATGAGAGTCAAGCCAAGCGCGCGCTGCAAAAACTGGGCTCTTAGAGCGCGTGTGAGCGTTGCCGCTTGCATCACGCTTTAGGGATAGTGTTGTCCGAAGTGTCTGGCTGCGAGTGCGACATCTTTCATGTTGACTGTACCGTCGCCGTTGATGTCTGCATTTGCGTTCCAATTGGTTGAGCCGATTGTGGATCCGAAGGCTCTTGCTACAAGGGCGATGTCCTTCATGTCCACTTTGAAGTCTCCATTCACGTCACCTGGAATCGTTACAACGACATTGCCGCCTGTACTGTTGTTGTTTGCAGTGTCGGTTTCGCCTGGAACGGGCAAAGCGTAAGCGCTTATGGTATAGTTGCCGATGGCAAAGCCAGTGGCGTTCCATGTGAAAGTTAGGGTTGTGGAGTTTTGGCTTGTGAGGGTCAGAGTTTCAGTTTGGATAGCCGTGGTGTTGGAATTTGCTGAGAGGCTGGCGTATGCTGTGACGTTGAAGGTTTCAGCGTAGTCGCCTTGGTTTGCCACTAAGACTGTTATGTTGGCGTTGAAGCCTTGGCCGACCACAGTTTTAGAACATGCAACGTTGGTGATGGCAAGGTCGTGGATTCCGATGTTCACTGAAATGGTCGCGTTGTTAGAAGTTGCCTGTGCTCCGACGCTGTCAGTGACAATAGCATATATTGTGTATGAACCTGCCAATGTGGGTGTGAAAGTCCAACTGCTAGAAGTTGCGCCTTGAACTGCTAAGCCATTCAAACACCATTGATAAGAATATGATGACGTACCACCCGAAACGGTTGAGTTGAACGTTTGAGACTGATTAACAAACATGGCGAAAGAACTGGGCAAAACAGATGCAGAAAGTGGGCCGTTCACGATAACTGTCGTAGTGTTGGAGATGGCAACCACGCCGGCGTTGTCGGTTACGTTGAGATAAACCGTGTAAGTGTCATTAGTGGTTGGCGTGAAGGTCCAGCTGCTAGAATTGGCGCCATTGATCTGTGTCCCGTTTAGATACCATTGATAAGAGTAAGGAAACGTGCCATCAGAAACGGTTGAGTTGAACGTTTGAGACTGGCCAACATCCAAATTGATCGAAGTGGGTGAAACACCAACTGAGACGGCTGCGTTGACAGTTGCATTTGCAGTGTTGGAAGTTGCAGTGAAGTTTGCCGCGTCAGTGACCTCCACATAAACTGTGTAATAACCAGGGGAAGCTGGCGCAAAAGTCCAAGTTGCCTCTGTAGCGCCTGAAACAGCCAAGTCGTTCAGGTACCACTGGTACGAGAAAGAAGCGGTGCCGCCAGAAACTGTAGCCGTGAACAGATTAGCCTGGCCAACATCCATAGTCGACGAAGCAGGGGCAACGCTCACCGTGGCTGCAGGGTTCACCGTGACAGTCGCAGTGTTTGACTCAGCAATCACCGGCACGCTTGCAGAATCAGTCACGTTAACATAGACCTCATGAGAACCCACCGTAGAATTGTAGGAATAGCTTGCGCTGTTAGTGCCAACCGGAATGCCATCTAAGTACCACTGATACGTGAAAGGACTTGTGCCGCCAGAAACTGCAGCCGTAAACAGATTAGCTTGTCCAACATCCATGATGACAGGACTGGGCAGAACAGACACAGAAGGTGAACTGTTCACGTTGACAGTAACGTTACATGTTGCCTCAGTTCCGATGCTGTCGGTTACCATCACGTAGACTTGTATGTTTGAATCTGGCAACGGAGGCGTGAAAGTGTACGCCGTAGTTGTTGCGCCTGACTGTGGGACGCCGTTGACGTACCATTGGTAAGAGTAGATACCAGTGCCGCCGGAAACGGTCGAGTTGAACGTTTGAGACTGACCCACATCCATATCGACAGAGGGATTGGGCAAAACAGATGCAGAAAGTGGGCCGTTCACGATAACAGTCGTAGTGTTGGAGATGGATGTTACGCCGACGTTGTCGGTTACGTTGAGATAAACCGTGTAAGTGTCATTAGTGGTTGGCGTGAAGGTCCAGCTGCTAGAAGTGGCGTTCAGAACTGCTGAGCCATCCAAATACCACTGGTACGTGTAAGGCAATGTGCCGTTAAAAACGGCTGAAGTGAACAATTGAGACTGGCCACCAACATCCAAGGTTGAGGACTCAGGCGAAATACTAGCGTAAGGCGGATCGTTCGCAATAACAGTCGTAGTGTTGGACGTTGCAACTGCACTTACTGCGTCAGTGGCGCATAGATAAACTGTATAAGAGCCCGCAGAGGCTGGCGTAAACGGCCACGTAGCACTAGTGGCGCCTGGGACTAGGGCACCGTTAAGATACCACTGATAAGAGTATGGCGACGTACCGTTTGCGACTGTTAAACTGAAGAGTTCAGACTGATTAACATCCAAGTTTGCGGAGCTAGGCGAGATACTAGCGGAAAGCGCCCCGTTCACAGTGACGGTCGTGGTGTTAGATATTGCCTGTACTCCGGCGCTGTCAGTGGCTATCGCATATATTGAGTATGAACCTGCCAATGCAGGCGTGAAGGTCCAGTTGCTAGAAGTGGCGCCATTGATTTGTGTCCCGTTTAGATACCATTGATAAGAGTAAGGAGACGTGCCATCAGAAACGGTTGAATTGAAGGATTGAGACTGAGAAAGATCCATAACGACAGACGGGTAGGGCAAAATGGCGACAGAGGGAACATTATTGACAGTGATGTTTGCAACGTTGGAAATTGTACCGAAACCGGCATTATCCATAACTTGGACATAAACTTCATAGGACCCTAAAGAACTCGGCGTGAAAGTCCAAGTGGAACCTGTAGCGCCTGAAACAGAAGTAAAATTCGTAAAGAACCCAACGTCGTCAATGCAGATTATATCGGAGCTAGAGCAGTTTCTTTCCAGTATCAAAGAATCCACGGTTTTATTTGCCGCAAGATTCAGAGTCGCTTGAGTCCAAACCGTAGACCACGCCAAATTTACGCTTGAAACGGACCCATCCGTGTAGTTCACTCTAAGCCAATCTCCGGCAGTGCCGTACTTGTACCAGCAACTGACATTGGCAACATTGTTCGATAAGACGCTTGGCAACTTCTGCGTTATCTTAAACGGTAGGTAAAGAAACGATCCATCGTAAGGCGAAGCACAACAGTAGCTTCCAGAATGTTGTTCATCGCTTCTTATGACCGCGCTGTAAGGTCCCTCCTGGTTCCACCCGTTGAGGTTGCCCGTCTCAAACCCGGAGTTAACGATTATGTTGCTCAGCGTGGCGCTGGACAGATACCATTGGTAAGAGTAAGGAGAAACCCCGCCAGAGACGGTCGAATTGAACAACTGTGATTGTCCCAAGTCCATACTGACGGAGCCGGGTGCTATATTGACTGAAGGAGGCGGAAACACGCTAGCGATGTAAGATGTCACATATATTTCAGGGGGAACCGCACCAGGCGTGTAATTTCCTTCGCATACAAGTATGACATAGTACGTGTCAGTCGAGGCGACCACGTAACTTACAGTCCCTCCCCAAGAGTCCAGTTTCAAGAGATAGCCTGAGTTAGTTTCCTCTTTACCAGCGGAAGAAACCCACTCCCAACCACCAATTTGAGTGCTATTAAGCAGGTAGAATCTCATCGAGGTCGTCGTACCTGCTCCCGCTGCTTGCCCACTCCATGTAACTCTTAGGGTCTGACCTGCTTCCAAACCATAGCCCTGAACGCTACCTTCCAGCGTGTCCGTGTCACGTGTCGAAGTCGAAAAATAAAACGGCGGCAATGGCCCCTCTATTCGAGCCGCGCGCGCGATTGGGGGAAACAGTGAGATCAAGAACAAAAAAAAGATAGAGAACAACACAACCAAGAAAACAATGGCTTTTCCCTTTCCTTTCATTTTCTCCCCCCTCCCCTAGCATTCAAAAGGGTGACTCAACTAGTTAATACTTATGGAACGCTCTTCTATTCCTCATAGCAGGGTTATGTGGCACAATCAACGAAAATTACCGATATCAGAAACCGCTATGGAAATCGATTCGCGTAGTTTCATATCCATCCTCTTCGTTTGAAGATTAGCGCAAGGATCGACGCTATCGTAGCCATTATTGCAATCATAATGTAGAAGCCGTAAGGACTGTTTGTCTCAGGGATGAATCCTGTTTTGAAGTTCGTTCCGTAAATTCCAGCGATCAAAGTCAACGGAAGAAAAATCGCTGAGATTATCGTGAGAATCCTGATTATGTTGTTAGTGCTTACCGTTTGAACGTTTACCAGGATGTCTCGGATGTTGCTCATGTCTTCCCTGTGAGTGTCGACAACCTCCACCAGTTGGATTGTCCTGTCGTAGAGGTCTCCGAAACGGGGAAGGTTCTTTTCTTGCACCAGTGCAAATTCTCCCCTCGTTATTCTTCCCATAATCTCGCGGAGCGGGCTCAAACTCTGTCTAAGACTCACTAGTCTCTCTCTTATTTCGAAAAGTTGTACTCTAAAATCGCTGTCCGCCAGCCTTGACCTTTCTCTGAAAAATCCCAACGCTTTTTGACTCAGTGCTTCAATCCTTTCGAAAACCAAGTCTGAAACCGGGTAATATTCGCTCGTGGCCAAATCCAAGAAAATGTACAGCATAATATCTGTGGAGGGAACGAGTGAAAGCGAGAAATAGCCGTGAGTGCTTATTTTTTTGTAGACAGCGCAAGTTAGTTCTGAGTAGCCCTTATGCAGCGTTATTATCCATCTCGAACAAACGAGCATCGTCAAGCGTTCCATTTTCCCGTCAGAAAGAAAATTTTTCTGATGTGGGAAATTTAGAAGGCAGAACATACGATCTTCATGTTCATCAATCCTTGAACGAACCCCTTCTTGGGTAAGTTCTTGAAGGTTGTGTTCATCTATGCTAAAATAGTTCTCCAGCTCTTTCACTTCGGAATCGGTTGGGTCTTGCGCGTCCACCCACAGAACCTCATTCTTACGAATCTCCTCCGGCAAAACCTCCAAATTTTCTGATTGCCATCTGCCTTCTTCGTGTTCCTTGAGCAAAGTGACTGTCAGCAACTTGTTACCCTCAGATCATCTTGATGAGGATCTTCCTTTCTAAAAAGCTATCTCGGGCTACCGTCTTCATTCGCATGCCCCATCGTTACCAACGTGAGGAAAAGGTGATCAGGCAATCAGCGTGTCCCCACGTCCTTTTTCTTGTCAAGCAAATCCGTGATTTCTTCGAATTCTCCTGTGTAGTCCCTGTGTTCCTTGACAAGTCTTCTTAACCTGTTCTGGTTGAAACTTCCTGTGTATATTCCAAACGCTAAGACGGCGAGGAAAGCCCAGAAAAAGAAATTGTAAACCGAATCCAAACCATCTGCGTATACCTCAGCGACGAGAGGAATCAATCCTCCAACAGACGTGGAATAGCCGCTAATCATCCCCAGGAGGGCTCCCCTGAGGTCGTCCCTGTTGTCGTTTACGCTCTTGGCCAAACTGGCTTTTCTTTGCCACAGGTTTGAAGTGTCACTACAGTCTACGGCACCGGCCAACTCGTCGAAGGCTTCAACCAAATTCCCAGAACTGTGCAAGAGCGCACTTTTCACTTTTTGGTGATAGAGTTCCCTGCTCTCCAAGTACCGCTTCTTAAGCGCCACATTGTCCACATATGGAGTATTCCTCTCCCGCCAAGCATACCTAACATTCTCCAAGAAACCCCTTATGTCATCCGCCAGCCCTGCCATACTTCCCCCGAGTTTTTATTCATAAGAGAATTGCTATTTAAACCTAGTAAGCGCCCCGCAAAATAAGCTTAAAAAAGTTCAACCGCCATCTAAAGTGAAATATCTGTTTTTTCATGAGCTCAGCTCTCCTTGGCACTGGTACGTGTTCCACCTTTGCACCTTGATGACTCAGCGTGTGCTTGGTTTTCAGGAAGCACGTCTCCCAGCAAAGCCTTTAAGGAAATCCATTCATACCTTAAGAGGATACGGGGAAGACTCTTGAGGAAAATTGTTCTCGCAATCATGGTTATATTAATTTTGTGCGTTGCCGTCATTTCGACGATTGTTTCTTTCTTCTTTCTGTTCAAAGCTTCTCCGGAAACCATTCACATACGTGCCGACGGCAGCATAAGCCCTACCGCTGCGAACCTAACCACCAGCGACAAAGTCAATTACGTTTTCACAGGAAACAACTATGTTCCGATCGTGGTGGACAGAAGTAACATAACGATTGATGGAAACGGGTACGCGCTCCAGGGCTCAGAAGGGGCTGACACTGTGGGAATCTGGCTCAGCGGAATAAAAAACGTGACAATCAAGGATACGACAATTAGGGCATTCTTTTTTGGCATCTTCCTCGAATATTCTTCCGGCATTCGCATAAGCGGCAACGATGTAACGGGAAACACGGGAAGTGCAATCAATGTCAGTTCATCTTCCGGCATCGACATCAGCAACAACAACGTAACGGCAAACGGCGGCGACGGCATTCACCTTGAATCTTCCTCTGGCAACAGCCTCACGGGCAACAACATAGTGGAAAATGGGGGTCCCATAGACTACGGTCCAATCGCTTTTGGCGTATGGCTCAATTCTTCCTCGGGCAATATTATAGACAGCAACAACGTCACAGCGAACACTTATGGCATTGGATTCAATTCCTCTTTTGGCAACGTCTTAGCTGATAACAACATAACTGGAAACAGCGACGGCATCGAACTCTTCACATCCCTCGGTAACAGCATGAGCGACAACAACATAACAGGTAACGGGGACGGCGTCGACCTCAGCTCTTCTTCTTACAATAGTCTCATCAGCAACAACGTGTCAACAAACAACGAGTACGGCATTCACCTTGAATCTTCCTCAGACAACAACAGTCTAATGAGCAACATCGTAACTCAAAACAGAATGCAGGGCATTCTTCTGGATTCTTCATCTGGCAACGATTTTGGCGACGACAACGTGGCGGCAAACGGCGGCGATGGTATTCACCTTGAATCTTCTTCAAACGACAACAGCTTCAGTAGCAACATAATTCCAGCTAACAGCGGCGACGGCGTTTTTATCCAGTCGTCTGTTGGCAACACGATCGACAACAATAATTTAACGGCAAACGGCGGCGATGGCATTCACCTAGATAATTCTACTGAAAACAGTGTCTATGAGAATGCCTTCATCGGAGACGGCTTGGCTGCCGAGAATTCCACTGGTAACAGTATTGAAGGAAACACGGTAGATGAGAAGCCCTTAGTATACCTTGAGAATGCTTCAAACATCGTCATTACGGGCGCTGGGCAAGTCGTGCTTATAAAATGCAACCACATAAGAGTAACGGACTCAAACCTCTCCAATTTGAACGTGGGCGTAGAACTCTGGCAAACAGACAATTCAGTCATAACCAAAAACACCATAACAAAAAACAGAAACTATGGCATCTACATCCTCGATTCTTCAGACGGCAATACAATCAGCAACAACGAAATAACAGAAAACGGCAATACAGGCATCGATATTGATTCTTCTTCTAACACCGTTATCACCAGCAACAACATGGATAACAACAGCTTCAGCGGCGTCACAATCGATTCTTCCTCTGGCAATAATCTCACCAACAACAACATGGCAAACAATCAGGAGGGCATCTTTCTGGGGAATTCCTCCGGCAACAGCCTAGGGGGCAACAGCATAACAGGAAACAGCAACTACGGCATCTGGCTCTGGGATTCTTCAAACAACACGCTTTCGGGCAATGCGATGGCAGACAACACGTGCAACCTAGGTGTCGAGGGTTCTTTCGTGAATTTTGTTGACTCAAGCAACACTTTGAACGGTAAGCCAGTTTACTATTGGATCGACGTTCAAGACAAGACCGTCCCATCGGACGCCGGGTTCGTGGCCCTCATAAACTGCGCAAACATCACAGTGCAAAACCTAGAACTCACTGGCAACGAGGAAGGCGTGCTCCTTGTGTCAACGACAAACTCGACAATAACGGAAAACTACATCGCAAACAATTCTCAATGGGGCATAGAGCTCGGTTCCTCCTCAAACTACAACATCGTCAGCTGCAACGATATAGAATCAAACAACGTGGGCATCGAACTCGACTCCTCCTCTCACGACAACTTCACAGGAAATACCATAAACGCGAACGGTCAATTTGGCATCTGTCTCAGCTATTCTTCTTACAACAGCATTAGTGGCAACGAAGTGACTTCAAACGGCTTAGTGTTAATGGAAGCTTATGCAGTCGAACTCCTCGATTCTTCTTACAACACAGTGAGCGGCAACAACGTGGCAAACAACGGCGGCGGCGTCGCGCTCGCTCACTCTTTCAGCAACACTGTCAGCGGCAACAACATAACAGGAAACGGCAGCGTTTACAACGATCTTTATGGCATCGGGGTTTTCAATGCTTCTGGCAACCTATTCTTCCACAACAACATGATTCACAACACGGGGCAAGTCAATTTTGACAACAGCTCCGTGAACGCCTGGGATAGTGGCTATCCTTCAGGAGGGAACTATTGGAGCGACTACAACGGGACTGACTTGAAAAGTGGGCCATACCAAAATCTGACCGGAAGCGACGGAATAGGTGACACACCATACCGGGTTAAATTCTCCAACATCGAAGACAGATATCCACTTATGGCACCCTTCGACCCTGAAATCCGGACCGCCACAGGGACCGACAATGATGCCACTAACAGTTCTGGCCTCATCACCTCTGCTTTCAATGCGTCAGCCAATCCATTAAACGGCATTTTCGCCCTTCGATGCTCACGTATGTTCTCGTGGGGTGTCGCTCCCCCCCTTGTTCCATATCGCCAGCGCTTTTTTAAATGGAAACTTTTAAAAGCTTATTTTGACGTAAGCTTTTGCTGCTAATTTCTTGGAGATGGATGGGAATGAAGAGAACGTCGAGCGTGATCCTTTTAGCGCTCTTGTGTTTATCAGTGTTTTCAATTTTCGCACCGAAAGTGAAGGCGCAGCAGTCTACTGTGGACTGGTGGCCTATGTACCTTCATGATCTAAGTCACACAGGCGACTCCACTTCAGCGGCGCCACTGACAAACACGCTCCTGTGGAGTTACCAGACCCTCGGGAATGTTGCTTATTCTTCTCCCGCTGTTGTGGACGGTGTGGTTTACATTGGCTCATATGACCACTACGTTTACGCTTTGAACGCCACAACCGGCGCATACATCTGGAATTACAAGACCGGTGCAGAGATAGATTCTTCTCCTGCAGTTGCCAACGGCATAGTCTACGTAGGGTCAAAGGATAACAAGGTTTACGCTTTGGACGCTACCGACGGCACCAAAATATGGAGTTACACCACAGGTGACAAAGTGGAATCTTCTCCTGCAGTCGCCAATGGAATAGTCTACGTGGGCTCAGACGACAACAAAGTGTACGCTTTGAACGCCACAACGGGCACCAAAATGTGGAGCTATGGCACAGGAAGCGCCGTGGTTTCGTCTCCCGCGGTTGTGAACGGCGTGGTTTATGTTGGCTCAGAGGACGACTACGTTTACGCTTTGAACGCTGTCACAGGCGGCAAAATGTGGAGCTTTGAAACTGGCGATCAAGTGGATTCTTCTCCCGCGGTTTCCAACGGCATAGTCTACATCGGCTCAGACGACTACAACGTGTACGCTTTGGACGCTGGAGCTGGCAGCCTAGTATGGAGCTTCGGCACGGGTTCTTATGTGGTTTCGTCTCCCGCGGTCGCAAATGGCGTGGTTTATGTTGGCTCAGAGAACGATAACGTTTACGCTTTGAACGCCACAAGCGGCAGCAAAATATGGAGTTACGCCACGGGTGACGAGGTGGAGTCTTCTCCTGCTGTTGCCAACGGCGTGGTCTACATCGGCTCAGACGACAACAACGTCTACGCTTTGAACGCTACAACAGGCGACACAATATGGACTTACGGGACCGGTAGTCTCGTGGATTCTTCTCCTGCGGTTGCCAACGGTGTGGTCTACGTCGGCTCAGAGGACTACAACGTATACGCCCTCGGCGCGATTTCTCAGTCGATTCCAGAGTTTCCTAACCAATTGCTTGGTCTTTCATTACTTGCCGCTGGGGCATGTGCCGTTGCTGTGATTGCTGCAAGAAAGAAGAGAATAAACGGGAAGATTATGCAGGAATAGTTACCCACGCGTGCTCGAAAGCCTGGAAGCGAGTTGCCGCTCTTAAAGGCCGAGGCTGTTGATCACTCTGCCAGAGTTGGCGTCGATGACCAACACGATTTTGTTGCCCTTGTGGTCGTACTTTGCGAACCATACCGGAACGTGCAGTAGCTCCACGTCTCCAACGTCCGACTCTGTGTTTATCGACTGGATCATGTGATACTTCGCGTGTGCCTTTTGTGACTGGAGCTGGTCCACCAGGGTCTTTGCTTGGGATTTGGCAACGTCTTCGCTGACGTCCCCGTTGAGTATCTTAACGTCTTTGGGCAGCTTGGAGATGTCGAAAAGTGTTCTGCCTTCGAGATCGAATTGGTAGTCCCGCGGTTGATAATCCGTGAGAGCCTTCAAGGCAATTACGGGGAAGTTGTAGTTCGCGTCCATCTGCTCAGTCTTTTTATTTCCTCCCCCTCTGCCCATCCCCATTCCCATTCCATAGGCCATTATCGGTATCGCCTTTAACCCGAGAATACCGGTCAACAGGCCGCCTGTTCCAAGTCCACCCTCAAAAGCGCGTCTGCCTCCGCGTCCGCGTCCACCTCCCCCTCCTCCGCCGCCGAAACCGCCACCCATCCCGCCGAATATCACGCCCATCAACGCGGCAGCTGTAGCAGTCTGGGCAATTTGGGCAGTTTCATTAGTAGCGATGATGCTCGTGCGGGCGGAGACGCTTACAATCCAGTAAGGCACGTAGGTTAGGCTCATTTCCTCTTGCTTGGAGTCTTCATGAAGATGTCTGTGCAGAAGACCCTTGTCCATCAGCGGCGTAATTATCTTATTCACATCATCAACGCTGGAGACCTTCAAAAGAAGCATCGTTTGCTTCTGTATGTTTTTCCAGCCCTCGTTTCCGAGAGTAACCGCGCTGCCACAATACTCGCAGGTAATAACCATCTCCCCAAACTTGGGCGTGATTGGCGCGCCACAATGGGGACACTTAAGCGACTTAGCCTCCATAGGAGCCAGAATGGGGCCAGTCGAGGCTGGAGCCTGCTTTGGCTGGGCACCAGTGAGGCTGGCTCCACACTTTGAACAGAAGACTGCATCATCCGGAAGCTGAGCTCCACATTTAGGACAGAACAAGCTTTTCTCGCCTCGTCACAACCGTTCGTTG
>Ga0187769_10001518_pt1 | contig 13305 bp, 10 predicted proteins | sample 0116_SJ02_MP02_1_FD_133140 | JGI IMG/M metagenome (GOLD analysis project Ga0187769, IMG submission 133140) | Tropical peat soil microbial communities from peatlands in Department of Meta, Colombia - 0116_SJ02_MP02_10_MG | ecosystem: Environmental > Terrestrial > Soil > Wetlands > Peat | place... | reverse complement strand
GGGCGGTTTTGCTCAAGATGTCCATAACAGAGTCCTACGTCTCTGTTCAGATGGAGAACTCGGGGTCGAAGAAGACTCCGGCTCGCAGGTCTGAACTGGAGATAAAGATGGACGTGCTGCAGGTGGTGTCGCAGGGCATCGACAGGCCAACCCAGATCATGTACAAGGCGAACCTGTCCTGGATGGCACTGCAAGAGAACCTGAAGTCCCTGGTCGCTAGATCATTCCTCAGGGAGGAAAATCTGGGTCCAAGGCGCAGGTATGAGCTCACCCAGAGCGGGTATGACATCTTGCGCACCTTCCGAACGGTCCTCGAGTCCATGGGGGCCACCCCAGTAGTGCAGAAGCAGATATCGTTCTGAGCAAAGTTGCGAAATAACAAGTCTGTTCAGCGGAGCTTCTGCATTATTTCTTAATATTTCAGGAACGGGCCTCTCTTTTCTCCCTCTAAACTTAAGTAAGTTTCCAGTTGCCGACCGCCCCGATGGAAAGACGAAGCAAGGACGTGATTGTCTATCGCTTCGACCCAAAGAAGAAGTACTTCCTCATCTCAGCCCTCCTTGAGAACAAGCCCGGTGCCCTCGGCAACCTGGCGAACCTGCTCGGAATTCGCGGCATAAATATCCTCGAAGGGTTCTTCGGGGGGATGTCCTACCAAGAGAAGGCGAACGTCAGTTTCTTCGTTGAGAGCACCAACCGTCAGATGGACGAAGGATGGCTGAAGGACTTCCTCAAGTCTTCCGTCTACATCTCCGATGTCGAAGTGAAGCCGGCCGTGGAGGGGTTCCTCACCGACAGCCTGAATTTCCCAATAACATGGAATAACGGTGACAGGGCTGTTCTGATGAGAGTTGAAGGGCTCAGAGTCATGCTCGACTCGGTGAAGGCGGCAGAACCCGGCGTGGGAGAGGAGGCGATCTACCAGCAGGGTTACAGCTATGGCAAGGCCTCTTGGGACAACCTACTGGGGGTCCATCGCCCCCAGACACGCGAAGGCCTGGAAGAGATGCTGAAGATCTACGTAGCCACTGGGTGGGGAAAAACCCAGTTGCTCGACTTCGACATGTCTCACAACCACGCGCGCGTCAGGATGGATGAAGCGTTCGAGTCAACTGGTCTTAACACCGGAAAGCCGGAGTGCTTTTTCATAGCCGGGCACCTTGCAGGTATGATGTCAGCCTACTTCAGGGTCGAAACAAAGGCCGTGGAGACCAGGTGCCGATCCCAGGGCGACTCATGCTGCGAGTTCAGAATCTCCCCCTAGGCTAAGCCATCTTCTGAACCACGAACTGTCCGGCCCGGAAGCTCACTATGCTGCTGAACAGGCTCTTCACGACGTTGACCTCCCTTTCAGAGTGAGCGCCAGCGGTCATCAGGAATACGGCGGTCACGTGATGGGTGTTGAGCATCTCGTTGGCCTGCTTCAGGAACTTGTACGTCACCTCGAGGCCAGACGAGAGAATCAGGTCGGATACGCTGTCGAATACTACTCCAAACCTTAGGTCTGGATTGGAAGTGATCGCCTTGTCAAGGACGTTGAGAAGAACGGACTGGTCTGACGAGGGGACCAGGACCTCCTCCGGCCTCTCGCCCGGCTTGGGGTACGACACCTTCCTTGTCATGGTGAAGAATCTGACGTTCGCCATTCCTGTGAGCGCCGAATAGACGGGGCTCCCAGCGGCGGTAAACGCGTAGACAATCCGCTGATTGGCACCGAGCTCGTTGGCCAGGTCCTTGATTGGCTCTTCATAGTTCGAGGAAGGTTCGACTTCGACCAGGTACACGCGTCCAAGTGCCGCATCCGTGGTCAGCCCGATCCTGCCAGAGAAGGTGGTGGAGGGGGGGGCGATCCCGGTGGCTGCGACTCCCGGTTGGAAAAAGGCTGAAAGGAGGGTCGCTCTCCTGAAGGTGGCAGCCGTCGCTGAGAAGGCAGCCGCTGCGAACAGATATCCGACTGCGCTGGCATCTACGCTTATTGGTGGGTTCAGCAAGAAGCCGTTGAAGACGAGCAGGTCTATTCCTATTCCGACCCACGCGACGGGGAGTATCGCGAACGCCCTTCTGACCTGGGTGTCCGCTGTCCTCCGCCTAGCTAGGAGAAGGAGGGCTGCGGGATAGACAATGAAGACCAAGAGGATCCCGAGGAGAGTGGCAAGGTATTCCTGGTCGAACTGAGTGGTGATCACCGTCGCGCCAACGATGTTTACCAGAGGCTTCGCCGCGAACGGTCTAACGACCAGCAGATACCCCTCGGCCAGGAGAATGTAGAAGGTGTAGACTGCGAAGATGGTCATCCCCGTTTGGTGCTTCCCTAACTCCCTGAGGATGTCCATCATACGCTTGCCGTTGGGCCTGTAGAATATGGCCACAGCTACCAGTGTCAGAAGGAACACGTCCGCCAGGACAAATGATGTGTTGCATATCGTGTAGACGGTGAGAAATGCCTGGGTGAAGTCTGGGATGGGGCCGCTCGGTGCAGGAACGAAAGTCCGGGCGAACTCGAGTGAAACAACCCCCATGTAGAATATGTGGACCATAACCAGAAGGTTCCTCACCTGGGGATAGTCTGTCGTCTTTTGCCTGTACACGTAGATCGCTGATGTCGCGGTGATAAGTAGCGTCACCACATGAATGGCCGGGATTAGCAGATCAGAGGGCTCTACGGCCAATGCCTAGCTCCGCCTGGCTTCCAGCCACTCGGTGACCATCTCCAGAATGCGCCGGGGCTGCCCCTTCGGGAGCACTCTTAATTTCGCCCTGGCCAGCGCCGCATGCTTCTTGCTCAGCTCGGCCGCGTACTCCACCGAGCCCAGGTCGTCGAATATGCCAAGTAGCTCCTCTATGTCGCTCAAGCCATAGGCACTTCGGGCCATAGCCGATCGGAGGGTGTTGTTCGTCCTCGGGTCCGCGTGCGTCAGCGCGTGAATGACCACTACGTTTGAGGCGTTGTTCTGAAGGTCCTTCAGCATCGGCTTTCCCATCACATCGCTCCTCCCCGTCAGATCGAGAATGTCATCCACCATCTGAAACTCGATCCCCAGGTGGCGTCCGAACTCGAACATGTCCTTGACAACTTTTGGCTTACCAGCCCCAACGATCGCCCCTGACGCTGCCGCAGCCCCGAAGAGTGCTCCCGTCTTCAACCCTGCCAGCTTGACGTAGTCGTCCAATGTAGACGTGCTCTTCTTAGAGAGTTCCATCTCCATGAACTCCCCTTCGGCGGCCTCCTTGGCCGCCTTTGCGATGTACCCCATCAGGGTTGCCAATTGCTCCTTCGTTATCTCAAGGTCGGAATATTCGGCGAGCCTCGAGAACATGTCGAAAATCATCATGTCGGAGAGCAGTATTGCCGTGGTGACTCCGTGGACAGTGTGAGCCGTGGGCATGTTGTGGCGAGTGGGGGAGTTGTCGATTATGTCGTCCTGGGTGAGGGAGGCAGTGTGAGCAAGCTCATAGGCCACGGCAATCGGGAGGGCGTCTTTGTAGGTTTTCTTGAGCGACTCGCACACCAAGAGTGTGATGGAGGGCCTCAGCCTCTTGCCTCCGTTTTCCACGAAGTCGTAGGCCAGGCTCATTATCCTGCTCCCCGGGTCCCTGTGTCTCCGCAGTTCGTCATTTATCGCGTTGACGTAGGGTGCGAGCGCCTCGTCGATTGATGCTACCTGCAACGACGCATTCCTCTTCTCATAGATGACCAATGCCCGCGACCACCCCCCAGAGGACGTACTCCCCGTCCGCGACGAAGTCTCTCAGTGCGTCTCTGTGTTTGCCTGAGCCCGCGTAGAATCTGTAGGCGAACGAATAGGGCACGAAGACCAAGAGGGCGCTCGCAAAGAACGGCAACACCCCAGCTGCAACTACGGCTGCCATGTAAACGCCCGAAGCCAGATCAAGGACATCCATCACCCTCTTAGAACCCCGCATGCCTATCTTCACCGGCAACGTCTTCACCCCGAAAGAGGCATCTGCCTCCATGTCCCTTTGGTCAAAGAAGATGGTGTTGACCATCAGCCTAAGAAAGATGAAGGGGGCGAGGGCGAAGAGCGCGGCGGGCAGCTGTAGGTAGTAGAGCCCCACTAGGATGGGGACAAGCGACCAACCGAACGAGACGGTCACGTTTTTGACGAGAGTCGCCTCCTTTAGCCTCGATACGCCGATCCTCCCTCTCAAACGCTCCGACCCGACACTATACGCGACGGCAAGCAGCAATGGGAGCAGAAGACCAGAGAAGAAGACAAAGTTCCGGAGGAAAGAAAGGACGTACCCAAGACCGAAGCAGGCTGCCACCGCCCCCTTCAGCCACCCTAGGCGGTTCTTGAGATAGGCGGTTCGCTCGGGGTGTGAGATCGCGTCCTGCTTGAAGTCGGAGATCCTATTGATGGTGTATGCTCCGAAAGAGAACAGGTACGCCAACAGAAGAAGGTCCCATGTCGGGTTTTTCCCCACGACCCAGGCAGCGGTAGCCGCCATACTCGAGGTACCCAGTGCAAGCAAGTGCCCACCGTAGACGAGCTCCTTGTATGCCCCGGTGGCTAATGTCATTCGACGTTCCCTGTCCGGCTCTGCGCCTGCTGTGATCCTGTCTCACCTTGGCTGTAGAGCCGCCATCCCCTCTTTGGTTCGAACATCTCTTCCGGTATGGCCAGGGGCCTGGTCTTTGTCGTGTCCAGCATGGTGACCTCATAGGAGTCCCCCGCCCCCTGCAGGTGCACTTCGACCTGTTGGACACATGTCTGGAAATCGGCCATGGGGATGTCTACAATCGCGAGATATGTCCTGTCCTCTGTGCCAGCTTCCAACCAGGTAAAAGGGAGGCTGTTGCAGAACTTCCTTACCTTCGTCATTCCTGCTTCGTCCAGCTTCCGCGAGATGATGACCGCCTGGACGACGCCCGAGGGGTTCCTCTCCTGGAAAGGCCTCACCCATCTGATGTTGTTCCCGAGGATGAAGCCGTTCTTCAGCACGTGCTCTGCATGGTGATATCGGACGGTACGCGGATTGACCCTGATTTCCTTCGCTGTCTTCGCCAGCGGCATCGTGGGGTCCTTCATCATGGAGCTCAGAATCTTCAGGTCGATGTAGTCAACCTCTGAATCCCTGTTGACGTCTAGGAAGGAAGGACCAATCTCGCTCATGGTCGTCTCGAACCTGTTCCAGTCGACCTTCCACCCCCTCTCGTCGAAGTCGTAGAATTCTGGCCTGAAGGGTGGGTACCTCATCCAATAGAGCTCCTTGAATTCGTACTCCTCGATTAGTCCATCCTTCTTCAGTTGCTCTAGGCTGTCGAGGTACTTCTTCTTCAGTCTGAAGGGGACGGCCGTGATGCAGAAGTGGCTGTTCGAACCCATCCGCTTCCCGGCGAAAACGACGTAGCTCATCCGGTCTGACCATGACTTGCCCGAGGTTCCGTTCGGCTTTACCGTGAGGTACCCCATGGCAAGTCCCAGCTGCCCGTAGTTCACGTCGATGGTTGTCGAAAGGCCCAGCTTCGCGAGGTGCCTGTTGACCTTGTACCTGATGGTCTCCGCGTTCAGCCCCGTCAACCTGGCTAGAAGGGAATAGTTCTGGACACCGACCCGCTTGATCGTCTCCAGGAGCTTGTAGTCCTGGTTCCTTCTCTGGAGCTTATCTACGGAGCCCAACATGAAAATCGCCCATGATACATTTTATAAGCAAAATGTATCCAGAATCAATTTTTCCAGGTCTGTTAATAAGCGGGTCTGCCAAAACGGATAAGAAACGGGCAGAGATTCCTTGAATTCAAACAGGTAGACGCCAAATATATACATTCTTACCGCGTTGTCGAGTGCGGCATCTGCCGCAAATCTGGACAGAGTGACAAAAAGGATATAGAAAGGTGCGGGGGGGCGTCGATGATAATCTTGCAAGTAGAGAAGGAAGAGCGGGTTCAGACGGGGATTCCGGGATTGGATGGCCTCATTGCTGGAGGGCTTCAGGCAGGTGACTTCGTGCTACTGGTCGGGGGCATAGGGACGGGGAAGACAATTTTCTCGTCCGAGTTCGCATATCAGGGGGCACTCAGCCTCGGGCAACCGGCGGTTTATGCGACCTTCGAAGAAGATGTCATAAGCCTAAGGAGGAACATGATTAAGCTCGGAATTGATTTCCAATCGCTTGAGGCGTCAAAGAAGGTCAAGCTCCTCGACCTTGAGGCGCTCGAGGGCCGAGGAATGGGCTCAAACCTGGAGACGATACTCTCGGCCATAGATGAGGTCAAGGCAAAAAGGCTGGTAATAGACTCCTTGACTGCCTTCCTCAGCGGGACCTCTGGGAAGTTCGACTACAGCTTCCTGATGCACCTGATCTACAAGACGCTTAAGAGGGAGAAGATAACTACGATAATGACGGTAAGCGAGTTCAACGGTCCCAACGAGTACACGCAGGGGCTCGAACAATTCGTGGCGGACGGGGTGTTCGAGATAGAGAACTATCTCGCAGATAATATGGAGTTGAAAACCAGATTTATGGTCAGAAAGCTTAGGGGCGCCGAGCACTCCAGGAAATATCACACGGTAGTGTTCTCCTCCAAAGGAATCGAAATCCTACCTTATACCGTCTAGCACCTTTTGCGGGGAAGGTTTCTCCCCAGAAGCGACAAAAGTCAGATATGTTTAGGACTCCGCCATCGGTCAAATGAAGCTGGGAAGGTTCGTCTTTGCCGGCCTGTTGTGTCTCCTCCTGTTCGCATCTCCAGTGACTCTAGCCGCGACTTCCACTGCCCATGAAAATCAAGCTGGGCCGACGCAGCTTTTGCTGGGGCTCGAGGGTGCGATAACGGGTGCCGGCAATCAACATTACGAGCTTAACGGGGGTCAACTCCTTAGCGGGACAGTCGATAACCAACCTGTCTCCCCGGGGAAGGTTAGTTTCGACATCGACGCCGATGTCATCGGCCTAACTGTGAGTGGTCACGGGACCTTGCAGCTTCCAAGCGGGTTCCAGGCGCGCATCACCATAAATGACGCCGTCCCGGCGGCGTACTTTCCGATTGGTTGCGATCCCACCGTCATGGGAGCATGCGATAGCGAGATTCCATTGGTCTTCACCGGGATGGCTTCGGTTCAGACTGGGAAGGGGGACCCCATGCAACTGCCCATTGGCATCGAATCTGCCTACTGGGATCCCTTGGGGTTATCGATCGTATTGACCAGTCTTAACACCGTCGGATTCACGTTCTCTCTGGTGGTTTCATACAACACCGCCACGATAAGTTGGACCGGCGTTCAGCTTGATGGCGGCTTCGCGGGCTCCCTTGGATCCGAACCTGTAGAGGGGCTTTACCACCAAGTAACCTACTCGCAGGAGAACCTGTTGAAAGGGACCGAATCTGACTTCGGTTCGATTGCCTTCTACGGGGCATCCGATACCACTCTAGATGGACAGGGGTTCTTCTTCGGACACACATCCTTCACCCTTGCAGAGGAGGAACCCTGCTCTGCGGTCTTCCCAACGGGTTCTCCAATCTTTGACCTTCCCCCGTCAATCCTTTCGCATTGCATCGCCACCGGCGCCACATCCAACGGCGTTTTCTTCATGGCTGGGGGCCACGGTTCCTTCATCTTTGGCACGTATAACACCGTGTGGACCGTCCCATCGATTGGCACGGCGACAACGGTGATTGCATCAGTGTTCTAAGGTCGGCAAGATTCCCGCGCCCTGTTGTTCCTTCTAGGATTAGGCTAGATCTCCTCCCGAAGCCATGACCTCGAGATAGGATGACCGAGTATCCTCCTCTTACAATTCCCCGTCATATGGATTAGTGATAGGTATGACCGCGATTATCAAAGGAAGATATCTAGACTTTCCCCGACTCGGTCGCAAATTATTATATCGCCCGCGCCTGCATGCCGCTCGCATGTCCCCGGACCCTGAGAGCTACGTCTGCAAGATCTGTGGTCTCGAGGGCATCATGGACAAGACCCTGCTAGTTGAGCATCTAAGAAACGAGCACGAGATACTCGAAGTCGCTTCATACGCTGCTACTACCATGATTCATGAGGAGGACAGAGACAGGATTGCACGTGAGTACTTCAAGCAGCTCGATCAGATCAAGAAAGAAATCGCGAGTGGGTAGATAGTGGTCAACTTTTATGGTATCCAGCGTATGGATTATCCATACTTATGATTGAAATAGTCAACCCTGGTCGATTTGGGGATAGTAGAGATTGAGAAAGACAACAAAGCTTGCGATATTCGCGGCGCTGCTGCTGGCCACCGTCCAGTTCTTGCCGTCTGCGACGGCGACGTCAACAATTCCTGGTCCCGCCACCAGCGTAGTTCTTACCATAATTCCGCCCAAACTCCCCGCTGACGGTGGAATTTATCCCGCTGTTGTCGTTTCTCTTTCCGACAGCGCGGGCCTCCCGACTGCTGCGCTGACGAACGTGACGGTGTTCCTCACCTCTTCGCAGACAAACATTGCGGCAGTCCCCGACTCCGTGAGCATCCCGCCGGGGCAGGAGTACGCCATTGCGAACGTGACAACCACTACCACCCCCGGAACTGCGTTGATTACAGCTGCTGCCGAGGGGCTGGTCTCGCCCGCCCCGTCTGCGCTGCAAACCGTGAAGCCGAGCGGCTACCCATCCAAGTTGATTGTCTTTGCCTCTCCTTCGACCTTCTTGCCCAGAGCCGACAGTGGTACTGTAAGGGTAGAGGTCGTCGACGATGCCGGGCTCCCTTCCAAAGCGATCAGCTCAATACCTGTCACATTGAGCTCTTCCAACGCGAGCGTTGCGTCTCTGGTTTCGACCTCCCTGACGATACCTGCTGGTAGTATCTTCGCCGATGGATCCTTCATCACCACGGATTCCGGCGGCGCATTCATCACTGCCACATCTGGCGGGTATACCTCTGGAGTCGCACTCGTGACGGTCAATCCCCCCAGCACTTGCATAGGGAATTGCCTTCCATACAAACTTGCGCTGAAGGCTGTCGTAGCCGGGAATCCGGGCACCCTCCCCTCAGACGGTGGAACCTACAAGGCCCTTGAGGTGAGCCTTCAGACATTCTCCAGCACGCCCGCAACGTCTACTTCCGACACCGACGTCCTCCTGACTTCTGACAACCCAGACATCGCTTCCGTTCCCACCCTCGTTACGATCCCTGCTGGTTCGATCTCCACCCTGGTAGATATAACAACAAGCGCGCTTGCGGGAATTGTCAACGTGACCGCTACGGCAGCAGGATTGGTTCCTGCGGCGTTACCTGTCCAGACCGTAGTTCCTGCGCCATCAAGGCTCCAGACGTACGTGGCGCCCCCGTCAAGCGCATTCTCGAACAACGGTAACTACCCGATCCTGGTGGTACAGCTTCAGGACGCCTCAGGGAACCCTGCCCGCGCCAGGCAGGACACCAGCGTTATAGTGACTTCCTCCAACTCGTCCTTACTCAGCAGCTTCGTGACCCTCGGTATCTCGAAGGGGAACGACTACGTCTTCAGCTACCTCCACACAAAAGGGATCGGAAAGAGCGTCCTGACAGCCAGCTCCCAGGACCTAGCATCTTCACAGAGCGACCTTGTATCAGTAGCCAGCCCCCTGTCGGTGAAGCTCGAGCTCACCTCTACGCCGAATCAATTCATCTACGAAAATCAGACCGCTACTTTCACCTTTAGCGCCTTCCTGGAAGGAGAGCCGATACAGAACCTTAACGTGTCTTGGGCCACCAGCGCAGGTCAGATAACGCCTACGTTTGGCAGCACCGGGACCACGGGCAGCACGTCCATTGTGTTCACTCCGGGCTCATATGGCGCCTACAACATATCGGCGGGCGCTGACTCGCCCCAGACGGGAGTCGTCTCTCTAGTCTATCGGCTAATCGTCGCACAGGTGCCTCCGAAGCCTTCTCCGTCGCTAGCGCAGCAGATACTCAGCCTCTGGTACTACCTGGTGGCTGCGGCGGCCGTTGTGGTTATTGCGGTAGTGTACCTCCTTAGGATGCGTCGGAAGAAGCAGAGGGCCGAAATCGAAGCCGGCTTCGAAGTAGTCTAGCAATTACCTCCAGAATTAGGAAAAAGCATAGGAGGAGGACTACTCGGTTATGCGAATGGATGTATTAATCCAGAACTTCCTTTTAAGTTCAAATATAGAATGACAGTCCATGAAACGTCCCTCTCTCGGGAGGGAGCAGTTCGCTATCCCTGCACTAGTTGTTTCAGGGGCGGTTGTGGGAGGCTCTGTCGTAGCGGTCTATGCGGGCGAGGTGTTGGCCGCTGTCTCGCTGGCCTTTGGTGTTCTGTTCTTCGCGTATGCGGCGAGGTATTACGTGGCTACGATTTCGGTTCTGCTCGCTCCTTCGGTTGACACCATCAATGGCAGGAACGGACCCAACTCCCAGAACCTGGGGCCAAACGGAAACGGTCCCGCCGGTTCACCCATGGTGTCCATTCACCTCGCGACCTATAATGAGGAGCACGTCATCGACAGGGTGCTAACGGCCTGCACTAAGCTCGACTACCCCAACTACGAGGTAATCGTGGTTGACGATTCCAAGGACGGCACAGTACTCAAGCTGAGAGATTGGCTCCTTGATGCGCTAAAGTTCGATGGTCAGAGGCTCAAGATCATCCACAGGCAGAACAGGTCGGGCTTCAAGGGAGGAGCGCTCAACGAGGCGCTCAAGCACATGAGTCCGAAGGCCGATTACGTCGTCGTCTTCGACGCAGACTTCGTCCCAGAACCTGACATCCTGAAGAGGTTCCTGGCATACTTCAACAAGCACGGGCCCAACGGAAACGGCAACGGGGGAGGGCGCTACCGGAACGGGCGGCTCGCCGCAGTCCAGGGGTACCAGTGGCACACCCTGAACCGCTCGGAGAACTGGCTCACCAGGGGGGTCAGCTGCGAGTTCAGCGGGAACTACATGGTGGATAGGACATTCCAGGAAGTGACGGGTGTCCTGAAGATGGTTGCGGGGAGCGTCTACATGGTCAGGGCCGACCTTCTCAAGCAGCATGGGTGGTCAACGAGCATAACCGAGGATTGGGAGCTGACCCTCAGGCTCTACGAAGACGGGTACAAGGTCCTGTACACGCCCCTTATCCAGGCCCCTGCCGAGTGTCCTTCAACGCTCGCGAAGCTAATCAGACAAAGAATGCGCTGGGCGGAAGGGCACACATACAACGTGAGGAAACACTTCTTCAGAGTACTGAGCTCTGCAAATCTCACGGCAAGGGAGAAGCTGGAGTTCCTGTACTTCGCCCCGTACTATCTTCAATCTGTCTTTCTTATCCTGGGAACATTCTTCTGGCTTACCTCGGACGTGATCTTGGGGACGAAACTCCCCTTCTGGACCGCGGAGGTGGGGTGGGGCCTCGTTATCACCAACCTCCTGGCCCTCCCTGTAATGTCACTCGCGGGGCTATTTCTAGAGAAGAGGGCAAGGCGCGACTTCGGGGGACTCCTTTCTCAGCTCCTTCTGATTTACGCCCTATCCCCGTACCAGGCATACTCTTCGCTCAAGGGCTTGGTTGAACCCGCGGAAGGGAGCTGGGTAAGGACGTTCAAGACCGGAAAGTTGGCAGGATTCCCTGGGAAGCTTGAGCCCCGCAAGGTCATCAAGAAAGTCCTCCCCCCAAAAAAGCGAGCTCCTTTCCCGACGACCAAGGTTTTGATGGTTGCTACTCTTGGTGCCTCCCTGCTCTTGGCGGGCGCCCTCGTTCAGGGGTCGATGGCCTCTAGCCAGGCTAACCCCGCCTACTACTTCTATGACCAACCGTCACCAGTGGGCTATTCCCCCTATCCTCACACCGCGTCAGGTACGTCTTTTCTTATGCACCTGACGCCCCCCACGGGGAAGGACACCAACATCTCGATTGGAGGGAGTGAAGGTTCCGGTCCCCTCTACTTCAGCGACCCCGCTCCCTCGAACGTAAACCTCCCCTCAGAGACGTCAGTGAGCGTCAACGTCTGGGTGAATTTCAGCAAGGCAATGTGTGGGTGCGGCTCAGGGACCACGCCGGAGTGGTCGACCACGACGTCGACGCAGACTGCCACCACTCAGCCCCCTCCTGGTGCCTACCTTAACTTCAAGATTGAGATTTACGACCAAGTTACAAACACCGTTATCCCCATTCAAGGTGCGGACGAGACTGAACAGCTCGCCCTACGACCTGGGGTCAATCTCTACCAGGCGAGCTGGGGGCACATCGCACAGGGCGCCTCTATCCAGACGGGAGAAACTCTGCTGGCGACGGTATGGTGCACAGGGTGCAAGTCGTCGCCTGTCCTGCTCTTCAACAGCCCTGCCCACCCCAGCGGCATCGACTTTCCAATCGAGGTGCCTGAGGACTCGATATCACTGGTGGCGGTTGCTTGCATCATCCCCGGTGTTGCGGGACTGGTCGTCGACCGCCGAACCTCCTCGAAGGGTAAGGACTCCCCTGACCAGGGAGCGGGGTTGCGTGGGATTCAGAGGACGCTCATCATAGCTGCGGCTCTAATCTTCCTCACGCTGCCCCTGGTCCTCTCGTTCAACGACCTACTCGCCTCAGTGGCAAGCGCGACTGGCTTCGACAGGCTGGTCTCCACCATGGTGCCATATGAGACTGCAGCAGTCGGCGATGTGCTTAAGGGATTTGGGCTCCCGGCGGGGAGTAACGCAGCGAGCGTGTGGCTGGGTGCGGGCTTCATACCCGTAACAGCCATCGTGGACTGGAATTGCGCAGGGTGGCAGGGCTTCGTCCTCTTCGGCGTTACGTCTGTCATCGGCCTAGAGGAAGTCCGAACCAATGGCGGAAGGATCTTTGTGGTGCTAGCCGGAATAGGAGGAGTATTCCTCGTCAACATCCTGAGAATACTCGTGGTGGTGCTTCTGGGTTACTACGTGAGCTATCCGGCTGCATTGATCTTCCACAACTACGGAGGGGCAATCATGACCCTGGCCTGGCTTGTCTTCTTCTGGTCCCTGGTTTTGAAACGAAGGAATGGGCTTGAGGGTGTGCCAAGGGATCAGACTTCGGGTTCAATCCAACCGCTCGCTTGAAGCTCGCCCCCTACCTCTCCATCGGAGCGATTCAACGAGCTGAGGTATGCCCACGCCGATGCCAGCATCAACGCCGGTGCCGCAAACCCTACCCAAATTGGCGGTTGCGTGCCGGGGAGTAAGAACGTGGAGAAATTGAGGATTGCGAGCGATGGGCAAGAGACCAGGTAGATCATAGAAAGCGTTGTTTCAGTGATTCTTCGAACGTTGAAGTGGCCGAGTGCGATTGAGCCTACCAGCAGTGCGAGGGACATGGAGGCGGACGAGAGAGGGATGACCCAAAGCAATTGGGCCAGCAGC
>Ga0187769_10001517_pt1 | contig 13306 bp, 8 predicted proteins | sample 0116_SJ02_MP02_1_FD_133140 | JGI IMG/M metagenome (GOLD analysis project Ga0187769, IMG submission 133140) | Tropical peat soil microbial communities from peatlands in Department of Meta, Colombia - 0116_SJ02_MP02_10_MG | ecosystem: Environmental > Terrestrial > Soil > Wetlands > Peat | place... | reverse complement strand
GACGCCGTAAGTGGAGGAATACGTCACGCACGCGGTGTTAATCGTGCGCAGGGAGCCCACGGCAGAGGCCTCGTTGGCCGCCATCCGCGAGCGCAGCAGGTTCGGGATTGCGATCGCCGCGATGATCAGAATGATCGCCACGACGATTAGCAGTTCGATGAGTGAGAAACCCTTGTCTCGATTGCGCATCTGTTCTCCTTATAGATAGTCTCCGCGCCTCACGCTGGAGCTCGACCAAACTGAGGCAAATGGCGTGCCAACCGAGTCCACTCTCCCAACTCGGGAAGACATTCCTAACCTTCACAGCTTCAATGACTTATGCCTAGGCGGCACCGCGTCCTCGCTCGGGCGCTCATTTTCATGCGTCACCGCTCCTCACGAGTGACACAGAAAGGCGTCGGAGGCGACAAAATGTGGCAACCGGCAATTCTATGCCCTCCCTACCGGCCCGTCCAGCATGAATGCCTGTGGCCACTAGCCGGGATTGCCTAGACCAGATTCGCAGCAAACGGCCGCCCGCGACACACTAGCCTTCCATCTGCTGGAATTCGCCCACTTCCGCGGTGCGCCTCGCAACGAGCCACGCCTTCCCCGCAAATGGCAGCGCAACCGCGAAAACAGCCAGCAGGGTCAGCACGGGGTCAATCGGGTGGCGATAGCGCAGAGTGGTATGCGTAATGTAGTAGGGAATGGGAAATACGGTCACACAACATACCAGTGGGAGGGCGTCGTAGGGGTTCTTCCAAAGCGCGATCACCACGCCGGCTAGAGCGACTAGAGAGAGGCCCGAACAAAACCACACTTCCGCGCGGCTCAGATGCAACGCCTTCATCCAGAGATCATGCTGGGAATCGTTCGAGGCCGTCCAGGTGTCCATCACCCGGCGGCCGACCCGCCGCAGAAAGGCCGCTGGGTCCGAGCGGATAAAAGTCAGAGCCGCTTTCTCTTTGGCCCGCATATAGCCGACTTCCCCGTTGAAGACCAGGGGCAGGAGTTCGCGGAAACTGTTCATGGGATGCAATTGCGGGGCATAGACGTCATCGGCCGGGATCTGAGCGTTGTTCCCGAGCCAGAATTCCAGCCCAAAATTGGATTTGATGAACACCAAACCTTCCAGGACGAAGTAATTCCGGACCGTCCAGGGGAGAATGCACAGCACGAAAAGGGCTGCGGATTTGAACAGCGGCCGCGCCGCGCGCAGCCCCAGGCCGCGCCGGCCCAAGGCGATCCAAGCCAAAAGAAAAGGAAGCAGGATGCACAGCGCTGGGTTCACCAGTGCCGCGAATCCCCACAGGCACCCATAGCCGGACCAAAGCAGCGCGCTTTCCGAAGCTTCCCGCAGCCGATAGGTCGCACAAAGCAACAGCGTGAGCACAAGCGCGGACAGGTTCTGGTCCCAGACCCACTCGAGCGAGAAGAGAATCGCCAGAGGCTGAAGGGCCCAGGCCCAGGCTGTGGCCAGCCCCATGCCACGATTCCACAGGCGTGCCCCAAGCCAGGCCAGCGGCCAGCAAATAAAAGCGGAAAACGCCGAGTTCATCAACTGGCCCACGTAAATAGCTCCGTCGCTGGTATTGGGATCGAACATGCGGAAACCCAGAGACCATAACGCCGGTAGTATCGGGGCGAGCCAGGCTGTCGGCAGGTCGTAACCCGCAAATGGATTGGAGTAGCCTTTTCCGCTGGCCAGCGACCAGGCCAGCGACCCGGCCTCCCGGCCGATCACTTGCAACCCCAGATGAGAACTGTCTTCCACGTGGTGGCTGATCACGATCAGCAGCGCGCGAATCCCGAACGCCAGGACGACCACCGGCGTCGCGGACCGCATCCAGTTGGCTGAACGTTGGGGGCCGTCCAGTGTGGCTGAATCCTTTTGGGGAAGAGACATATCAGGAGCGAGGGCCCTTCCGAGAGTAACAACCGGGCGGAGGAGGCTCAATCGTAGAAATCCAAATCCATTACGGAATGCCGAAAACGACATCACTTCGCCGCCCGTCCCCCGGCTCAATGGCCAGCGGTGAGACCGCTCGGCCCGTGTCTCTTTGCGCAGCCGGCGAACGGGCGCCTGCTTTCGCGTGGAGGAAGACTGCTACATTAGACTCGCTCGTCTTTCGCGGAGTGGGCGTGTCATCCTCTAGGTTAAAGTTCAAACCCGGATATTTTCTCCATCGGCCCGCCGTGATTGTCGTGGTCGCTTACTTGGTGCGCATGGCCTTTCTCTGGATGGAGCGGAGCCACGGGCCCTATCCAATTTCGGAAACATTCGCGGTCGGCTATGAGACCGGGCGGATTGCCAGTGCGCTGGCCGCGGGACACGGATTCAGCTCCCCCCTGCATGTGCCCACCGGCCCCACGGCATGGATGACCCCTCTTTTCCCCCTGCTGTTGTCGGGGATTTTTCGCGTGACAGGTATCTTCTCCTGGACTTCTTATCTGGTGATCGAAACCTTGGACAGCGCTCTTTCGGCGCTGGCCGTCTGGCCCATCCTCTCGATCGGCCGCAAGGTCTTCGGCGAGACGACCGGTCTCACCGCCGGCTGGGTCTGGGCGTTCCTGCCGACGGCGGTTCATTACGCGGTGAATTGGGTCTGGGACACCACGCTGGTGACGCTGCTTTTTGCCCTGGCGTTTCTCGCCACCCTGTCGCTCTGCAATTCCGCACGCACCGGGGCGTGGTTCGGCTACGGGCTGTTGTGCGGTCTGACGGTGCTGACCAATGCCGCGGTTGTCTCCGTGTTTCCTTTCCTGCTCGGCTGGGCGGCGATGAAAGTGCGGGGAATCTCCCGCCGCTGGCTGCCCCTGGCCGGGTTGGCTGTTGCAGCTTTTGTCCTGGTCTTGAGTCCCTGGTGGATTCGCAATTATTCGGTATTCCATCGGTTCATTCCATTTCGTTCGAACCTAGGGCTCGAACTGTGGCTGGGGAACAATTCCCGCAATCCGGATATCCTCTCCGCATGGCTGCACCCGGATCAGGATGCGGACGAGATGAATGAGATGGTCCGGCTGGGCGAGCTCGCCTACATGGACACCAAAAACCACGAAGCCCGTGATTGGATTCGCTCCCATCCCGGGCAGTTTTTGCGCAATTCGCTGGACCGCATGGAGGATACTTGGATCGCCTTCGATGAGCCGTTTTGGCAAATCCTGCTGCTTCCTCCGTACCTGATCCTGATCAATGCCCTGAGCGTCCTCTTCCCGGTGCTGACTTTCACCGGAGCGCTTCTGGCCACGCGGCGCCACAATCCCTATGCCGCGCCTTTGGCCCTGGTGCTGCTGGTCTTCCCGCTGGTCTACTATGTAACGCACTCGTCGATGCGCTACCGGCAGCCCATCGAACCGTACATGACCATACTCTCCGCCTACACCTTGGTCAGCCTGGCCTCAGCGCTCCGACCGCGGCGGGCCGCGGGACCGCTCCCAACCGCTCCCCTGGAAACGGGAGAGGCCACGCCCGCTCGCTAGAGTGCGGCACGGCGGCGGCATGTGGCCCAGAGCGCAAATGCGATGAGCGAAACTTCAGCCCCGGCGATGGCCGCGAGCCCGCCGCCTTCCGCGGCCGGGCAGAGGCCGCAGTGGCTTGCGCCGCTCCTTGCCATGCTGGCCATCAGCGCCGCGTACGTGCGCGTCACCGCGATGAGCTTCGTCTATGACGATGTCGTGATCGTTCACGGTGACCGCTTTATTCAGTCTCCGCGCTACATCCCGCGCTACTTCACCGAGCACATCTGGAGCTACCTGATGGCCTCGGCGAAAAACTATTACCGCCCTTCCTTCCTCCTCTGGCTGCTGGGCAATTACACCGTATTCCAGGAGCGTCCGCTGGGCTGGCATCTCACCAATCTGGCGCTGCACCTGGGAAGTTGCCTGCTGATTTACTTTCTCGCGCTGCGCCTCACGCGCTCGCGTTTGGCCGCCCTCGCCGCCATGCTTCTGTTCGGCCTGCATCCCATCCAGGTGGAGACGGTGAGCTGGGTTTCCGCCTCGACGGAGCTCTTGGGCACGTTTCTGGCGCTCTCCGCGTTCGTGTGCTACCTGCGCGGCGTGGATTCGCCCGCGCGCCCCCGGCCCTGGCTCTTGGCGTCGATATTCCTCTACGCACTGGCTGCGCTCGCAAAAGAGACGGTCCTCATTTATCCCGGCGTCGTCTTTCTGCATGAATGGCTGGGGCGCCCGGCGGCCGCAAAGCCCCTGGCTCCCCGGCCCTTTTGGCAATCGTTCCACGCTGCGATGCAGGAGATGGCGCCCTTCTTTTTCGTGGCCATCGGGTATCTGGCGATGCGGCTCTATGCCCTGGGCAGCCTGGGACATCACGTGCTCGACCTGTCCGTGCGCACTTCCCTGCTTACCGTCCCGTATGTGCTCGAAAGCTACGTCGTGCATCTGCTGTGGCCGGCCGGTCTGAGCTGCTTTTACGATTCGGACTACGTCACCACCTTATCCCCGGTAAAAGTGTTCCTCCCGCTCATCGTGGCGCTGACCGTACTCGTTCTTCTGTTTGCCGCGGTGCGCAAATCTCCTGCCGGCCTGCTCGCCTCGTTCTGGCTGCTCCTCCCGCTGCTTCCGGTGCTCGACGTGCGCGTTTTTCCTCGCAATGAATTCGTGCATGACCGTTATTTCTATCATCCGATGATCGGCGTGTCCTTTCTCGCCGCCATCGCCATCGCACACCTCGAGCGGGGCGGGAGCGCCGAGCGCGGGTGGTGGCTTTCCCTGCGCGTCGGGACTCTCGCCATACTCGCCGCGCTCGGCGTGGTCAGTTTCCTGCAAACCGCGTATTGGAAGGACAATTACGCACTCTATACCCGCGGCGTGGAAGTAGCCCCGCACAATGCCTTCGCCCACAATAATCTCGGGGGCGTGCTCCTGGAACAGCAGCGCTGGGAGGAAGCGGTGGCCCACCTGCAGGCCGCCCTGGTGGAAAACCCCGAACTCTATCTCGCGGAATACGACCTGGGGATCGCCTACTACGAAGAACAGCAGTTCGCGGATGCCGAGGCGCATTTCACCCGCGCCGTGCGCATCCAGCCCAAAGACGCCGGCTCGCATTTCTTCCTGGGCATGACCTATCTGCACACCGGGCGGCTCGAACTGGCCATCGCGGAGGCCCGCCGCGCCCTGGCTCTGAACCCGTACGGTGCCGGGTATCACTTCGCTCTGGGCGTGATGCTGAAGCAGGCCGGAGACGCGTCCGCGGCTCGCGCGGAATTTCTTAATGAACTCGAGCGCGACCCGCAGCACCAGGCATCCCTCGAGCAGCTCCGCTTGCTCGGACCCGCCCCCGCGCCCCAGGCGGCCCCAAAGTGACGCCTGGCGCGGCACCGCAGCCCCACGGGCAGGCGCGCCCCTGCCGGGGCCCCGCACAATAAGCCGATGCTCGGCGAACTGCATCCACCTCGCGCGCGTGCCATCCGGGCGGAATGGCTGGTCCCGGTGCTGCTCCTTTGCGCCGTGGCGGCCACTTTCTCCCGCACGCTGGCCTTCCAGTTCGTCTTCGACGACACCATGCTGATTCTTACGAATCCTTTCGTTCAATCCGCCGCCAACGTGCCACGCTACTTTACCGAGCATGTCTGGAGTGGAGTGCCCTTCGCCGAGAAGAACTACTACCGGCCCATGCTGCTTCTCTTCCTGCTTGGCAATTGGAAACTTTTTGGTCCGCACCCGGCGGGGTGGCACGCGGTGTGTTTGCTTCTGCATCTGCTGAATACACTGTTGATTTATTTCCTGGCCCGGCGCCTGCTCGGCGAAAGCCCCAAGGTCCCGCTGGCCGCGGGAGGCGCCGCAGCGCTTTTCGGCGTCCACCCGGTTCAGGCCGAGGCGGTTTCTTGGATCAGTTGTGCGAACGACCTGCTGGCCCTCCTCTTCCTTCTCGGGTCGTTACACGCCTGGCTGAATGCACGTGCTCGGGTGCTCGGCCCCGGCGGCGGCCCCCCTGGGAAGCGCCGGATCTGGTACGGCCTCTCACTCACGAGTTACCTGGCGGCGCTGCTCTCGAAAGAACCTGCGGTGCTCTTTGCCGTGTTCCTTTTTGTATTTCTGCTAGCGGGGGTAATTACCACAGAGCCTGCAGAGTCCACGCCTTCGGTTCTGCCGCGCGCGGCCGCACGAATTCGGGTCGCCCTGCTCGGAGTGGTTCCCTATCTGGTGGTCGCGGCCGCCTATCTGGCCATACGTCAGCACGTGCTGGGCACCTTCCTGACCAAGCAGGTGCGTGTGATCGGTTGGCGCGAGGAATTACTGACGCTCCCTTCGGTGGCACTCGCCTATCTCACACACCTCATCTGGCCCGAAGGATTGAGCCCGTTCTATGACGTGCCCTACCGCTCGAATTTGTCTTTCTCCGCGGTGGGACTTCCCTTGCTGGCCGTTCTCGTGCCGGTGGCCCTGCTGGCTTGGGCTGCCTGGCGATCTCGATTTGTGCGCGTCTGGTCCGCCTGGCCATTGCTTTTTCTGGCGCCCGTCCTGCATCTCTCCATTCTGCCCCGGGGTGAACTCGTCCACGACCGCTACCTCTACTTGCCGATGGTCGGGCTGAGTCTGCTCGCCGCCTACGGCTTCGCCTTTGGTCTGCGAACGCACCCTGCGGCTGAAGGAGGAACAACTGCGGCCTCCCAGGGACGCGCCCAGGATGTTTCCGGCCGCGAACTCTTTGACCCCACCTGGGTGGCCTGCGCTCTCCTGGCCGCCCTGGCGCTGGTCGCTGCCCACCAAGCCGGCTACTGGCGGGACAACTTCACACTTTTCCTGCGCGGAGTGGCGATCGCACCGAACAACGGCATCGCCGCGGGCAATCTGGGAATCGAATACTGGAAGATGGGCGAGCGAGACGTGGCCACGGAACTCTTCCGCCGCGCAGCAACTCTCCATCCCGACATCTTCGAGGCCGACAAAAAGGCCGGCTACGGCCACTACGCCGCGGGACGCTACACCGAAGCCGAGCAGGCCTTCGACGTAGCCGTGGCCACGCGCCCCGACGACGCGTTCTCTCACCTCATGCTCGGCCTGGTTTATCTCAAGACCGGCCGCCCAAACGCTGCCGTCGCAGAAGGCCGCCGCTCTGTTGCCCTCGCCCCGAACCAGGCTGGCTTCGAGTACGGCCTGGGTACCATCCTCGAAGCTACCGGAGATTTGGCCGGCGCGCGCGACGCGTTCCGCGCCGAACTGGCTCTCCGCCCCGATCACAAACCCTCCCAGCAGGAACTTCAAAAGGTGGACCAAATTCTCGCTGCCACGAAATCCCACTGAAGGCCTCTCCAGTCGGTTTTCGCAAGCCGGCGCGCGGCGCTATGATGGCTCATTGCCGCCGCGACGCACAGACGTGAGCCTGAAACAGCATGCTCCCCTGTCCTGGATGCGACTCCTATGCTCAGATGCCTGAAGGCCTCTGCGCTGACATTTTCTTTGCTGCTTCAGGCGAGCGCGCCAATCCCCGCTGATGCCACAAAAGAGGACAGTTGGAAGAACCTGGAGAAGGTGACACGGGCCAGGGCGTACACCGTGGCGGATCGCAAGGGTTTTTGCGCGCACGGCGGCATCCAGTCGCTTTCCAATGACTCCATTACGATCACGATCCAGAAGGGAGATACGATTCGATTCGAGCGAACGGCGGTCATACACGTGACTGCCCTTTCCGGCTACATCATCTATAGCGGCCGGAGTTCCTGGCAGGACGTGCGCAACTACATGTCCGCGTGGGTGGAGAGCGTGACCGTGACCACCAAAAACGGTGCGACTCACACTGGAAAAATCGATCGCGCGACCGATGCGGAACTCAAGCTTACGGTGGACAAGGAAACGGTGACGCTTCCCAAAGATGAAGTCGCCACCGTGAAAGTCATCAGCTTTGCGCCCCTCAGCGAAAGCAACGAATACTGGGCCCAGGAGTGCGCCGTCTGGTGGGTCTGCGTGCTCAACCCGGCGCTCTGGCCACGGCTCGCCGGCAAGGGGGCGAAGCTGCGCGTGACCTTGTTCGATTCTTCTCTGCCCGAGGACAACTCCCCCGAATGCTCTGCGCAACATTAATCCGGCATTCCACCCGCCGTCCGGCTGAGGTTAAGGATGACAGAGTTCCAGCAAGCCGCTAGACTCCATGTTTTTTCGCGGAATGGCGGAACGAGCGGTAGGACATTTTAAGCAGCTCGGCGGCGCGGGTCCGCACGCCTCCGGCCATTTCAAGCGCGGCCAGCAGGTAGGTGCGTTCCTCGTCGGCCATGTGCGTTTCGAGGTCCAGGCCTTCGGTGGGAATCGTCGGCCCGCGGTGATCGCCGCCGGCCGCGGCCAGTTGCGTTTGTGAGTAGTTGCGGATTTTTTCCGGCAGCACTTCCGCGGATACGGATTTGCCGGTTTCCAAAGCCACGGCGCGCTCCACCGTATTCTCCAGCTCGCGGACGTTCCCGGGCCAGTCATAGGCTTCGAGCAGGCGGAGCGCCTCCGGGGCAATGCCCTCGATGGGCTTGTCCATCGCTTTGCGGAAGCGCTCCAGGAAGTGCCGGGCCAGCAGCGGAATATCCTCGCGGCGCTCACGCAGCGACGGCAGGCGGATGGGGATCACGCTCAGCCGGTAATACAAATCCTCGCGAAAGTGCCCATCCGCAATCTCCTTTTCCAGGTTCTTGTTCGTCGCGGCAATCACCCGCACGTCCACGTCGCTCTCTTCGGTGCTGCCCAGCGGGCGAACCTTGCCCTCCTGCAAAACGCGGTAAAGCTTCACCTGCATGGCCAGGGTCATGTTTCCGATTTCGTCCATGAAGAGCGTGCCGCCGTGCGCGGCTTGAAAGAGCCCTTCGCGGTTTTCGTTCGCTCCGGTAAAGGCGCCCTTGCGGTAGCCGAAGAGTTCGGATTCCAGCAGCGTTTCCGGAAAGGCGCCGCAATTGATGGTGATGAAGGGCTCGCCCGCCCGCGCGCTATTTTCGTGGATGGCCCGGGCCACCAGCTCTTTTCCCGTGCCGCTCTCTCCGGTAATCAGCACCCGGCTGGATTGCGGAGCGATGGTCTGGATCAGCTCGAATATCTTCCGCATCGGCTCGCTCTGGCCCACGATCTTGTCGAGGCCGGTCAGCCGGCGCAGTTCGCGCTTCAGGTAGCCCGCTTCGCTGCGCAGCTTGAGCAGTTCGGAGCACTGGCGCACCGCGTGGCGCAGCTCGTCCACCAGCTTGTCGCCTTTAATTACGTAACGGTCTGCGCCGGAATTGACCGCGTCAATGGCGCTTTCGAGCGTGGGCACGCCGGTAATCAGAAGCACAAACGTGTTGGGGGACATCTCTTTCGCATACCGCAGCACGTCCACGCCGTTGCCTCCCGGCATGCGGATGTCGCTGATGATGATGTCGAAAATCTGCGATTCAATGCGCCGGCGCGCCGTTTCCGGCGAATTGGCCACTTCGACGCGGTGGCCTTCTTTGCGAAAAGTAATCTCCAGCAGCTCGCAGATGGCCTTCTGGTCGTCAACGATAAGCAGATGCGCCATAAGTGGCGGCGGCCTTCAGGCTGCCGTAATTCCCTTCCCCGTAGTTTCTCGGTGCCCGACCCCTGCATTCCGGCGTTAACCGCTGTTCACCGGCTCGTCCCGGAGCCTCCGGTCACAGCCAGGTGCACCCCCTCCGGCCGCGGTGCTGGGGATCGCGGCAGCTCCACCACAAACTCTGCGCCCTGATTCCGCTTGGAGTACACGCTCACGGACCCCCCGTGCGCCTTCACAATCTCATACACGATGGCCAGGCCCAAACCCGTCCCGCCGGGAAACGTGGTGTGATACGGCTCAAAGATTTTTTGCGACTCGGATTCCGCCATGCCGACGCCGGTGTCTTTGAAGATGATGCGCACTCGGCCCCCGAGGGAATCAATGGCCACGCTCAGCGTTCCGCCTTCCGGCATGGCGCGCAGCGCATTGTCGCCCAGGTTCCAGAACACCTGCTTCAGGCGGTCGCGGTCGACGCGCAGCCGCAGCTTGCCGGTTTCCAGGCGATGTTCGATCTTGTGCCGCGGCGTGCGCGCCGTGTGGCGATCAAGGAGCATCATGGTCTCCTCGAGAATTTCCGCCGGGTCGGCCTCCGCAAACACGTAAGTCTTCTCGCCGGAGTAGCTGAGCACGTCGGTGATGATCTGATTGAGGCGCGCTGATTCCTGGCTGACGATGCGCACCAGCCGCTTTTCATCATCGCCCATGGGCACCAGTCTGGCCAATTCGTTCACCGCCCCGGCCATGGCCGTCAGCGGCTGCCGAATTTCATGCGCGATGGCCGCGGAAAGCCGCCCCAGCGCCGCCATGCGGTCGCGCACGGCCACTTCCTGTTCCAGCCGGCGCAAGTCCGTCAGGTCCTGGAAGTTGTACACGTACCCGACGATGGCGTCCTGCCCCATCCGCGGCGTGCGCACCGGGGAAACGGAAAGTCCCAGGTAACGCTCGCGTCCGTCCGGTGTGCGATAGACAATTTCCTTCCGCCCTTCAAACCGCCCCCGCCCGCGCGCCACCGAACCGGCGGAGGTTCCCTGCGCACTCGCGGCCCCGGAGACCTCAGACTCCGTGGCCGGCGCGGTTTCAAACGGGAATTCGGCGAACACCTCGGCAAGCATTTTTCCGCACACCGCGGAAAACGTCTGACCGGTGATTTCTTCCCCCGCGCGGTTCAGAAGCAGGATTCGGCCGGTATCGTCTGTAGTCAGAAGGCCGCCGCGCATGGATTCGATAATGTCTTCAGTAAAGGCCCGCAGGTCCAGCAACTCGGCGCGCTGCGCGCGCAGCTCCGCGCCGCGCCGCCGCAGCGAATGCATGAGCAGGCTGGAAAGATAAGCGACCGCCAGGAAGTAAAACAGGTTGTTGGCCAGCCAGGAGAGCAGCAGCGGCCCGGAAGGCATGGCCGTGGCCGTACGCGGCAGCTTATCGAAATAGGTCAGCTCCACCAGGCCGCCCAGCAGCACGAAGCTGAACCCGGCCACTAGGAACGCGCCGCCGCGCGTGAACAGGATGCTGGCCACCAAAATGACCAGCAGATACAAGGTGATGAAGTAGCTTTCGTGGCCGCCGGTGGCGAAGACTACTCCGGTAACCACCAGCAGGTCGGAGACCACCCCGAGGGGCGCCACCCAGCGCGGGATGGGCCGCGCCACGGGAAACGAAAGCGAGCGGATCAGCAGCCCAAAGAACAGCGCCAGCGCGTACCACAGGAGGATGAAGGGAACGAAGTAAATCGCCGGAGCCGTGGCGCCGATGTAATTCTTCAGCACCAGCACCACGGCGAAGAGAACGGTAATCAGCAGGAAGCGGACGCGCGAAAGCCACTGCAGCCATTCGCGCAGTTCCTCGCGCGCCGCGTCCCCGCTGGCGCGCATCTGCCGGCCGCTCTCGCGGGCCGGCAGGCTTCCGGCTGCCGAGGGAATCCGGTCGGCGGTTGGTTTGTCCGCCACGCGCAGTCCTCCCGCGGACCGGGCTTCCTTCCCGGTCTCTTCTACGCCCGCGTTCTGCGGACCCACCGGTTTGCTCGCGATCCGGCTGTTCTACCCGGAGAGTTTGGCGATCATCGAGAACAGCGGCATGTACATGGAGATGACCACGCCGCCCACCACGCCGCCCAGCACCACGATCATCAGGGGTTCGAGCGCGGTCAGCAGGTCCTTTACCGCGGCGTCCACTTCGTCTTCATAGAAGTCGGCGATCTTTTGAAGCATGGCGTCCATGGCGCCGGTCTGCTCGCCCACGCCGATCATTTGCGTCACCATGCTGGGGAATACTTCCGTCTCTTTGAGCGGATCCACCAGCGTACGTCCGGCTTCCACCGCCTTGCGGGTTTTCAGGATGGCCTGCTCGACCACCGCGTTGCCGGAAGTGCGCGCGGTGATATCCAGTCCTTCCAGGATGGGCACGCCGCTGGAGATCAGCGTCCCGAGGGTGCGCGTGAATTGCGCCACGGCGATCTTCCGCAGCAGGATGCCGATGAGCGGCAGGCGCAGTAGCACGGAGTCAATCACATACCTTCCGGCAGGCGTCTTGTACCAGAACTTCAGCCCCACGCAGATGCCGATGAAAATCACGAAAATCAGAAAGCCGTAAATGCTGCCGATGAAGTGGCTCAGCCCGATGACGATGCGCGTCGGCAGCGGCAGGTCCACACCCAGGCCGGCAAACAGCGTGGCGAAAATGGGCACCACCTTCCACAGCAGCAGAATGATGACGCTGGCGGCAATGCCGATCACGGCGACCGGGTAGATGAGCGCGGACACGACGGCGCGCTTCAGCTTGACGTTTTTCTCGATGTAGGTGGCCAGCCGCTGCAGAATGGTGTCCAGAATACCGCCCGTTTCCCCGGCTTCCACCATGTTCACAAAGAGCTGATCGAAGACCTTGCTGTACGTGCGCATGGCCGCGGAGAGCGTGGAGCCCCCTTCCACCGCGGAGCGCACCCCGGTGAGAATCTTTTCAAACGTCTTGTTTTCCTGCTGCCCGGCCAGGATTTCCAGGCACTGCACAAGGGGGAGGCCGGCGTCGATCATCACCGAAAACTGCCGGGTGAAGATGGCCAGCTCTTTCGTGCTCACGCCCCCGCCAAACGTGGGCAGGGCAAACTCCTTGCCTTTTTCCGAAGCCTTGTTGACGGTGATGTTTTCGCGGCGCAGCAGCGTGCGCAATTCATCCTTGGTCGCCGCTTGCCGTTCTCCGCTGACCTTGGCCCCCGCGCGATTCACACCGGTATACGCATACACAGGCATGACCGTGCCCTCCTCCGTGCTGACGTGCCCCTGCGAGATTCCCCTTACCGGCGCACCGGCGTGGTTCCGGTGCGCTGCGGCGCCGCTACACCCCGATTGATCATATCCTGCAACTCGTCCGGATTGGACGAGCGCGAAAGCGCTGTTTCCAGGCTGACAATTTTGTTGAAATAAGAGGTCGCCAGCCCCTGGTTGAACGTCTGCATCCCCGTCTGGCCCGCCCCGCTCTGCATCGCGGAATAAATCTGGTGCACCTTGTCCTCGCGGATCAGGTTGCGCACGGCGGCGTTGGGAATCAGGATTTCCATCACCATCACGCGCCCGCGGCCGTCCGTGCGCGGCAGCAGCGCCTGGCACAGCACGCCCTCCAGCACCATGGAAAGCTGCGCGCGCACCTGGGGCTGTTGGTGCGCCGGAAACACGTCAATGATGCGGTTGATGGTCGAGATCGCGGAGTTGGTGTGCAGCGTGGCAAAGGTCAGGTGGCCAGTCTCCGCAATGCGCAGCGCGCTTTCGATGGTCTCCAGGTCGCGCATCTCGCCGATCAGCACCACGTCCGGGTCCTCGCGCAACGCCGCGCGCAGCGAGTTCCCAAACGAATGCG
>Ga0187769_10001516_pt1 | contig 13308 bp, 10 predicted proteins | sample 0116_SJ02_MP02_1_FD_133140 | JGI IMG/M metagenome (GOLD analysis project Ga0187769, IMG submission 133140) | Tropical peat soil microbial communities from peatlands in Department of Meta, Colombia - 0116_SJ02_MP02_10_MG | ecosystem: Environmental > Terrestrial > Soil > Wetlands > Peat | place... | reverse complement strand
GGTTCCGAGGTTGTTGTGCGCGGGGACGAAATCCACTTGCAGTGCCACAACTTGGCGATAGCTGGCGGCGGCCTCCTCGAAGCGCGCGAGATCCTTGAGCGTATTCCCCAGATTGTAGAGCGCCTCGGTGAAATTGGGCTTGAGCGCCAAGGCCTTGCGGTAGCTGGCGGCGGCTTCCTCCAGGCGGGCGAGGGCGTGGAGGGCTAAGGCCAAGTTGAAGTGCGCGCCCGCGTCGTCGGGCTTGAGCGCCAATGCCTTCGCGATGAGCTCCACGGCTTGCTCGCTCCGCCCCTTCTGGTGGGCGATCACGCCGAGCATTTGCAAGGCGACGGCGTGGGTGGGCTCGATTTCCAGGATGCGCCGGTAGAGGCGCTCGGCTCGGGCGAGCCGGCCGGCGCCGTGGTGCCGCATGGCGACCTCCAAGCCTTGCGCGACGGTCATCGGCTTGAGCCACCGTCCGCCGGGCTCGGCGTTGGCCGGGGTCATCTCATCAACCGGCTTGGACATCGGAGCTGCACAGGACACTGAGGAACACAAGTATTACTTTTACCACGGAGGCAGGGAGGACACGGAGAGGCGATCTGGATCGCTTCGCCTCCTGCCTTCGCCGAAGCGAAGCCGCTTCGGCTTCGCGCAGGCAGGTCGGCTCGCGATGACGGATTGAGTTCGTCATTGCGAGGAGGCGAAGCCGACGAAGCAATCCAGGGGAAGGTTATTCTCCATGCTCTCCGTGTCTTCGTGGTGTCATCGGTGAGAGACCGTCGGAATTTTGGGCCGATCACATTGCCGGCGGCTCGATTCCGAGTGCGTGGAAGAGCGGCGCCAGATGCTTCGCGTAATGGCGCCAGCGTCCGATCGAGGAGGCGTAGATCGGCTGGCGTACCTGCCAGAAGCTCGCCGTACGCACGAGCCGCTCCTTCTCGTAGAAGGCAAGGCAGCGCTCGTCCCAGGGAAGGCCCAGGAAAGCGACGAGCTTGCGGCTCCAGCCTTCCTGGTCGGCGACGAGCCCTTCGTAAGGGACATCGAGGATCGGAGAGGGCAGGACATTGTGCCAATGCGCCATCAGACGCTGATAGTCGCGATGGTAGCGGCCGAGATGATCGAGGTCGCAGGCGAACGGCTGGCCGTGCGCAAACTCCTGAAAGTAGCAGGAAAGGCACGTATCGAGCGGGTCGCGCACGCAATGGATGATCGACGCCTTGGGAAAGAGGAGGGCAATGAGGCCGAGGCGGAAAAAGTTGTTCGGCAGCTTGTCGGTGACCCGCGCGGCGCCGCTCGCATAGCTCGCGAGCCGCTCGAGATGCTCCTCCGCGATCGCCTTCGCCGCGGCGGCGCCGAGCGGGCGCACGCATTCGGGAAAGGCTTCCGAGCTTCCGAGCCGCGCGGGCAGCGTATGCGCGATCTGGCGCATGTAGTCGAGCTCGCCCGCGCCGTGGACTTGCGGGTGGCTCGCCAGAATCTGCTCGACGAGCGTGGTTCCCGAGCGCGGCATGCCGACGATGAAGACCGGAAGCTCCGAGCTGCTGCCCATGCCCGCCTTCTCGGCGAAGAGCCCGGCTGAGAAGGTCGCGATCATCCGGTCGACGTAGGCGGTGAAGTCTTGCGGACGGTAGCGGAGCTTGGACTTCCTCAAATCGTTGCCCGCCTTGTAGCAGCCAAAGGCGGCGTCGTAATCGCCGAGATCGTCGTGGATCTTGGCGAGGGCGAAATTGAGCGCGCTCCTCTGATCGACGGACAGCGTCGTCATTGCCAGCACGCGCTCGATCTCGTGCCGCCGCGCGTCGCTCGCTCCCGCCTTTCGACCCATCGCCAGATGGTAATGCGCGCTCGCATGGTCGGGCTCGAGCGCAATCGCCTTCTCGTGCCAGGGGACGGCCTCCTCGAAGCGTCCCTGGAGCTGATAGGAGAGGCCCATGTTGAAATGGGCATCGGCCGAGCGAGGCTCGCGCTCGAGTGCGGCCTCGAACCAGCGGCGCGCCTCATCGAAACGGCCGTCTTCGAGATGGGCAAGGCCCATGCCGATGAGCGGCTCGGGCCGCCTCGGGTCGAGAGTGCGCGCCTCTTCGTATGCCGCTATCGCCTCTGCCGTGCGATGGCGCAGACGCAGCACGTGGCCGAGCTCGATGTGGCCATTGGGCAAATCCGGCCTGAGCCGCGTCGCCTCCTCGAGCGCGAGCGTGGCCTCGTCGTAACGCTCGAGGCCGGCGAGGACGCGGCCGATCTGATAATGCGCCTCGGAGATTTGCGGCGAAAGCTGGATGGCGCGGGCGAGGGTGCCGTGGGCCCGGCGCAGCTCGCCGGTCGACAAAAGCGCGGTGCCGAGGTTGAGATGGGCCTCGGCGAAGTCGGGCCGCAGTCTGAGCGCTTCCTCGTAATGAGCGATCGCTTCCGCGGCGCGGCCGAGCTCGAAGAGGGCGATACCCAAATTGAGATGCGCGTCCGCATCCTTGGGGTCGAGCCGCAAGGCGGCGCCGAGCTCGCTCGCGGCGTCCGCATAGGATTTGAGGTTGAGGAGCGCAGTCCCCAGGCCGAAGCGCGCGCTCGCGAGCTCGGGACGAAGGGCGAGCGCTCTTCTGTGGCTCAGAACCGCCTCATCCAGCCGGCCCAGCGCGCGATAGGCTTCGCCCAGATTGCTGTGATAGTTGGCGACGCGGCCGTCGATCGCGATGGCCCTTTCAAGAAGCTCGATCGCGCGTGCGTTCTCGCCCCTCTGATGGGCGATGAGACCGAGAAAATGAATCGCGTCCGGGTCATCGCGGTCAAGTGCCAACGCCTGGCGATAGAGCGCCTCGGCCTCGGCAAGGCGGCCCAATTGATGGAGCTGGACCGCCTGGGCGACAAGCGTGCGCGCATTGAGCGGCGCCGAGCTCGCGCGCGCCGAAACCGGCGCGCGCGAGGGGCTTCCTCTCGCCGCTCCCTTTTCGGCACTCCTGCGCTCCTTGCGGTTCAAGCTCGCGGCTCCGCTTGATAGGACGATATCGGCCGCGAGAATAAGGGTTGGTCTCGATCGTCACCCCCGCGAAAGCGGGGGTCCAGGCGGCGATGGTCAGCGCAGCATTTCCTCGTAGAGGTCACGCCATTCCGGATTGGTCTGCTCGTTAATCTCGATCTTCCATGCCCTGCGCCAGTTCTTGATCTGCTTCTCCCGAAGAATCGCAAGGGGCGTCGTCTCATGGAACTCCGCATACACGAGTCGATGGACGCCGTACCGTTTGGTGAATCCATCGACGGCGTCCGATTTATGTTCCCAGACCCGGCGGGCGACGTTGTTGGTCGTGCCGACATAGAGCGTGCCGTTCCGTTTGTTCGCGAGGATGTAAACGCAAGCTTGCCTCATCGCCCGTAATATGCCATTCGGGGCCACATTCTGGATGCCCGCTTTCGCGGGCATGACGAGACAGGGGAGAATATCATTCTCCCGGTTGCCTTGGCTATTTCCCTTCGCGCCGCCAGGCAAGCGCCAATGTGCCGAGCGCTGCCAGCAGCACGAGGAGTGCGGGCAAAAGCGGCGCTTGGCGCACCCCCGTCACGACGTAGTCGGCATTCTCCTTGAAGGCGATCCAGGCGCCCGCGACGCCGGCCCCGGCATAGTCGCGGCTGGGCCGGATCTGGCGCAGCTCGGGTACGCCGCCCTCTGCGAGCCAGCGAATGCTGCCCCCGCTCGCCTCCGCGGCGGGCTTGAGCCTCTTGTCGGTCGAGCGCACGTCCTGGAACTCGATGGGGTTGAGCGGGCCGACGGCGGCAAGCGTCGTGTGGGTGCCGTCGCTGATGCGGTAGAGCCCGAGCTCGTCGGCACTCACCGTGCCTTGCGAGCGTCCCCCTTCTCCCGGCGCGAGCCCCAGCTTGAGCGTCTTTCCCGAGGGTGCGGTGATCTCGGCCGAGACCGGCCTCTGATCGAGGCTTTGGCGGACGACCTTGATCTTGTTGCCCTCGACTTCCGCGCGCAGCGCCTCCTCCTCGAGCTCGGGCTCCTGCATGAGCCAGTGGGCGAGCCGGCGCAGGAGCTCGGACTCGGGACCCCCGCCCTCGAAGCCGCGCGACCACAGCCACATCTGATCGCTGGCGATGAGCGCCACGCGGCCTTTGCCGACGCGCCCGAGCTGAAGCAACGGGCGGCCTTCGAGCCCCGTCATGAGGGTCGTGCCCGACTTGGGATTAATGTCGACCTGGCGGAACCAGCGGCCCCAGGGATGCTTCGGATGGTCGGCGCCCGGAAGCTCCGCCGTCACCGGGTGGCGCTTGCCGATATCCGTCACCTCCGGGCGGAAGCCGCGCTCAAGGACCTGGCCGGTCGGCTCGGCCGGCATCACGCTGCCGAGGGGGGTGTAGTAGATGCTGATCGGCGAGGCGAAGTCCGGCCCCACCGCGGCCAAAAGCGCGCCGCCCCGCTCCACGTAATCGGCGATGTTCTGCAGATAGTTGTTCGGCAGCTCGCCGCGCCGGCGATAGCGGTCGAAGATGATGAGGTCGAACTCGTTGAGCTTGACTTCGAAGAGCTCGTGCACGGGAAAGGTGATGAGCGAGAGCTCGCGCACCGGGGTGGCGTCGAGCTTCTCCGGCGGGCGCAGGATGGTGAAGTGCACGAGGTCGACCGAGGGGTCGGATTTCAGGAGATTGCGCCAGGCGCGCTCGCCCGGATGCGGCTCGCCCGAGATGAGAAGTACGCGCAAGCGGTCCCTCACGCCGTTGAGTACGACAACCGCGCGCTTGTTCTTGAGCGTGAGCACGTGCGGGCCGGGCTCGACGGACAGCTCGAAGGTGCTCTGTCCCGCGTGGTCGAGGGTGACCGGAATCTTGACGTCCTTGCCGAGCGGAACCATGACCGTTGTCTCGTCCGTGCCGTCGCGTCGGAGCGTGAGCATGGCCTGGCCTTGGGACGGCCCCGGCAAATCGTCCACCCTCAGCGTGAGGTTGAGCGGCTTGTTGACGAGACCGTAGCTTGGCGCATCGACGACGGTCAGCCGCCGGTCTCTTTCGTTGCGCTCGCCGGTCAACAGCACGTGGAGGGGGGCGCCGAGCTGTGCCCCCGCCTTCCCGCCCGGCGCGTCGTGCACCTGGCCGTCGGTGATCATGATCGCACCGGCGAAGCGCTGGCGCGGAATGTCGGCAAGCGCGTCCTCGAGCGCCTTGTAAAGCTCGGTGCCGCTGTCGACGACGCTCGGGTCCTGGCCGGTCGAGCGCACCACCCTGAGCTCGAAATGCTTGAGCGACTTCGCCGCCTCCTGGACCTTGGCGAGCGCTGCCTCGGTCTCAGCACGGCGCTGCCCGATCCCTTGGCTCGGCGAGTCGTCCACGACGACGAGGCCGATGTCGTTGAGCGGAGTGCGATCCTCGAGCACGGCCGAGGGGTTGGCGAGGGTCAACAGCAGCACCGCAAGCACAAGCGCGCGCCACAACATGCCGCGCGCGCGGCGCAGCCAGCCGAGCGCCAAAAAAAGCGCGGCAATGAGCGCGAGCCCCAGAGTTGCCGGCCAGGGCAGGAGCGGCGCGAATACGATGGTGAGATTCTCGAGCATCTAGAGGCCGAGCCTCTCGAGGATCGCGGGCAGGTGGACCTGGTCGCCCTTGTAATTGCCGGTGAGCGCGTACATCACGAGGTTGATGCCGAAGCGGAAGGCCATCTCGCGCTGGTGCTCGCCGCCGGGCACCACGGCCATGAGCGGGCGCCCGCCGTCGTCGACGGCCCAGGCGCCGGCCCAGTCGTTGCCGCCGATCACCACGGCGGAAACGCCGTCATTCACCTGCTCGTCGGAGCGCTCGACCCAAACCGGCGAGCCGTCGATCCGGCCTGGAAACTCATGCAGGAGATAAAAGGAGCGCGTCAAGACGTGATCCTCCGGCACCTGGATGAGTGCCGGCAGATCGAGCTCATCGAGGAGCAGGCGCAGCGCGCGCCAGCTGGCTCCCGAGCGGTTCGGATCGCGCGTATCGAACAGCACCTGGCCGCCGTTCTGCAGGTACGCCACGACCTTCTCCTGCCCCTTGGCCGTGAGGTTCGGCAGCTGGGGGGAGACCGGCCAATAGATCAAGGGAAAGAAAGCTAGCTCGTCGCGGTTGGGATCGACGCCGATGGGAGCCGCCGCCTCGACGGCGGTGCGCGCGTTGAGTGCGAGGGACAGGCCGAGGAGCCCGGCCTTGCTGAGATCGTCGAGCGAGGGGTCGCCGCTCAAGACATAGGCAAGGCGCGTGGAGGTCGTCGCCGCGATCGCGGCGGGGTCGTCGCTCGACGCGGCGGCGGCTTCGGCGGCGTAAGCCGCCGGGGCCGCGAGGGCGAGGCCGGCGAAGAGGATGGCGGCGCCGCCGCCCGCCCTGACACGTGCGCGCCTCCGGCCGGAGACCCCGCCTTGTCCGCGCGCGCCGAAGAGGATGCTCAAGCCGCGTTGGCCGAACAGGAGCCCGCGCAAGGCCAGGCTGATGACGAGATCGGCAAGGGCCAAGAGCATGGCGCCGGCGATGAGCCAGGGTTTCATGTCCCGTTCGCGCTGGCCGCTGTAGACCGCGCGGGAAACGCCGGACGGCAGGTCGGGAAGCAGTGCCAAGCTGCGCACTTGATCGCTCAGGTTGAGCGCGCGCCGCGTCGTCTCCGAGCCATAATAGCCGGGCGGATGGCGCGGCCCCATGCGGGGGCGTTCCAGCTCCTCGGCGCCGATGGCACTCGCGGCCGCGGGCGGGGTGCCGAGCTCGGCGAAACCGTCGAGCGTCTTGAAGGGCGGCAGGCTCGTCTTCTCGGCATTCCCGGCGACACCCTGGCTCAGCGCCACCATGCGCTGGAGCATCTCGACGAAGAGGCCGGAGAAGGGCAGCGTCGACCAGTCGGGATTGGCCGTCGTGTGCACGAGCACGAGCCAGCCCTTGCCGCGCTTGTCGGCGGTTACGAGCGGCGTGCCGTCGGCGAGCCGCGCCCAGGTCTTTTGGTCGAGATCGAGCGAGGGCTCGGCGAGCACTTGGCGCTTGATCTCGACATCGGCGGGGATGGCAAGGCCGGCGAAGGGACTTCGCGCATCGAAGGCAGCGAGCTGCTCCGGCTTCTCCCACGACATGGCCCCGCCCAGCTCGCGCTCCCCGCGGCGCAGCTTGACCGGCACGAGATCGTCATTGCCCTGCCCAAGGCGCGGCCCGGCGAAGCGCAAGAGCGTGCCGCCGCCCTGGATCCAGCGCTTGAGCCGGTCGCGGAGCGCAGGCGGGAGGGGGTCCGAGTCGGTCAGTGTCAGCACGGCAAGTTGGCGCTCGAGTAGCTGCTCGAGCGTCCCCTCGACGATCTCGCTATAAGGCCGCAATGCACGCTCGAGATAGTAATGGCCGCCAAGGAGCGGCTCCGCCTGCTCGTTGGGCGGTGCCGTGACCACGCCCACGGGACGGCGGCGCCAACGATCGTCGAGGAGCACCGTCGCCCCCACCGTGCGCTCGCCGACGATCTCGAGCCGGGTGATCTCATTGCGCAGCTCGAGGGGAAGCCCGAGCCTGGCGGCGGCGGCGCGCTTGCCGGGCGCAAAGGCGAGCTTGGCGTCGCCGACCGGATGCCCGTGCTCGTCGATCGCCCGTACGGTGAGCGTCTCCTCGCCCTCGCTCGGCGCCCGCACCGCGGCGAGCCCCAGCTCCGAGCCCTGGGTTGCGGGCGGCAGCAGGAGGTGGGGCAAGGCGGCGAGCTGATCGCTCAGGACCTCGACGGGCCCGAGGCGCTGCAGGCGCTCGGCAAGCTTTGCCGCATCGCCCTCGGCGATCCCGTCGGAGAGCCACACGACGTGTGCCGGAGCCGGGAGAACGACGCCATCGAGGAGTTTGAGAGCGGCGTTCCGGTCGCTCGGCCAAGGCCCGGGCTGAAGCGTCTGGACGAGGCGCTGCGCCTCGCCTGCGGGCAGGAGGCCGCTTGCCTGCAGGGTGTTGCCGGAGGCGGGCGGTGCCGTCGGCAGCAGCATGACCGGGCGGCGATCGCGCTCGGCGCTTTCGATGAGGCTCGCGAGCGCCTGCTCGCGTGCCGACCAATTGCGCGCGGCCGCCCAGTCGTTGTCGATCACGATGACGAGCGGCCCGCCGCCGCCGCGTGGACCGAGCGGGTTGAGAAGCGGCTGGGCAAGACCGATGATGATGAGGCTGGCAAGGATAAGGCGCAGGATGATGAGCCAGAGCGGCGTACGCGCCGGCGTCTCCTCGCTTTGCACCAAGCCCAGGAGGAGCCGCACCGCGGGAAAGCGCACGAGGCGCGGGCTCGGCGGCGTCACGCGCAGGAGCCACCAGAGGGCGGGCAACAGGGCCAGCGCCGTGAGCAGCCAGGGATGCACGAAGGCGATGGCGTTGAGCCCGGGCATCAGAGTTCGTCCCAGGTCGCGGAGAGGTGGGCGTAGAGCGCCAAGAGCGCGTGCTCAGGCGGCTGATCGGTTCGATGGATGGTGAAATCCCAGCCGACCGCGCGAGCGATAGCCGAAAGCCCAGCCCGATGCGTCGAGAGCTCCGTGGTGTAGGCCTCGCGCACCGCCTCGACCCGTCTGACCAGGACCTCGCCTTCGTCCTCGAGCCCCTCGAAGCGGGTGCGCCCGACAAAGGGCAGCGTCTCCTCTGCCGGATCCATCACCTGAAGGAGGTGGCCCTTGAGTCCGCGCCCGGCGAAGCGGCGCACGCGCGCGTCGATCTCCTCGAGCGGCGCCAGGAGATCGCCCATGAGGACGAGTTGGGCGTGACGCGGCAGAAGCTCGTAGGCGGGGAGGCTGCCGTTTCCGCCCTCATCGGGGTTGGCGGCTTGGCCTGCGGCGCGCGCGCTGAGCGCGAGCGGGCGCTCCTTGCGCTGGCGCTCGAGAAGGAGCGCAATCCGGTTGAGCGCGGCGCGGCCGGGGCGAGGGGCGAGCCCCGAGCCGAGCAGGGCGATATGCTCGTCGCCGCGCACGAGAAGCGCTGCGAGCGCCAGCAAGAGGAGTGTCGCGCGTTCGGCCTTCTCGCGGAGCGCGGGGGAGGAGCGGTACATCATCGACGGCGAGCGGTCGCACCAGAGCCAGACACTCGCCGCCGCCTCCCATTCGCTCTCGCGCACGAAGAGCGTGTCGGACTTGGCCGAGCGGCGCCAATCGATGCGCTGGGTCGGATCGCCCGACTCGTAGCGGCGGAACTGCCAGAAGGTGTCGCCGGTGCCTACTCGACGGCGGCCGTGCACGCCCTGCGCCACCGTGGCCGCGACGCGCTCGGCCCGCACGAGGAGCGGAGGCAGCGTTGCCGCCAGCCACTCGGCCCGCTGCTGGGCCGGGTGCGCGCCTTGCGGGGGGGCGCTCGTTGCCATCTGGAGGCCCCTCACCCAACCCTCTCCCGCAAGCGGGAGAGGAAAGGGGCCCCCGCGGGCCAAAGGCCCGCTTCTTCTGCATCATGCATGAAAGGCGCGCTACGCGTGCCCGGCGGAGCGATGTGAAGGGCGAGGGATAGCCGGGTGCTTAGCATAAATGTCCCGGCGTCAGGCGAGGGGAGCGGCGAGGCGGTCGATCACCTGGTCGATGGTGACGCCGTCCGCCCGCGCGGAAAAATTGAGCGCCATGCGATGGCGCAGAACCGCCCCCGCGAGCGCCAGCACGTCGTCGGCCGAGGGAGCGAGCCTGCCCTCGAGCACCGCGCGCGCGCGCGTGGCCAGCATGAGCGCTTGGCTCGCGCGCGGGCCGGGACCCCAGGCGACCTCGCGGCGCACTTCGTCGAGCTCCGTCGATTCGGGCCGGCCTTGGCGCACAAGCGCCAAGATGGCATCGACCACCGATTGACCGACGGGAATGCGCCGGATGAGCCGCTGGGCCGCGAGCAGATCCTCGCCCTCCATCACCTTGCCGGGGAGCGCCTCGGCGATGCCGGTGGTGGCGGCGAGCATGCGACGCTCGGCCTCGATCTCGGGATAGCTCACGTCCACTTGCATGAGGAAGCGGTCGAGCTGCGCCTCGGGGAGCGGATAGGTGCCCTCCTGCTCGAGCGGGTTCTGCGTCGCCAGCACGTGAAAGGGCCGCGGCAGCGGATGGTAGCGTCCGGCGACCGAGACGCGGCCCTCCTGCATGGCCTGGAGCAGGGCCGACTGGGTGCGCGGGCTCGCGCGGTTGACCTCGTCGGCCATCAGGAGCTGGCAGAAGACGGGCCCCTCGATGAAGCGAAAGGCGCGCCGGCCCGTCTCGCTCTCCTCCAGCACCTCCGAGCCCAGGATGTCGGCGGGCATGAGGTCGGGCGTGCACTGGATGCGTTTGACGTCGAGCCCCAGCACGATGCCGAGCGTCTCGACCAGCCGCGTCTTGGCGAGCCCCGGCACGCCGACGAGGAGGGCATGCCCTCCCGCCAAGAGTGTGATAAGGGTTTGATCGATGACCTTCTGTTGGCCGAAAATGACCTGGCCGAGGCGCTCGCGCACCAAGGCCATGCGCTCGCCGAGGCGCTCGACCTCCGCGACGAGGGCGGCATTCGGCTCATCCGCGGGCGGGGTGGTCTCTATGACGCTCACCTGCACTGCTCCTTGCTCTGACTCCGACGGGCGATCCCGCGATTAAGGCGACAGCATGCCCAAAGCATCAGATCATATCTCCCGCCTGGCAAATCAAATCGACGTGCCGCCGGCACCCCATCCCGACTCGGCGCTTCGGGTGCGGCAGCCGGAGCCCTTGTGCGGCGATTTCGACATCCGCATCGCGCGCGACGGCAGCTGGCTCTACCGCGGCTCGCCCATCGGCCGCAAGGAGCTCGTCAAGCTCTTCGCCTCGGTGCTCCGCCGCGACCCGGCCGGCGAGTATTGGCTCGTCACTCCCGTCGAGCGCGGCCGCATCCGAGTGGACGACGCGCCCTTCACCGCCGTCGAGCTCACCGTCGAGGGCGAGGGGCGGGAGCAGTCGCTGATCTTCCGCACCAACGTCGACGAGATCGTCACGGCCGACCGCGAGCATCCCATCCGCGTGAGCTACCATGGCGCGGCCGGCGAGCCGGCCCCCTATGTGCTCGCGCGCCCTGGGCTCGAAGCGCTCATCGTGCGTCCCGTCTATTATCAGCTGGTTGAGCTCGGAGTGGAAGGGCTGTCAGGCGGGGAAAACCTGTTCGGCGTGTGGAGCCGCGGCGCGTTCTTTCCGCTCGGAAAGCTGGAGGGCCAGGGATGACGCGGGAGCGTGTCATCGCGCGCATCCGGGCCGCAGGTGCTTCGCATCACCGCGTGCGCCGCGGGGTTGAGGTGCGCAGGCGCGGCGACCACGACATGAACACGGACGACATGCGCCATCCCGGCCCGTTGACGCCCGCCGCCGTGCTGGTGCCGCTCGTCGACCGCAGCGAGGGCATGACCGTGCTGCTCACGCAGCGCACCGCGCACCTCAACGATCATGCGGGGCAGGTCAGCTTCCCGGGCGGCAGCATCGAGTCGCAGGACGCTACCGCCGAGGCGGCCGCCTTGCGCGAGGCGTTCGAGGAAATCGGCTTGCCGCCCGAGAAGGTCGAGCCGATCGGACGGCTCGACGATTACGAGACGCGCACGGGCTTCCTCGTCTATCCCGTCGTGGGCATCGTGACGCCGCCCTTCCCCGTGGAGCCCAACCCCTTCGAGGTCGCTGAGGTGTTCGAGATCCCGCTCGACTTCGTCCTCGACCGCCGCAACCATCGCCGCGAGAGCCGCCTCTTCAAGGGGCGCGAGCGGCAATTCTACGTGCTGCCGTACGACAAGCATTATATTTGGGGCGCCACGGCGAGCATGCTGGTCAATCTCTGCGACGTGCTCGTCGGCTGATGGTGCGGGTCCTCATAGAGTACCTGCTGCCCGTTCTGCTGCCCACGGCGCTCTACGCGCTTTGGCTCATCTGGCAGCGCAGGCGCGCGGCAACGGCGGGGACCGCGGTGCCGGATTGGCAGGAGGGGCCTTGGTTCTGGCTCATCGTCGCCGGCTTGGCGCTCGCCTTCGTCGCGGTGCTCGCGACCGCGTTGCTTTCCGGCCATCGTCCGGGAGAGACGTACGTTCCGCCCGTGCTCGAGAACGGCAAGGTGGTACCCGGCCACTTCGGGGGCTGATGTGGTCAAGCGCAGCGGAAAGCTTCCGCTCCAGCCATGGATGACGGCACCCGCGACCGAACGCGTGCTGGCGGCCCTCGGCGCCAATGGCGCGGAAGTGCGCTTCGTTGGCGGCTGTGTGCGCGACGCCATCCTCGGGCGCCCGGTCAAGGACATCGACATCGCGACCCACGATCCGCCCGAGGCGGTCATCGCCCTTCTCGAGGCGGCGGGCATCAAGGTCGTCCCGACCGGTCTCGCGCACGGCACCGTGACGGCGGTGATCGGCCCGCATCATTTTGAGATCACCAGCTTGCGGCGCGACGTCGAGACCTACGGCCGCCGCGCCAAGGTCGCCTTCACCGCCGACTGGGCCGCCGATGCCGCGCGGCGCGACCTCACCATCAATGCGCTCTTCGCCGCCCCCGACGGCACGCTCTACGACCCCTTCGGCGGGCTCGAGGATCTGCGTCAGGGCCGCATCCGCTTCGTCGGCGACGCGCGCACCCGCATCAGGGAGGACGTGCTGCGTCTCTTGCGCTTCTTCCGCTTCTTCGCCCACTACGGCAAGCCGCCGCCCGATGCGGAGGCACTCGCCGCCTGCCGCGAGCTCGCTCCGCTGCTGCCCACCCTTTCGGGCGAGCGCGTGGCGGCGGAGACGCTCAAGCTGCTCTCGGCACCCGAGCCCGCCTCCGTCGTGGCGCTGATGATCGAAGAGGGCATCGTCGCGTATTTTCTACCCGAGGCGGATGGCGTGGCCCCCTTGCGGGCGCTCGTGACACTCGAGGGCCTGGGGCCCGGGGCGGATGCGCTCAGGCGCCTTGCCGCCCTCCTCGACCCTCGGCAGGGTGCCAAGGGGGCCCAAGCGCTTGCCTTGCGCCTGCGCTTCTCGAATGCGGAGCGCGAGCGGCTCGTGGCCCTCGCCGCTCCCGCCGAGGTACCGCAGCCCGAGATGTCGGATAAGCTGCAGCGCCTTCTTCTCTATCGGCTGGGTGCCGCGCGCTTCCGCGATCTGGCGCTTCTTGCCTGGGCTCATGAGATCGCGCGCTCGGGCCCGAGTTCCCGGCGCGTGGCCGAGGCCTGGCGCGCGCATCTTGCCGCCGCGGCAAGCTGGGCGCCGCGGCAGCTTCCCGTGAAAGGGCGCGACGCGCTTCGCCTCGGCGTGCCCGCCGGGCCCAAGGTCGGCCGGCTGATCGCGACCCTCGAGGCGTGGTGGATCGAGGAGGACTTCCGGCCCGGGCGCGAGGCCTGTTTGGCCAAGCTCGCGGCGATGGCAAAAGGCGAGCGTTGAGCGATTGCCGCTCGCACGGCGCAGCCGCGATCGTCATTGCGAGCCGG
>Ga0187769_10001515_pt1 | contig 13309 bp, 16 predicted proteins | sample 0116_SJ02_MP02_1_FD_133140 | JGI IMG/M metagenome (GOLD analysis project Ga0187769, IMG submission 133140) | Tropical peat soil microbial communities from peatlands in Department of Meta, Colombia - 0116_SJ02_MP02_10_MG | ecosystem: Environmental > Terrestrial > Soil > Wetlands > Peat | place... | reverse complement strand
GGTTCCTGCTTCAACCAGATTGGGGAGAATGGGCCGGATATCCTCGAACGTGTAACCATCTTTAATGCATTCTTCCACGGAAAGGCGCAGGGAGATGGGAAAATCCGGTCCCACTGCTTTGCGGACCTCCTGTAACACTTCGATGATGAACCGGCTGCGATTGATCAAGCTGCCCCCGTACTCGTCCTCACGCTTGTTGGAGAGAGAGGATAAGAACTGCGTCAACAAGTACCCGTGGGCGCCGTGCACCTCCACGGCATCGAAGCCAGCCTCTATCCCCCGGCGGGCAGCAGCGCCAAAAGCGGCGATGATCTCTTGGATCTCGTCGCGGGTGATCTCCCGCGGAGTCAGGCGGAAAATCAAAGATGGGATCGCAGAAGGAGCAACCGCTTTTCCTTGTTGCAGAAGATAGAGACTTTCCCGTCCTGCATGGTGAAGCTGCAAAGCCACCTTGGCGCCAGCAGCATGCACTGCGTCTGCAATTTTTTTCAGGCCGGGGATAAACCGATCGTCATAGGATCCCAGTTCATTCGTTATGGCCGAGCCGCTGGGGTGAACGGAAGAAATCTCGGTGATGATCAGGCCCGCCCCACCTCTGGTACGGCGCTTGATGTAAGCCAAGTTCGCTTCGCTCACCGTACCGTCCGGGTTCCCGAGATTGGTCCCCATGGGAGGCATGACCACCCGGTTGGTTAGCTCTAACGATTTTATCTTGATAGGGGAAAAAAGACGGGGCAGAAGATTCATGGCTTATCCTTTTCTATGAGATATTTCGCAGAATACTACCATGTAAAAACGGTAACGGGTAAATGGAATATTGTCAATAATCTTCGGTTTTTCGGCATCCTGAATTTGGAGGAAGAAAATTCATCCCCCTGAAGTTGTGAAAAAATTCGGAGAGGCGAGTGGACAAGAATATCTCTAAAGTTTTACAAGTGCGGTTACTTGAGAGGGTAAAGTTAACAAAGGCCTGAAAATGCTCGATAGGTATTAATGTTTTTTCGTTGTAAGGAGTTAACGTGAGAAGGTGCCACTGTAAAACTTTATCGACATCCTCGCCCGCCCTTTTCAAGGGACAATTTTTTCACACCTTCCCTTAACTTGAAGGGGAAAATAGAGGGAGTTACAAGAGGGGGGATGCCACGTACGCGAAAGAGGGGAGAGCCTAAAATGCTGACTTCGAATTTTTTTCTCGGTAGGTCCTCTCCATTTTGACAAAATTTTCCCCGAAGTCAATGGTGTGTTTTTTCATAGCCTCAACCGCTGCCTCGGCATTGCCAGCCACCACTGCTTCCACAACAGACCGATGCATTCCTTTCGGGTGCACGTAATCAGGGTCAGGGTTTACTGCCTCAACCACCTCTTTGGTTAATCGCAATAGGGATTTCATTAGGGCTTCAAAAAAGCGATTTCCGCACATCTCAGCCAGAATAAAATGGACTCTCTGCTTCCTGTCCACATCTATTGGTAAGGACGCTACGGGAAGCTCTTCAACCTCCAAAGCCTCTTTCAGCAGCTGAGCATATTCCGGGGTAATGTGTAAGGTAGCCAATCGGGCTATGTCAGGTTCAATGAGGAGCCTTACCTGGTACATTTCAGGAATGGAGATCTTATCAGCCAAAAATAAGTCTAAGAAAGCGTTTGTTAGGTATTCGAAGGTCAGATCGATTACGTAAGCGCCGCCTGTCGCCCCCTGCCGGGTCACCATGAATCCTGCATGCTCCAATTTCCGAATTGCCTCCCGAATTGCCACCCGGCTCACCTGAAACTCTTCCGCGAGGTCACGTTCTGAAGGTAGTTTCTCTCCAGCTTTGAAATGGCCTGATACGATCGTCTGCTTAAGCTGCTCAGCAACCTCTTCTGAGATTCGTAACTGTCTTATGGGCTTAAATCTGGACATTGGTTTGGAGCCCTCAATCCAATATTGGAACCAACATCAGGATATATTAAAAAGAAAAAATTTACAATAATTTTGTTGACAAATTATTTTGATTGGGCTAAATATACCAATCTTCTTCGGTTGGATGGTTGTATCGAAATTAATAGCCTTTCTCTGAAGGCACGTCTCCAAACTTCGAGATTGACAAGGAATTCGATTTCTGCAATATTAATGGTCGCCTGTTCTAAATCATTTTAAAGGAGGATGGAGTTATGAAAAAGGGAATCTTTTTGGGCTTTCTGTTTTTTGGGTTGGCTGTCTTCATCGTTTCCCCTTATACTTCTCATGCACAACTTAAACCCGGTGAGCCTATTGTCATTGGTGTTCCTACTGCCTTAGGTTCTATTGAGGGGCGGGATGGCTGGATGGCCATTCAGATGGCAAGGGATGAGATCAATGCAAAAGGAGGAGTGCAGGTTGGTAAGACAAAACAAAAAATCGAAGTTTATTCCATTGATACGAGGGAGCATGAGCCGGGAATTCCGGTACAGGATGCATTGACGGCGACGGAGAAGCTTATCTTAGAGAGAAAACCCCATGCAATTGCATTGGGTAATTTCCGCTCCGAGGTTCTATTGGCGTCAATGGACCTCATGGCCAAGTATAAACTTCCCTACATTTGTTCCATTGCCATGACCCCATTATTTCAGAAGAAGATCTTGGATGATTATGACAAATATAAATACTGCTTTCGGAATGCCCTGAACGCGCCTTACCTGGTTATGTATCTGCAAGGAGTGATGGGATTCATAAAGAAACAGTTTGGTTTCAACAAAGCATATATTATCGTACAGGACACCCTGTGGGCCCAGGGCACGGGCAAAGGCCTTGATAAATGGTACAAAGAGAACGGTTGGGAAGTGGCAGGTTTCGACGCCTATTCTTTGGGTGCCAGCGACTTTTCTCCATCCCTTATCAAAGTCAGGGCTCAAAAGGTTCAGGTGATCGTACCCATCTTTGACATGCCTCAAAGCGGTATTCTGCTAAAACAAGCCCGTGCCATGCGAATTCCGGCTCTTCTTGCAGGTTTCATCAGTCCTGTTGCCCCTGAAAATGCCTGGAAGGTATTTGAAGGAGAAGTGGATGGAATGGTAAACATGATATTTGAAATTGGACCTATTCCCGTAAAAGCTGTCCCTAAATCAGTTGCTTTCAACGAGAATTTTGGAAAGAAATGGGGGAGCGATGCAAGGATGAACCTTTCCGGCCATGGTCCGGGACCAAGCTACGACTCTGTTTATATGTTTGCCAATGCGTTTGAGCGTGCCAAGACGGTCGAGCCAGATGCGGTGGTTAAGGCTCTTGAACAGACAGACATGTCGGGTGTGATTGGGAGGATCAAGTTTGGCAAAGACCATCAAGTGATCTATGGTTTCGACCCCAAAGAGACAGCCTTGGCCTGCGGCTTCCAGTGGGTAAAGCCTGGAAGGAGAGAAGTTGTCTTCCCAGAGGCCGTTGCAGAGGGAAAGATTGAGCTTCCTCCTTATATGAAATAGAGATGAGTCCAGGCTTTCAATAAGGGGCGACCTTCTAATCAAGGATCGCCCCAGGAGGTTACCAATCGTCCTTATCTAGAGGGGGATCGCAAGTTCGTGTCCCTCTGATCGATAGACCTCTCTTGAGGAATTAATACGCAAATATGATCCCTAGCATAATTATTTACGGTTTAGTGAATAGTGTGATTTTAGCCCTGATCGCTATGGGGTTTAGCCTCACTTTCGGTATCAGTGGGGTGGCCAATTTCGCCTACGGAGGTTTTTATCTCCTCAGTGGATTTCTTGTTTGGATCCTCCTCAACTATCTTAAATTCCCCTTTTTCGTGTCCCTCGTAGTCACGATAGGGGTTGTCGGAGTTTTAGGATTTGCCACTTACTGGGTCATTCTTTTGAGAGTACGGGGAATAGCATTGTCCGAGGTGATTGCTACCTTCGCCTTGGGGGTCGGGATACTGGAACTCTTTCGTTGGTTGGGATTTGTGACCTATGAGTTCACGCTACCCTACATTAAGAAAGGTATGGTGATGATAGCCGGAGTACCTGTGGATTACCAACGCCTTTTTATTATTGGGGTTGGTTTGGCATTGGTCCTTTTCCTGTATTTCTTTACTCATTACACAAGGACTGGCTTGGCGTTCAGGGGAATTGCCCAGAATGAGCGAACAGCGATCTCGCTCGGCATCAAATCGGATTGGACGGCTGCCCTCAGTTTGGCCCTCGGATCGGCGATGTCTTCCGTCGCTGCCATCGTTATCCTTCCTCTGGGTATCATTTCGATTAATACTGGATACGAAGTCTTGCTGGTCGCCGTTGCCGTCGGAATCGTAGGAGGACTGGAGAGCGTTCCAGGAATTCTTGTAGCAAGCCTTATCCTCGGATATGCCCAAATCATCACGGGTACATACTTTAAGCCAGAATGGATGATGGTTGTCTATCTGGCTGCGATCGTCTTAGTTCTCGCGATTAAACCTTCAGGTCTGTTTGGGAAGTTTAAGGAACTGGAGGAGAGAGTGTAGGAATTGCTGAGTGTAGAATGCGGATTGCGGAACATATATACAGCGGAATTAGGGCAAGGGCATTGGAGAATCTCCCCCGCCCCTCTTTGGCAAAGAGGGGTAATTCCTCCCTTTAGGAAAAGGGAGGGCAGGAGGGATTTTGCAGATCGATGTCTTTACTATTTTGAGAATATTAATAAGACAAGATTTGGACAATTTGGATTAGGGACTCTATGAAATTCAGAAAAGAGCGGTTGGACCGGGGAATCAAGGCGAGATGCGATGACATCTTCGCCCTTTCATCTTACAGGGAGATGTCATATCTGATGTTCCCTCGAGTCTTGCCAGTCACTATTTTGCTCATTCTTCCTCTGTTGAAAGGAGTGATTGGACTTTATTGGGAAAAGGTTTTGATGATCACCTGTACCATCGCGTTGCTTGCCCTGAGCTGGGATTTGATGGCCTCTGTGGGGTTGATATCCCTGGGCCAAGCGCTTTTCTTTGGTGCAGGAGCTTATATTACAGGTTTTTTAAATCATGCTTTTGGATTACCTCCCCTTTTGACCATTCCTTTGGGCACGCTGGGGGGAGCATTTTTCTGCACTCTTTTGCTCTTACCCGTTTTGAGATTAAGAGGAGTCTACTTCGCCATCGTTACTTTAACCTTACCATTACTTCTGGGCCGATTTATTGAGACGACAAAAATTCTTGGTGGAACAGAAGGGATGAGCGCCCTTTCTCCTCTTCCCAACATATGGGTTGAAATGTATGTTCCTGTCCTTGCACTACTCATCTGCCTTTTTGGTTTTCGCAGACTGATCAACGAAGATTATGGACTGGTTCTTCAGGGCATCCGAGACAATGATCGGGCGGTCATGAGCGGGGCAATTAACATTTACTGGTTCAAGGCCCAAGCGGTCTTCATCGCCGGTGTGGCAGGGGCATTTGCCGGTGCCTTCATGACCCATTATAATCAGGTCGTGGGAATGGCTGCCTTTGCAATGGATTATTCGATCTTGCCCTTGACCGCTGCTGTTTTGGGTGGCGTGGGGACCTTTGCCGGTCCAACGATAGGTGCCTTCATACTCATGCCTCTTTCTGAAGTCCTTCGTGGCGTTGGCGGACTGAGAGTGGTCTTCTACTCCGCTATTCTCATTATCTGCATCGTGGGCCTTCCCGAAGGCATCTTTCATTATATCAGGAGAAAGTATCACCAATTTGAGAGAATGGTAGAAGTCGGATAAGATGGAAGACAAAACAATTCTGAAAGTCGAAGGGTTGAGTAAGAATTTTGGTGGCGTCGCGGCCATTGTCAGGGTAAGTTTCTCTTTGGGAAAGGGAGAGCTTCTCGGCGTCATCGGCCCGAACGGTTCTGGGAAGACCACGCTGGTCAATTTGATGACGGGCTTTGTGACACCGGATTCTGGCAGGGTGATTTACCGGGGAAGGGATATTGCGGGCAAAATGCCTTATAGGATTGCAGAGATGGGAATTGCTCGGACCTTTCAGATGGTGAAGCCATTTTATCAACTGTCCGCCTTCAAGAATTTGATCATCCCCTTATATTCTACCCGAGTGAAGAAGTTGAGGGGAGGTCAGTACGGCGATCGAGATGATGTCGCCATCGATCTTCTGGAAGATGTCGGTTTCGAACGGGACTCCTCTGTTCCTTACAAAGTGTCCTCCAGTCTCCCCCATGGTTATCTCAAGCGTTTGGAATTGGCACGCTGCATGGCCCTTCGGCCAGATTTGCTTATTCTCGACGAGCTCTTTTCTGGAATGGCCATGTCTGAGGTAGCCAGTACGCTCCCGATCATTGAAAGGCTGAACGCGGACGGTCTTACCATTATTATGGTGGAGCACCGGTTAAAAGAGCTTTTTCGAATTGCTCATCGAGTCATCGCCCTAAATTTTGGCGCTAAAATTGCCGACGGACCTCCTCGCGAGATGATGGAGAGCGAAGCCGTGAAAGCAGCTTACCTTGGGAGTGAAGAAGAAGGATAATATGCTCGGAGTAAAGAACTTAATGGTCTTTTTTGAAAACTCCCTTGCGATCAACGATCTGAGCCTAAGTGTCGAAAAAGGGGAAGTCGTCGGTGTGCTTGGCTCGAACAGCGCGGGTAAGACGACTTTGATGAATACGATCTCCGGTTTGATGATTGACATCAAGAGGAAAGAAGACCGAAGGGGAGGCGAAAGAATAACGGTACTGGGTGAGATAAAGTTCGAAGGCGAAGACATTACGAAAACAGAACCTGATAAAAGGGTTAGGAAAGGGATCGTATTAAGCCGAGAAAGGCATCCGATATTTCCTGAAAGCAGTGTAGAGGAAAATCTGAAAATCGCTGCTTATCTGAGGAAGGATTCCGGAGTCAAGGAGACCTTTGATTTCGTCTACTCCGTCTTTTTCCATCTGAAAGAGATAGAAAAAAGAAAGGCCGGGTTCTGCAGTGGAGGGGAGCAACAGATGCTTGCTATTGGCATGGCATTGATGACCAAGCCCCGCCTTCTCCTGATGGACGAACCGCTCCTCGGACTCTCTCCGGTTCTTCAGCATGATCTGAGGCGAGCGATCAAACAAATTCGGGGAGAAGGGGTTACTATTCTCGTAACGGAACAATTTGCCAGGCCCCTTCTGCCGATTATTGACAGAGGGTACGTGATTGAGAATGGGATCCTCGTCCTCTTTGGGACAGGACAGGAATTGATGGACAACCCGGAAGTGAAGGCAGCTTACTTTGGGGTATAGGAGATTACAAAAATCCAAATTTCAAAATCCAAATGCCAAATGAATGTCAAAGTCCAAAATCCAAAACATTTTTGACATCTGAGCTTTGGATTTGAATTGACATTGATTCACCTTCGGTTCATCGCTCCGCGCGAACTTTGTCATTTGGCGTTGATCGGACTAAACAGCTTAGGATAAAGGATTAATGACGGTAGCGACTGGTTCTATCTACGAACAATTTGATAAGATATCCAGGGATTTTCCGCAGAAACCAGCCCTTATTTACCTCGGCATGCAGTATCGTTATTTTGAGTTGCGCGAAGCGGTTGAGAGCCTGGCGGCGAATCTTCACAAAATGGGTGTTTCCAAAGGAGATAAGGCCATCCTTTATCTCCCGAATTGTCCGCAGTGGGTCATCGTATGGCTTGCCTTGCAGCGCATCGGTGCTATTGCCATCCCGATCTCACCGATCTATACGCCCATTGATCTCAAATACATGGCCAATGACAGCGGCGCTGAGACCGTCTTCTGTCTGGATACTAACTTTGGGTATGTGACACAAGTGCTTCCCGAAACCAAATTGAACAGAGTGATCGTTACTAATATTGCCGAGCTTGTCCCTTGGTGGAAATGGCTCATTGGAAGAGGTTTTAATAAAATTCCCGTAGGGAAGTTTAATTCCGGAGGGGATATTTTTTGTTTTAGAAAACTGTTAAAAAGTGGTCCTGTTTCTGTTCTGCCATCTTTCAAGGCAGAGCCCGAGGAAATGGTTGAAATGCTTTATACAGGGGGCACCACAGGCCTCCCCAAGGGAGTCCCTTTTACAAATATCGTGTTTCTGGAAAGCGTTGTTGAGCAGAGGGCGATGAGTGAACACTCTATCCCCAAGGGAGAAGACATCCTTGTTCAAGGAGGACCGCTTTTCCATATTCTCGGCCAGGCAGTCGGGCTGGGAGGAATCCTTTCTGGCGATACGATGGTATTGCTTCCCAGGGTGAATCTGGACGGCCTCTTCGAGCATATTGCAAGATACAAAGTATTGACTTTCTTCGGTGTCCCTGCAATGTATCGCATGATTCTCGAACATGACCGAGTGGACTACTACAATTTGGGTTCGCTCAAGTACTGCTTCTCCGGTGGCGACGTCCTGCCCGCTGAGGTAGCTGAGCGATGGCTTAAGAAGTTCGGGAAGCCGATCTATCAAGGATATGGGGCAACAGAGACCTGTGGCCGCGTGGCGCTGACACCCTTGGGCGAACAGGCTCCGGCAGGAAGCGCTGGCACAATAACACCTCTTCAAAAGGTCAAGCTGGTGGATCCCGATACGCTTGAACCTGTTCCTCCTGGTGAACCAGGAGAATTGTTGGTCTCCTCTGAGCATATGGTCAAGGCTTACTGGAACAAACCTGAAGAGACCGCCGAGTGCTTTATCGAGATGGATGGGAAACTCTGGTACAGGACGCGTGACATCGTACGCATAGACCAAAATGAGTGGCTCTTCTATTTAGATCGATCTGTGGACACGCTCAAGCACAAAGGGTATCGTGTGGCTGTTTCAGAAATAGAAGCGGTTTTGCAGGAACATCCTGCGGTGATCTCTGCCTGCGTGGTGGGCGTTCCTGATGAAAAGGTTGGCGAAAGGATCAAGGCCTTTGCAGTTCTGAAAGAGGATGTGAAGGGTGTGAGTGCCTACGATCTCCTCAAGTGGTGCCGCGAGAGGTTAGCCTCCTACAAAGTCCCCCAATATATAGAATTCCGCGACATGCTCCCAAAATCGAAAGTCGGCAAGCTCCTCAGGCGTGAACTGAGAGCAGAAGAGCGAAAGCGCTTCGAAAAAGAGTAGCGATAGGGACACATCCCATTGATGATGCTGCGAAGAGGAAAAGGGGATGTGTCCGATGTGTCCCTATTCTTTTATTTTCTACACCCTCTCACGCCCCTCTCCCCCTGCCTGCCGGCAGACAAGGGCAGGCAGGCGCTGAGGAGAGGGATGGGGTGAGGGGCAACGAATTTCTTGGACAAGACAATAGAAAAAAATAGATGTTTTTCTTTTCCTATCAATGGTATAAATAAAAAATAAGGGAATCAAATCGATAGGGGGAACCCATGGATGAGAGGCTCAAAGATGCTTTTCACAAGGTTTATGAAGGCGAGGCCAAGGCTGCACTCCGGCTGAAAATCTTTGCCAAGAAAGCGGATGAGGAAGCGCTTCCCCAAATTTCCAAGCTCTTCCGCGTGATTTCTTTCAGCGAGGAGATTCACGGTGAAAAGGCCCTTCGGATGCTCCGAGAGATCAATGATACCGATAGCAATCTCAAAGAGAGCTTTCAGTCAGAAGTCCATGTGGCTGGAGTGGCTTATGACAATTTTATCGAGCTTGCCGAAGAGATAGAAGACGCCGCGGCCTTGAGTGTCTTGTCCAATTCCAGAGACGTAGAAGAAACTCACGCCAAACTTTACAAAAACGCTATCAACCACCTGATTGGAGAACGGGAGACCACTTATTATGTGTGCCAGGTTTGCGGCTATGTGTCGGATGGCGTCTTGCCCGAGGTTTGCCCGGTATGCGGGGCACCCAAAGATCAGTTCGTAGAATTTAAATAGTACACCACCCTCCTAAACTCTTCAGTTTACTCCTTCTCTCCTGGTGCCTGCCTGCGCAAAGTCCCGCTTGCGGGACGAAGGCAGGGGAGAGCCTGCCAGCCGGAGGGCAAGGGCAAGGGTGAGGGGGAACATAAGGTCGGCTTTTAGGAAATAATCGCAGCAGTATAAAAATAATGTTATCTTGAAAATTTTTTGACAACGTATGCAGTAATCATGCATATTGATACATATAGAATTAGGAGGGTTATATGAGGACGACCTTAAACATCGAAGACGATCTCATTAAAAAGGTTTCAAAGCTGACAGGCATCAAAGAAAAGACAACACTCGTCAAACTTGGGTTAGAGGCATTAATTGCTATGGAAAGCAATAAGAGGCTTGCAAAACTGGGCGGAACCGAAAAGAAACTGGAAATGATACCCCGCAGAAGAATGGCGGAGAAATAAGATGGTTCTGGTTGATACCTCCGTCTGGGTGTCTCACCTTCGTAATGGAAATGTGGGCCTTGAGAAGTTATTGAATGCTGGGGAAGTTGTATGCCATCCATTCGTTGTTGGTGAGCTTGCCTGTGGGAATCTCAAAAATCGACATGAAATCCTTACATATCTTCAATCACTTCCTATGTCTATCTTAGCCGAAGATGAAGAAGTCTTAAAATTCATTGAGAATAACCACCTAATGGGAATGGGATTAGGCTATGTAGATGTCCATCTGATTGCGTCCGCTTTATTAACGGACGTTCCTCTTTGGACCTTCGATAAAACCCTGGCCAAGTTTACCAAGAAAACTGGCATAAGTTATTGATGAGAAAGGGTTCAGAGAACAAATTACTCCTGCGGATGGCTTTGGGCCGCCGGTGATCCCCATGTTATATTCAGGTTACATAAGGAGCGCTCAATAGATGGAGAGTCAGAAGAGGGTGGTTTTAGACCAGTTCACGAAGCAAGCGAGTCCATTTGCAAGTGCGGCGGCCATGAGGGATAAGCGAGCGCTGGAGCTATTGTTAGCGTCGACGAGTGCCGGTGTGGAAGATACAGTACTCGATGTTGCGTGCGGTCCGGGATCGCGGTTTGCGCGTTCGCTGAAATCACGCGACATGCCACGGGCGTCGATCTCGTGCCTGCGATGATCGAACAAGCTCAGTCTTTGCAGCGGGAACGCGGGCTCAAGAACGTATCTTGGAAAGTCGCGGATGTGTACGTACTGCCATATGCGGATACTTCTTTTTCAATCGTCACCTCACGCTATGCATTTCACCATTTAGAGAACCCTCGAGGCGTGCTCTCCGAGATGAAGAGAGTTTGTAAACCCCGGGGCAAAGTCGCGCTGGCTGATGTGATGGCCTCGGAGGACCCAAAACAGGCCGAATGTTTCAATCAGATGGAAAAGCTCAGGGACCCGTCGCATGTGCGAGCCCTGTCCCTCTCGGAGATGGAAGGGCTTTTTCACGACGTCGGATTGCCGGCCCCCAAAATCAAATATTACAAGATGGAACTCGAGCTGGAAAGTGTCTTACAGCGGTCGTTTCCTGAAAAGGGGAATACGGACAAGGTGCGTGCACTGATTCGCCAAACCGTCGGGAACGACGAGATGGGCATAAACGCGCGCCTGGAAGAAGGTCGTATCAAATACAGCTACCCAATTGCTGTTTTGGTAAGCCAAAAAGGTGCATAGGCTCAACAGAGGGGGAGAACGGAATTATTTTCCACGTAATGAAATTCTGAAATACGCTTGTACGGTTTGTACACCAAGGAGGGTAAATGTCAAGAAAAGAACGATTTCCATATTCGCATTCTGTCAAAGTAAGAAAACCTCATAAATGTGATTACTGCAACCAGTTGATTGTAAAGGGACAAAATGCCCGTTACAAAAATATGTTTGATGGGACAAAGGGATACATTCATAATGTTTGTCCACCTAAAAGTAATGGTGCATCAACCAGATAAGCATCTTCTGAAAAAGGATGTAAGGAAGGGAGGAAAAAATGAACCCGGTGAGCCTGAGGGAACCAGAAAAACTGGAGGTGACCATCTTGGTGGATAATTATACGAACATGCTTCTCCTCCAGAGTTCAGAGGTGCTGAAACGTCCGGCGGTTCCTCCGCCGAATTTCTTTCTTGCCGAACACGGGTTCTCCTGCCTCATCAAGGCATCTGCAGACTCTGAGGAACACACAGTGCTCATGGACGTGGGAATATCAGCTACTTGCCTCCTCCATAACGCCGATCTTTTAAAGATCGATTTGACCAAGGTGGAATCGGTCATTATAAGCCACGGCCATTTTGATCATTTCTGGGCTCTGCAAAAAGTCCTCGGTAGACTCCGAAAAGGAATTCCCCTCATCCTCCATCCAGAAGCTTTCCTGCAACGACGCCTCAACATTCCCACTCTTGGGGTTCAGAGAGAGCTGCCCTCCTTAGATGAAAATATCCTGAAGGAAGCCGGAGTTGAACTAAAAAAAATCAGGGAGGATTCTACCACGGCTTCAGGACTCATCCTCGTCTTGGGTGAGGTGGAGAGGGAAACCAATTTTGAGAAAGGGTTTCCGGGGGCGGAGGCGAAAATCGACGGGCGTTGGGTTACGGATCCCTTCCCCGATGACCGCGGAGTCGTAGTCAAAGTGAAAGATAAGGGGCTGGTCATCATTGGAGGGTGCTCTCACGCAGGGATCATCAATACGGTTAAACATGCCCAGAAAGTAACCCAAACAAACAAAGTTGACGCGGTCTTGGGTGGATTTCATCTCACTGGGCCGATTTTTGAACCAATCATTGAGCCTACCATCAAGGAGATGAAGAAGATCGATCCTACTTTTGTCGCCCCTATGCATTGCACCGGGTGGAAGGCCATCAATCAATTTGCCGAGAAAATGCCTTCGCAGTTCCTCCTGAATAGTGTGGGCACAACCTATGCTTTTTAATACAAACGCATTAAATAAATTGTTTTTGAGGGGAATGAAATGACGGAGCGATCTCGTAGTTATGAAGAGAGATTGCCACGCTCCCTTTCATCGCTCGCAATGACGCAGTAGAAGGAATTGATGCGTTGGTATTAGTTCTCCTAGACCTCAGAAGAACAATAGTCACAGATAAATGCCGCTTGTGTCGATTAAGGCCGTAAAAAATGCTTCCATCATAATGCCTATTTCTCAAACGTGTTGCAGTATCCAGAATCCGTATTCTTATAATACGCCCGGAGTATAACAACAATACCCCAACGAATATATCGCAACCCAAAGACTACTTCCAAAGTGTTATTTTCCAATTTTATTTGATAGTGCAACGTTTCAGTTAATAATCCTCGATACGGAGATGAGAAGCGAGGTCTGAAAGACAGGGGCATTTCGGACACTGCCTTTATTCGTTTTTTACCCCATAAAAACCAGAAGAGCAGGGGTCTATTTAGTCTTTCCATAGAAGCGGTTGGCCAAACTTGGATTCATCTTCTTTAGGATTTGATATTCTTTGAAGGCTGAGCTGCTATCGCCCATCGTACGATATGCAATTCCAAGATTGAAATGGGCCTCAGCGTAATCGGGGTTGATCCG
>Ga0187769_10001514_pt1 | contig 13310 bp, 10 predicted proteins | sample 0116_SJ02_MP02_1_FD_133140 | JGI IMG/M metagenome (GOLD analysis project Ga0187769, IMG submission 133140) | Tropical peat soil microbial communities from peatlands in Department of Meta, Colombia - 0116_SJ02_MP02_10_MG | ecosystem: Environmental > Terrestrial > Soil > Wetlands > Peat | place... | reverse complement strand
TCGAACGTGAGAACGGCCGTCACGGGGGCAAGACGGTAGCGAGCGAGATCGACAAAATTCGAATGCAGCCGCACCCGACCGGTGATGGCCAGCGCGCGCAGCGAGGAGAAAAACTCCGTGCGCAGGCTTTGCCTGGAGGCCCTTCGGTCTTCGGCCGCCGGCGGGCCGGCCGGTGCACCACGCTGCAGGAGCGCATCGGCCTTGATGCCGGGCGAGTCGAGTTCGAGATCGACGGAAACGCCTGCCGCCTTGCGCGAGATCTGGCCGCGAATCGTTGCCGCCTGCTGCTGCCAGTGCACGGAGGCCTCACGAATCTGCAGGCTCGCTCCGTCGGCAGAGACATCGAGACGATCCACTCGCGCCTGCGTTGCGAGCTGCGAGGGCAAAAGCTCCTGCAGGTCTAGGTCCTGCGCCTTGACGAAGCCTTGTGCCACCGTGCGTCCGCGGCGCTGCAAATCGAGCGTCATGCGCAGATCGCCGTCGGCCTGACCCTGGTACTGGCCGGTGCGCTTGAACATCGCCGCAATGCTTTGGGCCAAAATCGTGCCCGAAAACCGTAGCTCGAGCAGATCGTGGTTTGTGCGCAAACCAAAAACCGCCTGATTTGCCCGATCGCGAAGGACCAATTGGCGCAAGTCCAAGGTATCGGGTTCCCAGCGCAAATCCGCGGTGAGCTCGGGGCCCTGCTTGAATGCCAGTCCGAATTGCGCCTCGACGAAATGACCCGGCACCCAGCTTGCCTGCGCGCGCTCCAAGCGAAGCGGCGCGCGGGGCTCCAGGTACGCGGGCGCGCCCGAGAAATCCCAAGCCCAGTGCGTGAACTGCTCGCCGGCTTCGGCCTGGGCGATGGTCGCTTGGATCTGCGGGTTGGCTGCGCGGTAGCCGGTAACGTGGCCCGAAACGACTGCGCTTGCATCGAGGAAGGTCGCGCGCACCTGATCGAGCACGATGCCGTTCGGATCCACATGCACGCTGCCGCCTCCGATCTGCAGCGCCTCAGGCATTCGCTTGTGAGCAATTTGCAGTTGCTGCGGAAGCAGCGTTGCCTCGAAGGCGAGCGCGGAAGGCTCTTCCAGGGGCCCGGAGAGTCGCTCGAGCGTGAGCGCTACGTTGCCCCTGACCGACTCGACGTCGTCGAGCGCCCCGGCGTGGTCGAGGTGCGCACGCGTCCACGGATAGATCTCCTCGAGTGCGAGCGTCGCGCGGCCGGTTGCCTGCATGAGTCGGGGATGGGCTCCGAGCGCGAGCGTCGCATCGAAGTCGGAGAACTGGGAGCCGCCCGCAGCGGCCCGAAACGCGCTTACGGTGAGCTGGCCGGGCAAAAGGTGCACGCGCGCTGCCCGCAGCAAGACGGGCCAGGGTAGGGAGCGCAGCCGTACCGAGGCATCGGATTGCGTGATTTCAACTCCCGCATCCCATTGCGCATGCGCCGATGCATAGACCGCGTGGCCATGGAATCGGCCGGCCGCGGATTGCAGCTCGGCGAGCACAGCCGGTTGCTCGCGCGCGAGGCGCTCGCGTGCGAAGTCGAGCAGCTGGGTGGCATCCAGCCCGAAGCCAACGTTGGCGCTGAAGCTGCCGTCGCGCAAGGAATAGCGCAGCTTCGTATCGTTCAATGAGCTTGCCCCCAATTGCGCGCTGGCTCCCGCGAGTTCTATGTTCGCGCCGGACAGTGCCACCCGCGCGTCGAGATCTGTGGCGGCTTGTTCGAAAAAGGGCAGCTGCACCGATGCGTGCTCGAGAGCCGCTTCGCCCTCCCAACGGGCGATGTCGAGCATCCCGCCCCAGCTTTCGGCCCGGGTGCGAAGCGTCAGACCCCTGATGACACCGCCCAAGGCACGCTTCACGTGGCGGCGCGCTGATGCGTCTTCGGCCGTCAGAGCCAGGACCGCCGCGCGCAAAGCGCTCACGTCGATGATCGGGAGCTCCAGCGTCAACTCAGGCTTTTCGGCGTCGTTGGTCAGGCGCAGCCGAGCCCGCCCCTGCTCGAGCAGCGAACCCAGGCGCAGGGCGTCGAGAGTCACCTCGGTTACTTGCGCGCCCACGATGGCGGCGCCCGTCACGCTGCTCTCGGAGAACTGCAGGGGCTGCGCGGCGCGCGCGATCTGCAGGGACGCGACTTGAGCGCCGAAATCGAACCGCAGCTCACTGCCGGCGTCGGCCTGAAAGTGCACGTGCGCTTGCGCGGGCGCAACCTCGACGCGTAGCCCCGACTGGGCAAGCAGGCGATCAAACCAGGGCTGCGCGTTGAATCCGGCAACGTCGACGCGCAGGTCTGTCGACAGATCGGCAAATTGCAGCTGCCCGCGCAGATTCGCCTCGTCCCAGAAGTTGCCCGCGGCAGTTGCGCGCAGCTCCAAACCCGTTGGATCGATCTGGGCCTGCAGTGACAACTCGCGCACCTGGACGGCGGGCCAATTGGCGGCCTGCAGTAGCAATTGCGCCTGCGAGACCTCGATGACCATCCCGGGAGCGGCATTGCGCGCTACCCGCACCAGTGTCGCTGCGAGAGCGCGATACGCGGTCAGCGGATCAGAAGGACGCTCTCCCGGCGCCGCCTGCGATGGTGCAAGGTCGATACGAAGCCGCGGTTGCACGAGGGCAAGGGAAGTGACTTCAACTCGTCCGCGCAGCAAGGAGAGCAGGCGCAGCCGGGCTTGTGCCTGCTCGATAGAGGCATGCGCGAGGCCCGGGACCTGGATCGTCAGCCCGCGCATTTCGACGCGCGGTACGGGCAGCAGCCCGATTCGCAGTTCGCTCCAGGCGATGTCGGCGCCAGCGACCTGCGAGAGTCTGTGCTCGACGGCGGTCCTGACCGAGGGAAGGTCGAGAAACCTTGCTTCGCCGATCAGTGCCGCGCCGACAACAATGGCGACTGCGGCCAGTGCAACCAGGCCCAGTCGTATAGGCCAGCCCGAAGGATTCAAGGTCGGCTTGCCTGTGGCGGGTCGGAACAGCCAGCGCAGCCGTTTCGTCTAGGCGCCGGCCAATCCGTGCGTTGGGTGTCGGCGAGTCCGTGAACCAAAAAGGGCACCGGCGCCTTGCAACGCCGGTGCCCAGCAGGCGATGTTGTGGCTGAAATTACTTCTGCGCGCCGGTCACCGAAATCGCGAAGGCCTGCGTGTAAGTCGCCTGGACCTGGTCACCCTTCTTTACGACCTTGAACTGATCGGGGTTGTGTACGGGGAGCGTCACGACGTTGCCCTTGGGTCCCTTGAGCGAGATCGTCATCTTCTGCGGATCGACTCCGACCACGTCGGCCAAGACTACGACTTCGCGCACTGCGGCGCCGGCGGGGCGCTGACCGAGCTGGGCGCGCTCCATGGCGCCGCCCTCCGTGGCCGTGCGCACGCCCGCCTTGGTTTTTACCAGTTCCAGATAAATCGATTCGACGTACTTCGCGGTGACCGTATCGCCGAGCTTGATCTGGTCGAAGTTGCGCACCTCGTCACCGCAGACCACATCCACGGAGTCGCCCTTCGGGCCCTTGAGCGTCACGATCCGATCTGCCTTGTCGATCCCGACGACTTTCGCGGAAATTTCAACCGTTTGCGCGACCAACGCCTTGCCCGGTTCGCTTGCCATCACGGTCGCCGCGCCGCTGGGCGGCATCATGCTGCCGCCGGAGGGCGCCTGCTGAGCGAGCGCCGGCGCGGCGAGCGCAGCGGCGAGGAAGGGGACGACGATGAGTTCTTTACGCATGACTAATTTCCCTTTCTGGTTATTGAAGATTGTGGCGCGAGCGCACCGCCTCGGCCCGGTTTTTTTCCGCGGGTTAGAAAAGAAGAGGCAGAAGGATATCGGAGTGTTCGCGCCCGGCAATGCCGCACATCGGGGAAGCATAGCGGCACGTTTTCGCAGCGACTATCCGAAAACCGCAAGACTACTGCAGGCGCATCATCAACCTGTGACGAGGAAGAGCACCATGACGTAAATGGCCGCAGCCGCGAGTTGCACGAGTGTGATCGGAATGCCGTAGCGCAAGAATTTCACGAATGTGACACGCTTGCCGTTGGCCGCGCAGATCCCCGCGCTCACGACGTTGGCCGCGGCGCCGATGAGAGTGGAATTTCCGCCAAGCGTTCCGCCGAACATCATGGCGATGAACAGCGGCAAGGTCGCCTTCGGCCAGGCATTGAAGGTCGGCCCGAGTGCGAGCTCCGGCACGATCTCCGCGACAACCAGGTAGCCCTTGATCAGCAAAATTGCGGCGGCAACCACCGGTGTGTTTGCAAGCACGCTCGAGGCAAGCGCGATCATCACCAGCATCACGAGGGCCACCACCCACAGGTGGCTTCCGAAGCCTGCGTAGAGCTGCAGCGAAAACGTCTGCACGATGCCCGTTTTGACGACGGCCTCGACCAGCCAGAACATGCATAAGAGAAAGATCAGTGTCTTCCAATCGACATCGGCCAGCATCTTGCCCACCGGCTCGACCGTCATGGAGTAGATCACGAGCAGCGCCAAAGAACCGGCGATGAAGGCAACCGAGGGCGGAATTACCGGCGAAGGCAGATCCTCGCCGAACATGAACAGGCCGATCATCAAGGTCAGGACGGTGAGCGCCGCGACAGTCAAGCCGGGCCGCGCAAGCGGCTGCGGCTGGAGGTCAGAGGGCAGCTCGCGTCGCGCGTTCCAGATCTCGGGCATGACTTTAGGCAGCAGGGGGATCACGACGAGAACCGCGATCAGCCCGCCGAGACTGACGTGACGCAAGTACTGTCCAAATGTCATGCCGATCGAACTGCCGACCAGAAACGTCGCCGGATCGCCAACCAGCGTCAGCAGGCCGGCCGAGTTGCTGACGATCGCCGTGAGGATCATGGGGCCCACGAAGTCGAACTCCAGCGCGATGGCTACGCGGATGATGATGGGCGCGAGCAAGATGACTGTCGTGGCGTTGGGCAGGAATGCGCAGATGGGCGCCACCATGGCAACGAGCATGAGCAAAAAGCGCTTGCCGCTGCCGCGCGTGGCGCGCAAAAAGTGCCTGCCGGCGTACTCGAAGATTCCGGTCGGCACCAGTGCGCGGGCGACAAGCATTCCGCCAAAGAGTAACGAGAGCATCCCTTCGGAGGAGCGCAGCGAATTTAAGATATCTTGCTGTGTGAGCAGGCCCAGCCCCATGAGGAGGCTTGCGCCGAGCATTGCCGCCAGCGTCATGTCGACCGCGTTAAATGCGATGAGCAAAATGACGCCGGCAAACACGGCAAAGACGATGTAGCTCTGCAGACTACTCATCGCGCAAAAAACCTCAGCGAAATGGCGGCGAGTACATCAGTCCGCCGTCGGACCAGAGCCGATTGAGTCCCCGCTCGATTTTGAGCGGGCTGTTGCTGCCCAGATTGCGCTCGTAGATTTCGCCGTAGTTGCCGACGCTGCGAACGATCCACAAAACCCAATCGTCATCTACGCCGAGCGCCTGGCCGAAGTGTTCGCTGCGGCCCATAATCCGCTGCGCCCAAGCTTCGGTGGCGCGTCGGTCCACGTTCTCGCGCGTGATCCCTGCTTCCTCGGCGCCGATGAGTGCAAAAAGCACCCAGCGCACCAAAGTGAACCAGTCATCGTCGCCGGCGCGCACGGCCGGACCCAGCGGTTCCTTGGAGATGCGCTCCGGCAAGATGACGTAAGCATCCGCCCCCCCCGGCGCTTGCAGGCGCAGTCCCGCCAGCGTCGAGAAATCCGAGGACAGGGCCTGACAGCGGTTCGCAACCAGGGCTTTGAGGGACTCATCGATCGATTCGGTGATTAGCGGCTTGATGTTGAGCGCGTAGGCCACCGAGTAATCGGTCAGGTTCTGGCCGCTCGTGGTTCCTTTCAGCACGCAAACCGTCGAGTCCTTAAGCTGCGCCGGCGTCTTGATGCGGCTGTTGGCACTGACGAGAAATCCCTGGCTGTCGTAGAGCAAAACGCCCGCGAAGAGCACCTTGAGGTTGCCTTCGCGCAGCAGCGTCCAGGTGGACTGCCGGACCAACAAGTCGATTGTGCGTGCCTGCAGCGCCGGGAAGCGCTCCGAAGTCCGCAGCGGTACAAACGTCACTTTGCCGGCGTCGCCGAGCACCGTGGCGGCGAGCGCGCGGCAAAAATCCACGTCCAACCCCGACCAGCGCCCGGCCGAGTCTTTGGTGGCAAATCCCACGGAGTTATCCGCCACCCCGCAACGCAGGTTGCCACGCGACTTGACGGCCGCCAGCGTATCTCCGGCGGCGGCGCGCGCGGGCAGCGGAAACGAGCTCAAGCAAAGGAGCGCACACGCTGAAACCGCGCCCAGCGCACGGCGCAGCGAAGCGGCACACGGCCCTCCCGGAATCGTCGCCATAGTTGTTATGCGTCGTGCGATCGACCTTCCCCGATGCGCAGCGATCATAGTACGAGTTGACGCTGTGGCGGAGAGCTGACGCACGGTTGCAACGCGTGAAACAGTCTTGGGCAGCATCGCAAAAGCCGCGGCCGAGAGGCTCGCAGCGCGTTTGCGCGGCAGTGCCCGTCGATGCCCTGCTGTTAAACTGGCGCTGGCCATGCTGCCGCCTGCGCGTTGCAGTGGGCACGACGCCGCCGGCAAGGCGGTTCTGCGGCTTCCTCACACCTCCACGACAGCCTTGGTCCGCATGCCGTTTCGACATCTGTCGGATGCGCTGACAAGCTTTCTCAAGCTGGGATCGGCGGGGGGGCTGCTGCTCATTGCTTCCGCCGCGCTCGCGCTCATCCTCAACAACACCGGTCTGAACGATTTTTACGACTCGGTCGTTTTCATGCCCGTGGAGGTGCGCATCGGCACGCTCGAGCTCGCCAAACCGTTGCTGCTCTGGGTCAACGATGGACTGATGTCGATCTTCTTTCTCCTCGTCGGCCTGGAGGTCAAGCGCGAAATCCTCGAAGGTGAGCTGTCTTCGCCCTCCCAGGTTTTGCTGCCGGCCGCTGCCGCGGTCGGCGGCATGGTCGTACCCGCAGCCATCTTCTTTCTCATGAACCGCTCCGACCCCGTCGGGCTGCGCGGCTGGGCGATCCCGACAGCCACCGACATCGCCTTTGCGCTGGGCGTTTTGTCGCTGCTGGGCAATCGCGTGCCCGGGTCCTTGAAGCTTTTCATCACCACGGTGGCAATTGCCGACGACCTGGGTGCGATCATCGTGATCGCGGCGTTTTATACCTCCGAGCTGACTTTGCCGATGCTTGTCACCGCGGCGGTCGCAGTGCTCATCCTGGTTTTGTTGAATCTCTTTCGCGTGCGGATCATCTCGGCGTATCTGGTCGTCGGCGTCTTGCTGTGGTTTTTCATGTTGAAGTCCGGAGTCCACGCAACGCTGGCCGGCGTGGTGCTCGCCTTCACGATCCCGTTGAACGTACAAGACGCACATGGCCACTCGCTGCTGCGAGGCCTCGAACATCGACTGCATCCCTGGGTCGCGTACGCGATCCTGCCGATCTTCGCCTTTGCCAATGCGGGGCTTTCGTTTGCGGGGATGAACCTCAATACGCTGCTGCAGCCCTTGCCCTCCGGGATTCTGGCGGGACTGTTTCTTGGCAAATTCATCGGCGTATTTGGCATCACGTGGTCTCTCGTTAAGACGGGCCGCGCCAACATGCCCTCGGGCACCGGCCCGATGCATCTGGCGGGCGCCGCCGTACTGTGCGGCATTGGATTTACGATGAGCCTTTTTATCGGCTCCCTGGCCTTCGAGACCGCGGAGTACGTCACCCTCGTTCGTCTGGGCGTTGTTCTGGGCTCGGTCTTGTCAGCCGTCTGCGGATTCGCGCTTTTGCAATACGCGTGCCGGGCCGACCGGCTCGATACGCCTTCGGCGGTTTCCCGATCGATGCCCTGAGCCGACTTTGCCGATCGGCATCTGTGGCGCAAAGGGAAGGGCCGCCGCAGCGCGATTGCCGCCGACAGGCCACGCGCCTGCACCGGTGCGCCAACCCGACGCGCAGAGACTACGCGCCAATCTCCTCCGGTCTTTGTGGGGCCCGCCTAGTGCGTGGGAGCTGGCGGAGGCTGAGGCGTTACAGGTTCCCAAGCGCCCTTGCAGCTTCTGACGTAGGGATAGTAGGCCTGCGAGTCCCTGCAGTAGTACCAGTAGGTCACGGCCGGCCCGCTGGTTGGCGGCGGCGCGCTTTGGCTCTGATCCGGGTAAACCGGAGGCGCCGCACCATAGGGATAACCGTAATAGGGAGCGTATGCGTAATACGGCCAACCCCAGTATGGCCAGCCCCACGCCAAACCCCAACCCCAGTACGGCCAGCCCCAGCCCCCGTAGCCATAGCCGTACCATCGGCCACCATACCAGTACCCGCCGTGGTACCCCCCATAGTAGCCCCCGTGATACCCGGAATAGCCGTAGCTTCCGTGGTAGCCGGAGTAACCACCCGAATACCCGCCACCGGCGCCACCGTGGTAGCCAGAGTAACCGCCCGAATACCCGCCACCGGCGCCACCGTGGTATCCGCCGCTTGTCGCAGCGAAAGCCCCGGCGGATAAGGAGGCGGCCAACGTTGCTATAAGGACAAACCGAGCCGCTTTCATGACGCCTGCCTGAGCCAAACGACAACAAATTTATTCTACGCTCGCGCGAGGCGGCCTCGGGGCTGAAATTCGCGGGCACAGGGCGGCATCGGCCGGTGCCGCGACCGCGCAATCCGGCTACATTGATCTAACGCAAAGGCGGCCGCGCAGCTGCGCCGCATCAGCCGTTGCCCCGGTGCGCCCAAGGGGCGCGATCCGGCTGGGCGGGAGCCGGGGTCGCCTCGCGCTCCAGAGCGCCTGGGAGAAGGTACGTTGGTGTGGCTGCGGCATTGGCGCGGCCTTGCAGAGGCCTGATTTTGAAAAAGGAGGGGGTGTTTCGTGTCTGATGGTTTCGTGAAGGTGGCGCGCGTTGCGGATCTCGCGGTTGGCAAAATGATGCGAGTGGCCGTTGGCAGGCGGCGAATTCTGCTGGCCAATGTCGAGGGCCATTTTTATGCTGTGGATGACACCTGCACCCATGAGGACGCCTCGCTGTCGACGGGTTCCCTGCGCGGGGCCTTCGTCAAGTGCCCGCTCCACGGCAGCCGCTTTGACCTGCGTACCGGCCAGGCGATGGAGGAGCCGGCGCAGGTCGATCTGCAGACCTATGCGGTGCGCGTGCGAGACGAAAGCATTTTCGTAGAACTGAAAGAGACGGTGACGCGATGAACGGCCCCGTGCAGAGCATGCGCGCGCAAGCGACGCAGGCAATGAGTTCGATCATCAAACGTATAGCCACCGGCCCGGAGCTAAGCAAGGACATTTCGCGCGAAGAGGCGCGCCAGGCAATGCGTTTGATACTCGACGGTGCGGTCGATCCGGTCCAATCCGGCGTGTTTCTCATTGCACTGCGCATGAAGCGCGAGACCGACGATGAGAACCTTGGATTGCTCGACGCCGTTCTCGAGGTGACCGAATCGGCCACCGCACCCGTGGCCGAAGTCGTCGATGTGGCCGATCCCTACGACGGCTACAACCGCACGCTGCCTTCGGCCCCGTTTTTGCCCGCGGTGCTCGCCTCCTGCGGCCTGCCCAGTGTCACGCACGGTGTCGAGCGCATGGGTCCGAAGTACGGTGTGACGCACCGGCAGGTACTGGCGGCTGCGGGGGTGCCGGTGGATCTTGCTCCCGCGCAGGCCGCAGCGCAGGTGGGCGATGCGGCGGTGGGATGGGCCTACGTCGATCAAAAGGCGTTTTGTCCCAAGCTCTACGCCCTGGCCGGCCTGCGAACTCTGATCGTGAAGCGACCCGCTCTTACCACGGTCGAGACACTCCTCGCCCCGATACGCGGACAAAGCCGGACCCACCTCGTCACGGGCTACGTGCACAAACCGTATCCGCGCATTTACGCTTTGCTTGCGCGGCGCTCCGGCTTTGACTCGGCTCTCATCGTGCGCGGAGTCGAAGGTGGCGTCATTGCCTCGCTGCGTCAGGCCGGCAAGGCGTTTTACTACCACGACAAGGGGGAAGAGCAATTCGTCGATTTTCGTCCGGCCGACATGGACATCGATCAGACGCTGCTGGCGCCTCCTCTTGCCGGCCGCGCCCCGGGCGAAAGCGATGCCTCCGAGGCCGCCGATGCGCCGTCGCTGGACAATGCGGCTGTGGCGCAAGAGGCGGCACAGGCGGGCTTGGCGGCGCTTTCGGGTCAACCGGGGCCGATGCGAGATAGTCTCGTGTGCGGTGCCGCGCTTTGCCTATGGAACTTGCGGCGGCACGAGAGTTTGCAAAGCGCGGCAAGCGCGGTGCGCCGGGTGCTCGATTCGGGCAGTGCCCTGGAGCGAATGCGGCGCGCGCAAGCACCGCTTCGATAGGCCGCAGATCCCGTTCAGAATTCGCCGCTTGTACGGCCATGGTTGCGCACGGCTCTGAGATGCGCGCCAAATGCGAGTCGTTCGTCTTTGCCTTCGTCGTCGGTCTTGATGGGCATCGGCCAACGATAAGTCCTTCCATTTCGGTCTTTTTCCTTGCGCTAAGGCCGGGGCGTTCGCGTTCAGATCACCGTTGGTTCGCGCGAAACGCGAGGAGCCGCCGCTTCCGGGAAGGGCTTTTATGAAGAGCACCGCGCAAGAGTTGGGAATTTCATCGACCACGGGCAGCTCCATGACGCCGGTGGTTTTCGCCGGCGTCGTCGGGACGGTGATGGAGTGGTACGACTTCCTCATCTACGGCACCGCCGCCGCACTTGTCTTTAACAAGCTCTTCTTCCCGAACGTTGATCCGCTGACCGGCACGCTTGCCTCCCTAGGCACGTTTGCCGTCGGTTTTTTCGGTCGCCCGCTGGGCGCGGTGTTGTTCGGGCACTACGGCGATCGGATCGGCCGCAAGGTCATGTTGATGCTGACCATGGTCGTTACCGCCATGGGCACATTTCTTGTCGGAGTGCTTCCGACATACGATCAAGTCGGCATCTGGGCGCCCATCTTGCTTGTCGCACTGCGCTTTGTGCAAGGCGTAGGCCTCGGAGGTGAGTGGGGCGGGGCCTCGTTGATGGTTCTGGAGCACGCCCCGTCCTCGCGCCGCGGCTTGTATGGAAGCTTGGTCCAGGTCGGATTTCCGCTCGGAATGGTGGCCTCCTACGGCGTCTTCAATTTGATCTCCTCGCTGCCCGAAGCCGACGTTCGTTCCTGGGGCTGGCGCATTCCCTTCTTGTTGAGCGTCGTGCTGCTGGCCATCGGCTGGTTCGTGCGCATCCGGGTTCCGGAGACCCCGATGTTTGAGGAAATCAAGCGGCGCGGCAGAGTTGTGCGCAACCCGTTTTTGCAGGCTGTGCTCAAAAGTCCCAAAAGCTTTTTTATCGCAATCGGACTGAAAATCTCGGAAGTGTCCTGGGTCTACATCCTGACCATATTCGTGGTCATCTACGCGACCACCAAGCTGCAACTGCCAAAACAGTTGCTGCTCACCGCGATCTTCCTGGGGGCTCTTCTCGAAGTGCTCACGATTCCGCTCTTCGGATGGCTCTCCGACTTGCTGGGACGCCGCACGCTGTATTTCATCGGGGTGCTCTTTACGTTGTGCTTCGCGTTTCCCCTTTTCTGGCTGCTCGATACAAAGGATCCCCAGACCATAATGGCCACGGTGATCGTTGCGATGAGTCTGGGTCACGGAACGATGTTCGGCCTGGAGTCCACGTACTTTCCGGAGCTCTTCGGAACGCCCGTTCGCTACACCGGTGCATCCTTCGGCTTTCAAGTCTCGGCCGCACTGGGAGGGGGCCTGTCGCCCATCGCCGCCACGGCCTTGGTCGGCTATCTGGGGGGCACGGCCGGCGTGTCCCTGATGCTGATGGTCCTTGCGTTTCTCACCGGCGTTGCTACGTGCTTCGCACGCGAAACAAAGAACGCCACCTTGCTCGACCCCATGTGATGCGCGGGGAGCGCATCCGCGGCCCGTGCTGCGCGCTAGGCCTGCAACTCGCGCTCGAGTTCGGCCGCAATGAGTTTCGGGCGCTCATGCACGATCCAGTGCGTAGCGCCGAAGACCCGCACAATCCGCAGATCGGGAACATAGGAACCCAAGCCCTCGAGCATCGAGACAGGCAGCGCCACGTCGTTCTCGCCCCAAATCACGAGCGTGGGTCGCCGTGACCTGATGCGTTCGGGCGCCAGCGTGACATGCATCACGCTTTGGTCCTTGGGCGTTGGGGGGCGCAGAGGTGAGGCCCGGTAGTAGTTGCAAGCGCCACTGAGGCCCGCGCGCCAGACGGCGCGATAGCGCTCGCGCAGGGCTTCGGTGAGCCAGTCTGCGCCCGGCGGCGCGGGATCCCGTGCGCCCGTGCCCGTGAACATCGCCCACAGGCGAGCGAAATCGTTTTGCGCAAGCAGCAGCTCCGCGTCGGGTCGACACAAAAAGTTCATGTAGGAGCTCGCGGCCTGCTGCCGCGGGTTGCACTGCAGCTCTCGGAGAAATATTCCGGGGTGCGGGGAATTGATGATGACGAGGCGCCGAATCCATTGCGGGTATTGCGCGGCAATTGCCCACGCCGCGGCGCCGCCCCAGTCATGGGCAATCAGCGCCTCGATCGGTCGCGCGCCCAGAGCAGAGATCAACGCGTCGATGTCGGCGACGATGTGCTGCGTGCGGTATTGCTCGGGATCGGACGGCGCTGAGGAGGGCGGGTAACCGCGCAGATTGGGTGCAACGCATCGATACCGGTCGCCGAAATGCTCCAGCAGGTCGTCCCACATAAACCCGGCTTCGGGAAAGCCGTGCAAAAACAGCAAGACGGGAGCGCCTGCGGGTCCCGCAACCCGGCAGTGCAGGCTGATTCCATGGGACAAATCAAAGCGCATCGTATCGATCATGTGCTCTTCCGCGAGCAAAACAGTCCGAAGGTCGCGAGGTAGCAAACGCCTGTTAACCCGGTGCGGGCTGCACGGGGCTGCGTGGCAGCTCCGGGACCAGGAAGCATTACGGTACCCGTTTCTTGGCATGTGCTGCTGTTTTTGGGCAATGCACCGAGGCGCTTGCTTCTTCGCAAAAGCGCACCTGGCCAAACCACGGCCTCCGGCCCACGTCCCGACTGCCGGCCCCATAGTCCTTGCGCGAGGCGTATGCCGCCTATGCGCAGACCCGTGGGGCCGAGGCCCTTGCGCTGTGTCAAGGTCTAACCGCTGAAATCGGCTATCTTGAACGAAGTGGCGGCGGAGGCTTGCGATCGCAAGCCTTGTAGGTTCAGAGCGGGGCTACTTATGGTGCCCTGCGGCAATGTCTGGATCTTGTGACCGAAAGAAGGGGCCACTCATGGTGCCCCGGGCTGGGCGGTCACATCCGCCGCCATCCTCCCCTAAGGTCCGTCGACCGC